>Ga0209248_10000759_pt1 | contig 10239 bp, 6 predicted proteins | sample BogFormECP04_OM1_FD_188241 | JGI IMG/M metagenome (GOLD analysis project Ga0209248, IMG submission 188241) | Bog forest soil microbial communities from Calvert Island, British Columbia, Canada - ECP04_OM1 (SPAdes) (version 2) | ecosystem: Environmental > Aquatic > Freshwater > Wetlands > Bog ... | reverse complement strand
CGCACCGCCCAGAGCACGATCTCGCCCTCGAAGTGGCGTCCCTTGAAGTCCGACACGGCTCGACCCTCCCGCCCGAACCTCATCCCGCCGGACCGCCGCGGTTTGCAACAGAGCCGGCAGCCTGACCCACTTGACTTTGAACGAAAGGTGCTTTTCGTCAAAAGTGGTCCGTGCTTCATCCTGATTCGTCGAGGGTCTTCTACCGTGCCAAGGCGGGCAGCCAAACGGCAAAATGTCAAAAGTGGGAGCGGCAGTGCCGCCGACGGGCGACCTGTTCAACGTTAGCTTCGACGTGCTGCTCTATGATCTGACCAGCACTTATTTCGAGATCGATGCCGCGTCGCTGCCGGAAGGCGACAAACGGCGGCATGGCTATAGCCGCGATCGCCGGCCCGATTGCCCGCAAGTGGTGATCGCCTTGGTGGTCACGCCGGAAGGCTTGCCGCTGGCCTACGAGGTTCTCCCCGGCAACACAAAGGACAGCCGGACCCTGCGGCAATTCCTCACCAAGATCGACACGCAGTACGGCAAAGCCCGGCGCGTCTGGGTGATGGACCGCGGCATTCCCACCGAGGCGGTGCTGGCCGAGGTGCGGCAGAGCGATCCGCCGGTGCACTATCTGGTCGGCACGCCCAAGGGGCGCCTGACCCGATTGGAGAAGCTTCTCCTCGACAAGCCTTGGCAGGAAGCCCGTAAGGGTGTTCAGGTCAAATTGCTGGCCCAAGACGACGAATTCTATGTTTTCGCCGAGAGCGCCGACCGGGTCCTCAAGGAGCGCGCGATGCGCCGGCGGCAGCTGAAATGGCTGTGGCGGCGCCTCAAAGAACTCGCCGCGATGAAGCTCACCCGCGAACAGCTGCTGATGAAGCTGGGGGCCGCTCGTGCCAAGGCTCCGGTCGCCTGGCGCCTGACCGACATCACGGTCGAGCAAGCCTCGGCCGACTTCACCTTCGCGCTCAACCGCAGCAAGCTGCGTAAAATCCGCCGCCGTGAAGGCCGCTATCTGCTGCGCACCAATCTCATCGAAAGCGATCCCGCGACTCTTTGGCAATACTACATCCAGCTTGTGGCCGTCGAAGAGGCCTTCAAAAATCTCAAAGCGGACCTCGCCATCCGCCCCATCTTTCATCAAGAAGTACGTCGGATCGAGGCCCACATCTTCATCGCCTTCCTGGCCTATTGCTTATACGTCACACTGCAACGCCGCCTGCACGCGCTGGCGCCGGGGCTGACCGCACGCAGCGCCCTCGAGAAATTCGCTGCGGTCCAGATGATCGACGTTCATCTCCCGACCACTGACGGACGCGAGCTCGTGCTGACCCGCTACTCCAAGCCGGAGCCCGAGCTGCAGCTCTTGATCAACCAGCTCAAGTTCCAATTACCGCCCCAGCCACCACCCAGGATCACCGCCGCCATGCCGCCCGACCCATCCTTGCTGTAGTGAAGACCTTCCCTCCTAACCCGTTGACCAACAACGGGCACAGGTCAAAAAATGGCCCCAATCCGCGAAGAAGGGTTAGCGATGCGGCCGCGCGCGGTGAGTTGGGGTATCTCGCCAAGGTCTCGCGTGCCGAGGGCGTAGCAACGTATTGCGCCTAAGGTCTGCTCGACTGACTCTCGATCGGCCTCTCTGCGAAAGAACGAGTGGCGGCTTTCGGGAAACGCGTCAGATCTGCAAGATGGCGGGGTCGGGCCGATAAGAGCCGGACGATCGACGGCCGAGAACGACCGGAATCGCCGCATCTTGCCCGTTGCCGTGGGGCCCGGCGAACGTCCGTTCACTTGATCGATAGCGGGCGCTCGGCCTGGGCGGCGGCAAAGGTCTTCGTGCCCCATTCGCGTCATTCGCCGACCGCCGCGCGTCCGTCTCAGTTGGGTGGACAGCGGCCCTTCGTCGGTGACCGGGCCAACGGCGAGGGTGCGCCCCGTGAGCGGCCGTTGCGCGTGCGAAGCGCGGCTGGGATCTCGGTGGCGCAACGCACCGCTTCGACGGCGCTGCTGAATTCGGCGAGGATAGCGTCACCGGCGGTATTGAAGACCCGGCCGCGATGCAGCTCCACCAGTTCTCAAAGACCTCCTTGTGGCCGCGAAATGTTTGCAACGTGCGCTCTTCGTCCTCGGCCATAAGACGGCTGTACGCCGCGACGTCGGCGGACAGGATTGTCGCTAGTTTGCGTTCGAGGCCAGCGGCCGCGGCGTCGTCTTCGGCCATAGCATGCCCGCTACCAGTTCCGGCCATGGATCTATCGAGGAAGCGTAGTTCTGCCACCGCGGTGTTTGTCCGGTACATGCGTGGAGTAAAGCCGGCCCGCCGCCGAAGTCAAATATCTAACCTCGACCGACGACAACCTTCTTCGGCCGGTAGTGTATGGGCGTATGCGCGAGGACAAGCCGCGGCTGAGGTGCGCCGCGAGGTGCCGATCGACAAAGCCGACGGCACCGCCGTCAGGAGCCTTTGTGTCTTTTTTATCGTGTCATCTTCGTTGGTTACCTGCGAACAGGTAGAGAAGATCGTCGAGGAAGGCGGGCGCGCCGGACCCGCTCTCGCCGGATGGCACCCGCTATCGCGAGCCGTTGGACGCGCGATCTGTCCGCGGGTTCAGTTCGCCGTCACAGGCGTCATTCTCTTCTTATGCTAATCTTGTGCTAACACTTGCAACAGCGGGCCCAGATGCCGTTCGTAGCAGCGCCAGCGCCCCACCGACCGTTTAAAGAGCGGCTGACGGACTTGCCACCTGCTCGAGGTGAAGACTGGCCGTGCGGTGCGATGGAAATCAAGGCACGCGGGCTCCCAGTCGAGGCCCAGGAATTCGATCAGGCGGCGGCTCTCGCCCTCCAGGTCCTCGACCAGCTCTTCGTAGTCGATCACCAGCATCTCGATCGGCAGCACCCGTAACCAATGGGTCGACAAACGCTCCACATCGAGGGCTCTCTGCCCACACTCCACCAAATCGTAGCTGTAGAGGTGCCCTTCCGCGAAGCAATGAAAGTAGCAGGATAGACAAATGTCGCGCGGGTCGCGCTGGCACAGGATGACGCGGGCCGATGGGAAAAGCGCCGTGATGAGCCAAAGGGCAAAGAGATTGTCGACCATCTTGTCGATCACTCGAACGGCTCCCCCCCCTAGGGCCTTCAACTGCGCGATGTGCCGATCCGCGAGGCCCCGGGCGAAGGCTGCGTCCCATTGCGCGACCCGGGTATCGAGATTGCGGGCAAAGAGCTCTCGAAAGATGCGGTCGATGTCCTTGCGCTCCCCGGCCCCGAATACTTGCGAATGACTGGCGGCGATCTGCTCGACGAGGGTCGTTCCGGAGCGCGGCATGCCGACGATGAAGACCGGCTCTTCGGCGTGGTTTCCCCAAGCCTCGACAGCGGAAAACAGCGCCGGCGTGCAAGTCGCGATCAGCTGGTCGACCTCGCGCCGGGACGCCCCCGGATCAAAGCGCTCGCCGGCCTCCGCCCGTAGCTGCCGGCGGAGGGCGTTCGCCTTGGCGAAGCACGGAAAAGCCTCGTCGCAGCGGTCTGCATTATCCAACAGCCTGCCGAGGGTAAATCCCGCGCTAATCCGATCCGATGTCGGGCGTTCCGGGCTCTCCAGCAACCGCTTCAGGTGCTCGAGCCGTACCTCGTCGGCGGATTCCCACCCAGTCTCGGCAAGGTTGAAATGGGCCTCCGACAAATCGGGGGCAAGCTCGAGCGCGCGGCGAAAGCAGGACTTCGCCTCGTCGAACCGGCCCAATGCAGCCGCGACCTGACCGAGCCCCAGCCAAGCGGGCGCACTCGTCGGTGCCAGGACTAGAGCATGCCGGAAACTCGCTTCGCTGCCCGCCAAGTCGCCAGCCCGATACAGCGTTGCACCGACCATGCAATGCACGGTCACATCCTCCGGGTTCAGCGCAATCGCTCGCTCATGCCATGCCAACGCCTCGTCGAACCGATCGAGCCTGCCCAGTACCCAGCCGAGATCACGGTGGGTCTCCGCTCGGTCCGGCATTAGCTCAAGGGCTCGGCGGAGCACAGGCTCGGCTTCGGCGAAGCGCTCCAGACCCTTGAGCGCAGCCGCCTGGTTGACCAGTGCCCCCGGGAAGTCCGGGAGCAGCGCAACGGCGCGATGCGAACTCTCCAGCCCGGCTTCGAACGCGCCCCGGTCATTGAACGCGCCCGCGAGATTGCAGTGCGCCATGCCGTGATCGAGGTCGAGCGCGACCGCGCGGCGGTAGCTCTCGATCGCTTCCACCAACCTGCCAGCTGCCCGCAAGGCGTTGCCGTGATTCAAATGTGCGTCCGCCAGTTCCGCCAGCCGCGGCAACGCGCGTTCGATCAGCTGGAGTGCCGGCCCGATCTTGCCGCACTGGTAGGCGACGACGCCGAGAAGGTGCAGAGCGTCGGCGTGATCGGGATCCTTCTGCAGCGCCTTTCGGTACAGCGCTTCCGCCCGGTCCAGCCGCCCGGCCTGATGGTGCGCGAGGCCGGCGCGGACGGTCCGCATCAGCCCGGCCGCCCGCCGAGCTTTCGTCATGTCCTCTAGCGATCGCATCGTCTAGCCTGGAGGGATCTTTAGCGACGATCGTGTCGGGTTGACCGAGAACGGCGCGGGCGGTCGTCCCGCTGCCCAAATCTCCCACATCCGCCGATAGGCCTTCTCGATGTTGCGCGTGAAAAGCGCGGTATCGAAGAGCGGATGGGTCAGTCGGTTTTGCGCCAGACGCGCGCGCAGTTGCGCAAGCGCCCTGGGCTCGTGCGCCAACCGCAGCGCCAACGCCTCGTATTCTTCGAGCGAGTTCGTGACCAGCTCCGGAAGGCCGATCGAGCGCAATAGGCTGCCCGCCACCCGACTAGCGAAAGTGTCGCCGGCGCAGGTCAGCACCAGCAGCTCCGCCCACAGCGCGTCGCTCGCTGTTGTTGCGGCGTTGTAGGGAAGCGTGTCGAGGAAAAGATCGGCAAGGCGGTGGCGCGCCAGATGCAGCGGCGAAGCCAGCCTGGGCGCGAAGAAAAGCCGTTCGGCTGCGATGCCCCGCGCCGCCGCCTCGCGCCGGAGATTGGCTTTCGCCCAACGATTGGTGTCCAACAGCCAGAGAACACTTTTTGGCACCGCGCTCAGCAGTCGCATCCAGATGTCGAAGAAGGTGGGGTTGATCTTGTAGCTGTTATTGAAGCAGCAGAAGACGAAACCCGGTTCGGGCAGACCGCATTCGGCGCGCGACGGAACTTGCGCCGCGATTACCCGCTGATTGTCGTTGCATTGGTAGCAGTGGGGCAGGTGCACCAACCGCTCACTGTAAAAGGCTTGCTGATGCGGAGGTGCGACGAACGGATCCACAACGATATAGTCTATGAACTTCGCCCCCGTCGTCCCCGGGTAGCCGAGATAGTTGACCTGGATCGGGGCTGGTCGGTAGGCGAGGACCCCGGTCCTCGTATACCGGGTTAAACCGGTGAGATCGACGAGGATATCGATCTCGTCCGTGTGGATGAGCTGCGCCGCCGCCCGATCGGATAATTCTGAGATGTCGACGAAACGATCGAACGACGCGGCGAGTCGCGATCTGATTTCGCTGCCGTCATTCGGACCGGCCGAATAGCCGATGACCTCGAATTCCCGGCGTTCGTGGTGCTCGAACAGCCCGGCGATCAGCAGAGCCACTGCGTGTCGGCGGAAATCGGCGGAAAAATAGCCGAGGCGGATCCGCCCGCCCTTTTTTGGCCATGGATTGGCCAGCATAAGCGATTTGGGGACTTCGAGCTGCGCGGCGACTTGGCGGGCGCACTCGAACTGCTCACCAGGCGTGGAGGAGAGCGCCTCCAACATCAACGCGGTTCCAATCGACGGCCGCGCCTTGATCGCGCCGCGGACTCTGGCCTCGTCTTCGCGGTAGCCTGCCCAGTCGCAGATGTGCTGCCTTTGGTGAAACCACGCGGCCAATGACCCTGCATCACTGGGCCTCAGGGTCGCCGCTTGGCGGTAGCAATCGATCGCTTCGGGGAGCTCTCCTTGCAGGGCGAGGGCGTTGCCTAGGTTCTTGTATGCCTCGGGAAAATCGGGCCTGAGGACGAGCGCCTGCCGATAGCTCGCCACCGCTTCTTCGAACTGCCTTTGCGCCTGCAGCGCATTACCGAGATTGTTGTGCGCCTCGGAAAAATCGGGCCTGAGGACGAGCGCCTGCCGGTAGCTCGCCACCGCTTCTTCGAACTGCCTTTGCGTCTGCAGCGCATTACCGAGATTGTTGTGCGCCTCGACGAATTCGGGCCTGGGGACGAGTGCCTTTCGGTACTGCTCCGCAGCTTCGTCGAGCCGGCCTTGGCCTTGCAGCGTGTTGCCGAGGTTGTAATGCGCTTCGGCAAGTTCTGGAGAAAGCGCCAACGTCCTGCGATAGCTCGCTTCTGCCTGATCGAGTCGGCCCAGAGCCTCGAGCGCGAGGCCCAGATTGTGGTGCGCTTCGACAACATCCGGGTTGAGCGCGATCGCTTGTCGGTAACTCCCTACTGCCTCAGGCAACCTGCCGAGGCTGTTGAGGGCGGTCGCGAAATTGATATGTGCCCCCGGGAAATCCGGCAGCAGCTGGACGGCGCGTGCCGCGGCGTCAAGCGCGGCGGCGAAGCTGCCCTGTTCATCGAGCGCGCGAGCCAGATTACTGTGTGCCATACCGCAATCGGGGTCGAGCGCGATCGCGCGGCGATAGCTCTCGACCGCTTCCGGCAGCCTGCCAGCCTGGTGCAACGCGTTGCCGTAATTCAGATGCGCATCCGGGAGTTGCGCCAAACGGGGCAGCGCGCGTCCGATCAAACGGAGCGCCGGAGCGATCTTTCCGCACTGGTAGGCGACGACGCCGAGCAGGTGCAGTGCGTCGGCGTGATCGGGATCTTTCTGCAGCGCCTTTCGGTATAGCGCTTCCGCGTGGTCCAGCCGCCCGGCCTGATGGTGCGCGAGGCCGGCGCGGACAGTCCGCATCAGGCCGGCGGCCCGCCGGCCGTTTTCAGCCGTCATAGAAACCGCCACAGCGCCGGACTTTCGGTGCCGCTACGAGCGTTTCTAGCCTTCCAAAACCTCCAAGAGAGGCTGAAGATGCCGCTCATAGCGCCGCCAGCGTCCGACCGAGCGCCTGAAGATCGGCTTCCGCACCTGCCAGCTGCTTCCGGTGAAAACCGGCCGCACGGTGTGTTGGAAATCGAGACATGCCGGCTCCCAGTCGAGGCCGAGAAATTCGATCAGGCGTCGGCTCTCGCCCTCGGGGTCCTCGACTAGCGCCTCGTAGTCGACCGTCAGCATGGACAGCGGCAACACGCGCCGCCAATGCGCCGCCAGCCTTTCGACCTCTAGGCATCGTCGCCCGCAATCGGCAAGGTCGTACGAGAACGCATTCCCTTCGCCAAATCGGTGGAAGTAACAAGACAGTGAAGTATCCCGCGCATCGCGACGACAGAAAATCACGCGCGCCGCGGGAAACAGTACGGCGATGATTCCGAGATGAAAGACATTGTCCGGCATCTTGTCGGTCACCCGCACTGCCACGCCGCTCAGTGCCCGCAGATAGGCGACATGTTTGTCGGCGAGTCCGCGGGCGAATTCCATGTCCCACTCTTCCATCGGCCGGTCCCGATTATGCGCCAGCACCGCCTCGGCGATGCGGAAGATGTCCTTGCGCTCCCCGGCGCCGAACACGCCCGAGTGGCTGGCGGCGATCTGCTCGACGAGACTGGTCCCGGAACGCGGCATGCCGACGATGAAGACCGGCAGTTCCGACCGGTTGCCCCACCCGGCGGCAGACGCAAACAGCGTCGCCCGGGAGCGCTCGATGACCCCGCTCATTTCGCGCCCCAGCGCATCGGCATCGAAGTGCTCTTCGGTGTCTGCGAGCAGCTGGCGGCAACGGGCATTGGCCTCGCGGAAACAGGGGAAGGCCTCATCCGGTCTGTCGGCATTGTCGAGATACGTGCCAAGGGCGAATCCCGCAGCGACCCGGTCCGGGATCGGACGGTCGGAACTGGCCAGCAACCCGGCCAGGCGACGGAGTTGCACCTCGTCGCCGGCGGTCAACCCATTGCGGGCAAGGCATTCGTGTGCTTCCGCCAGATCGGGCTCGATCTCGAGGGCGCGCTGGAAGCAGGAGACGGCCTCTTCGATGTGGCCGCCGGCCAGCAGCGTATGGCCGAGCCAATGCCGGATTTTGGCTTGATCCGGGGCGATCGCCAGAGCCTGCCGATAAGCAGCCTCGCTCGCCTCGAGCTTTGCTGCCCGGAACAGGGAACGGCCGAGAGCGGCGTGCAGCAGCGCGTCGCCCGGCCGCAGCGCGATCGCCTGCCGATGGCATGCCACCGCTTCGTCGAACCGTTCGAGCTCGGCGAGAACAAAACCGAGAAGGCTGTGGGTTTCCGCCCGCTCCCGCAGCAATGCGAGGGCATCGCGCAGACAAGCCTCGGCCTCGCCGAAGCGGCGCCGGCCGACCAGCGCATCGGCGCGGTTGATGTGGGCGGGGGCGAGATCGGGCATGAGTTCGATCGCGCGGTCCGCGCTGGCCAAACCGGCTTCGAACTCTCCCTGCTCGTTTTGGATCGCCGCGAGATTGCAGTGCGCGATCGCGTAGTTGGGCCGCAGCGCGATCGCGCGGCGATAACTTTCCGCCGCATCCGGGTTCCTGCCCGCCGCCTGTAGGGCGACGCCGAGATTTAATTGCGCCGTCGGGAAGTCCGGTACGCTCGCCAGCGCCCGTTCGATCAACTGGATCGCCCGCTGATGTCGCCCGCGCTTATTGGCGATGACCCCGAGCAGGTGCAAGGCATCGGCATGTTCCGGGATCTTTTGCAATACCTTACGGTAGAGAGCCTCGGCCCGATCGCGCCTACCCGCCTGGTCATGCGCGACGGCAGCCTCGAAATCATGGAACGCCTCTGCTGTCCGCCGGCTGATCTTCTGTTCGTCTGCTGATGCCATCGCCCTTCCAGCCGTCCCGGCGGCGTCCGGGCACACCCCTCGGCGCCGCTAAAGGGGCTAGGATCGCCGGCGGCGCCTACGTCTGCCCGTCAGGCCGAGAGCGGAAAGACCGACCCCGAGCAATGCCAGCGACGAAGGTTCCGGCGTCGCAAGAGGCGTCTCCGAGAAATTCTTGGTGACTCCATCGATAATGTTTTCCGAGGGGAAAAAGGTTGCTGTTTCGTCCTGTGTAATATCGGCCACCCCCGCGAATGTAGCTGTTGCCGTGGGAGAAAAAATAGTTGCCTTTAGTGATGCAATGACCACGCCGCCGGCTGAAATAGTCTCAGTATCGGTAGGGAAGCCTGTAATAATGTCGGCGAACAAAGAGGCGTCTGTAATCGCTTTCCCCGGCCCTGCTGCTACACCGAAGGAGAGGTTGAAACTGCCACCGGAGGTGACGAAGCTGCCCCAATTAGTGGAGGGCGAAAACTGTAGCCCGGGCGCGGTGGCCGAAGGTGTTGGCGTCACCGTGACGCCCGAAGCGGCGACTGTGTTCGTCGGGGCGTAGGCAAAGTTGCTGAACGTTTCGTCGCCGACCGTGCAACCGCCGCTGCCGAGCGCAATGTAAGAGGAGAGCGATGTCGTCGCGCACGGTGCCGCGGCGGCAGCGCTCGAGAACGCCGCCGCAGCGGCCGCCCCCAGAGCAACAGATCGTGCTCGCATTTTCGTCTCCGATTAGTGCGGAGTAGTCTACCCCAAACATCCGGATATGCCGGCACCGAGAATTTGTAAATGGTTAACGAACGGCAAAGTTATCATATTTGCAGCTGTTCTGCCTGGCCACCTCGCCAACGGATCCTTGCCCGCGCTCACCAGAGGCTATCGAATGATATGATCAAAGGGTCATGCCGGTTTGATGCTGCTCGGTTGCTCTCGGGTCCGTCGGGATGTCCGGATGCGGCACATCTCGGACGCTCCAGTACGCGCATCGTGAGTCCGCTAAGGGTCGAGACCGTGGAAAAACGCGTCAGAGGAGGCGGCCGAGACGCTGTGTTTCGCAGGCGTGAGGGGCGAGACACCGGCTGATCGATTGGCGCGTGCGGCTTGAGCGCGGCGATCAGGTTCTGATCGCCGCGATCAGTGGTCCGACACCGAAGATCGTGATCATTCGCTTGAGGTTATAAGCCAGGACGTGAAGGCTCATCTCGGTTCTGACCTTGTCGAGGGTCCGGGTCAGGAAGTGGGTGGCGCCCATCCAGGCCTTGAGGGTCCCAAACGGGTGTTCGACGGTCTGTCGTCGCACGCCCATGGCCTCGGGCATGCGGTCG
>Ga0209248_10000756_pt1 | contig 10263 bp, 6 predicted proteins | sample BogFormECP04_OM1_FD_188241 | JGI IMG/M metagenome (GOLD analysis project Ga0209248, IMG submission 188241) | Bog forest soil microbial communities from Calvert Island, British Columbia, Canada - ECP04_OM1 (SPAdes) (version 2) | ecosystem: Environmental > Aquatic > Freshwater > Wetlands > Bog ... | reverse complement strand
TTCAAGCCCCGCCGCACCATCCGCTTCGTCCTGTTCACCGGCGAAGAAGAAGGTTTGCTCGGCTCGCTCGCCTACGTGAAGGCGCATCAGAGCGAAATGCCCAACTACGTCGCCGCCCTGATTCTCGATTCTGGCCAAGGCCCGGTGATCGGCTTCCAACTCGGCGGCCGCGACGACTTGATTCCTGCCGTGCGGAATTTCGCGGCCTCCCTGCAGGCGTTCGGCGATCTACAAGTGGATGATGAACTGGAATTCGGCACCGACACCGGACCGTTCACTCTTGCCGGCCTTCCGGGCATTAACCTCAATCAGGATTCGCCGGATTACAAGTACACGCACCATTCCGCCGTGGACACCTTCGATAAAGTGAAAGCGGATATTCTGGACCACAACGCCACGGTGATGGCTCTCGCCGCATTCTGGATCGCCGATCGCCCCGAGCGCCTGGCCAGTCCCTGGCCGCAGGAAAAAACCGCTCAGATGCTAGTGGATAAACACGAAGACAGCATCCTGAAAGCCTTCAACCTCTGGCCCTTCGGCAACCTGGGAACCGCGCCTGCAACTCAGTAGCAACGGTCCGCGAACTGCACTTCTCACCGAGGTAGGGGCGCTGCTTGTGAATCGCCCTGCAGGGCGATTCATCCTGAGATCCCGCAGCGCGGGATCGAAGGGCCTGCCCGCCGCAGGAGGGCTGCGCGCCAGCTTGGCCGGGCGTCAACACATGCGCGGACCGCTGGAGAACTACGCACCTATTTACCAAGACTTTCGCGCCACCAACCCTAACTAATCAACCGCGCAATCGCAAACGCCGCAGCCGCCGCCAACCCGCCCACCAAAACCGTCTGCATCCCACCGCGCAATGGTTTCACGCCGGTAAAATGCCCCTTAATCGCGCCAAATCCAAAAAGCGCCAGCAGCGTCACCGCCACCGAATAAATCAACGCCAAATGTAGATCGTGGTGGATGATCATGTACGGCGCCAGCGGCACCAAACCACCAGCAATGTAAGACGCCGCAATCGTCGCCGCGCTCCGCGTAGCCCGCGCAGGATCGGGTGGCTCCAATCCCAGCTCGAATCGCATCATGAAATCCACCCACTTTTTTTGATTCGCCGTGATGGTCGAAACAATCGGCGCCATCTGCTCTTGCGTCAGCCCATAATCGCGAAACACTTTCGCCACTTCTTCGGTTTCAATCTCCGGCAATTCCACAGTCTCGCGATATTCCCGATGAAGTTCCGAAGCGTAATGTTCCGTATCGGTCTTCGCGGCGAGATACCCGCCCAACCCCATCGCAATCGAACCCGCCGCAATTTCCGCCAGCCCCGCCGTTACCACGATCCCCGTGGACGCCACCGCTCCCGTCAATCCAGCAGCCAGCGCAAACGGCACGGTCAACCCGTCCGACATTCCAATAACAATGTCGCGCACCGCGGCAGTCGCGGTGAAATGCTTTTCCACGTGTTCGACGGATGGCATCCTCGACTCCCTTTCCTCATCCAATAATTCCACCTGCCCGTACCCCTGTTCCCCGGCAGGCGCGTATAATTATGGGGCAGGAACTACAATTCAGGAGGTACATTATGACCGCAACTTCTACAGGACAAGGAGCCGCTCCTCAGATGACTTTCACATTGCCGCCTTTGCCGTACGCGTTCGACGCTCTCGAACCCCACATTGACGCGAAAACCATGGAAATCCATCACGACAAACACCACGGCGCCTACGTCACCAACCTTAATAAAGCGCTCGATGGCCATGCCGACCTGCAAAAACTTTCCATCGAAGAATTGCTGGCGCAAATCAATAAAGTGCCGGAAGCGATTCGCACCGCCGTGCGCAACAATGGCGGCGGCCACATGAACCACTCCATGTTCTGGAAGATTATGAAGAAGGGCGGCGGCGGCGAACCCGGCGGCGAACTCGGCAAAGCCATCGGCTCCGCGTTCGGCAGCTTCGCGGACTTCAAAGCCAAGATCAACGAAGCGGGCGTCAAGCGCTTCGGCTCCGGCTGGGCCTGGCTTCTCTTCCGCGACGGAAAACTCGTCATCGAATCCTCCGCGAACCAGGACAATCCCATCATGGACGGCGGCAAAGCCTTCTTCGGTGTGGACGTCTGGGAGCACGCCTACTACTTGAAATATCAGAACCGCCGCCCCGATTACCTCGAGGCTTGGTGGAACACCATCAACTGGGCGCAAGTAGAAGAAAATTTCGCCCACGCCAAAAAGTAGTTTCCATTCTCAATCACATTTCCAAAAACAGGGGCGGGTCGCGCATCCGCCCCTGTGAACTTTCGCTCGCCGCTTCCCGACTCAGTAGCGCCGGCGTCCCGCCGGCTCTCTCGTTTTTTGGGTCGCAAGGAAGGCACGGCATGCCCCTTTTCCTTCTTCATAGTTGTCATCTCAATGGTCGTTGGTAGGGGCGCCGCTTGTGAATCGCCCTACAGGGCGATTCATCCTGAGAACCGGCAGCGCCGGTTCGAAGGGCTGCGCCCCTTCTCGGCAAGGTTTCAGCCCCGTACTCGGTCTGTAGTGCCGTTTTTCATAGCGCTGCCTTCCTCAAATCCCCGGCAACACCCAATGCTCCATCGCCAGAATCGCAATCGCCGCGAGCGTCGTGATCAACGTCACGATTAATCCCACCCGCGCAAATTCCCAGAACGTAATTTTCACTTTCTTGCCCGCCTGCTGCAGCACAATCAAATTCGCCACGGAACTGAATGGCGTGGCATTTCCAGCCAGCGTGCTGGCGCTCGCCACCGCCAGCCAGATGTAATGCGTATTCGGAAGCGATGGCACCAGCGGACGGAACAGCAGCACCGCCGGCAAATTACTCACCAGGTTCGAAAGAATCAGCATCACCCCGCTCACCGCGAATAATTGCGAAGTCATCCCGCCCTGCAGCCCCTTCTGAAAATACCCAATCAGATGTTCCAACGCGCCCGAAGCCTCGAACCCCTTGATCACAACGAACAAGGACGCAAAAAACAGCAGCAGCTCCCAATCCAGCCGCCGGTAAATGTTTTCCGCCTTCACCCGCCCGATAATCAGGATGAACGCGCCCACCGAAATCGCCACCAGTGGAAACGAATACCCCAGAATCCACAGCACGATCACCAGCGCCGCTGCGACGCAGCACTTGATCAGCAGGCCGCGCTCCAATTTCACAGGCAGCGCGGGCGGATGCCCTTTCAGCGGGTGGTGAAAAATCTCGCGACGGAAGAAAAGCGCCAGCACCGCCACATTGATCACCATTCCCACGAACGAGACCGGTGCCAGGTGCGCCAGAAATCCCAGAAACGAAAAATGCGCTGAAACTCCGATCACCGCGTTCTGCGGGTTTCCCGTCACGGACATCACCGAGCCAATATTCGCGGACGTGGCCACCGCGATCACATACGGAATCGGCGGCACCTCCAGCCTTTGCGTCACCACCAGCACGATCGGCGTGAATATCAAACAAATCGTATCGTTCACGAAAAATGCCGCCAGAATCCCCGTGGCAAACACCAGCAGCACCAGCAACTGAAATCGCGTGCGCGCAATCGCCGCCACGTGCACCGCGATCCAATCGAAAAATCCCGAAATCTGAAAATGCGCCACCAGGATCATGATGCCCAGCAAAAAAATCAGCGTGTTCCAATCAATCGTCTGGTACGCCTGCGTCAGCGGCACCGCGCCTACCAGCACCATCGCCACCGCGCCGCAAAATGCCGCCGCGGTGCGGTCCAAATGGCTCCCGCGCCCGCTTTCCACCGCGATCAAAATGTAAGTGGCCAGAAAAATCGCGACCGGAATCCAGTGGCTATGCGCGAGTATGGCGGCAGCGTGATTCATTATTCGCAAGATCGAGCCGCAGGCTCGAAGGTGGTCAGCTTAACGTGCCCCTCGGAACCTGAAAAGTGATTCTTTGCTTTCTAAAGTGTTTTTCAGCGGCAGCTGGAGGAAATATCGCGCCCCGCCGTTATTCCGAACCCAGAAACGCGAAGCGCAGCAGAAAAATACCAGACAGCACCCAGATCAGCGGGCTGATGTCCCGGTATTTCCCCGCGCCAATCTTCAGGCACGTAAAAGAAAGCAAGCCCAGGCTCAATCCCGTCGCGATGCTGAACGTCAGCGGCGTCGCCACCAGCGTCAGGAACGCGGGAAAAGCCTCGCTGAAATCATCCCAGCGAACTTTCGCAATCGAGCCGCACATCAGCGCGCCCACCAGAATCAGCGCCGGAGCCGTCGCGTACGTGGGGATCGCGGCCACCAGCGGCGCGCAGAACATCGCCACGAAGAAAAGCCCCGCGATCACCAGGTTTCCCAGACCGGTCCGCGCTCCCGCCGCCACGCCGGCCGCGCTCTCGATGTAACTCGTCACCGTGGACGTCCCCGTCAGCGCCCCCACGATCGTTCCAAATGCATCCGCCAGCAAAGCGCGGCTAGCCCGCGGCAATTTCCCGTCGCGCAAAAATCCGCCCTGCTCGCACACGCCCACCAAAGTGCCAACGTTATCGAACAAATCCACGAAGAAAAATACAAAGATCAACTCGCCCAATCCCAGCCGCGCAGCCGAGCGCAAATCCAGTTTCAAAAATGTCCCCGCCGGATGCGGCCAGGAAAATAATTGCGCGGGCCAGTGGTCAAGCCCCAGCGGAATCCCCGCCAGCGCGATAGCCACAATCCCCAGCAAAATCGCGCTGCCCACGCGCCGGATCATCAAAATCGCAATCAGGATCACCCCAGCCGCCGCCAGCAGCACCTGCGGATCAGAAGTTTTTCCAAATGCCACAAACGTCGCCGGATTCGCCACGATAATTTTCGCGTTCCGCAATCCCACGAACGCAATGAACAACCCAATCCCCGCCGCCGTCCCATGCTTCAAACAATCCGGAATCCCATTCACGATGTGCTCGCGCACATTCGTCAGCGTCAGCAGCAGAAACAAAAGCCCGGACAAGAACACTACGCCCAGCGCCGTCTGCCACGGCACTCCGCGCCCAATCACAATCGAATACGTGAAGTACGCGTTCAACGACATGCCCGGCGCCAGCGCGATCGGATAATTCGCCCACAACCCCATCACCAGCGTAGCCAGCGCCGCCGAAATGCACGTCGCAAACAGCACGCCCTCCACCGGCATGCCGCCCTCCGCCAGAATTCGCGGATTCACGACCACGACGTACGCCATGGTCATAAATGTAGTCAGCCCAGCCAGCAGCTCGCGGCGTACGGTAGTTTTGTTTTCGGCGAGGTGGAATACGCGCTCGAGCAAAATGCTTCTCCCAGCCTAAAAGTGCGCAACTATAGGCCGCAGCCGTTCCGCCGTCAACGCCATAAGATGTATGCAACGAATCCAGAATGTAACGCCGCTGCGCTGCCCGATGAATTCACGACGCCACGTGTCGCTTGCGCCGTCGCCAATCAGCCTGTATGGTACGCCATGCGCGCGCCCGCAAATTCTGGCGAAACGCGAAATCCCCCTACCACCGCGCCTTCGTCGTCGCAACAAAACGCTGAAGCCGCCGGATACGGCCTGCGCCGCGGCGCTCTCTCCCCACTCGAAACTCTCGCGCAATCCGTTTCAACCATCGCCCCAACCACAACTCCCGCCGCCACCATCCCGCTGGTCTGCGCGCTAGCCGGTAACGGCACGTGGCTCGCATATCTCCTCGCCACCATCGCCGTGCTGCTCGTAGCGCTATGCATCGCGCGCTTCGCAAAATATTCCGCCTCGCCCGGCTCGCTCTACACCTACGCATCCATGATTCTGCCGCCCTGGCTCGGCGCCACCGCCGCCTGGAGTCTGCTTCTCGCCTACGTTGCCACTGGCTCCAGCGTAATCGGCGGCTTCTACCACTTCGCGAATCTTCTTCTCCGCGACGCCACCGGCCACGAAATTTCCGCCGTGCTCCTCGTCCTCGCCGGCGCCGGCGCTTGCGTCTGGATCGCCTGGCGCGACGTAAAAATCTCCGCGCGCATGATGCTGTGGATGGAAGCAGCCTCCGTAGCAGTGATAATCATCGTGATCGCGCTGGTGCTGCTGCGCCACGGCCTGCATCTGGATCAGGAACAATTGAAATTGCGCGGCATGACCGGCAGCGGCCTGCGCCTCGGCCTGGTGCTCGCGCTCTTCAGCTTCGTCGGCTTCGAAAGCGCCACCACGCTGGGCGCCGAAGCGCGCAACCCGCTCAAAACAATTCCGCGCGCCGTCATCCAATCCGCCATAATCGGCGGCGCGTTCTTCATGGTCTGCGCCTACACCGAAGTTCTCGCCTTCCGCACTGCCGGACAGGATTTGGGCTCGAGCCCAGCGCCGATGCACGTAGTCGCAGCCGTGGGCGGCGTTCCGCTGTTCGGATTATTAATTGATATCGGCGCGCTGGTCAGCATGTTCGCCGGAACTCTCGCGTGCATCACCGCCGCCGCGCGCGTCCTGCTATTGATGGCGCACAATGGCCTGGCGCATGGCTCGCTGCGCACCACACATGCGCGCAACGAAACCCCCAGCTACGCAGTGGTCGTCACCGGAATCGCCGCGGCTCTGCCGGTGATCGTGCTGGCCGCGCGCGGCGCAAGCGGCCTGGACGTTTACGGCTGGCTCGGCTCGCTCGCCACCTACGGCTTCATCGTCGCCTATGCGCTGGTATGCATCGCGCTGCCGCGCTATTTACGCAGTCACTCTGCTTTCACTCGCAGCGCGCAAATTCTTTCCTCGCTCGCGGGCCTCGCCATGCTGCTCGCACTCGTCGGCAATCTCTACCCCGTCCCCGAAGGTCCGTACGGAAAACTTCCGTACATCTATCTCGTATATCTCGCCGCCGGCCTGCTTTGGTTCCTCATCAACAGCCGCGGCAAAAACACCGCCGCGAAAAATTCCTAAGCCTGCTCCTCCGTATCCGGCAGCGCTACCAGCAGCAACACAATTCCAATCACCGTGAACATGCGAACCGCCACTTCCTGGCCGTTCCACATTTTCGACTGCCACATCAGAAACCATTCCCCGCCGACGGTCAGAAAAGCCACCAGCCACATCAGCAAAGCCAGCGTCAGCCCAATAATCGAAATGCGCTTCGCGCCACCAAATGCGACAGCAGTTCCACGCAGCCCTCGCGCCAACCGCCATCCGCCCCACCAACACAGAATCATGGTCACGAATTCCCACACGATGATCGAAAGATAAAAGACGTCGTGCCAAGCCGGTTGGTTCAACGCGCGCCACATCCCGTGATTTCCCGGAAATGTCGAGTCCATCATCAGCACGTGGCGAACAAACTGGTAGTTGGAATCAAAATCAGTGATGTTGTTGAACACCAGCACCGTGTAATACAGCCCCACGGCAAAAACTAACGCCAATTTGGCTACACGCAACGTCATCGCAACTCCCGCAAACACGGATGGTAGCGCATCAACCGACGGGCGCGCGCGGCAAACTCGCAATTCCGAAACTTACAGACTGCAACGTGCGCCGAAATCCGATGCTCCCTATGGAAATCTGCCATCGAAATAATTGATACCCGCCATAGATTAAAAATCCTTCGCTCCCTGAAAAAAAAGGCGTACCGTGCGCTCATCTTCGGGGTGAAGTAACGAATCTAAGCAGCGTTTTTCATAAAACGCAAAAATTTACCGTGCGAGCTTTCGGACGGCATCCCCGTTCGGAAATCTGTCCGCAGAGATCGGAGGAACAAATGTCGCAGAGAGTCCGGCTCGCGATTTTCCTTCTAGCCTTGTGCGTTTGTGTCACTCTGACCTTCGCGCCGGGCGCTCGCGCGCAACAAACCTTAGGCGGCATCACCGGCACCGTCGCGGATTCCAGTGGCGCCGTGCTGCCGGACACGCTGGTGACGCTCGTCGGCGATCAAACCACGCTGACCCGTACGCAAAAAACCAATACCAGCGGCTCTTACGAATTTGTCAACTTGCCGATCGGCACCTACACCCTCACTTTCTCGCACGACGGTTTCGAAAGCCAAAAGATTCCCTCCATCCTGGTGCAAGCCGATCGCACCGTGAGCCTGAACCCCGCGCTGAAAGTCGGCCAGGTGGGAACCACCATCACCGTCGAGGAATCTCCGTTGCTCAACGCGGTGGACACCACCAACGGCTACGTCCTCGACAAAGCGCAACTCGAAGCCATCCCGCTGCCCACCGGCAGTTTCACGGGCCTTGCCATCCTTTCTCCCGGTGTGAGCGCCGAACTTCCAGCCGGAACTGGCGCCAACGCTGGTCTCGGCAACCAACCCATCTGGGCCAACGGCCAGCGCGACACCAGCAACACTTTTCTGTTGAATGGCGTGGACGCCAAGAATCTATTCAACGGTAAGAGCACCAGTCAAGTAGCTTCCGCTCGCGTCGTGAACAACACCGGCGTCAGCGGCGCGGCCAGCGGCAACGGCGGAGTAATTCAAAGCACCGCGTCGCCCTATCTCGCCGTCGGTCAATCGTTACCCACTCCCGCTCCGGAAACCGTCCAGGAAGTTCGCGTCAATACCTCCATGTACGACGCTCAGCAGGGTTCCACCAGCGGCGCGCATATTGATTTGAGCACCGCCTCCGGCACCAACGCCATCCACGGCACCGCCTACTTGCATCGCGGAACAGACTGGCTCAACGCCGCGCCCTTCTTTTTCAATCAGGATCCCCATCTTCCCAACAATCTGAAAGTTCCCGAACTCCATCGCTATACTTTGGGCGGAGCCGGCGGCGCGCCGCTCATCAAGAACAAACTTTTCATCTACCTCGGCTACCAGCACGTGCACAGTTCCGATCAGGAAATCGGCATCGGGCGCGTTACTGTTCCTTTCGATTTCACTCCCACCGGAAATGCCGCGAATGGCGTGCCCGCATGCGGAGCCACTCGTGCCACAGCCACGCTCGCTCCTTGCCTGGCCGCGATCTCCAACAACGGGTTCGGCTCTGTCGGCTCCAATCTGAACGGAACCGTTGGCACCGGTCCTAACCAAATTAGTCCGATTGCTTTGGGGGTGTTCCAGTACAAACTCCCCAACGGCCAATACCTCATACCGTGGAACGACGGCATCGTACCGACCATCAACTTCCCGGAAAACGCCCTCGTCCCTGGCACTGCTTACTTCCTTGCCGATCAAGCAGTCAGCAATCTCGACTGGATCGTCAACTCCAAGGACACTCTAGCTCTGAAGTATTACTACCAGCACGACCCCAGCATCGCGCCCTATGCCTATTCCAGTGTGCCGGGATTTACTCAGCACCTCGATGCCGGCAGTCAGGTCGCCTCCATCACCAACACCCAGATCATCACGCCCAACCTCAGCGTTGCCGAAGTATTCGGCTTCATCCGCGAGAAAATCTACAGCACCATCGGGCAACCGTTCACTCCAACGCAATTCGCCAGCTTCGTCGAATCTTCCACCGGCGCATCCCCGGCTCAGTCCACCATCAATACCTTTGGCTCCAATTTTTTCCCCGGCATCACCATCGTCAACATGCTGGGCTACGGGACGAATAACTCAGGGTGCCCACCTGTATCGGTTGATCCGAACTGCGTCCCCACGCCGGTCAACGAATCGCCTCTGACCATCGGCCAGGGTGCGGCCTCTCAGGCCGCTAACACCGGAATTTTCCAGAATCGCTTCATGCCCTCGGTCAATGCCACTTGGAATCGCGGCAAGCACACGCTTTCTTTCGGCGGTACATATTCCTACACCCAGTTGAACACGCTTGACCAACGACCCGGCACCGGCACGATCGGTTCGGCCGATCTCTCCCAGTTCCTCCAGGGATTCGTCACCCCCTACACCACGGATGGTTACGTCACCACCAACGTTTTGCAGGGCAACGCGAACCGTTATCTGCGCGCCAATGAATGGGGACTTTACGTCCAGGATAAGTTCCAGTTCCGCCCCAATCTCAACTTCACCGTCGGCTTGCGCTTCGATGACGACGGTGGCTTGTCTGAAAAGTACGGCCGTCTCTATAATTTCGATCCTGCGAATTATGACTACAACGCTACGACGGACACGCTGGTCTCGAACGGAATCATCGTCGCCGGCAACAATCCGCAGTTCGCCAGCAAAGGGGTCAGCCCCTCCACATTAACCGGCCGCCAGTGGGGCCTGGCGCCGCGCTTGGGTTTGGCTTGGAGTCCCAGCAGGTTTAGCAACAAGCTCGTCGTCCGCGCGGGCTGGGGCCTGTACTACGACCGCGGAGAATTGTTCACTTATCTCTCGCCAGGTTTTGCGGCTGGCGTGGTCACCGGCGGACCGTTCGGCGTCAACCAGGCGCCGCCATTCGTC
>Ga0209248_10000755_pt1 | contig 10263 bp, 7 predicted proteins | sample BogFormECP04_OM1_FD_188241 | JGI IMG/M metagenome (GOLD analysis project Ga0209248, IMG submission 188241) | Bog forest soil microbial communities from Calvert Island, British Columbia, Canada - ECP04_OM1 (SPAdes) (version 2) | ecosystem: Environmental > Aquatic > Freshwater > Wetlands > Bog ... | reverse complement strand
TCTGCTCGCGGCCGACGCGTCGGACTCGAGTCCATCCGCGGCGGCTCAGCCGGCGCACAAGCATAAGCATCGCCATCTGCCGACCCCGGCGCCGACGCCGATGGCGCTGCCGCCCGAGGTCAAGGCGAAGGTGCCTGCGTACAAGCCGGGGCCGATTCCGTTTCACGACGGCGAGCAGTTGATGTTCCAGGCGACGTGGGCCGGAATCCCGGCGGCGCAGGCGCGCATCGAATTCCACAAATCGCCGAAAGATCGCTGGGTCGGCGAAACCTGGATCGAGACCAACGCCTTCGCCGATCTGTTCTACAAGATGCGCGATTATATGAAGGAGAGCATGGCCTCCGACACGCTTCACTCGAGCGGCGTCTACCTGGTCCAGCACGAAAACTCGCGGCTCAACTACTACGACGTGACGATGGATCGGCCCGCGCAGATGGTTACGATGACCAAGAAAAATCACAAGGGCACGACCAGCAGGGAGTACATCGCGTCGGACCCGTGGGGACCTATCTCGGGCGCGATGATGGCGCTGACGCAGCCGTTCGAGCCCGGCAAGACTTACGCCTTCGACGTTTTCAGCGGCAGCCAGCGCTACGTCTTCGCGTTCGAGGTCGAGCAGCGCGAGAAGATTCACCTAGCGCTCGGCGATTTCGACGCATGGCGCATCGTGCCCGACGTCTGGTACGTCAGCGACGGCGAGCTGCGCAGCGAGGCGCACGGCACGACCCTGTGGATATCGGCCGACGCGCGCCACTTGCCGCTGCGCATCCAGGCGCAGGCCTATATCGGTTACGTGCGCGCCGACTTGATCAGCATCGATGGCAAGGCCGGCGTCGAGAGTGCGCAGAACTGATGGCTCCGACGCATGACTGAGCTACTATAGAAAAAGGTGAATCGCACGATGCCGAAAAAACTCGAATTTTTTTACGACTGCTCGAGTCCGTGGACCTATCTCGCGTTTTCGAAGATCGAAGAGGTCGCGCTGCGCCACGACGCGCAGTTGATCTGGCGTCCGATCCTGGTCGGCGGACTGTTCAACACGGTCAATCCGTCGGTCTACGAGGGCCGCGCCAAGCCGGTTCCGGTCAAGGCGAAATACTACGTCAAGGATTTGCGCGACTGGGCGAAATTCTACGGCCTGAAGATCGGCAACCCCACCGTCTTCCCGGTCAATTCGGTCAAGGCGATGCGCGGCGCGTTCGTCGCCGACGAGCATCGGATAATTTCGCGCTACTCGAAACGCGTGTTCGAAAGCTACTGGACCGACGACAAGGACATCAGCCAGGACGACGTGCTGCGCGAAATCGTGGTCGAGGTCGGCCTCGACGAAAAAGAATTCTTCACCAAGATTGCGTCCGATGAGTACAAGGCCAGGCTGCGCGCCAACGTCGAGGAGCTGATCGCGCGCGGCGGCTTCGGCTCGCCGACGATGTTCGTCGAGGGCTCGATGTTCTTCGGCAACGACCGCCTGCCACTGGTCGAACACGAACTCGCAGTTGGAGTCGGCGGCGCGCTGGACAAAGGATCGGCAGGTAAGACTTAACTTCTTATGACGCATTGGGCGGAAGGTCAGACACCAACCAATCTGCGCGACGACCTCGGCGCGCGTGAGGCCAGGGGCGTGCGCGCGTTCGTCGCCATCCGGATGAGCGAGCCGGTCGAAGATGCCGTCGCCCGCACCATCGACGAGCTGCGGCATCCGCACGACGGCGTGCGATGGGTCCCGCGCGCGAATCTGCATATCACGCTCAAGTTCCTGGGGCCTGCCGTCGATTCGCATCGATTGCAGCAGCTCACGATCGGCCTGCGGCAGCTCGCGGCCAAGACCGAGCCGTTCGAGCTCGCCGCGAGTGGGATCGGCGCATTCCCCGACCTCGATCATCCGCGTGCGATTTGGGTCGGCTTGCACAGTATCGAGTCGGGCGCGCTTGCGGCGCTCGCCGCCCGGCTGGAAACTGTAGCCGCCGAACATGGATTCGAGCGCGAGAAACGCCGCTGGACCGGGCACCTGACGATCGGGCGCGTGGGCGACCGGGAAATCGCAGCCGCAACCCGCGACGCGCTGAACGCCGCGCGCGATCGCGAGTTCGGCATCTCGAAGATCGAATCGCTTACGCTCTACCGGAGCCACCTGGGATCCGACGGCGCCAGCTACGAAGCGCTCGCAACATTCTTATTCCAGTCGCGTTAACAAAGTGTCAAGTTTTGTTCTTTTCGTAACACCAACTTCAACTTGTCAACACCCCTGTGGACAGCGACCCCGGTCCAGATAGAGCTATCGACGTGGGTTTGTGACAAGATTCGCAGCGCAATAAATAAATCTCGCATGGTCGTAAATCGATGGCGATAGAAATCAAAAGTAAGGCGCTCGACCTGGCGCTCAGCCAAATCGAGAAACAATTCGGCAAGGGCTCGATCATGAAGCTCGGCGAGCAGGCCATTTCCGCCGACATCGCGGTCGTGCCGACCGGCTCGCTCGGACTCGACGTGGCGCTCGGCGTCGGCGGATTGCCGCGCGGACGCGTCGTCGAAATCTACGGCCCGGAATCGTCGGGCAAGACTACGCTGGCGCTCGAATGTATCGCCGAGGCGCAGAAGATGGGTGGCACCTGCGCCTTCATCGACGCGGAACACGCCCTCGACGCGGCGTACGCGCGCAAGCTCGGCGTCAAGGTCGAGGACCTGCTCATCTCGCAACCCGACAACGGCGAGCAGGCGCTCGAGATCACCGAGACCCTCGTGCAATCGGGCGCGATCGACGTGCTCGTAATCGACTCGGTCGCGGCCCTCGTGCCGCGCGCGGAAATCGAGGGCGAGATGGGCGAGCCGCAGATGGGTCTGCAGGCGCGCCTGATGTCGCAGGCGCTGCGCAAGCTGACCTCGATCATTTCGCGCTCGCGCACCATCGTAATCTTCATCAACCAGATCCGCATGAAGATTGGCGTGATGTTCGGGAACCCGGAAACGACCACCGGCGGCAACGCGCTGAAGTTCTATTCATCGGTGCGAATCGACATCCGGCGCATCGGCACGATCAAGAACGCGACCGAAGTGATCGGCTCCCGCACCAAGGTCAAAGTCGTTAAGAACAAGGTCGCGCCGCCCTTTCGCGAGGCCGAATTCGACATCCTCTACGGCACCGGTATTTCCAAGGAAGGCGAGCTGGTCGATATGGCCAGCGAGCACAACATCATCGAGAAGCTCGGCGCGTGGTACTCCTACAACGGTGAGCGGATCGGCCAGGGCCGCGAGAACGCTCGCGACCTGCTCAAGGCGAATCCAAAGCTGGCCGAAGAGATCGAAGCCAAGGTCCGCGAAAAGCTGGCCGCCAAACCGGTCGCGCTGCCGCCCGACGCCGCGATCGAAGAGCCCGAAGAAGTCCCGGCCCCAGCCGCGCCAAAGAAAAAGGCCTAACGCGAGTGCGGCACTCCGCGGTTCCTCACATCGCGATGTGGAAGTGCGCGAGTATCGCCGGCCCGTTATGCGACAATATTCGCGACAGCGCGAATATCAGCCCGAAGAACGCGCCGAACAGCCCGCCGTTGACGCGAATCCAGTCCAGATGCGTCCGCGTCTTCGATTCGATCTGAATCCTGATCTGATCGTCCGACAACCGCGCGAGATTTTCGCGCACCATCAGCGTGATCTGCCCGCGGCTTGATTCGACCGTTCGCCGCACGAGATTGTCGATCAAGCGCTGCGCAAACTGGTTCGCGTAACTGTCGGGATCGTGCAGCTGAATCCCGAACTCATGAATCGCGCTTTCGATCGTGTCGCGCAGCTCGGGATCGTTCTGCAGCTCGGGCAGCCGCTTGCGCAGATTCGCCGCGATTCGCGAACCGATCGATTGTGCCCCGAGACGATTCATCACCGCGTAGATTCGCGTGACCGTCTTCGGCAGCAGCCGCTTGAGCACGCGCTCGAGGCGCTCGCGCTTCTCGGGCGAATCGAGGTAGTCGATCGCCTGGCTGATTATCCGCTCGAGTCCCGCCTGCCCGAGGATGTCCTGCAGCTTCATTTCCTGCAGATAGGTGCCGAGACGGCCGACGAGATCCATGTCGCTCAGCTTGCGCCCGATCATCTGCGGCGTAAGCCATTCATTCTCGATCGTCGCCGCGATTCCGTCGATCAGCTTGGCGCGATTGCGCGGCAGCACTCCCGAGTTGGGCAGGTACCATCGCCGCTCGAAGATCATTTTGAGCGCGATATAGTCGCACAGCCCGCCGATCAGCGCCGCCTCCGCCATCGAGACCGCGATCTCCGACGAAGTCCGCCAATGCGTAAACATAAGCGCGGCCAGGCTGACGAGATAAACGAAGAACGAAAAGGCCAGCGTCAGATCGCCCTTGTGCATGAGAAAAAAATTGGTCAACGAGAAACGCTCGCGGGTGCGCGTCGGCGCGTCGATACTGATGTCCATACGATCCAGTTTGTCCGACCCGCCGCGCCGGGCCAACCGCCCGCCGCAGTCGGAACGCTGCTACTTCCGCGCCGTCAACTGGTACAGCGCGACTGCGTCGTTCTGCGAGATGGGCTGGATGGTAAATGTTTGCTGCAATTGATCCAGCTCGGACTTGAGTGCGCCGGCGTAGTCCTGCGACTCGGGCGCGGCGAGCAATACGAAGACCGGCGCCTTGCCGCCAACTGCCGATGCGAGCGAAGCCGCTTCCGCCGGCGACGGCTGCTGGCCGTCGAAGACGACTGGCGGCACCGCGCCGTTCCATCCGGCGGCACGCTTTTCGTACAGGCGATGCAGGTGGTAGTCGGTGAACTGTTCGCCGGGGTCGAGCGAGTTCAATCCCACGAACCGGCGGCCATCCGTGGGCAGATACAGTTCGAGAAATTGCAGCGAGATGTTGCTGACGACGGTCGCGTCGGCGGGCAGCGTCGAATCCAGCGATTGCAACGCATCGACCATCGCAGACGACGCGGGCTGCGCGCTGAGACGAACGGCGGCTTCCGAAGCCAGCGAGACGACCAACAATAGGTCGAGTACGATCACGCCGGCCGCGGAGGCGAGCTGTAACGTCTTTCGATTCCGGTTCTTGAAAACCTGGCGCATGTATCGATTGGCCGCCGCCGCCCCGCAGCCCGCCGCGATGAACAGGATGAACGCACCGGGCAGGATGAAGGCCACGTCGGTGAATACGTAGAAGCAGTAGAGCGCGGTGAGCGCGCCGAGGTAGCCGAGTCCGAACCACATCAGGCGTCGCGCGTTGGACCTTCCCGGCGCGCGAAAGACCGCGATGAACCCGACAATCGCGAACACCGCCGCAGCGAACGGGTAGAGGAAGTAGCGCGGATTGCCGCGATCGCCGAGCATCCCGTCGACGCCGAGCAGCGTCGTGAGGTACACGATCACATTGCCGTGCGGATTTCGTGGCATCGTCGGACCGAACAGGTACGCCGCGCTGAACGTCCTGCCGCCTGCGCCGTAAACCTCCGGCACCCACCACGAGTATCCGCTGGCGAACGCGCTGCCGAGATTGATCGAGTTCTGACGCATCTGCCATGCGACGGGAATCGCAAAACCGATCGCGATTGCGAGCGCTACTTTGGCGAGGTTCGCGAGATCTCGACGCTCAAGTGGCACCATAAAAATGCACAGCGCGAAGCCGGCAAGGATTGCGGCATTGGTGGGACGGATGATCGTCGAGAACCCGGCCACGAGACCGAACATCAGCCATGCCGCCATTCGCATCCAGCTTGATGATTGAGTGACGTACTCCGACGTCGCTACCACCAGCATCACCGCCGCGCAGATCGTCACGAACAATGTCGGAACGTCGCTCATCACCAGCGACGAATACGTGATGAAAACCGGCGACAGCGCGAGCATCAGCGCCGCAATCGTCGCGGCCAGGCGCCAGAATTGTCCGCGCGTCAGCACGAAGATGCCGAAGACCGAGAGCATCCCGAAGATCATCGAGACGCTGACGGCCCGAAATTCTCGGCCGTAGTAGCGATGGAAGAAGGCCAGGATCAGCGGGTAGCCCGCGGTATAGCGCGACGGGTAAGTATATCCACCGAAATGCAGCACCGCACCGCGACCGTTCGCCAGGTTCACTCCCGACGCGGCGTACTCGAGTCCGTCCGGCCACGGCATCAATTCGACTCCGCGTCGGAGGCCCGCGGATGTGACCACTGCATAGGTCAGAATCAAGAGTGCGGCGACGATCAACCAGTCGAAGAGGTCGAGCAGCAGATAAGCGGACGCGACGGAGTGTTTCGATGACTTCGACTGGATCATCGCGGCGCGCCTCCGCGAGCGCCGACGGCGTCGACGCCGCACGCATCGGCGCGTGGCTCATCGTCGTGCTGGCCGCCCCGCGCATCCTGCGCATGCTCTATCCTGAAATATGGGTCGAGGACGATTTCTACCTCGAGAGCGCGTGGCTGGTCAGCGTCGGGATGCGCCCGTACATCGATTTCATTCAACCGCATATGCCGCTGCTCGAATGGATCGCGGCAGGTTACCTCAAGTTGTTCGGCGCAAGCCATCTGTCGATCGAATTCCTCAACGAGGCCGCAATCTTCGCGACCAGCCTCCTGACCTACGCGCTCGCGCGCCGCGTCGCGGGCCGTCCCGCCGCAATCGCCGCGTCGATTCTATACGCATACGGCTCGCTGGTCTTTCGCTACCACGTTTACGAGCGCGAGAGCTTCGTCGCACCGCTGCTTATCCTCGGCGCGCTCGTCACGCTCGACGACGCGATGCCGCCGATACGCCAGGCCGCGATTCTTGCCGGTATTTTCTTCCTCGCGTGCGCGATCAAGCTGACTGCCGTGATCGCGTTCCCCGTGATGCTCGTGTTCATCGCAGTCGCGTACCGCCGAATCTTGAGCGCAATCGCATCCGGCGTCATCTTCACGCTCGCGCTCGCGGCGTTTAGCGCGATCCTTTACCGGCTCTACGGCAGCGAGTTCATCTTTCAGACTTTCGTGTTCCATTTTTTGAAGGGGCGCGATACCGCCGGCGACATCGCGACCTACCCGCGAATGATCCTCGACCTGCTGGTGCCGTTGTTCGTCCTCGGCTGCTGGCAAATCTACGCCGAGCGTCTTTTCAATCGCGGCATGATCCTCGTGCTCGCGATCGTCGTCGCCGAGTACGCCTTTTACGGTGTGTTGAGCCCGACCGCGTGGGGTCACAACTATCTCGAGCCGATTCCGTTCATCGCGATCGTCGCGGGCGTCGGCGCGATCGCGCTGGTTGAAGCCATCCGCACTCGGCCGCAGCGATGGAATTTGCTGGCCGGTGGCGCGGCGCTGATCGTGATTTCGCTCGTCTGGATCGCGCCACTCATCAACGAGAACTGGCTGCATGGCGCCGTTTACGGATTCGGCTTCGTGCCGCGCGCGGAAATCTCGCAGCTCGCCGACGCCTTGCGCGCCGCCAGCAAACCGGACGACGACGTGATCGCGCCGTCGTTCGTATGCTTCGAGGCCGGCCGCCGCGAATTGATCCGCTACCCGGAAACCTACGGCGTCTATCGCGAAGCGAAAGCCGAGTACGATCGCGACGGCTTCTTCGCCGCGCGCCGCCGCCTCGGTGCGGCCGACTTTTTCCAGCTCATCGACGACACCCGCCACTTCTGGACCGAGCAGATGCGCGACGCGATCGCGAGCGGGAAAGTCCCGGCCGTCATCAGCGACTCGCCCATCCAACTGTTGCCGCTCGTGTTGGTGCCCCAAGATTTCCTGACGAGCAACGGCTTCCGCCCGACGCTGACGACCGATCACTTCACGCTGTGGACACGAGTGCCCGCGCCCGCCGCGCCGCCGAATCAGTAGAGGAGTGAAACCCGGTTGAATGTAAAACTCGCCGATCTTGGCCTCTCCTTGTCCGAGGAGAGGTCGGCGAAAGCCGCGCAGCGGTGTCGCCGGGAGAGGTGCAATGCCAGACCGCAGCACCACCGTCTAACTTAACTGCAGACAGGCAAGTAGGCATGGCTGGGATGGCCGGCGCCGCACCTCTCCCGCCGCTCACCCTTCGGATCGCACCGACCTCTCCTTGGACAAGGAGAGGTTAGGCGCTCCCGACCGGCGCGCTATTGCGGATGCCAGCTGGCGCCGCCGTCCGCCGTGGCGAAGCTTCGTCCGCCGGCGGTCGTGACCGTCGCGTTATTTGCGTCGCTCGCGGTCACCGCTGCGAGATTGTCCGCGGTCGGCGCGAGGATGAGCGTCCAGTGCTCGCCGCCGTCCGTCGTGCGCACAATCGTTCCGCTGCGGCCCACGACCCAGCAGACCGTCGCCGACGGCGCCGCGCCCGCGACCAGGTCAGTGCTCGCGCCGCTGTGCTGTGGATGCGTGCTGCCGTCGGCGTCGCGGCGCAGGATCATACCGTTCTTGCCGGCGATCCAGCTGACAGATTGATCGGGTGCCGATATTGTCACGAGTGTGGCGGACGCCGACGCGTCGCTCGGGCTGGCCACGACTGCAGCGCCAGCTACTGCGCCCGCCCCCGCTCCAACTGCGCCGCCGCCGCGAGTGGCAGCCACGATGCCGCCGCTTCCCGCCCCGAACGCGCGAGTGTTCGTAGCTGCCGCCGGCGCTTCGGCCATCGCACCCACGCCGGCGCTTCTTGCCGTCGTCTGCGGAGCCGCAGCCACCACCGCTCCGCGAGACAGCGAATCAGCCGAGGAAGCTCGCTCGGCGACTGACTCAGGCGTCATGGTCGCCGGAGCTTGCGCCTCAACCTTTGCAGCCGGAGCGCCGCGCGCCATCAACCCGCCTACGCCGAAAGCCTCGACGCTTCCCTTCAATGCGCGCGGAGCACCTGGCCGCATCGCCTGCGCACGAGGCGCCGACTCCGCCTTCTGCTCATTCATCGCAATTTCATTGGACGGCGCGGCCGCCGCCACAGAAACCGGCGCACTTGGTGCTGCGGCTAGGGCCGGGGCAGGAAGCAACGCCTGCTTTGCAGCCAGTTTCGTAGCAGGGGCTTCATGCTGCGCCATCGCGACGATCTGATCATTCGGCGGCGCCACGTTTGCGGGACGCTGGATCGAAATGAAGACGAGGATCGCCGCGGCCGCCGCCAGTGCCGGAATTGCAAGGCGCCATCTTCGATACCATGGGACGGCGCCCGCCGACTTTGCGATCCGTGCGCTTTCGTCGGCGCGCGCGATGTCCGCCAGCAGCATTTGGCATCGCGCACAATCGGCAAAATGCGTCTCGAGCCGCTCGCGCTCGCGCGCCGACAAGGACCGGTCGCTGTATGCCGCCAGCGATTCCGCGTCGGCACATTCTGCGGTCGCTGGACCGGGCTGCGATCGCATCGCACGGCGCAGAATCGCGTCGAGCGGCTCGCTATTTTTGTCGACCGGCGTCACCTCGTCATCGCTCCTCTATCTTGGAACGGGCGGCGCCCGGAAAATTGCAGTGTGCGCGTCGGTTCATTCGATATCCGGGAGCGCGCGCGACAGATCGAGCTGCAAATCGCCCGCCGCGAAATCATAACACAGCCGAATCTGCTCATGGCTCAGCTTGTCGCCCTCGCGCAGCGTGCGCTCGATCGCGAGCTTCAGACTGTCGCGCGTGCGCGCCAGCCGCCGCGACACCGTCGACTCATGCTCGTCCATCAGTCTGCCTATCTCCTTGAGCGAAAGATCGTGCCGGTAGTAGTACGCCATCCGCATCCGGTCCCGCGGCGCGAGCGACTTGAGCGCAGCGTCGAGCGCCTTCCCGAGCATCGCCACGTAGCGCGCGCGATCGGAGTCGGGCGCGTCGCCGTGATCGTCGCTGAGGTTCGCCGCCGGTTCCTCGCGATCATCGAGCGGCTCAATGCGGCTCTGGGAGCGGATGTAGTCGACGTGACGCTGCGCCAGCACGGCGCGCATCCAGGTCAGGATGGAGCTGCGGCCGTGGAAGTAGCTGAGGATCGAACGGCGCCGCCCGTCGCGAACCTCGAGCCCGTACATCTCCGCCCATAGCGAATCCGCCAGCTCGCGCCCGCGCATCTCGTCGCCGGCGATCGCGCGCGCGGCGGCGTAAAGCGCCGGCCTGAAGCTGGTGATGAAATGTTCCCACGGCCCCGATTCTCCCGCCTGGCACGCGAGCGCCAGGCTCAAGTCCTCGGCATGAATCGCGTCGATGTAAGCGTCGACGCCGCCGCCGTCGAGCACGCCCGCCGCCCGCGCGCCGCGATACGCGGCATCGCGTAGATGCTCGTCGCCGACCTTGAATCGCGCGACGCGGGCCCGCTCGCACAGCCGCGCCAGGGCGGAACCATGCTGCGTGACGAACTCGGGAGGCGCTTCG
>Ga0209248_10000753_pt1 | contig 10269 bp, 9 predicted proteins | sample BogFormECP04_OM1_FD_188241 | JGI IMG/M metagenome (GOLD analysis project Ga0209248, IMG submission 188241) | Bog forest soil microbial communities from Calvert Island, British Columbia, Canada - ECP04_OM1 (SPAdes) (version 2) | ecosystem: Environmental > Aquatic > Freshwater > Wetlands > Bog ... | reverse complement strand
ACGAGCTGGCACCTCCGCGTTGTCAGCCGCACGGGGTCTACCCGCCATGCTTAACCGAAACACCGTGATAATTCTGGTCTTTAGTGGCGCAGGCGCGCGATGATCTCGATGTCAACCACTTTGTAAGCGGGGTGGATGAACCATCCCGATGCGTTAGTCCATAGTTTGCTGATCAGCCCCCGTCGCAGCCACGGTCGACGGCTAGCCTCAGTGAATTCTCAGGCAGCTTTTGATAGACATACGTAACAGTTTCTGTTATAAATTTGAAATCTGCTAATCGAGGTCGGTCTTCAGCTATGCAGGGCGGGCATCCCAAATCGCGACGCGACAGCGTCCGCCGATTAGGAGGACCACATGGGTACTTACACCATCGCGGAGCCATCCTTTAATCACCTCACGCTGAGCAGCCGCCTCATTTCCGAGCTGGCGCAGGCGCGAAGCACACTCCGGATGACCACCGAGTGCATCGACCTCGCGGTGATCGTCAGCGCCGGGGGTGAACTAGACGCCTCCAACGAGGCCACCTGGCGACGTCTGCTCAGCGAGGCCGCCGCCGCAGCGGGGCCACCGGGGCCACTTGTCGTCGACACCAGCGGGCTGGACTTCATGGGGTGCTGCGCCTACGCCGCGCTCGCCGAGGAGGCGGAGCGCTGCCGGCAGCGTGGCGTCCAGCTGCGACTCGTCAGCAACCAGCCGGTCGTTGCCCGGGTGGTCGCCGCGTGCGGCTTGAGCGAGCTGCTTCCGGTCGATGACAGCGTGGATGCTGCGCTCTCGGTCTTTGACTCGCCCGACTGGTAAGCGCGCTCGCGCTTAGATGCATTGGGCCAAATGCGCATTGCTCGGCTCGGGCAGCTGATTCAGCGCGTGGTCAACCCAACGATCGATTCGCGGCGGCACGAGTTGTAACGCCACAAGCTGCCGAGCCGAATAAGTTCTTAATAGTCAGGACGCGGCGCACCCCCGGCCAAAATCCGCCCCCACCACGGCTAGCTGGCGCACGACTTGGAGGAGTATTGGACATCGTCCTCGGAGTATCGATGTCTCCCGCAACGATCCGCATGGTGCTGGTCGAAGGGGAAAACGCCGACGGCGTCACCGTCGATGAGGACCGCTTCCGTGTCAACGATGCCAATGACCCCGCAACAGTCAGCTCACCCGACCAGGTGATCGCAGCCATCCTGGGTACCCGCGAAGGAGCCAGCCAGGGCGGCCACCAGCTGATGTCGACGGGAGTGACGTGGACCGACCCCGGCGATGCCGCCGCGCTAGCGACCGCGCTGGCGGCCCGCAAGGTCGAGAACGTGATGCTGGTTTCGGCGTTTCTGGCCGCCGCCGCGTTGGCCCAAACCGTAGGCAACGCAATCGGTTACGAGTACACCGCGATGCTGTTCATCGAAGCGGACACTGCAACGCTGGCTCTCATCGACTCTCTCGACGGTTCGATCACCGATGTGGACCGCCGCCCGCTGCATAGCGCTCACTTGGTGCCGGAGCTGGTCGCAATGATCGCCGAACTGAACGCGCCGGACACCTATGCCGAGGGTTTGTTCATCGTCGGCTGCGACGTGGATATCGCGCCGATCAAGCCGGCGCTGGAGGCAGCCTCATACCTCCCGGTCAGTGCCCCTGAGGAACCGGACATGGCGCTGGCCCGCGGGGCGGGGCTGGCATCGGCCAACGCGCCGCTGTTCGCATCCTCCACCGCCGCTTTGGCATACGCGCAAGATCCTGGCACCGGTGAAGTGGACCCGTACGCCGTCTCGCCCGGTTACCTCGAGGTGCCGGTTCACCGCGCCGGCGCGGAGCTCCGCGAAGAAGATCTCGCCTACAGCGCTGCGCCCGACCAAGACGCCGATGCAGAAACCGGGGCGGTGCCCGTCGCCGAGGCCGCGACAGACGATGCTTTCGACACGAGCGAGCGGCGTCGACCGCTGATGCTGGCTGGCAGCGCCTTGGCCGTCGTCGTCGTCAGTGCTGCTTTGGCGCTGGAAATTGCACTGGCACTTGGTATTAGGCCGGCAGTCGCGTTGCGGCCCAGTCCCGGCCAAGCTCTCATCGCGCCGGCTCAGGCGGCGCCGTTAGCGCCGGCGGCCCCGTTCATTCCGGCGCTACACCCGTTCGCCGTTCATGCCCCGCCGCTACCGCTGCAACTGCCCGCTCCCGCGCCGATCGCACCACGCGCGCCGGTGCCCGTTCCGATTCCCGTCGCACCCGTGCCGGTGCCCATCCCGGTACCGATGCACGCGGGGATTCCGGCGCCGCCGGTCCAGGGTCCGTTCGGTCAGCCGCGGATGAATCTGGGGATTCCCAGGCAACTGCTGCGCACGCCGAGCATGCCGCAATTCGGAGGGCAGATCCCCCAGCCGCCAATGAATTTCCCTGGGCCCCAAGGTTCCCAGTTCCCGCAGGGTCCCCAGTTTTCGGAAGGTCCTCGATTTCCCGACGGTCCCCGATTTCCCGACGGTCCCCGATTTCCCGACGGTCCCCGATTTCCCGACGGTCCACGGTTCTCCCAGGGTCCCCGGTTCCCCGAGGGCCCACGGTTCTCCCAGGGTCCCCGGTTCGGTGGCATGCCCGGTCCGATGATGCCTCGGATGCCGGGGCCGATGATGCCCGGTTTGCCGCATTTCAACTTCCCATTCCCGTCATTCCGGCACTGAGACAGTCGAATTCGACCTAGTTCACCGGGGCAGGCCGAACAGCTGAACCACCCCGTGATCGCGGCCGGCCGTGTAGCCGCCGTCGACGGCAATGGCCTGGCCGCTGATAAAGGACGCATCGGGCGAGAGCAGAAAAGCCGCCGTCGCGGCGATCTCTTCCGGCAGGCCCATCCGTTGCAGCGCATGCTCCTCGGTGATCGACGCCTTCGGACCCTCCATGCCAGGCAAGCCGAAGACGCTGCCCGTCATCGGCGTCTCGATGAAGCCGGGGCAAATAGCGTTTGCCCGAATGCCACTCGGGCCGTAGTCGAGCGCGATGTTCTTGGTGAGTAGCACGACGCCGCCCTTGGATGCGTTGTAGGCGCTGCCGCCCGCTGTGCCTTCCAGTCCCTCGATGCTGGCCAGCGTCACGATCGAGCCGCGCTCCCCGTCGACCCGCGGTTGGTCGATCATTTTGGCCAGCGCCGCCTTCGCGACAAGGAACGTTCCGGTGAGGTTGATCGCGATCACCCGCTCCCATTCGGCGCGGTCCAGCAGATGGATCGGGCCGCCACCGGCAACGCCCGCGGCATGCACGACACCGTCGAGGCGGTCGGGCACCGCGGCCAGCACCGCGGCGATCGCGGCTTCGTCGGTCACGTCGGCCGTCACGAACCGGAAATCAGGGCCGAGATCGGGTGGGGCGGCCAGGTCGGTGCCGACGACGCTGCCGCCTTCGGCCAGCAGACGTTGGGCGGTGGCCAGCCCGATGCCAGATGCAGCACCCGTTACTACGAATGTGCGAGAACGGGCGCGATCAGCGCTCACCATGGCCGGTCCTCTCGAATTCGGTTGCCGCGCAATCAGAGTCCGAATTGGTCGTCGATGATGCCGAGCCAGATCTGCGCGACGTCCATTGCCACCTTCTCGCTGATGAACGCGTGTTGGGTGCCGGTGTAGATGTCACGGAATGCGCGCTCGAGTCGGCTCCCCTCGCGGATCGCGGTCGTCCCGGCCGCTAAATGCGCCCACTCGCCACACGCCCGTGCCGTGTCAGTGGCATAAACCGCCGCCACCCGCATGTCGGCTCGCAAACTGGGCGTGAGGTCGTTGCCCGCGTCTACGGCTGCCTCTGCTGCAGAAAAGGCGTCGATCACCAGCAGGCGAGCTGCCCGCCAGGCAGCGACGTGGTGGGCCAGTCCTTTCTGGAAGGTCTGGCGGCTGGCCAGCGTGGCCATGTCGCTCATTCGTACTTTGGTCGCCGCGAGTTCCTCGACGTCGTCGAGCATGCTCTTGGCCACCCCCAGGGCAAATGACGCGTGACCGGCAGCGGTGATGGGCATCAGACCCATCCGGCTGGCGGCCGAGGTTCCCCGGAAAGGTTCACGGCTGAACAGCGGCATGGTTCGGCATTCCGGTACGAACACGTCGGCGACGTTGTAGTCGTAGGAGCCGGTGCCTTTGAGTCCCTGGACATGCCATCCGTCGGTGAAGGTGACCTCCTCCCGAGGGAGAAATGCGACCCGCATGTCAGGAATGCCCTCACTGACCCAACGCATCTCGCCGTTGTCCATCGGGAAGAAGCCGGCACCGATGTAGGCCGAGTGCCCGGTACCGGAACCGAAACTCCACGCACCGCTCAACCGGTAGCCGCCGTCGACGACGGCGCCCTGGCCGTTGGGGAAGTACTGACCACCGATGGTGATGTGGTTGTCGTTGTGGGTGAATAACTCCGCGAAGCCCTCATCGGGAAGGTACGTGGCGGCGGCGAAGGTCGAGGGCAGGTTGGCAATGCCGATCCAGCCGAAAGAGCCGTCTTGCCAGGCCATTTCGATCCACGTCTCGATCATCTCGTGGAACGACGGTTCGACGCCGCCCGCCGCGATCGGATTGAACGCAGACATCAGGCCGCTGGCCCACATCTCGTCGACGATTGGCGCCGAGAGCGTTCGTAAGCGTTCGGATTCCGCAGCCTCAGCACGGACCAGGTCGCGCATCCCACGCGCTCGATCCACTACCCGGTCACGCACTCCGGTCATCGGCGCCGCTCTTCCTCATCAGGATCGGGGGGCAGCATCATTCGATTAGCCGGCGGCCACGTCTTCACCTGGGCCTTCGCCGCTGCCTTTGCCTTCTCCTTAGCCTTTTTTCTTGCCTCAAAGGTGTCGTCGTCATCGTCTTCGTCGTCCTCGGGGTTGTCGTCAGTCTCGAAGACGACCTCGTACCACCGCTTATGGGGTTGCACCCGCATTTCGACGTCACCAGTTGGAATCGCGCGTCTGACCTGGACGTTCTGGTTCTCTAGGCGCGGATCACGTCGGCAGATGAACGCTTCGAGCGCCTCCGCCAACGCGATACCAGTGAGATTGATGTCTGCGAGCGCCCTGCCCTGGTACATAGCCACGCCGCACATCTTGCACCGGAATCGCGCTGCACGCATCATTTTCCGGCGCCGGCATGCCTGGGCCTTCTCGCCGTCCGCACAGACGCCTCACGGCCTCCGGACTTGCATCAACAAGATCCGGAGGCCGCGAGTTTTACGTTGTCTCAATACAGCGGAATCCAGAGTCCGAAGAGCCAGAAGCCCCATCCCCCGAAAACCGGGTTGAACATCGGGATCGCGTTGTACCCATTGTAATTGAACGGTCCGAAATCACGCTGCGCGATTGCCACGTCGCGCGCTGGACCGTTCCATGGGCTGTTCCAACCACCGGGAGGCGGTGGACCGTTCCAGCCGCCCGGGGGCGGGGGTCCGTCCCAGAAAGGCGGCGGGGCTCCGGGTGGAGGCCCGCCATTCCAACCCCATCCGTGTTGTCGGGGCGGAGGCGGTGCACCGTGGTCGGGGGCGCTGAAGCCGTGCGGCACATCCCGGGGTCCGCCCATCTGGGGACCACCCCGGTCGAAAGAACCTCTGGGCGTGTACGGCGTTTGCGGTCCGCCCGGATGGCCAGGCCCGCCCGGTCCGCCCGGTCCGCCCGGTCCGCCCGGTCCACCCGGTCCACCGGGTCCAGCGGGTCCGCCGGGTTCATGGCCTGGGCCACCCGGCCCACCCGGGCCGCCAGGTCCAGGCCCACCAGGACCGCCCGGTCCACCCGGCCCATGCCCGGGTCCACCGGGTGCGGGACCGCCAGGTCCACCCGGCCCATGCCCGGGTCCACCGGGTGCGGGACCGCCAGGTCCACCGGGACCGCCAGGTCCAGGCCCACCTGGCCCTCCAGGTCCACCCGGTCCTCCAGGTCCAGGTCCGCCCGGCCCACCGGGTCCCTGATGTGCGCCAGGACCACCGGGTCCACCGGGTGCGGGACCGCCAGGTCCGCCAGGCCCAGGCCCACCCGGTCCCGGACCGCCAGGACCACCGGGTCCACCGGGTCCAGGTCCGCCCGGTCCACCCGGCCCGCCGGGTCCCGGACCGCCAGGCCCGCCCGGTCCACCAGGCCCCGGCTCGTCAGCGAAAGGCCCCTGCCACGTCGGAGTGGGCTTCAACGGTGTCGCGTTGGCGGGCTCGACGCCGACTGTCAGTGCAGAAATGCCGACGCCTGCGGCAATTGCCGCGCCTGCGACGCGCTTCACATACATACCTGTTCGCCCCTTCTACACACGAAATCGGAAGCGTGGCAACCACGCTGAGTTGTGTCGTAAGAGTGCTGCATCAGGGACACGTCACATCCATCTCGAATGGTTTAGTCAGCTGCTGCTGCGGGTTGGCCATGTTTACCCCCGTCGCGGTCCCCTTGATCGTGTAAGCGTTGCCGCTCTTCGTGGCCTGCACGGGGCCCTGATTCGGCGCGCCGGCCGAGTAGCCCAGCGTGACGCCGGTGAGGTTGCCGAGTCCGACCGCTTGCACGACTGGCGGATCAGCGCTGCTCACCACTGCGCCGATCCCGCTCGACGGATCACTGATACCGATGTTGACGTTGCCGCCAGCCGGAGTGCAGGTGACCTGACCAGTGACGTTCTGATTCTGGCCGTCGATAATGACCTGGTTACCGACAGGCGCCGATGAGCTTGTCGATGGGCCTGTGGGTGAGCTGGTATTGGACTTGTTGCTCGAACAGCCGGCCATACCCGCGACCACAGTGGCCGCAGCCGCTATGCCGACCAAAATCCCGGACTTTGCCACTGGACTCCTTCGTCTCGTCGCTCTAGAACTTCGGCGGATCGTTGATAAGTGCGTGCGTGAGGAAGGTCCGTTGCCGGCTCATCCTGGATGCACTCATGGCCTCCCCTGCGATCGCGACCTTACGCCCCGGGAGGCTGCAGAGGAGTAGCTCCTGGTTGGTGGCTTAGGCCGGCACCGGAGGATAGGCCGGCATCCAGCGCACCTGCGCGATTCGTTCAGCGAGTTCATCGTCGCTGCGTTTCGGGGCGACACCGTCCGCGACGGCCTGGGCTGCGACGGCATGGGCGATACGGACGGCGACGTCGGGCACGTCTGACCATGCAGGCAACAGAGACTGCTTAGCGTCGGCGAGGGCAGGCGATGCCTCGCCCAAGGTTGCCGCAGCGACCCGCATCATCTCATCGGTGACTCGGGTCGCCTGAGCGGCGGTCACTGCCAGTCCCATCGCAGGGAAGATGTACACGTTATTACATTGAGCTACAACATGTTCCACACCATTACGCTGAATGGGCGCGAACGGTGAGCCGGTCGCGATCAGCGCACGCCGGTCGGTCCATTGGTCCAATTCGGCCGGGTGCGCCTCGGCGCGGCTTGTCGGATTGGACAGCGGGAAGATGATCGGCCGCTCGGTCTTGCCGGCAAGTTCGCGCACGATCTCTTCGGTGAAGGCACCGGCGGCGGTGGACAGGCCGAGCAGGACGCCGACGTCGACATTGTGGACGACGTCGGCGAGTTGCGCCGGCCCGGACAGGCCCCAGCTCGCGACGCGGCCGGCGGGCTGAGCGAATCCCCGTTGTGCGTCGGACAGGTCCGTGCGGTCGTCGGTGAGCAGTCCCACCACGTCGACGACCCAGATTCGTTCCAAGGCAGCTTGTTCGGACAATCCCTCGGTCACCATCTCGCGGCGGACCATGTCGAGCACTCCGATGCCGGCAGAACCGGCGCCGAGCATGACGACCTGTTGCTGCGCCAGCGGGCGTCCGGCTACTTTGGCAGCGCCGTGCAGTGCGCCGAGGGTGACAGCCGCGGTGCCCTGAATGTCGTCGTTGAAGGTGAGGAGCTTGTCGCGGTAGCGGGAAAGGATCGGCAACGCGTGCACGGTGGCGAAATCTTCCCACTGCAGAAGCACATTGGGCAGCGCCTTACGCACGGCGGTGACGAATTTGTCGATGAACGCGTAGTACTCGTCGTCGTCGAGGCGTCGGTGGCGCCAGCCGAGGTACTGCGGGTCGTCGAGGAGTTCGACGTTGTCGGTTCCGACGTCGAGCACGATCGGCAGCGTGCACGCGGGGTCGATTCCGCCGATAAGGGTGTACAGCGAAAGCTTGCCGATCGGAATGCCCATCCCGCCGATGCCCTGGTCGCCCAAACCGAGGATCCGCTGCCCGTCGGTCACCACGATCACGTCGACCTCGCGTTGAAGCCTGTTTCCCAGCACCTCGTCAAGACAGTCGCGGTCGGCATAAGAGACGAACAATCCCCTTGGCCTGCGGTAGATCTCGCTGAAACGCTGGCAAGCCTCGCCCACCGTGGGGGTGTAGATGATCGGCAGAGATTCCGGAATGTGGTCGCGCATCACCCGGTAGAACAGGGTTTCGTTTCGGTCTTGCAACGCGCGCAGATAGATGTGTTGGTCGAGACCCTCACGTCGAGTGGAGAATTCACTCCAGCAATGAGCGGCTTGCTCTTCCAGGGTCTTCACCGCGGTGGGCAGCAGGCCCGTGAGACCGAGCCGGCGACGCTCGTCGTCGGTGAAGGCCGTGCCCTTGGTCGTCAAGGCATCGAAAAGAGCAGCCGCTCCGAGCTTTTCGTTAGCCAACGTTGAAGTCCTTTCTGCGCGTCAATGTCGTAGTTCGTTCGAAGTGCTAGGCACCTGCGTCCTCGCCGACCCAGACGGTTTTGGCGTTCATGAACTCGCGCATGCCCAGGTCGGACAGTTCGCGTCCATACCCACTGAGTTTCACTCCCCCGAAAGGGATTTCCGGATAGCTGGTCGTGTTTCCGTTGATGAATGCCATGCCCGACTGGACATCTCGGACAAATAGTTCTCGGTCGGCCTCGTCTTCACTCCACAGATTCGATCCCAGTCCGTACGGGTGGCCGTTGGTCAACTTCAGCGCCTCCTCCAGTGAGGGCACCGACCACACTTGCGCCACCGGGCCGAAGACTTCCTCGTGGTACATGTTCATGTCGGGAGTGATGTCCGTCAGGACGGTCGGTGGGTAGAACCAGCCGGGCCCGTCGGGCCGTTTCCCACCCACCAGCACCTTGGCGCCTTTGGCCACCGCGTCGTCCACGTATGCCTCGACGTCGTCGCGGCCGGATTCGGTTGCCAGCGGGCCGACATCGGTCTTTGCGTCCATCGGATCGCCCACCACCAGCGCTCCCATCTTCGCGACGAACTTCTCGATGAATGCGTCGTAGATGTCGGCGTGAACGAAGAACCGCTTGCCGTTGATGCAGGACTGCCCGTTGTTGAGAGTCCGTGCCTTCACGGCGACATCGGTGGCCCGCTCCAGATTGGTGGACGGCATGACGATGAAGGGGTCCGAGCCGCCGAGTTCGAGCACCACCTTCTTGATCTCGGAGCCCGCGATGGTGGCCACCGATCGTCCGGCCGGCTCACTGCCGGTCAGCGTCGCGGCCTTCACCCGGCCGTCGCGCAAGACCTGCTCAACTCTTCTGGCGGAGATCAACAGAGTCTGGAACACGTCGTCCGGGAAACCGGCGCCGCGGAACAGCTGCTCCATGTAGAGCGCGGTCTGGGGCACGTTCGAGGCGTGCTTGAGCAGACCGACGTTGCCGGCCGTCAGGGCGGGTGCCGCGAACCGCATGGCCTGCCAGAGTGGCAGATTCCACGGCATCACCGCCAGCACCGCGCCGATGGGCTGATAGGTCACATAGGTCTGCTTGGCGCCGACGCGCCCGCCGTCCCCGGGCAGCGCCTTTAGGAATCCTGGGCCCTCGGCGGCGTAGAAGCGGAGCCCGCGCACGGATTTGGCCACTTCGTCCTGCGCGGCTCGATAGGTCTTGCCCATCTCGGCGGTGATCATCTTGCTGACGGAGTCGGCCTCGTTTTCCAGGTTGTCGGCCGCCTTCGCGAGCCATCCCGCACGTTGCTCGACGCTGGTCAATCGGTACGACTCGGCGGCAGCGGCCGCTCGAGCGAGTTTGTCTTCGAGTTCCTCAGGCGTGAGTTCGTCGAAGCTCTTGAGGATCTCACCAGTAACCGGACTAGTTGTCGCGATAGCCATGAGTGGATCGTATGGCCACCCGGCGCATCCGCAACTGCACTGAGCTGTTCTGCGGCACGGTGCGATTGCAATCTTCTATCCGGTCACCGAGCAGGCGCGGACTGGGCACAAGTCGAGGAGGAATGCTGCCGACGGCGCACGCGCGCGATGGTCAGTCTGCGGCTGCAGCGACTTAGGGTGGTCCCGGCTGGGATCGAACCAGCGACCTTCCGCGTGTGAAGCGGACGCTCTCCCACTGAGCCACGGGACCGGCGCC
>Ga0209248_10000752_pt1 | contig 10272 bp, 8 predicted proteins | sample BogFormECP04_OM1_FD_188241 | JGI IMG/M metagenome (GOLD analysis project Ga0209248, IMG submission 188241) | Bog forest soil microbial communities from Calvert Island, British Columbia, Canada - ECP04_OM1 (SPAdes) (version 2) | ecosystem: Environmental > Aquatic > Freshwater > Wetlands > Bog ... | reverse complement strand
GACGTGAAGTCGAAGCTGCAGGCGGTGGCCGCCACGATCAAGCTGGACCTCGCCGCGCCGGCGGCGTGAGTGCCGCCGGCGCCGTGATGCTTAAAGCGCCAATGTGCCTTCGCTGACGATGACTGCGGTGCCCGCGATGTGCGTGGCAATCAGTGCGCCCTTGTCGATTTCCAGACGCACCCTGACCTGACCGGGGCGATTCATCTGGTAACCCTGACGGCCAATGAAGGTGGTTGATTTTTTATTGAATTGTCCGAGGTCCCAGAGGTAGGCCCCCAGCATCGCGTGCGCATTGCCGCTGACCGGGTCTTCCAAGATCCCAAGCGCCGGACAAAACATGCGCGATTCGGTCCATACCTCGTCGGCATCCCGATTGATCGCGAACACGAAGAAGCCCTCCGTCCCGAGTTCGTTGCCGAGCGCCGTCAGCGTATCGAAATTGGGCGCAAGATTTTCCAGATGACGGTGATCGGAAATCGGCACCAGCAGCCGCCCGCTGCCCTTGCGAACGATCCTCGCCGGCATGATTTCATGCAATTGAGTTGCCGGCAGCCTGAGAGCTTCGGCCACCCGCAGCGTGGTCTTGAAAGGCAGCGGCTCTTCCAGTTCCGGCACGGTTTGGCGGAATTCTATGAGAGTTTCCGGCCCGGTCGCACGTTCGACCGTTTGTGCGCTGACTTCGACGACGCCGGTGCCGGACAGTTGCCGAGAGACGCCAATGGCGCGCCTTCCCAAGGTCAACAGCACCGCGTGCGCGGCGATGGTGGCGTGCCCCACGAAGGGCACTTCTTTGCGTGCATTGAAGAAGCGCAGCCGCACGTCGTGATCTCCGCCTTTGGCGGCACACACGAACGCCACCTCGGCATGCGAAAACTCGCGTGCCACGCTCTGCAGCATGGCATCGTTTTGACCATCCGCATCGAGAACTACGGTCGCGGGATTGCCGCTAAAGCGCGTGGCGGTGAATGCATCGACCTGAAAAATGCGCAATTGCCCCACTCCAAAGCCAGAGCCGCAAGTTTTGCACGCATTGGCGCGTCAGGCTACACTTCCATGCACCTTGGGGTGGTCTTTAACTAGGCCTGAGACGCGGGAAATCGAATCCTCGATGCAACTGCGAACCCGTTGAACCTGACCCGGTTAATGCCGGCGTAGGGAGCAGGTAATGCGCGCGGCCGTCGAAATCAGCATGTACCCCTTGACGGGCGAGTATCGCCCCCCCATCCAGAATTTCATCGATCGCTTGAATACGCATGCCGGCCTGCTGGTGAAAACCAATCACCTGGCCACCCAAATCTGGGGTCCGCTCGATCGAATCATGAGCATCTTGGCCGAAGAAATGAGCCGCTCCGCCGCGGATCCCGTGCAGTTGGTTTTTGTGATGAAGGTACTTCCGGGTCTGGCGCCGCCGGACTCAGGCGAAAAATGATCCACGACCTCTCGATCCGGCTCGTGAGTGCCTGGCACGACACGAGTTGGATCGAGCTTCTGGCCGCTGCGCTTGCACTGGCTTACGTGCCGCTCGCGATCGGGCAGCGTCTCAGCTGCTGGCTTGCTTCCTTCGTGAGCTCCGTTCTGTATGTTTGGGTGTTCTTCTCGGCTCGTCTCTACATGGAGTCGGTGCTGAATGCCTTCTTTGCCGCCATGGCGGTCTACGGTTTTTGGCAATGGCGGCAAGGCACGGGGGGCGGTGCGCTTCTCGTCACTCGGTGGCCCTTGCCGCGACACGCGCTCGCATTGCTGGCGATCATCGCGGCAGCGGCCGTCAACGCATTCTTGCTGGCGCGCTTCACGCCGGCCGCCAATCCGTTCATCGACTCGATGCTGACCTGGTCCAGCGTCTTCACGACATTCCTGGTGGCGCGCAAGGTATACGAGAACTGGCATTGGTGGCTGGTGATCGATTCGGTGAGCGTATGCCTGTACTTCACGCGCCATCTGTACCTGACGATGCTGCTGTACGGCGTGTACGTGACTTTGTGCGTGATCGGCATGCGTGAATGGCGCCGCAGCCTAAGTGCGTATGCAGCGAACTGATATCGAGCGTCTCAGCTTAAGCCTGGTGCCGGGGACGGGAACCCCCGAGATTCAGACGCTAAGCTGCGGCCTCATCAATGCCACGTATCGGATCATCCGCGACGGCTGCAGCTACACATTGCGCGTGGCCGTCGAAAAGCCTTTCGATCTGCGCCAGGACTTCGGGTGGGACGTGCGGGTTCTGCAAGCCGCCGGCGCTGCCGGCCTTGCACCGCCACTGCTTAATTGCGACCCGCTGCGCGGCGTGCTCGTTTCCCGCTGGGTCAGCGGGCGCTCCTGGGGTTTGAAGGAAGCGCGCAACAGCGCAAATATCGGCAGCATCGCCGGCGTCCTGCGCCGCGTTCATGACTTGCGGGTGCCGCCGCCCGCGCGCCTCATGAGCCCGCTGGCATGGGTGGATTGCTACAGCGCTGCCTTGTCGCGCGCCGGCTGCCCGCTTGACTTAAGACTGCGCGCCACGGCGGCGTCGTGCTGCGACGATCTTGCCAAGCTGCCGAGCGTCGCAGGGGTGCTCTGCCACAGCGACCTGCACACACTGAATCTCATCGAGCGCGATCAGTCACTGATCTTGCTCGACTGGGAGTACGCGCACGTTTCGGAACCGCTGTGGGATTTGGCCGGGTGGAGCGCCAACAACGACTTCGAGCCGGATGCACAGCGGAATTTGCTGGCGCAATACCTGGGAGCGGCGCCCACACCCTCCCAATGGACGCGCTTTAGGCTCTTGCTGTGGCTGTACGACTACATCTGCCTGCTATGGAGCGAGCTGTACTTGAGCCTGCGGCCCGAATCCGCGGTTACCGGTCGTGCAACACGACTCGACGCGCGCCTGCGCGTTCCGGCACACTACTCGGCTTAAGTGATGCCACGCTTAGGCACACTCGGAGGTATTTGATGGCGCGGATGGTCGTGATCGATCGTGATGGCAAGGAGCATGAGATCGAGGCAAAAACCGGATTGAAGATCATGGAGATCCTGCGTGAGCTTGACTATGGTGTCGCGGCGATATGCGGGGGTCTATGCTCCTGCGCGACCTGCCACATCTACGTCGATGAGCAATGGGCCGAGCGGCTGCCGAAACGGCAAAGCGACGAGCTCGAACTGCTGACTGAATTGCCGGATTATCGCGCAGCCACCTCGCGGCTGTCCTGCCAGGTCGATTTTACTGAAGCACTGTCCGGCATCAAAGTCACCGTCGCCGCGGATTCATGACCCGAGCGAGGCCATCGCTGCCCATCATTTCTTGTCAGTTTGTTTGCGAACTGCCTCCTGCGCGCTCGCGAGCGCGGCAGGGTCGCCGAGAAAGCGGCGGCTGATCGGCTGCAATTGTTCATCGAGCTCGTACAGCATGGGGATGCCAGTCGGGATATTGAACTCCACGATATCGGATTCGGACATCATATCGAGCATTTTGACCAGGGCGCGCAACGAGTTGCCGTGGGCGACAATCAGGACATTCTTCTTGGCGCGCAGTTCCGGAACGATGCGCGATTCCCAAAAGGGAAGCACCCGCGACAAAGTGTCCTTCAGCGATTCAGCGGCGGGTAGCCAGCTCGGATCGACATCCGCGTACCTAGGATCGAAGCGCGGATGCTGCGGGTCATCCCAACTCAAGGGGGGAGGCGGGACATCGTAGCTGCGCCGCCATATCTTGACCTGCGCCTCGCCATGCTTCGCGACCGTCTGTGCCTTGTTGAGCCCCTGCAGAGCGCCATAGTGGCGTTCGTTCAGGCGCCAGCTGCGCTCGACCGGAATCCACATGCGCTGAGTGGTATCGAGGACGATCCAAAGTGTCCGGATCGCACGTGTCAGCACCGATGTGAAGGCAATGTGAGGCTCGAGCTTTTCGTGCAGCAGCTCGCGCCCGGCTTGCGCTGCCTCCACCCGCCCCTGATCGCTCAAGTCGACGTCGCGCCAGCCGGTGAAAAGATTCTCCAGATTCCAAATGCTTTGGCCGTGGCGAACCAAGATCAGTTGTCCGGGCACAGTAACTCTCCTAGCGGCGCGTCGCCGCCGCGAACAAGCCGTCAAAAACCGCGGCGAGGATCTTGCCGTGGTACAAATCCACGCGCAGCTGGATTCGTCCGCGGCCGGCGCGGGCCAGCATGCGGTGAAATTTTTCGACCGCGTCGGCGGCGGGAATTTCGACGCTGGCACGCAATTCGCCGTGCACCGGCGTTAGAAATCGCATATTCGATTCCTGGATGACCGCGTCGGCGTCGAGTTCACGTGCCGCGAGATCGCGGCTCGCCCAGGCCCATCCGGCAAGCACCGCGAGCGCATACAGACTTCCGCCGAATGCGGTCCCCTTGTGATTCGAATTGGGGGCAAGCGGCGCGCGCAGCACGACGCGCCCGCCATCCGCGGATTCCACGATTATCCCCATGGGTTTTGCGAGCGCGATTTCCCGATCGATGCGCTGCTGCAAATAGTCCGCACCGTACGCGCCGCCTTGCGGGAACCTTGAGTCAATGTTGGGCAAGGCGTCTGACCGCTTGCAATGCCACTGACAGCGTCGCGAAATCCGGCGCCGAACCGGTGCGCAGATCGACCACGACCCGTTTCAGCGAATCGACCGCCGCGGAATGACGCGACAGCCATTGACCGACACGCACCGACGCATCCCGGCCCTTGTACTTCAACACCGCCAGCGTGATCCTGGCCTGCAAAGCGTACAGGTTGTCGCGCAAAGTGCCGCGCGCCACCGCTTGCCAATGTCCGTCGGCCGGCAGACTTTCGATTTGTTCCTTGATCCAGGTGAGTCCGATGCGCTCGCCGAGGTCAAAATACGCCCGCGCTGCGTATACAATCCGCACGCGTGCCAGCATCGTGACTTCGACCAAGTCCAACGCGCAATGCAATTCCTCCAGCGAGGCAATGCGCACCGCCAGCTCATCGGGCACATGCTGCGCAACCAGCTGCGAACGCAGCGCGCTCAAGCGCGCCTGCGCGCTGCCGCCGAGTACTCCGGTCAATTCGTAAAACAGCTCCGTCACCTTGCCGGCGTAGCGCGATACAGCGCGCTTGATGTCCAGATCATTGCGCCGATTCTCGAGCAGCCAGTAGCTCATGTGCCGCAGCAGCCGGGTGGTCTGAAACATCGCCGTATACTGTACGGCGGCGGGAATTTTGTTGTCGAGCGCTTCGATCTGCGACCAGATATAGCGCAGCGCAAACACCTCGCGCGCAATGCTGTAGGCGCGAGCAATGGCCGCCGGATCGGCTCCCGTGTCATCCTGTGCGCGCACCGGGAACACCGGCCCCACGCGGTTGATCATGCTATTGGTGATCGCGGTCGCGATGATCTCGCGCCGCAGCCGATGGCGTTTCAGGCGCGCCGCGAAGCGCTGCTGCACCGGCGGCGGGAAGTAGCGCCTGAGTTCGGCGGACAGATACGGATCCTCGGGCACATTGGAATGAATGAGCGCCCTGTACAGCCAGATCTTGCAGTAGCTCAACGTGATGGCGAGCTCCGGGCGCGTCAAGCCCTCGCCGGATTGGCGGCGTTCGGCGATCTCCTCTTCGGTCGGCAGAAACTCCAAACTTCGGTTCAGGTCGCCGGAGCGCTCCAGTGCGCGAATCACGTATGCGCCTTCGCCGAGCAGCTCCTTGGACTGAAACTCGCCGGTACTGATGGCTTGGCTCTGCAGATAGTTGTTGCGCAACACCAGTGCCGCCACATCATCCGTCATCTGCGCCAGCAAGCGATCGCGCGCCGCCAGCGTGATTTCCCCGGCGCGCACCGCGCCGTTCAGGAGAATCTTCAAATTGACTTCGACGTCCGATGTGTTGACGCCGGCGGAGTTGTCGATGAAATCGGTATTGAGCCTGCCGCCGCGCCGCGCAAACTCGATGCGTCCGAGCTGCGATACGCCGAGGTTGCCGCCTTCACCGATTACTTTGCAGTTCAATTCCCGAGCGTCGATGCGCACGGCATCGTTGCTGCGATCCCCGACATCGCTATGGCTTTCGTGGCTCGCCTTGATGTAGGTGCCGATGCCGCCGTTCCAGAGAAGATCCACATGCGCCTTCAAAATAGCCTTGATCACTTCGTTGGGCGTGGCTTGCGCCGCAACTTCGAGCAGCGCCTGCGCCTCGCGTGACAGTGTCAGGGTCTTCGCGGACCTTAAGTACACGCCGCCGCCCTTGGAGATCGCGGCGCGCGAATAGTCGTCCCACGAGGAACGCGGCAGATTGAACAATCGTCGGCGCTCGGCAAACGAGCGGGCGGCATCCGCTTGCGGGTCGATGAATATGTGCTGGTGATTGAACGCGGCGACCAAGCGGATGTGCCGTGATTGCAGCATACCGTTGCCAAACACGTCTCCGGCCATGTCGCCGATGCCCGCGACCGTGAATTTCTGGTTCTGGATGTCGACGCCGGTTTCGCGGAAATGCCGCTTCACGCATTCCCACGCGCCGCGCGCGGTGATCGCCATCTTCTTGTGGTCGTATCCGGCCGAACCGCCGGAGGCAAACGCGTCGCCCAGCCAGAACCCGTATTCATGGGAAATGGCATTGGCAATATCCGAAAAGGTAGCTGTGCCCTTGTCCGCGGCCACCACCAGATACGCGTCGTCGCGGTCATGGCGGATCACCATGGGCGGCGGCGTGATTTTGTCGGCGACTATATTGTCGGTGATATCGAGCATTCCGCGGATCAGCGTTTGATAGCAAGCGATCACTTCGGCTTGCTGCGCCTCGCGCTCGACCGGCATGCGTCGGACGATGAAGCCGCCCTTCGCGCCCACCGGCACGATGACCGTGTTCTTCACCTGCTGAGCTTTCATCAGTCCAAGCACTTCGGTGCGAAAATCCTCGCGCCGATCCGACCAGCGGATGCCGCCGCGGGCGACGTATCCCATGCGCAGATGCACGCCTTCCATGCGCGGCGAGAACACGAAGATCTCGAACAGCGGTTTCGGCAGCGGCAATTCGCGCAGCTGCTGGCTTTCGAGCTTGAAGGATAGATACTCCTTGAGCTGACCGGAGGCATCGGTTTGATAGGCGTTGGTGCGCACCGTGGCGGACAGCGCATTCCACAAAGCGCGCAGAATTCGGTCCTCGTCGGAGCGCGTTACCTCCTCCAGCGCGGCCAGAATGTCCCGGCCCAAGCGCGCCAGAGATTTCTGCCGCTCCGCCGGCTTGAGAAGCGGATCGAATCGCGCGCCGAAAAGATCGGCAAACAATCTGGCAATGGACGCATTGTTCTGCAGCACCTGCGCGATGTAGCCCTGGCTGAAGGGCAGGCCGGTTTGCAGCAGAAAGCGGCAATAGACGCGCAGCACGGTGACCATGCGCCAGGGGATTCCGGCCGACAGCGTCAGCTGATTCAAACTGTCGCTGTCCATGCGGCCGTTCCACACGGCGGTGAAGGCGCTTTTGATCTCGCGGTCGAGCGCTTCCACTGCAATCGCCGCGGGCGCCAGCATGACGAGTTCCAAATCTTGAATCCAGGCGCGCTTCGGTGCGGGAAGTTCGATTTCGTAGGGCCGCTCTGCGATGACCTTGAGACCCATGTTCTCGAGCATCGGCAGCAGGTCGGAGATCGGGATCGCGTCCTGGCCGCGGAAAATCTTCAGGAAGATTTTTTCTTTGCGGCGCGCGTCCGGCCGGTAGATGTCCAGGTGCAGGCGCGCAGGCTCCTTCTCGACGGCCTCGAGGAAAGACACATCGAGAGCCGCGGCGTCGGCTTGGAAATCTTCCGTGTAGGCGGCGGGAAACGCCTGCGCATACTTCTCGAACAGCTGCAGCGCGTAGGCTTCGTCGAAACGCTGCAGCAGGGCAGTCCTGAAGGCGTCCAGCCACGAGCGCACGGCGGCGGCGACGCGCCGTTCCAGCGCGTCTGCATCCACGCGGATCGCGTCGCTCGGCGCGGTGCGGGCCACGATATGAATGCGCGCCAGGTTGGATTCGGCGATCTGTACCTGGGATTCCATGCTCACCGCGGAAAACGACTCGCGTATCACCCGTTCGATGCGCTGGCGGACCTGAGTGTTGTATTTTTCGCGCGGCACGAACACCAGGCAGGAATAAAACCGGCGAAAGGGGTCGCGGCGCAACAGCACGCGCACCCGCGGCCGGTCCTGCAGGCCGAATATGCCGGTCGCGATGCGGTTCAGTTCGGCAACGCTGGCCTGGAACAATTCATCGCGGGGAAATGTTTCGAGGATGTGCTGCAGCGCTTTGCCGTCGTGACTGTCGGGGGCCAGCGAGAAATGCTGTGCCACCTGCGCGACTTTCTGGCGCAGCATCGGGATGTCGCGTGGATTGCTGTTGTAGGCCGCGGAGGTCCATAAACCCAAGAAACGCCGTTCGCCGATCAGCACGCCTTTGGCGTCAAAATTCTTGATGCCCACATAGTCGAGGTATCCGGAGCGGTGCACGGTGGAGAGCAAATTGGACTTGGTCACGAGACTCAGGCTGCGCGAGCGGCTTTCGCGTCGGATGTCGGCCGGCAGCGTGCGATTCGTGGTCTCCGGCGGCTTGTGGCGCGGCCGCAGAATGCCGAGACCGGTCGCCTCGATCGGCTCCAGTACTTCGCGGCCCTTACGGCCGCGCAACCGATACTCACGGTAGCCCAGGAACGTGAAATGGCGATTTTCCATCCACGCGAGCAGGGCGCAGGTCTCGCTCAGGTCGGTCGGGTCGAAGCGCGCGCTCAGCGCACTCAGGTCGGCAGCTGCGCTGCGGGCGGCGATCTGCATGGGTCCCCAGTCGGCGCACGCCACGCGCACGTCGCGCATGCTGCGCTCGATCTCTGCGCCCAGGGATTTCAGCGCCGCCGGATCCACGATCCTGTCCACTTCCAGGTGTTGAAAGGATTCGAGACGCTGCTTGGCGCCCGCAGATGGCTCTGCGCGCCTATGCAAGCCGCGCAAAGTGCCGGTGGCGTCGCGCGACACGGCGAAGACTGGGTGCGCCAAAAAATGCAATGTTAGCGCCCGCTCGGTCAAGGCGAGGTTGATCGAATCCACCAGAAAGGGCATGTCGTCGTTGACCACGTCGATGATTGTGTGCGGCGAGACGAATCCGTGTTCGCGCAAGGTCGGATTGAATACCCGCACCCTGGCCGTCCTGCGCCGCCGCTTTGCGAGCTCCAGGTGCGAGAAGGCTGCGCCGGCGAGCTCCTTCGGGTCGCGATCGGCGAGGTCCTTCGCATCGACGTTGGCGAAGTAAGCGCGCAGAAATCCGCGCCAATCCAGATGCCGCAGCGCTTTGGGCGGACGTCCGGCGCTGCGCGTGATCGTCGAAACCAGGCTGCGGTGTTGTTCCGGTGAACCTTGGTACATGGGTATCTCCCGCGTTATTCCGGCTTTTCCAGATCCGCGATCACGGCCGCGAGATAGCGGCAAGCCTCGCCGCCCGTGATGCAGCGGTGATCGAAGCTCAAGGACAGCGGCATGCGCCGATGCGCCCGCACGCTGCCCGCGACCGCCACTGCGTCCTCGCGCACCTTGCCCGCGCCGAGAATGGCGACCGCCGGCGGTACCACGATCGGAATGCCGTAGCGGCCGGCGAGCGTGCCGAAATTCGACAGCATCAGCGTGAAGTCGCGCAAATCCTCCGCCGGGGTGCGGCGCTGGTGTGCAGCCTCTTTTTGCGCAATGACGGCTTCGCGCAATTGGTCCCAGGTCTTGCTTTCGATTTTCCGCACCACCGGCACGATCAAGCCGCCGGGCGTATCGATGGCGATCGCGAGGTCGATGTGCGCGAACAGGGTGCGGGAGAGATTCGACGAATCGTACCAGGCATTCAACGCAGGTTCCGCGCGCCAGGCGAATACCATGGCGCGCATCAGGCGCAGCATGTAGTCGCCGTGCTTGATCCAGCAGTGGATGTCCGCATCGTCGCACACCGTGCTGCCGGATACCTGATCGCGCGACAGCGACATGCTGTGCGCCATTGCGCGGCGCATGCCGCGCAAGGATTCGGACGCGCCGTCGGCGGCCGCCGGATCGCGCTGCACGCTCGACGGATTCACGTTCGCCAGCACATCGTCCAGTGTGATCAGGCCGCCGCGGCCGCTGCCTTCGATCGCCGCAAGATTGACGTTCAGGCGCTTGGCGAGCGCCCGCGCGGCCGGCACCGCGCGCCCGTTGGCATTGCCGTTGCCGCGCGCGCGCAGCAGCGAGGCGCTGACCGGCTCGACGAATTCCTCGGCGCTGGTGGCGGGCATGCTGCCGACCACGGTGCCGGAGTCGAACTCGATGAGCGGTGCTCCGGTGAGCACGA
>Ga0209248_10000749_pt1 | contig 10298 bp, 8 predicted proteins | sample BogFormECP04_OM1_FD_188241 | JGI IMG/M metagenome (GOLD analysis project Ga0209248, IMG submission 188241) | Bog forest soil microbial communities from Calvert Island, British Columbia, Canada - ECP04_OM1 (SPAdes) (version 2) | ecosystem: Environmental > Aquatic > Freshwater > Wetlands > Bog ... | reverse complement strand
GAATGGTGCCTGGAGCGCGGCGCCCGGACCGTGCTGGTCCGCCCGGCGCCGGTGCCCGGTTACCGTGGCAGCCGGTCCTTCGGCCTCGAGGAGTTCGACCCGTTCTGGCAGGCCTGCATCAAAGCCGAGCTCCCCGTCTCGATGCACGCCTCCGACAGTGGTTACTCCGAATTCGCCAACGTGTGGGAGCCGGGCGATGAGTTCCTGCCGTTCAAGCCGACCGCCTTCCGCAGCTTCGCGATGGGCCATCGGCCGATTTTGGACGCGATGGGTGCGCTGGCGTGCCATGGCGCGCTGTCGCGCAACCCGGAGCTGCGGATCCTCTCCATCGAAAACGGCGCCGACTGGGTGCCGGACCTGTTCAAGGGCCTCAAGGGCGTCTACAAGAAGATGCCGCAGGCGTTCAGCGAGGACCCGGTCGAGGCCTTCAAGCGGTGCGTGTACATCACCCCGTTCTGGGAGGACCGCTTCACCGAGATCGTCAATATGGTCGGCACCGACCGGGTGCTGTTCGGCTCCGACTGGCCACACCCCGAGGGCCTGAAGGACCCGATCACCTTCGTCGACGACCTTAAGGACTTCGGAGAAGAGGACGTCGCCAAGATCATGGGCGGCAACCTGATGAAGCTGATGAAGGTCTCCAAGCCGGCGAAGAAGCCGGTCTCAGCCTGATCGGCGTTCGGACACCTGCTTTTGCGCCCGCCTTCGAGCGACAGACCTGCGGTAGTGGGGACGCCACCGCGGCGGAATCGCTCAAAGGCGGGCGTGTATGTGTGTGCCCGGACTCGGTCGGCCGGCAGAGCCTCGCAGGCCGTTAGCAAACTGTTGCACCGATCAGCACACAGCCGTTGATAATCTGATTACCTGCGCGTGACGAGTACGTCGGCGCATCTGATGTGGTTTTGTGACTCGGTCCGCAGCAGGGTCCGAAGGAGGCTCCGTAGGAGGGGCGGCCAGATGGTGGCCGAAAAGGACTGGGACAAAACAGTGGGTACGGCCGCGAATGCGCGCCGCATCTTCGAGAACGTCCCCGCGATGCTGGTTGGCCTGGAGGGGCCCGACCATCGCTTCGTCGCGGTCAATGCGGCTTACCGCACATTCAGTCCGACAGGTTCCCCGGTGGGACTGCCCGCGCGGGAGGTCTTTCCTGAGCCGGAGAGCCAGCACATATACGACATGCTCGACCGGGTGAATCAAACTGGTGAGCCACAATCCGGGGCCGAGTGGCGGCTGCAGGCCGACTACGACGGTTCGGGCATTGAGGAACGGTTCTTCGACTTTCTCGTCACACCGCGCCGCGCGGAGGACGGATCGATCGAGGGTGTGCAGCTCGTCTTTGACGACGTCACAAACCGGGTGCGGGCACGGCTGGCCGCCGAGGCACGCATGGAGGAGCTGTCCGAGCGGTTCCGTAACGTCCGCGATTCAGCCACCGTTATGCAGCAAGCATTGCTGGCCGCATCCGTTCCCGTCGTTCCCGGTGCCGACATCGCCGCGGAGTACCTCGTCGCCGCAGAGGACACCGCCGCCGGTGGCGACTGGTTTGACGCAATAGCTCTCGGGGATCGGTTGGTGCTAATTGTCGGCGACGTCGTCGGCCATGGCGTCGAAGCCGCCGCGGTGATGTCACAGTTGCGCACCGCCCTCCGGATGCGGATCCTGGCCGGCCACCCGATCGTCGAAGCGCTCGAGGCAGTGGACCACTTCCATGAACATATGCCCGGATCGAAGTCAGCCACTTTGTGCGTTGGCTCGCTCGACTTCGCCACCGGCGAATTCCAGTACTGCACGGCCGGACACCCGCCGCCGTTGCTGGTGACTGCACAGAGCTCGCGCTATGGGGAGCCATCCGGCGCGGGCCCTCTCGGCAGCGGCGCCGGATTTCCGGTGCGCACCGAAGTGCTCGAGGTGGGTGACGCGGTCCTGCTGTACACCGATGGCCTGATCGAGCGTCCCGGCCGACCGCTGCGAGCCAGCACCACGGAATTCGCTGATTTGGCGGCGAATATCGCCGCCGGCACAGCCGGCTTCGTTTTAGCTGCCCCGGCGCGGCCCATCGACCGAATCTGTTCGGAGACAATCGAATTGCTGCTTCGTTCGACTGGCTACAACGACGATGTCACACTGCTTGCGGCGCAACGGCGCACACCAACACCGCCGCTACACATGGCGGTGGATGCGACGATCCACGCCGCCCGCGCGGTTCGGGCCCGGCTTCGTCAATGGCTGTCGGAGATCGGCGCCGATTCGGCCGACGTCTCTGACGTCGTGCACGCAATCTCCGAGTTCGTGGAGAACGCAGTCGAGCATGGTTACGCCAGCGAGGTTTCCGACGGTGTGGTCGTCGAGGCGTCGCTCGCCGGCGATGGGAACCTGCACGCCTCGGTGATCGACCGTGGACACTGGAAGGATTACCGCGCAGGCGAGCAGGGCCGCGGTCGCGGATTTGCGATGGCCGAAGCCCTGGTGTCCCACGCGCACATCACCCACGGAGTCAGTGGGACTACCGCCGCGCTGACGCATCGCCTGTCCCGACCGGCGAACTTCGTCACCGACGCGCTGGTCAGTCGGGCGACCTACCAACAGGCCATCGACTGCGAGTTCGCTTCCCTTGTCGGCGATGCCGGTCGCATCATCGTCAGCGGCGACCTCGATTCACACACCGCATCCACCTTGGACCGTCAGATCGCTGTCGAAAGCCGTTCCGGTGTAGCGCCTTTGACGATCGATCTCAGCCGGGTCACCCACCTCGGGTCGGCCGGCGTCAGCGCGCTGGCCGCCGCCCGCGACCGGGCGCGCAGGCAGGGTGGCGACTGCGTGCTGGTGGCCCCGCCCGGGAGCCCGGCGCACCAGGTCTTGTCACTGGTCCAGACACCTTTTGTCAGCAGCGACGCCAAGAACGTCTTCGCCGAGGAGTAGACCGGGGTCAGGAATTCTGGCCGTGCCGCACCTGATTGAATGGCACCCCGCGATCGGCGGCGTATTCCCGCGGGAAGCCCAGCACCCGCTCACCGATAACGTTACGGGCCATCTCTGTTGTGCCGCCGCCGATCGCGACGTTCTGCCGCGACAGGTATCGCAGCCCGGCCCGCAGGCCTCCACCGTCTTCCCCCACAACGCCGGCCGATCCCGCGATCGCCATCGCGGTGTCGGTATCGAGCGTCACGGTCTCAGAGTGGAACAGCCTGATGAGCGTCCCGGCGGCAGGCGGCAGAATGCCGTCCCTGACATTGCGGTACACGTGATCGATCAGCTGCTCGGCCACCACCCGGTGCGCCAGTACCCGACCGGCCATCTCTTGCACGCGTTCGTTGCCGGCCTGTCCAGTCTTTTCCGCAAGACCGACGTAGTCAACGGGATTGCTGGTGCCGCCCTCGCTGCCGCTGCCGCTGGCGAACTCCGAGCCCTGCCCAACCGCGCGGCGTTCGTGATAAAGCTGCCTCGACGCCACCGCCCAGCCACCGTTGACCTCGCCGATGACGGCGTCGTCGCCGACGTCCACCCCGTCGAGAAACTCCTCGCAAAACTCAGTGGAACCACTCAGCATAGTGATGCGCCGCAACGTGATTCCCGGATGAGTGATAGGCACCAGGAACATGGTCAGGCCTTCGTGCTTGGGCACATCCCATTTGGTGCGGGCCAAACACAGTCCGAAGTCGGCCGCGAACGCGCTGGTGCTCCATGTCTTGGCGCCGTTGATCACCCACCCCTCGCCCTGCCGTTCGGCCCGGGTGATGACACCGGCCAGATCTGATCCCCCACTGGGTTCGGACAACAGCTGCACCAGTACCTCGTCGCCGCGCAGGGCGGCCGCGATGTGCTGATTCTTCTGCTGCTCGGTGCCGGTGTCGAGCAGCGTGGCGCAGCAGATGGTAAACGTCGGGGTGTTGAGGATCAACGGCATCTCGTAGTTGACGGCTTCTTCGTCGAATGCCTTCTGGTATGCGTAGTCCAGACCCAGGCCACTGAACTCACGAGGGAAGCAGATACCGGCGAATCCGCCTTGGTAGAGTCGCTTTTGCAGTTCTCGGGCTCGTTGCCAGGAGCGTTCGTCGTCGCGCGGGGCGGCCGGCGGGGAGTCCGGGTCGATGGCAGGCATGTTGTCCGCCAACCACACTCGAGCCCGGTTGGCAAAATCCGCAACGGATTCGGCGGACGTCATCTAGCCTCCGTCATCTGGCCGAACGCTTTCTCCCGTGCATTCCAGGCATACACGCGCAGGTTGTGTTCCTCCGGCGTGCCGAACATGGAGCGGTACAGTGTAACCCGCCTCAGGTACAGGTGCAGGTCGTGTTCCCAGGTGACGCCGATGCCACCGTGCATCTGCACGCAGCCCTGAACAATCTGGCCGGCCATCTCTCCGACGTAGGACTTGGCGATGCTGGCAGACAAGCCGGCCGCCGGTGACTGGGAGGCAACGTCGGCAACCGCCGCGGCCGTGGTCGCGCGGCACGCTTCCAGCCACAGCTTCATATCGGCGAAATCGTGTTTGAGGGCTTGGTACGACGCCAGCGGGCGGCCGAACGTATACCGGTCCAACGCCCATCGGATGGTGAAGTCAAACACGGTTTGCAGGATGCCGACCACCTCGGAGCACTGCAGAATTTGCGCGAGCTGGCTCTGCCTCTCAATCAAGGCGGCGGTTTCGGCGGCGCTGCCGACGGCCGCGGACCACTCCACGAGGACGCCGTCGAAATGTACCCGCGCGTATTGTTTGACCAGGTCGACTGACTGCTGGGGTGCAATCCGGACGCCCGGCGCGTCCATCGGGACCAGGAACTGACGAACCTCAGAAGCATATGGGCCACATCGCGCCACCACCAGCAGCACCGCACTTTGAGCACCGGCCTCGACGCGGTCTTTGGTGCCGTCGATGCGGTAGCCGGAATCGGTCTGGGTAGCCGTCACCGACGGGTCCAGCGGCGCCCAGCCCCGGCCCGGCTCAGAGACCGCCCAAGACGCGACCTTTTCGCCTGATATCAGCGATTCGATGAGGGCAGCGTGCGCTTGCCGTTCTGCGCAGCCGACCAATCCGGCGAGCACGATGCTGACCGGATATAGCGGTCCGGGCGCGACGGTCTTGCCGAGTTGTTCGGCGACCATGGCGAGATCCGTGACGCCGCTGCCAGAAACGCTGCCGCCACCTAAGTCCTCCGGAACGAGCAGACCCGCCCACCCGAGCTCAGCAGCCCGCTGCCACCAGGCCGGGTCAAAGGACACAGCTGCGGCGTGAAGCTCCCGGACGCGCCGTAGCGGCGCTTCTTTTTGCAGAAATGCTTCGGTGGTGGAGGCAAAGAGTATCTTTTCGGGAGAGTCGACAACGGTCATGATGCCGGCAGGACCTTTCTTGGCATTCGTCCGCCTTCGAGACAGCAAGCGCGAAAGCAAGGGAGAAAGTAGGGGACAAAGTTTGGGTGGGTGATCATCCGCCTGATCGGTCCTCGTCGGAGTTCGGTGGCGACTCTGATATTAGCAACGAGCAATACAGTAAGAGATACCGGAGTCCAGTCGATAATGATGTTGACGAGTGGTAACAGCGATGGCTGAGGCGAACGAACCGTCGCCGGATTCGCCCCATTCGGCAGCTGATGCGGTGGTGTGGGTCGAAGAAGCCGAGGCAGAAGCCGCCGCAGCCGAGGCGCTTGCGAAGGCGGCGCAAGCGCGCGCCCGCGCCGCGCGGCTTCGACGTGAAGCGCTGGCCATGGCTGAAACCGTCGAGGATTACGGCGACGCGGCTGCCGCGGCCGCCGATGCGGAAGCCGCGGCCGCCGCGGCCGAAGAGGAAGCCATCGACTATTACGACGAGGACGAAGACTACGACGAGGATTTCGAAGCGGATGAGGATTACGAAGAGGATGAGGGTCACAAAGAGGATGAGGATCACGTCGAGGATTACCCGGACGAGTCCGCCGAAGCCGCGGAGCCGGAAATCCCGCCGTCCAAATGGCGACGCTGGCTGCCGCCGCTGCCCATAGTTGGCAAGGCGGCCGCGATCGTCAGCATCGGTTTTTTTGTCGGGATCGCCGTATACATGGAGCTTCAACACCAGCAGGCCACCCAGCGCCGAGGGCGCGAAGCGGAGTTCGTCGCCGGGGCCAAGCAAGGCGTCGTCAACATGACCTCCCTGGACTTCAACAAAGCCAAAGAAGACGTCCAACGTGTGATCGACAGCTCCACCGGCGAATTCAGGGAGGACTTCCAGCAGCGGGCCAACACTTTCATTTCCGTGGTCCAGCAATCGAAAGCGATCACCGAAGGAACCGTGAACGCGACCGCTCTTCAGTCCATGAACGGCAATTCGGCATCGATATTGGTCGCAGCGACGTCACGCATCACCAATTCACCGCCCGGGAAGGACGAACCAGCGCGGGTATGGCGGCTCAAGGTGACCGTGACCGAAGTCGACGGACAGTACAAGATGTCGAAGGTTGAGTACGTACCGTGACCGATGATGCACGCGACTCAGAAACGGTCGAGATCGATCCGGTCGGCGCAGACGTCCAAGACGACGCCACCGAGCAGATGAAACGTTCGCGTCGCATGCCGCGCGTGCCGCGCACGCCGCGCGTGCCGGGCCTGTCGCGCGTGCCGGGCCTGTCGCGCGTGCTTCGCGTGCCGGGCCTGTCGCGCGTGCGACACGCGCTCAACTCCAAATTCGTTCCGCCGATTCTGATCGCGCTCATGGTGATCACCGGCGGTGCGGCGTCTTGGATCTACTTCAAGCAGTGCCGGCCGGATCAACAGACCGACTCCAGCGTCAAACAAACAGTCGTCAGCGCTGCGTCCGACGCGACTGTCGCGGTGTTGTCCTACGCACCCGACACTCTTGACCAAGACTTCGCTAACGCGAAATCGCACCTGACCGGGGATTTCCTGACCTATTACAACCAGTTCACTGAGCAGGTCGTGGGTCCGGCGGCCAAAGAGAAGTCGCTCAAGACCGCGGCTCATGTGACCGGTGCTTCGGTGTCAGAGCTGCGCCCCGATTCGGCCGTTGTTCTGCTTTTCGTCGATCAGACCACCACAACCAAGGACAGCAACCAACCCTCGCTGGCGATTAGCAGCATCGTGGTGAACCTGACCTTGATCAACGGCAACTGGCTGATCAACAAGTTCACCCCGGTTTAGCCGCTCATTGGCCTACATATCGAACACGCGGCGCAGCGACTGAGCGTGCAAAGCCCGGTTCTCTTGGGAGACAACCCAATCCGGGACCAATGCGTCGAAGCCATTGAATGTCGCTGCGATAACGTGCAATTCGGTATGGACGTAGGCATGCAGGAGCCGGTTGGCATAGTCGATGGCTTCATCTGACGGCTTGACCGTTGAGGCCCGGGGTGCGCTGGAACTCGCGCCGCGACGGCGTGGCGTCGGAGTCGAGCATCGGCTGGTGCAGGATCTGCATCAGGATCGTAGGACCCTCGTCGTCAAACATCCACTGAGTCAGGCCCGCAACCAGTGCGGCGCCCGCGTCCCTACCCATCACCGCGACGCGGCTGGGATCCGCGTCCAGGTCGGCGCAGTTCTCGATCACATAACGCAAGCCCGCTTCGACATCGTCCAACGCCGCCGGACACGGATTTTCGGGCGCGAGCCGGTAGTCGACCGAGACCACCAGACAGCGGGCTGCACGGGCCAGTTCCACGCACTCCGGGTGATCGGTGTCCAGGTTCCCGGTTACAAACCCACCGCCATGGGCGTACACCGCCACTGGCGCTGGGAATTGGGTTTGGCCTCGATAGATCCGAAGGCCCAGCTGCCGGCCGTCCGGACCTGCGATGGATCGCGATTGGACTGTGACGCCGCCGGTGTCGACTGTAGCGGCACGGGCAGCGGCCGAACGGTTGGCGTGCGCCCGCTCGGCGGCCAGCGACTCGCCGTGGAATTCGGCGACGCCCAGCCCGGCGGCAGCGTCGCGCAGCGCTGGGTCGATGCGGCTAAGGCCTTGGGGCCGTGTGAGATTCGTTTGCGTCATACCGTCTTATCTTTCGGGCTCATCTGGCGGGCTCAGCAGGGTGGCATCGAAGAAACCCGTGAAACCATCTTCAAGGTAGACCTGCGACTCTATCTGGTGAAAGATCCGGTACTTATCCTCTCCGCCAACGCCGCGGACCATGAGCAGCCAGGTGATCCAGCTGGCGCCGGTATGCGCGGTGTCGGCCTCCTGCCCGGTGAATCTCCATCGGCTCAGCAGGATGCAACGAGCCAGGCCACCGCCGAGCGCATCGGCGGACCACAGTTGCGACGACACCGACGCATCCTTGAGGCGGCCGGCTACCCGGGCCCAGTGCCGATCGAGTTCGTCGGCGCCGATCAGCGGCGTCGCATACTCGTCGCCGATGTACATCGGCTGCGGGCTGTCGCGTTCCCTTCCACGTTCCCACAGGTCGGCCACGCCGGCGATATCCAGCGCCGACCATTTCTGGTCATATTCGCTGATCAGAGCTCTTAGCCTGGCGGCCAGGTCCGCAATTTGCTCAGCTTTCTCACTTCTCAAGACTTGTCGGGGGGCGCGGGGCTCGGCTTTTCTCCGGGAAGGGCCTTGACGGTCGCCGGCAGCCCATACAGAGCTGTCGCGTTACCACGCATGATCCGCTCCCGCTGATCGGGCGGGAAACGGTTGATCGCATACGTCGGCGCGTCGTAGCTCCAGTGCGGGTAGTCCGTCGAGAACATGAGATTGTCTCCCAGGTCCATCATTTCCAGATACTCGCGGAACTGGACGGTGTCGGCGTCTTCGAGTGGCTGAGTGGTGAACCGGACATGTTCGCGCACATACTCCGACGGACGGCGACGCACCTGCGGCAAGTCGCCGCGGCGGGCCTCCCAGATCCGGTCCATCCGCGACATCACCGGCATCGCCCACGTGAAGCCACCCTCGACGAACACCACTCGCAGGTCGGGGTGCCGATCGAACGCGCCGTCAAACACCAGGCTCATCAGGTGCGAGACGTAGAGCAGCGGCCAAGACGCAAAAAAATCGTGCCAGTGCGCGGGGTTGCCGACCGGGTAAATCGGGATCAACTCGAACGGCGTCTGGCCCATCAGATGGGTAGCCACCGGGAGGCCGTTGCGCGCCGCGGCCTCGTAGAGTGGATCGAAATGCGGGTTACCGAAAGGGATTCCACGGGTCTGCGGTGTCATCAGCACCTGGGCCATATAGGGATGCCCCGCCCACCGTTCGACTTCGCGGGCCGCCTGTTCGGGCGTCTGCGCGCTGACGCTGATCGAGCCGCGCCAGCGGCCGTGCGCGTTGCACTCGTCGAGCCAGACATCGGCGAGCCAGTCGTTGTAGGCCGACTTCAGCACATGCTCGGCGTGCGGCAGCTGCGCATCACACATCGGCTCCAGCGTGGCAATGCTGACACCGGCATCCAGCAGCAACTGCTTAGCGGCAAAATCCGGGTCACTGCCGGCAAATCCGCCGTTCGGTGGAGCGGAGTCCAGACGCATCGACATCGTCTTGTACGAATCCGGAGTGTCGTAGAAGTGCGGTACCGGGGTGACAGCATTTCCGGTCGGCCAAATCTGGTCTACCCATTCGGCGGGCGCGTAGGACTTGAGCACGTCCACCGAAACGGGCAGCGGATGGACATCGGTGTCGACGATGGTGACCGCTATTTCTTCTTCGTGACTGGTCGATGAATCGACCCGTTCGATCGTGGTCATGGGGCTGTCTCCTTCACTGGGAGCCCGTAGAGCTCACTGGCGTTTTGCCACAACACTTTGTCGCGTTGTGGTACATCGAGGCCGGCGACCGTCATGTCCGGACGCGACGTGGACCAGTGCGGGTAGCCCGATCCATACATCAGCAGGTCAGCTTTGCCGGTGAAATCCATCCAGCGCTGCATTTTTGGAGTTTCCAGCGGCCCATCCAACGCCGACGAACAGAACCGGACATGGCCGGGCAGGTATTCGCTGGGATAACGGTCGACCCACGGCGTCTGGTCGCGCATCGACAGCCAGAACGTGTCCAGCCGCCACATCAGCGGGGTGAGGATGTCGTAGCCGCCGTCGGCAAAAACAAACCTGAGGTCGGGGTGCCGGCCGAAGACGCCTTCAACGATGAGTGTGGCCAGGTGGACGAAGTAGTTCAGCGGCATGAACGCCGCGTATCCGGGGTAGGTGTGCGCGTGCCCGGCGAACGTCGGCGGATAGTCGACACCGTTGCCGCCGTTGATGTGCACCGCAACCGGCAGCCGGTGGGCAGCTGCGGCTTCCCAGATGGGCTCGAACATCGGTTTGCCGTAGGGCTCGCGTGATTGCATCGGAACGCCGACCTGCACCAGTTTGGGGTG
>Ga0209248_10000748_pt1 | contig 10315 bp, 10 predicted proteins | sample BogFormECP04_OM1_FD_188241 | JGI IMG/M metagenome (GOLD analysis project Ga0209248, IMG submission 188241) | Bog forest soil microbial communities from Calvert Island, British Columbia, Canada - ECP04_OM1 (SPAdes) (version 2) | ecosystem: Environmental > Aquatic > Freshwater > Wetlands > Bog ... | reverse complement strand
ACTTGAGCGGCCCGTATTCTGGACTGTTTCGCGTTTCGTCCGCGCCGCTCGACCAAGTCCTGGCTGTCATTGGCAAAGAGTGACAGGTCCGGGAAGGCGCCATGCGCGGCGCAGATGTGCTCCCGTGGTTTGAGCCTGCGTCGCCCCAAATCGCAGATAACCGGGTAGCTTCGGTCACAGAACGAGTCTCGGCGCCGCCGCACCGGCCGAGTCGATTTCCCTCACGCTGCCGCGAGCCCGCCCTTGTCGCTCAAAAAGTCGAGGATTGCACCGACGCCTTCCCCGGTCTTCATGTTGGCCATCACGAACGGCCGGCCCTTGCGCATCGCCGCCGCGTCGCGCGCCATCACTTCGAGCGAGGCGCCGACGTAAGGGGCGAGGTCGATCTTGTTGATCACGAGCAGGTCCGAGCGCGTGATGCCGGGGCCGCCCTTGCGCGGGATTTTTTCGCCGCCCGAGACATCGATGACGTAGATCGTTAGATCGGCGAGTTCGGGCGAGAAGGTCGCGGCGAGGTTGTCGCCGCCCGATTCGATGAGGATGAGATCGAGATTGGCGAAGCGCTGGCGCATCTCCGAGACCGCCGCGAGGTTGATCGAGGCATCCTCGCGGATTGCGGTATGTGGGCAACCGCCGGTCTCGACGCCCATGATCCGCTCGGGCGGGAGCGCGCCGGCCTCGACCAGAATGCGGGCGTCCTCCTTGGTGTAGATGTCGTTAGTGATGGCGGCGATGTCGAGTTTGTCGCGCAGGCGCTTGCATAGTTGCTCCATCAGCGCGGTCTTGCCGGAGCCGACGGGTCCGCCGACCCCAACCCGAAGCGGTTGTTTTGGCGAAGCCCTTTGAGCCGGATCGTTTCCTGGATCGGAGTTCACGAAGCCGGTCCCTGGCTCGTCGCGACTTCAATTTCATCGTAGCCCTTGGCCCGATAGACGAGGAAAGAGATCAGCCAGCTGAGAACGAAAATCCCCACGATTATGAATCCAAGCGTTCCGAAATTGTCGTTGATCGCGCCGATCGCGCCCCAGAAGCCGCCGCCGTCGGCAAGCCCGAGCTGATCGCCGATCAGGTTGAGAACCTCAAGTCCGCCGACGACGACGGCGATGATGACCGAGACGGCGGTGATCGTGAGATTGTAATAGAGCTTGCGGATCGGCTTGACGAACGCCCAGCCATAGGCGCCGAGCATCAGGATGCTGTCGGTCGTATCCATCAACGACATGCCGGCCGTGAACAGCGCGGGAAACACCAGGATCGACCAGATCGACATGCCTTGCGCGGCCTGGGTCGCCGATATTCCGAGGAGACCAACCTCCGTCGCGGTATCGAAGCCCAGGCCGAACAGCACGCCAAGCGGATACATGTGCCAGCTGCGCTCTATCAGGTGGAAAAAGCGGCGCAAGATACGCCCCATGAACCCGCGCTTCGACAGCATGAGATCAAGGTCTTCATCGACGAATCTGCCGCCGCTCTTCACGGTTTGGAAAGTGCGGTAGATCGAAATGAGGACCAGAATGTTGGCGATGGCGATCGCGAACAGAAACAACGCCGACACCAGCGTGCCGACCACGCCGCCGATGCTGGTAAAGTTGTCGAACCTCGATTGAAGCGCCGTCGCGGTGATCGCGATTGCGATCGACAGCATGACGACGATTGTCGAATGGCCGAGCGAAAAGAAGAAGCCGACCGCGACCAGCCGCTTTCCTTCCTGCATCAGCTTGCGGGTCACGTTGTCGATCGCGGCGATGTGATCGGCGTCAAAGGCGTGGCGCAGGCCGAACGTGTAGGCGAGCATCGCCGTGCCGAGCAGGATCGGATAGTCGCGAAACGCCGACAGAGCCCAAAGCCAGGCGGCGATATTCGCCCCGATCAGCAGCACGTACGTGCCGATCAGCTTCGCTCTCAGGTTGCCGCCCTCATCGTTGAATAGCCCGGATAGAATGTCGCCCATCTCTGCCCCTATCGCCCTCTCAACGAGGGATTGATCTAGATTTTCGGGTGTGCATGAGCGTGCCCGCGCGACGCGGCTCCGTGGGTGTGGGTCGCCACGTCGATTGAAACGGGCACGAAGCTGACCTGACCGTGGGTGACGCCGCGTTCGGCGATGACCGTCTTCGCGAATTCGCGCACCTTTGCGGCGTCGCCGCGAAGCACCGCGACTTCGAGGCAGCTGTCGTGATCGAGATGGACGTGCATCGTCGCGACCTCCTGACCGTGATGCTCGTGGTGCGCATCGGTCAGCCGCTTCGCCAGCTCGCGGGTATGGTGGTTGAAGACATAGGAGAGCGTCGCGACGCAGTCCCCGGAGATGCTGTGGTCGATGTGCGCCCGCTCAAGGCCAAGACGCGCGAGATCGCGTACCGCTTCCGAGCGATTGTCGTACCGCTCGCTTGCCATGAACGCGGCCAACTCGGCCGCGAATTCGTCGGACACGCTGATCGTGATCCGCTCCATGGAGCCATTCCCTCCGCTCAGCACAAGAGAAGTATGACGTTTTGGAGAGATTAGCATACACGCGTCGCGTCGAGAGACAAGACCAACGCCCTGCCGGCGACGGGCGCCGCCGCGGCTTGACGGCTCGCGCGGACGGTTCCACGATTGCGCGCATGAGGACCGCGCCGCGAAAATTCGAGCTGACGGCGGACATCCTGCTCAGGGCCTATTCGATCGGCGTCTTTCCGATGGCCGAGAGCCGCGACGCCAAGGAATTGTTCTGGGTCGAGCCGCACGAGCGCGGAATCTTCCCGCTCGATGGGCTCGTCGTGTCGCGCAGCCTCGCCAAGACGGTGCGGTCGGATCGATACCGGGTCACCGCCGACCGCGCGTTCGAAGCGGTCGTGCGCGCCTGCGCCGAGCGCGAGAAGACCTGGATAAACGACGAGATCGTGCGGCTCTATGGCGAATTGTTCGCCGCTGGCCATGCCCATTCGCTCGAGGCTTACGAGGGCGATAGGCTGGTCGGCGGCCTTTACGGCGTGTGCCTGCGCGGCGCCTTTTTCGGCGAAAGCATGTTCCATCGCGCCCGCGACGCCTCGAAGGTCGCGCTCGTCCATCTGTTCGCGCGCCTCAAGGCCGGCGGTTTCCGGCTGCTCGACGCGCAATTCAACACCGAGCACCTGGCGAGCCTCGGCGCGGTTGAGATTTCGCGCGAGGCGTTCCGGCTTCGGCTGGCCGACGCGCTGCAGGTGGAAGCGAATTTCGGCGCGTGGCCGGTGACGGCCGCAATGCGCGGCGCCGAGGCGCTCGAGCGCGCCCGAGGCGACGGCACGGAAGTTGCGACCGGTGAATTACCGAGGCGGAGCGTCGTTCGAGCCTGACGGCGCTGGCGAAGAGGTTTGGGCAGGCGGAATGGCGGCGTTCGACGAGATGGGGATTGCCGGCGGCCCGACGAGGCCGCTCTATCATCAGGTTGCGCGCTGGCTCGAGGAAACGCCGCCCGAACTGCTCGCTTCGCGCCGCGCCCAAGCCGAATTCATGTTCCGGCGGATCGGCATCACCTTCGGCGTCTACGGCGACAAGGACGCCGCCGAGCGGCTTATTCCCTTCGACATCGTTCCGCGTCTCATCTCGCGCGCCGAATGGCGCCGGCTCGAGGCCGGCCTCGCGCAGCGGGCCCGCGCGCTCAACCTCTTCCTCAAGGACGTCTACGGGCCGCGCGCCATTCTGAAAGAGGCGATCGTCCCGCCCGAATTGATCGTGCGCAATCCGTTCTACCGGCCGGAAATGATCGGCCGGCGCGCGCCGCACGACATCTGGGTCCATATCGCCGGCATCGACATCGTGCGCGTGGACGACGAGGAGTTTTACGTCCTCGAGGACAACGCCCGCACGCCGTCGGGCGTGTCGTACATGCTCGAAAACCGCGAAGTGACGATGCGGCTCCTGCCCGACCTGTTCGCCCGCCACAGCGTCGCCCCGGTCGACGATTATCCCGACCAGCTCCTCGCTTGTCTGCGCTCAGTCGCGCCGCGTCTCAACGGCGGCGAGGCGACGATCGTGATCCTGACTCCGGGGGCGTTCAATTCCGCCTATTACGAGCACTCCTTCCTCGCCGACAAGCTGGGCGTCGAGCTGGTCGAGGGCCGCGACCTGTTTGTCGACGACGACCAGGTGTTCATGCGCACCACGCTCGGGCCGCGCCGGGTCGATGTGATCTACCGGCGGGTCGACGATGATTTTCTCGATCCCTTGGTCTTCAATCCCGCCTCGGTTTTGGGCGTGCCTGGACTCGTCGGCGCCTATTTGGCTGGCAATGTGACGATCGCAAATGCAATCGGCACCGGAATTGCCGACGACAAGGCGATTTACAGCTATATTCCGGACCTCATCCGGTTCTATCTTTCCGAGGAGCCGCTGCTCAAAAACGTGCCGACCTATCGTTGCCGGGAGCCGGCGTCGCTCAAATACGTGATGGAGCGCCTCGATCAACTGGTGGTCAAGGAAGTCAATGGATCGGGCGGCTACGGCATGCTGGTCGGCCCCCATGCGAGCGTCGCCCAGCGCGAGCAGTTCGGGGCCAAAGTCATGGCCGATCCGAATAACTACATCGCCCAGCCGACGCTGGCCCTGTCGACCTGTCCGTCCTCATTCGAGAGCGGCGTGTCGCCGCGCCACGTCGACTTGCGCCCGTTCGTTCTGTCGGGCGCGGACGGCGTGCGCATCGTGCCCGGCGGCCTCACCCGCGTCGCGCTGAAGGAGGGTTCGCTGGTCGTCAATTCGAGCCAGGGCGGGGGGACCAAGGACACCTGGATCGTCGACGACCTGGAAGGCCAGGCTTGACGTCGATGCTTGCGCGCACCGCCGACAACCTGTTCTGGCTCGCCCGCTCGATGGAGCGGGCGGACTTCATCGCCCGCACCATCGAGGCGACGCTTCGGCTCGAATATCTCCCCAAGACCGAGAGCGACAAGGTCGGCGAATGGGAGGGCGCGCTCAACGCCGCCGGCGCCTACGACAGCTTCGTCGAAAAGCACGGCGAGCTCGACGAGGAGGCGGCGGTCGAATACCTGACCTTCGACCTCGCGAACCCGGCCTCGATCCGCAATTGCCTCGAGAATGCGCGCGCCGCCGGACGTGCGGTGCGCACCGCGCTCACCGCCGAGACCTGGACCGCGATCAACGACGCCTGGCTCCAGCTCAAGCGGTTCGAGACCAGCCGGGGCCGCAACCGGTCGCTCGATCGCGAGGAGCTGATGCGCTTCCTCGACTATGTGAAGAAGGCGTCGCTCGATTTCGACGGCTCCTGCTACCGCACGATGCTGCGCAACGACGCCTATTGGTTCAACCGGCTCGGCATTTTCGTCGAGCGCGCCGACAACACGGCGCGCCTGCTCGACGTCAAATATCACCTGCTCCTGCCGTCGACGGAGACGGTCGGCGGGCCGCTCGATTACTTCCAGTGGGTGGCGATCCTGCGCGCGGTCTCCGCGGCGACCGCCTATCACTGGGTCTATCGCGACCGGGTCAAGCCGTGGCTGATCGCCGACCTCCTGATCCTGAAGGCGGCGATGCCGCGCTCGCTCATCTCCTGCTACGAGAGCATCGACCGCGCGCTCGATTCGCTCGCCCGCGAAGACGGGCGCAGCGGCGTCGCCCAGCGCCAGGCGCGGGCGATGTACGCCAGGCTTGAGCGTTCGAGCATGACCGAGATCTTCCAGGGAGGCCTGCACGAATTCATCACCGAGTTCATCGAGGACAATGCGCGCCTTTCGACCACGATCTCCGAACAATATCTCTTCACCTGAGAAAGGCCGCGCGGTCCCGATATGCGGATCAGGGTTTCGCACGAGATCATCCACCGCTTCGCCCCGCCGGCCCGCACGGTCAACCAGATCCTGCGGCTGACGCCGCTCTCGTTCGACAGCCAGTATGTGCTACGCTGGCGGATCGACGTCGACGCCGACGGCGCGCTGCGCGAGACCGAGGACGCGCACGGCAACGCCGTCGCCTCCTACTCCCACCATGGCCTCATCGAGCGCCTTGCCGTCTCAGCGGCAGGCGAAGTCGAGACCAGCGACGCGGCGGGCGTGGTCCAGGGCGCCGTCGAGCGGCTGCCGGCGGAGATGTATCTGCGCGAGAGCCCGCTCGCTCACGTCAATGGGGCGCTGCGCGACTTCGCCGCCGAGGCGGCGAAAGGCGCAGTCGACCCACTCGATTCGATGCACCGGCTGATGACCACCCTCAACGAGACCATCGCCTTTCACCCCGATGAGAAAGACGCCGCCGGCTCCCCCGTCGAGGCGTTCGCGCTGACGCGCGGACGGGCGCGCGATTTCGCCCATATCTTCATCGCCTGCGCGCGGTTCCTCGGCGTCCCGGCGCGTTTCGTCTCGGGCTACCGCGTCGGGGACGAGGAATGGGCCGGGGCGGGCGCGCATGAATGGGCGGAGGCCCACGTCCCGGCCCTCGGCTGGGTCGCGTTCGACGCCACCGCGCCGATCTGCCCCGACGAGCGCTACATCCGGGTCGCGGTCGGCTTCGACGGCCAGGACGGCGCGATGACCCGCTCCGCCCACAGCGGCGGCGAGGAGAAGATCGAGACCGCGATCCGCGTCGAGCAGGCGGGCGCCCAGAGCCAGGCGTGAGCCCGGATTCGCCCCGCAGCGGAAACCTTTTCGCCAATGTTCCGGCGCTGCTGGACATCGAGGAGACCGCAGTTCTCGCTGAGCTTCCCGGCGCCCGCGTCGAGCGGATCGTCTCCACCGGCCAGGCGAGCGCGCCCGGCTTCTGGTACGACCAGGACTGGACGGAATGGGTCGTCGTCCTCGCCGGTTCGGCGGGCCTTATGATCGAGGGCGAATCTGCGCCCAGAGTTCTGGCTCCGGGCGACTACGTGGAGATCCCGCCGCATGTTCGTCATCGCGTGGAATGGACCGACGCCGATGAGCCGACGGTATGGTTGGCGGTGCATGCGCGGTGAGTGAGCTCCAAATGAGCTTCGGCCCGCGCAAACCTAATCGCCGCGCTCGGCCGCTGAAGGCGCGCCGCCCTCGTCTCGACAAGGCGCAAGTCCTGAGGCAGTCTGGATTTCCTGGCCCAGCGCGGCCGGGGCGCAAAGCGGCGAGGATCATTTCCTCGCATCGTGGGAGGGAGCGCATGTATCCAGGGCTGCACGCGGTCGCGCGCGCCGATCAGCCGGCGATCATCATGGCGGGATCGGGCGAAACGGTCACCTACCGGGAACTTGAGGCGCGCAGCAATCGGCTCGCCCACCTCCTGCGCGCGGTCGGCCTCAAGCGGCGCGACCACTATGCCCTGTTCATGGAGAACCACTCCCGCTTCATCGAGTGCGACGCCGCCGGCGAGCGGTCCGGCCTCTATTACACCAACGTCAATTCGTTCCTGACCGCGGGCGAGCTCGCCTACATCGTCAACAACAGCCTGTCGCAAGTGCTCATCACCTCGCAGGCCAGACGCAAAGTCGCGCTCGAGGCGTTGCGCGAATGCCCGAACGTCGGGCTCTGTCTCATCGTCGACGGTCCGGGCGAGGGGACGCGCATTCGCAATCTCGACGAGGCGACGGCTGAATTCCCCGCAACCCCGATTGGCGACGAGTCGTTGGGAGCGGCGATGCTCTATTCTTCGGGCACCACAGGCAGGCCGAAGGGCATCCTGAGGCCGCTCTACGATCAGCCGCTGGCCGAGCCACACCCGGTCCTCCCGAGCTACATGAATAACTGGCGGTTTCGCCAGGGCATGACCTATCTGATGCCGGCGCCCCTCTACCATTCGGCGCCTCTTGTCGGAGCTGCCGGAACGATTCGATTGGGGGGGACGCTCATCGTCATGGAGCGGTTTGCCGAAGAGCACTTCCTGCAGCTCGTCGAGCAGCATCGCGTCACCCACACCCAGCTGGTGCCGACGATGTTCTCGCGGATGCTGAAACTGCCGGAAGCCGTGCGCCGCCGTTACGACCTGAGTTCGCTCGAGGCTGCGGTTCACGGCGCCGCGCCCTGTCCCGCGCCGGTGAAAGAGGCGATGATCGACTGGTGGGGGCCGGTCATCCACGAATATTACGGCGCCACCGAAGGCATGGGTCTGGCGATGTGCGACAGCGCCGAATGGCTCGCCCACAAGGGCACGGTCGGCCGGACGGTCGCGGGCGAGCTTCACGTGCTCGACGAGGAAATGCGAGAAGTTCCAACCGGCCAGACCGGCAAGCTGTGGTTCAAGACCGCCTCGCCGTTCGAATATTTCAACGATCCGGCCAAGACCGCGGAGGCGAACTCGCCCGACCGGACGATGAGCACCGTCGGCGACATCGGCCATGTCGACGAGGAGGGCTATATCTACCTCACCGACCGCGCCGCGTTCATGATCATTTCCGGCGGCGTCAACATCTATCCCCAGGAATGCGAGAACCTCTTGATCACCCACCCCAAGGTCGCCGACGCCGCCGTATTCGGAGCGCCGAACGAGGATCTGGGAGAGGAAGTCAAGGCGGTGGTTCAATTGACGCCCGAGTTCGGGCCGTGCGCGGACATCGCCGACGAATTGATGGCGTTCTGCCGCGATAATCTCGCCCATCACAAATGCCCGCGCTCGATCGATTTCGAGGCTGAGCTGCCGCGCCTGCCGACCGGCAAGCTCTATAAGGGCCCGTTGCGCGAGCGGTATTGGAAGGGGCGCGAGAGCCGCATCGTTTGACGACGGTCCGCGCCGCGTAAGGATCCGCACATGTATCCAGGCCAGCACGCCCAGGCGCGCGCCGATCAGGCCGCCGTCGTGATGGCGGGATCGGGCGAGAGCGTCAGTTATCGCGAGCTCGAAGCGCGCAGCAACCGCCTGGCGCATCTCCTCCGCGCGGCCGGCCTCCGGCGGCTTGATCACTACGCCATCTTCATGGAGAACCATCCGCGCTTCGTCGAGTGCTGCGCGGCCGGGGAGCGCTCGGGGCTCTACTACACCTGCGTCAATTCGTATCTGACCGCGCCCGAGCTCGCCTTCATCGTCAACAACAGCCTATCGAAGGTGCTCATCACCTCGCAGGCCAAGCGCGACATCGCCCTCGCCGCGCTCGCCGATTGTCCCCGCATCGAGCTCTGTCTTGTCGTCGACGGGCCCAGCGAAGGGGCGCGCGTGCGCAATCTCGGCGAGGCGACCGTCGATTATCCCGCAACCCCGTTGCCCGATGAAACGCTGGGCGCGGCGATGCTCTATTCCTCCGGCACGACCGGCAGGCCCAAAGGCGTGCTGCGCCCCTTGCCCGGCCAGCCGCCCGCCGTGCCGCTGTCGGCGCTCGCCGCGCGGCTCAATCTCTGGCGGTTTCGCGAGGGCCAGGTCTACCTGTCGCCCGCGCCGCTCTATCACTCGGCGCCGCTGGCCGGCGTCGGCGGCACGATCAGGCGCGGCGGGACGGTCGTCGTCATGGAGCGGTTCGACCCCGAACGCTTCCTTGCGCTCGTCGAGCAATATCGCGTCACCCATGCCCAACTCGTGCCGACCATGTTCTCGCGCATGCTGAGGCTGCCGGAAGCGGTGCGTTGCGGGTACGATCTTTCGTCGCTCGAGGTCGCCATCCACGCCGCGGCGCCCTGTCCCATCCCGGTCAAGCAGGCGATGATCGACTGGTGGGGCCCGATCATCCTCGAATATTACAGCGCCACCGAAGCGATGGGCATGACGCTCTGCGACAGCGCCGAGTGGCTCAAGCATCCGGGCACGGTCGGCAAGCCGGTCTACGGCGAGCTTCATGTTCTCGACGACGCCATGCGCGAGGTTCCGTCCCGCCAGACCGGCAAGCTGTGGTTCAAGACCGCTTCGCCGTTCGAGTATTTCAACGATCCGGTCAAGACCGCCGAAGTGAACTCGCCCGACGGCGCGATGAGCACGCTCGGCGACATCGGCTATGTCGACGAGGACGGCTACGTGTATCTCACCGACCGAGCCTCGTTCATGATCATCTCGGGCGGGGTCAACATCTATCCGCAGGAGTGTGAGAACCTGCTCGTCACCCATCCCAAGGTCGCCGACGCCGCCGTATTCGGCGCGCCCAATGAGGAAATGGGCGAAGAGGTCAAGGCGGTCGTGCAACTGGCGCCGGGCTTCGAGCCGGGCCCGGACATCGAGGCCGAGCTCATCGCCTTCTGCCGCGCGAATCTCGCCCATCACAAATGCCCGCGCTCGATCGATTTCGAGCCCGAGCTCCCGCGCCTGCCGACCGGCAAGCTCTACAAGGCCTCGCTGCGCGAACGCTACTGGAAGGGCCACACGAACCGCATCCTGTGAATATGTCATTCCCGCGAACAGCGGGCGACTGTCGGCCGGCTATGGCCCTGGCGCGAAGGCGGCCAGCACGTTGCCCGGTCTTCGGCCG
>Ga0209248_10000747_pt1 | contig 10321 bp, 10 predicted proteins | sample BogFormECP04_OM1_FD_188241 | JGI IMG/M metagenome (GOLD analysis project Ga0209248, IMG submission 188241) | Bog forest soil microbial communities from Calvert Island, British Columbia, Canada - ECP04_OM1 (SPAdes) (version 2) | ecosystem: Environmental > Aquatic > Freshwater > Wetlands > Bog ... | reverse complement strand
GTACATCAGCTTGACGATCGAACCGCGCGGGCCGGGCGTCTCGGTCTTCATGGCTTCGCAGATATTCGTGTAGGTGAGCGCCCGCAGCGACGCCACCGAGGCACGGGCCCGGGCCAGTCGTCGTGCGATGTCGTCGTCGGCGATGGCGGGCCTGCGGCCGTCCGGTCCGACGTGGTCGCGGGCGTAGTCGATGAGGTCCTCGATGATCTTGGCCAACCGCACCTGGTTGGCGGTGAACGCGGTGCCACGCTCGAAGGACAGGGTCGCCATCGCGACCGACCAGCCTTCGCCCACCTCGCCGACCACGTTGCTCAGCGGTATCCGGACGTCGTCGTAGAACACTTCGCAGAACTCCGAGCCGCCCTCGATGGTCTCGATCGGGCGGACGTCGATACCCGGCGTGCTCATGTCACAGATCACCCAGGTGATGCCTTTGTGCTTACCGCCGGTGTTGTCGGTGCGCACCAGCAGTTCCTGGTAGTCGGCGACAGTGGCGAAGCTCGTCCACAGCTTCTGTCCCGACACCACCAGGTGCTCGTCGTCGACGATCGCCTTGGTGCGCAACGCCGCCAGGTCCGATCCGGCGTCGGGCTCGGAGAAGCCCTGGCACCAGATCACCTGGCCGCCAAGGATCTTCGGCAGGTGAAACGACTTCTGTTCGTCGGTGGCCCTAGTGATCAGGGTCGGCCCGGCGTGCGAGTTACCGACGAAGCACGCATCGATGCCGGGGAACCCCCGTGCGGCGTACTCCTCGTACCAGATCAGCTGCTGAAGCAGCGTCAGCCCCTTGCCGCCGTACTCGGTGGGCCAGGCGATACCGGCCCAGCCGCCTTCGGCCTGAGTGCGTTGCCAGGCAAGGTCGTATTCGCGGATACCTGCGTCGTCGCGCGGGCGTGGTTCGGCCGGCTTGTTCTCGTCGAGCCACGTGCGGACCTGGTCGCGGAACTCGAGCTGGTCAGGCGTGAAGTCGAGGTCCATGATCCGAAAGTCTAGGTGACACGATAGTCAGAAACAATGCGTCAGTCATGGGCTGCGATACCTGGCTGCCAGTTCTTCGGCACCACGGGCCAGCAATGCCACGTCCGCTCCTACGAGCACAAAGCTGGCGCCGGCCCTCATGTACCGGCGCGCCAGCGTCTCGCTGAACGCATTCACCCCGGCGCACTTGCCACATTCCACGATAGTCGCCAACGCGGTCTCTATGGTGCCCACGATCTCTGGATGCTCCGGCTGCCCAAGTTTGCCCATCGAGGCCGCCAGGTCGGCCGGTCCGATGAAGATGGCGTCCACCCCGTCGACGTCGGCGATATCTCCCAGCTGCGCCAGAGCGGCCACACTCTCCACCTGGACGGTCAACGACACCTTTGCGTCAGCAGTGACAAGATAGTCAGAAATACGGTTCCAACGGGACGCTCGGGCCAATGCGCTGCCGACGCCGCGGATGCCCTTGGGCGGGTAACGCGTGGCGGCAACCGCCGCGACTGCTTCGCCGGGGCCGTCGATCATCGGAACGATGATGTTCTGCGCGCCGATGTCGAGGAGTTGCTTGATGAACACGGGGTCGGCGGAGGGCGGCCGCACCAGCACGTCGACGTCCGGATAGCCGGCCAGCACCTGCAGCTGTTCGAGCGTGGTGCGCAGATCGTTGGGCGCGTGCTCCTGGTCCAACAGCAGCCAGTCGATTCCGCACCCCGCGCAAATCTCAGTGACGTAGCCGCTGCCCGAGGCCACCCACATGCCGATCCGCGGGGCACCGTCGCTGATGCGCTCCGTCCACCGGTTCGTCACGATGCCTCCGAAGCGAACGTCACCGACACCGTGCCCTGTGGACCATAGTCGGCGACGAAGGTGTCCCCCGGTTCGGCGAACACCGGCTTGGTGAACGACCCGGACAGAATCACCTCGCCGCGCTTCAGCGAAACCCCATGCGGTGCAAGCCGATTGGCCAGCCAGGCCACGCCGTTGCCGGGATGGTTGAGCACCGCGGCGGCCACACCGGACTCCTCGATGGTGCCGTTGCGCAGCAGCAGGGCCGCCACCCATCTCAGGTCAACGTCCAACGGACGGAACACCCGCCCGCCGAGGACCACACCGGCGTCGGCGGCGTTGTCGGCGATGGTGTCGACGATGGTGCGCAGATGGCCGGTATCCGGGTCCGACATCTGCACCCTGGCGTCGAGGATCTCGAGCGCGGGAGTCACGAACTCGGTGGCCCGCAACACGTCGAACAATGTGACGCCAGGCCCGCAAAGCGTTTCGCCCAACACGAACGCCAACTCGACTTCGACGCGAGGGCGGATGTAACGGCCCAGCGGTATGCGGCCGCCATCCTCGACGAACATGTCGTCGAACAGCGCGCCGTAATCCGGTTCGTCGATAGACACCGCCCGCTGCATCACCTTCGAGGTCAGGCCGATCTTGCGGCCCTTGACCTCCCGGCCGTCGGCGACCTTGAGCGCGACGACTGCCCGCTGGACCGCGTAGGCGTCCTCGATGGTCATGTCGGGATAGTCCAGCGACAACTGCCGGATCGGCTTGCGCGTCTGCTCGGCTTTATACAGCCGCCGCGCGATGTCCGCGAGTTCGTCCTCGGCCGGTCTGCTCATCTCGTGAGGAACTCGATCGCTGCGACGTTGAACGCCTCGGGATCTTCGAAATGCGGCCAATGCCGTACCGAGGGCATCTCGAACACCTCGGAGTTCGGGATCAGGTCGGCGATGGTGCGCGCGGTGTCCTGGTACACACCGTGGTCCTTGCCCGAGGCCACGATCATCACCGGCGCCTCGATGCCGCGCCACTTCTCGTCGGGAATCAGGTTGCGGTGGCGTACTTTCTCGTCCTGCAGAATCAGCAGCCGGTCGATGGTGTTTCGGGTGTCCTCGCGCCGGTAGACGGCCTGCCGTAGACCGATGAGATCGGGCAGGCGATTGGCCTCGTCGGCGATCAGGTGGGCGAACACGGCGTACAACGATTCCCACGTCGGCTCGTTGACCGCCTTGGTTCGTTCCGCGCGAATGCGCGCCATGTTCGACGCCGACGCCTCGCGTCCGGCCGGCGACATCAGGATCACCTTGTCCACCCGGTCGGGATGGCCGACGGACACCGCGGACGCAACGAACGCACCCAGCGACATGGCGACGAAGTTGGCTGACGACATGCCGAAGTGGTCCATCACCCCCAGCACGTGTTCGACGTAGACCGCGATCTCGTAGTCGTAGTCCGGCTTGTCGGAGAACCCGTTGCCGACCATGTCGATCGCCACGCAATGGAAGTGCTGCGACAGTGCGGCGAGATTGGGCGCGAACGTCTCCCAGTGCCCGCCGGTGCCGTGCAGCAGGATCGCGTGCGGCTTATCCGGCCCACCCGCCTCGGCGTAACGCGTGCGGACGGCCGCACCATTGACCGGGATGTCGACGAACCCCTGCCGGAACTCGAGCTCCTTGAGGTACATCCAGATGCTGCGGTAGTTCTCCGTGTCGACTCGACTCACGTCGACCGCTGCGGCCGGTGCTTGTGCTTGGCTCATCTCACCTTCTCAAATCTGGAGTATCTGACACAGCTGTCATCTAGTGCTGATGTCGCCTTGCGCGTCTCCCATCGTCGCATACGCTCTATGTTCCCATGTGGATAACGGCGCACACCACCCGGTCGGCGTGCCCGACGCCAGCGGCCATTCCGCTCGCTTTCATTGATTCTGACACTTGTATGCGGTAATACTGGGCAGGTGAACACTCCGGCCGGACGCCGCGTCCTCGCCGACCTGGTTAACGAGTTCGCGGCCGTGCGGTTGTCGTTGGATGTCAACGGCAACGGCCCCCGCCTGCTCGTCGAGGACCTCGAGGGCGGCCAGCACGTCTTCTTGTGTCCGCTGGAGTTGGCCAGCTTCACCTTGGCCACCCCAGAAGACCGCGAGGAGTGGGTGCGGGTGGGCAACTACCGCGGCGAACGCCGACCAACGGAGCAGCAGTGAGCACCCCTGACGCGGACCTGGTCGGGCTGGGCATGACCGAGATGTCGCTGCGGCCGGGCGCGACACCGCTCGAACTGGCCGTCGAGGCGAGCGGCGCCGCGCTGGCCGACGCCGGACTTGGGCGTGCTGACATCGACGGGCTCCTGGTCGGCTCGTCACAAGGCGTCCGGCCCGACCGACTGGGCGTCGGCTTCGCCGCCGCGGGCGGCTTCGCGGATCTGCGCCTGCTGGAGCATGTCGAGATCAAGGGCGCTACAACCATCGCCATGATCCAGCGCGCACGCCACGCCATCGTCACCGGCGAGGCGGCGACCGTATTGTGCGTATTCGCCGACGCGCCCCTGGTGGCCGGCCGGGGCGCCGGCTCGACCTACGCACACAGCGGCGGCAACGTCGGGGTGCGCGGGCTGGAGCGGGCGTCGGGGCTGCTCGGATCGGTGCCGACCTATGCGCTGCTGACCCGGCGGTGGCTGCACGTCACCGGCACCGGTATCGACGCGCTGCGCTCCGTGGCCACCACGGCGAGGGGTTGGGCGCGCGGCAATCCCGCTGCGGTCAACCGCGAACCGCTCGACGACGCCGGCTATGACTCGTCCCCGATGATCGCCGAACCGCTTCGGCTGCTGGATTGTGCTCGGCCGGTGAACGGGGCGGTCGCCGTCGTGCTCACCGGGCGGCCCTCGGTTGGCGACACCCGATTGCGGGTGCGCGGCACCGGGCGGGAGCATCCGGTGCGACGCCGTCGTGCGGGAGCCGAGTCGTGGTTCGGCGGCGGTGGCCGCGCGGTGCAGGACGCGCTCGATCAGGCCGGCATGAGCCGCTCCGACCTCGACGTCGCCGAGTTGTACGACCCGTTCTCGATCGTGACTCTGGTGCTGCTCGACGAATACCGGCTCACCGGTGACGTTCCCGCGGGTAGGTTCGTGCGCGACGGTCACACCGGGCCGGGCGGCACGCTGCCGACCAACACCGGCGGTGGTCAGCTGTCCGGTTTCTACCTGCAGGGCATGACGCCCCTGGCGGAGGCGATGATTCAGCTGCGCGGCACCGGCGGGCAACGTCAGGTTCCGGGGGCCACGGTGGCGCTGGTCGGCGGTATCGGCGGCCGACTGGACCACCACGCTGCGTTGGTGCTGGAGCGCGCCGCATGACCGCCACCGCGGTCGAGGACTGGCTGCTGGACAGTGCGCTGGCACCCGCCGCTGACGACGACACGTTGGCGCCGCTATACCGCGCGGCGATGCGCAACGAGCTGGCGTTACCGTTCTGCGCGGCCTGCGCGCTGCCACTCGAGCTCGACCAAGAAGTCTGCGATAACTGCGGCGACGCCGAACGCGACTGGCGCACAGTCGATCCGCGCGGAGTCGTACACGCCGCGACGCTCATGCACCGGCGCGAGCCGGGACTGGTGCACGCCGTTGCGCCCTACCCGATCGTCGACGTCGAGCTGACGAGCGGGCACCGGATGGTGATGACGACCGTGCAAGCCGCGGACACCGCACCGCTCATCGGCACCGCGGTGCGCATCGGCTTCCGCCGCCTCGGCGACGTCGTTCTTCCGGCCATCGACATCCTGGAGGACGAGTGACAACAGTCGAATCAGCCCCTGCCGTTGACGACTTCGACGTCAGCAGCGTCGTTCGGAGCGACCGCGTACACGGGATGGTCTACACCTCCGCTGAGATCTTCCGTCGCGAGATGGACCGCATCTTCAAGACGGGCTGGGTCTACGTCGCGCACGAGAGCGAGGTCAGCGAGCCCGGTGACTACCTCACCCGGATGATCGGCCACGACCCGATCGTCGTGGCGCGCGGCAAGGATGGCGTGATTCGCGTGGTGCTCAACCGCTGCACCCACCGTGCCAACAAGTTGTGCAACGCTGAGAAGGGCAACGCCAACTCGTTCCGGTGCCCATATCACGGCTGGACGTTCAGCAACACCGGTGCGTTGCAGGGTGTTCCGATGCGTGAGGGTTACGGGGAGGCGTTCAACCAGGTGCGCGCCGAACTGGGCCTTGCCCAGGCACCCCGGGTGGACAGCTACGGCGGTTTCGTCTTCGCGTCATTGGCGGCAGAGGGCATCTCGTTACGCGAGCACCTCGGCAAGGCGACGCGCGCCATCGACCGCCTCCTCAACCTGTCCCCCACTCGCGAGATCGACCTGCGGGCCAATTGGATGAAGCACTTGCACCACGCCAACTGGAAGATGGTGGTGGAGAACAACGTCGACGGCTACCACGCACTGTTCACGCATGCCTCGGTGTACGACGCGATCAAGCCTGCCAAGGTGTCGCACGTCCCGACCAAGGTCGACGTTCTGGTCCGCGACCTCGGCAACGGTCATTCGGAGATCGACTACAGCGACGAATACCGAAAGCTCGACGAGGAATTCGTCTGGTACGGCCGGATCCCGCGGGCCAAGCTCGCCGACTACGTCAACGCACTCGAGGGTGCGTACGGGCCCGAGCAGGCGCACGACGCGCTGGTGGTGGGTCCGCCGCACACGTTGATCTGGCCCAACCTGTTCCTGGCCGAGATGAACGTCATGTTCGTCGAGCCGCAGGCCCCCGACCGCACCATCGCCTACACCACCGCGGTCTTGATACCCGGTCAGGATGCGTTGAACGAGCGCACATTGCGCCGTTCGGAGGGAGCAATGGGTCCGGCGGGATTCCTGATCGCCGACGACGGGGAGATCGGCATGCGCAATCAGGCCGGTCTCGCCGCCGAGCTGCCCGAGTGGCTGATGCTGGCCCGCGGCGTCGACGACGACGTGACCGACGAGACCGGAATCATCAACCGGGACAAAAGCGCCGAGACGCCCCAGCGCGGGTTCTACTCGCATTGGGCGGCCGTCGTCGGGGGGAAGGCGTGAACATGCACGTCGATGCCCAGCAGCAGACACGTCCTGTACTGCGTCCGCTGCCGGACGCCGAGATCCTGTCGTTTCTGTATCTGGAGGCGCGATTAGCCGACGAGGGCCGCTATTCGGAGTGGGAGGCGCTGTGGGCCGACGACGACACGGTCGAATATCGCGTTCCAATGCACCCCGACGATGACCCGCGGACCACGCTGGCCTACATCAACGACAATCGGCGACGGATCAAGAGCCGGGTGGCTCAGCTCAACACCGGCAACCGGCACTCCCAGACACCACCCTCGGTGATGCGTCGCGTCATCTCCAACAGCGAGGTAGTGGACGCCGACACCGACACCGTTACGGTCGAATCCAACTTCGCGCTGTTCGAATACCGTCTGCGTCAACGCTTCTGGGCCGGTCGGGTTCTCCACACGATTCGTCGGTCGCCGGACGGCCCGCGGCTGATCCGCAAGATCGTGCACCTGATCGACGCAAGCGGCCCGGTCGAGACATTGGCGTTCCTGATATGAAGGGCCTCCCCATCTGATGCTCATCGGTGACATCGCGACCAACAACGCCCGCCGCTACGCCGACAAGCGCGCGCTCGTCGACGCCGACCGGGCGCTTACCTGGTCTCAGGTCGACGAGCGGGCCCGGCGACTCGCCGCCTTCTTGATCGGCCGGGGGCTGGTACCGGGCGACCGGGTGATGGTGATCGCCCGCAATTGCCTCGAATGGCCGGAGATCTCGTTCGGCCTGGCCAAGGCCGGGCTGATCACCGTGCCGGTGAACATCCGGTTGGCTCCCGACGAGGTCGCCCACGTACGCGACGACTCCGGCGCACGAGCGGTGATCATCCACGCCGACCACGTGGAGAAGTTCCTCGGCGAATTGACCGAACTGGGCCTGATATTGGGCGTGGGCGCCCGCTTAGCGCTCGGCACGAGCGAGTTGGTCACCGACTACGAGACGGCGCTCGCGCAAGCGCAGCCCGGCGCCGGGCGTCGCGACGTCACGCCGGACGACGTGGCGTTCATCTTGTACACCAGCGGCACCACCGGCCGAGCCAAAGGCGTGATGCACACCCACCGCGGTCTGCTCTACCAGGCGGCCGACACGAACCTCGTGACCGAGGCCAATCGCTCGGACGTCATGCTGGCCACTACCCCGTTCTTCACCGCAGGCGGCATGGTCCGCACGGTGTCGTGGCTGTATCTCGGTCAGACCATGGTCATCCATCAGAGATTCGACCCGCAGGCCGTGATCGACGAGATCGAACGCAGCGCCATCACCTTTACCACGTTCATCCCGACGATGCTGCACCGCACGCTGGCGATCCTCGAAGACGGCCCACCACGGGACATGTCGAGCCTGCGGCGTATCTCCTACGGTTCGGCCCCCGTGCCGCCGGGCCTGGCGCGTAAGGCGATGGACCTGCTCGGCTGCGACCTGCAGCAGCGCTACGGTCTCACCGAATGCGGTGGGCAGGCAACGATTCTCACCCCGCAGGATCATCGCGACATCGTCGCCGGCAAAACCTCGATCGCGACCTCATGCGGGCAGGAAACCCCGATGTGCACGATCCGCGTCATCGACGTCGACGGCGAAGACGCCCAACCCGGCGACGTCGGCGAGATCGTCATCACCAGCCCCGCCAACGCGATTGGCTACTGGAACCGGGCCGAACAGACCGCGGAGACGTTCCGTGCTGACGGGCTACGCAGCGGTGACTTGGGCTACCTTGACGAGGAGGGCTACCTGCACATCACCGGTCGTAAAACCGATCTGATCATCTCCGGCGGCTTCAATGTTTACCCAGCGGAGATCGAGCGGGTGCTCGGCCAGCACCACGACGTGGACATGGTGGCGGTGGTTGGGGTGCCCGACCCGGAGTGGGGAGAGACGCCGGTAGCGGTGGTGATTCCCAAGTCCCACGTCTCCGACCAGGACGCACTGACCGACGAACTTTCCGCGCTGTGCCGCGCGGAGTTGGCCGGTTACAAGCAGCCGCACCGATTCGTGTACTGGCGCGAGTTCCCGCTGGGCCCCGCGGGTAAGATCCTCAAACGCGAGATCGCTAACCAGGTGAACCACGTTGCTGAGTCGGGTGCGAAGATGCCGGTATCCACCGGATCGACAGAGGAGCGCCCGTGACCGAGCAAACCGACCTGGCCACAATCGAATTCCAGGTAACCGACCACATCGCCACCGTCGCGCTCAACCGGCCCGAGAGGCTGAACAGTTTCACCGAGCAAATGGCCGCCGAACTCGCCACAGTCTGGGCCCGGGTCCGTGACGACGACGACATTCGGGTCGCGGTGCTGTGTGCCAACGGCGAACGGGCGTTCTGCACCGGTATCGACGTGACCGAGGGCACCTGGTGGACTCACAAGCCGATCTTCAATCAGGAGGATCCGGGCGAGCTACTGGGACCGAAGGCACACAAGGTGTGGAAGCCGGTGATCGCCGCACTGCACGGCATCGTGGCCGGCGGCGCCATGTACTTCGTCAACGAGTGCGACTTCTCGATCTGCGGTGAGACGGCCACGTTCTTTGACCCACATGCCAATGCGGGCATTGTCTCGGCACTGGAGCCCATGGGCATGCTGGCCCTCGGCGTGCCCTACGGCGAGGTGATGCGCTGGGCGCTGCTGGGCAGCGAGGAGCGGATGTCCGCGCAGACCGCTCTGCGAATTGGGCTCGTGACTGAGGTAGTCCCGGATGATCAACTACGCGCCCGTGCCTTCGAACTGGCCGCCGAGATCGCCGCACGCAGACCCAACGGTGTTCAAGGCACCGTACGCGCGATGTGGGAGGCCCGCGATCTGACCCCCAGTGCCGCCGCCCGACACGGCAAGTTCTTCACCGACCTTGGCAACGCCGGGGCCAGCCCGGACTCGTTGAACAACAAGAAGAAGCCCCGAACTCGATGAGGAGGAGGCGATGACCGACACAGCGACAGAGCAGTTGGTCGAGTTCGACCTGCTGATCGGGGGCGAGTCATCGGCCGCCGCAACGGGTTCCACCTATGACAGCGTCGATCCGTACACCGGCAGGCCCTGGGCGCGCGTGCCCGACGGCGGGGTTGCCGATGTGGACCGCGCCGTGGCCGCCGCCCGCGCTGCGCTGAATGGACCCTGGGGTTCACTCACTGCGACCGCCCGTGGCAAGCTGCTGCGGCGCCTCGGCGAGATCATCGCGCGCGAGGCGGAGCGGCTGGCCGAATTCGAGGTGCGCGACGGCGGCAAGCTGGTCCGCGAAATGGTCGGCCAGATGCGGTCGCTTCCGGACTACTACTTCTACTACGGCGGGCTGGCAGACAAGCTGCAGGGCGACGTCATACCGGTGGACAAGCCCAACTACTTCGTTTACACCCGCCATGAACCCGTCGGCGTGGTCGGCGCGATCACACCCTGGAACTCACCGCTGCTGCTGTTGACATGGAAGCTGGCCGCCGGGCTGGCGGCAGGTTGCACGTTCGTCGTCAAGCCC
>Ga0209248_10000745_pt1 | contig 10322 bp, 5 predicted proteins | sample BogFormECP04_OM1_FD_188241 | JGI IMG/M metagenome (GOLD analysis project Ga0209248, IMG submission 188241) | Bog forest soil microbial communities from Calvert Island, British Columbia, Canada - ECP04_OM1 (SPAdes) (version 2) | ecosystem: Environmental > Aquatic > Freshwater > Wetlands > Bog ... | reverse complement strand
CTCTTATCCCTGCCGTAGCGGACGGGAACGCACCAGGGTTGGCCACCAGAACCACGGCCCGAGGATTCTGAGGATGCACGGCACGACGAACGAACGCACGATCAGCGTGTCGAGCAGCAGGCCGATGCATACGGTCGTGCCGACCTGACCGATCGTTCTGAGATCGCTGGTGAGCATCGCCAGCATGGTGAACGCGAACACCAAACCCGCGGACGTCACCACACCACCGGTGCTTCCGAGCGCGCGGATGAGACCGGTGTGCAACCCGGCATGAACCTCGTCTTTGACGCGGGCGATCAACAGTAGGTTGTAGTCCGAACCCACCGCCACCAGGATGATGAACGTCAGCGGCAGCACCAACCAGTGCAGGTGCAGGCCGATGAGGTGCTGCCAGACGAGTATGGACAGCCCGAACGCCCCGGCGTAGGAGAAAGCCACCGTGCCGGGAATGACCAAGGCGGCGACCAGACTTCGCGTGAGGACCAGCATGATCAAGAAGATCAGCACGAACGCGGCGATCGCCGCGATGAGTAGATCCGACGAGGCGTATTCCTTGATGTCCTTGTCGTTGGACCCCGAGCCGCCGATATAAACTCGCGCGCCGGTCAACGAGGTCTCTTTCAAAATGATGGTTATCGCTCCGGGGAACTTGTCGACGTGTTCCACGCCTTCGGGACCCATGGCGTCGCCCTCATGGGTGACGATGAACCGGGCAGCCTTGCCGTCCGGCGACATCAGGAGCTGCACGCCGGTCTTGACGTCGTCGTTGTCAAAACCTTCTCGGGGGATGTAGAAGAAGTCATCGCTTTGGGCCGTGTCGAAATCGAGCCCCACATTGACCATGTCGTCGAATGTCTGGTCCGTCTGTACGGACTGCAGATCCGAGGAACCGTAGCTTTTGACTAAAAGAGCGGCTAAAGCCTCCGTGTCATCGGCCGTGAGTTTCAGCTGGGTGATTATTTGCGGCACGATCCTGTCGATGACCTCGAGGGAGGTTTTGGCGTCCTTGACATCTTCGGCCAACTTGTCGATATTATCGAGCGTATCGAATACCGATCTGAATGCCCAGCACACGGGAACATCGAAACAGTGGCGCTCCCAGTAGAAATAGCCTTTGATCGGCCGGAAGAAATCGTCGAGATTTGAGATTTGCTCATTCAACTGATCGGTGACCTTTTGCAGATCCTCGACGGTGAGAACCGTCTTGTGCAGCTCATCGGATAGGTCTTGGAAAAAGTCGATCTCTTTCCGCAAGACCGCGACGGAGTGCGTCTGGATCTGTGCCTGCTCGTCGGTATTGGTGTTTTGCTGCCTGTTGAACGGGAGCTGTTGACCATTCCCGCTACCCTGTGTGGTGAACAAGTAGGGAATTTTGGCACGTTCCAACGCTCGGCCCAAGGGCCTGGTGATGTCTTGCACCATCGCGACGCCGGGAAGACGGATGAGACTCCTGGCCACCCGGTCTAACGAGATGAAATCAGCCGAGTTCCGCATGTCATGATCCGTTTCGACCATCAGCATCTCGGAGAAGAGCTTGCTCTTGGGAAAGTGCCGATCCGCCGCCGCGAAACCCAGGTTGGCGGGCGCATCAGCCGGCTGGTACTGACGGTCGTCATAGTTCTGCCGGTAGGTCGGCACGAAGACCGCCCCGAGCATGACGACAGCGGAACTGGCCGCCAGGATCGGCACCGGCCAGCGCACCACGCTGGCCCCGATCCGCCGATACAGATGCGCCTTAGCCTTCGATTTCGGCTCGAACATCCCGAAGAGGCTGCCCACGGTCAAGAGGGCGGGGCCAAGCGACAACGCTGCTGCGATGGTGAACAGCATGCTGACGGCAACGGCGGGCCCCATGGTGTGGAAGTAGTTCAGGCGCGCGAATGTCAAGCAGTAACACGCCCCTGCGATCGTCAGCCCCGAGCCGATGATGACGGGCGTGACACCCTTATAGGCGATGTAGAACGACTCCTCCCTGCTTTCGCCGGCTTGTCGCGCCTCGTGATATCGGCCCAACAAGAAGATGCCGTAATCCGTCCCCGCTCCCAGGGTCAGCGCGATGACGATGTTCACCGCGAACGACGAGAGTTCGATGTACCCGTAATGTCCGAGGGTTGCGATAACCCCCTTCGCGACCAGCATCTCGATCAGAACTCCGGCCAAGGGAACCAGCAGCGTGGAAACGCGGCGGTACACCAGCAGCAGCATCCCGACGATGAGGAAGATCGTGACGATCGTGACGTTGTTCAGGCTCGCGTTCGCGATACTCAGCGTGTCCGAGGCCAGCGGAGCCGCGCCGCTGACGTAGACCTTGAGCCCGGACGGCGGCGTGTCCTTCTTGATGATGTCCCGAACGGCGTTAACCGACTGATTCGCTTCTATTTGGCCGATATCGCCCGCGAGACGCAACAGCACGTAAGTGCACTTGCCATCGACGCTCTGCGCTCCAGCCGCGGTGAACGGCTTGCCCCACAGATCCATGACGTACTGCACATGCTTGGTGTCGCGCTTCAGCCGAAGCATCAAATCGTCGTAATACCGATGGTCCTGATCGCCCAACAGCCGGTCGGCTTCAAACACGACCATCGTCAAGTTGGTCGAGTTGGATTCGTGGAACTTCTCCCCGATGCGCAGCAATGCCCGTTGCGACGGCGCGTAATGCGGGACCATCGGCCCAGCGAGTTCTTCTGCGACCTTCTCTACTTGGGGCACGAAGGTGTTCGTCGTCACGGCGAGCAGGGCCCAGAAGACGATGATCGGTATGGCCAGGACGCGGACCATTCTCGGGACGAACGGTCGTTTCACCCGATGCTCGCTCATGCGGATTTCACTATGCAGAAGACGTGCGCATCCTGATGGTCATCGGACTGTTCATTGCGGACAACGCCATTCACCAGTATCCGGCAGCCGACCTGACCACCACGAACCTGCGCCGAGATGCTGCCGGACACCACGGTGAGCGTGGTGGTCTCGGTGTGCGACCACGGCAGGCTCGTGACATCAACCCGATGCGGATGCCCGTCGACGTCCGCATAGTCGAGCATCCCCCCGTCCCCGATGGAGCCGAACAACTCATACGTGAGCCGTTTGGGAAAGAACTCCGGAGGTGCTTGCGGACCATTGACAGTGGGGACAGGCGCGGGCTCGGAGAACTGGTGCACCTTCCACATGCCCACCAGCCCCACGCCGACCACGACGACGGCAACCAATGGTATCCAGGCTCGCTCCAATACAGTCCTGCCGACTGAACGAGGGCTCACTCGATCACCTCTTCGAACTCCGGCCCACGACCTCGTGCTTTCATCCCGCCCCCGCCCTCATGCCGCTTCGGATAGTAGACGGTCGTGTGCTCAATGAGATGGACTGACCGTTAAGACTAGCGAATCTGCGCCAAAACGCGAACACGATGTCTACGGAGGTTGCCATCCGCCGGTGCTCCCGGCAACACGGACGACCCCCGTCGTGAACTCACCGGGAATCGACGAAACCGGCAGCACTACGAGGAGACGTGAACATGCGCTTTGCTGTTAATAACGCTGCTCGCTCGAGAATGGCACGTTAGAACGGTTATGTGGCACGCCACATACCGTTGCGTCAAGATACTTGCCGCAGACGCCGTTTCAACCTTGCGCTGCTGAGAAGCCGAATGGCGAGGTTTGTCGAGGTCAGCATCGGAATCACCCCGAGAAATGTGCGTTCGGAGGGCGTCGCTCCGTGTAGGTGTTGGAGGCTGCCGAATACGTAAAAGCATCCGAGCATGAATAGCGTACCGGGGACGGCGAAGGCCATCGGGGAACTACGATCAGCGACGATTTGTTTCGCGTAATCCAGCTCATCTCTCGACATTGGTTCGCGTTTGCGCAATTTACGCACAACCGCGTAAGCGCTCCCTATTTCTTCACTTATCGGAAGGGGCGTTCGGTCGTGCAGCCGTTTTACGAATATGGAAGAAATGACCGCCAACACAAACACCAGTACCAAAGCAAGTACAGCAAGAAAACCGAATGAACCCACACTCATAATTCCAGTCCTTTGCTCCGCTGCCGAACTATCGAAGACTCCTCAAAACGTTACCTCAAACAGTTGGTCCTCTTCACCTCAGTCAAGGAACTTCTCACCGCAGGTCGGGGGCCGGTTGCTCGGCTGCCGTTTGGGCTGTCTCGGACTGTTGGCGGCGGCGGACGCGCGCGATCCAAGCCCCTTTCGGCGCCGGTGAGCTACCGGCGCGTCGAAGTCGATCAGCCCCATAGAGGTTTCAGTCATCGCGCATTCTGCCGGCGGCGCGTGAAAACTAACCCCGGAACCGACATACCGCGCCAACGACTGAAAGATGTTTCGCCCGTTCGTAATCAGGTTAGGGATCTAGCCTGATCGGTGTGTGAGGATTCCTAGACGCGTGGCACCGAAGTTCGCGCGCATCAAGTCTTTCCGAGGCGGATCCGCTCGCTCAGCACTTCTCATCAGCCCGTCGGTGATCAGTCAGGATGACAGACGCCACTGACAGATGAGGCTTACGAGGCCGACGTCGATCAGCGGGTGTACTGGTCCTGCGAGCCGCCAGATGCCTATCCGCGGCTGGAATCGTTGCGGCTCTTTGCCGGTGCGGCGCTCGTCGACCGGCGTGCTGACGTCGTACGGGCATTGAGCCCAAGCGCGATGAAGCCGTACGACTCGCTGGACGTACCGATCAAGTCAGCTGGAGATCTCCTGTGCATCAGCGATGTTGAGTTGTCGAACGACCGTAATCCGGATTGACTATCGAGCAGGTAGTGAAGTTGCGTTGCCAGGACGGGTACGCCGTAGGTTGTCAACGCATGATGGCGGTGGGGCTCGCCATAACCGCGCGTCAATGTCGACGGCCAACGGTCCCTGCGGAACAGATCAGTACTCGGCTGGCAAATTGTGCAGCCGAATGTGACGCGGGAGGACGATAAGTGGGGACCTCGGTCGGCAGCCGCGGAGTCGTCGCGTTGCAGTTCTCCTGGGCCCTGGTTTCGGGGGTCCACATGCTCGGTGTCGCCCAATCGCGCGAGAGCATTCGGGCGGCATGCGCCGAGCGCAGGCTCCCGTGCGCGTCGGCGGACCGTTGACGAAATACCAAAAACGCCAAGCTGGTTCGATTGGCGGGCGCTGAATCGTTAATGAGCCCAATGCACACCGACCCCGCGACCCGTTTGGGTGGCTCGATGGTTACGCCAAGATCGTCCGTGAAAGGGAAGTGCCGCATGGCGCGTTCGCGTTGCATCGGGGATTGGGATCCAGAAGACGCCGTGGCCTGGTGCGCCGGCAACGACGTCATCGCCCGTCGCAATCTGATCTGGTCGAATGTGAGCGCGCACGTCGCCTTTTCGATCTGGTACCTCTGGTCGGTGATGGTGCTGTTCATGCCGCAGTCCGTCTACGGTTTTTCGACTGGCGACAAGCTGCTGCTGGGCGCCACCGCAACCCTGGTCGGGGCGGTCGTGCGCATCCCTTACGCGATGGCCGCCACCCGGTTCGGCGGCCGCAACTGGGCTGTGTTCTCGTCGTTGGTGCTGCTGATTCCCACCGGCGGGGCCATCGTGCTACTGGCCAACCCCGGCCTGCCGTTGTGGCCGTATCTGGTGTGTGCCGCGTTGTCCGGGTTGGGTGGCGGCAATTACGCCGCGTCGCTGGCTAACGCCGAAGCCTTCTACCCGCAGCGGCTCAAGGGCTTCGCGCTAGGTCTCACAGGTGGGATCTCCAACCTCGGGTCGGCGATCATCCAGGCGGTCGGACTCGTCGTGCTGGCCACTGCTGGCCACGAGGCGCCGTACTGGGTGTGCGCGGTCTACCTGGTACTGCTGGGCGTCGCCGGTCTGGGCGCGGCGCTGTTCATGGACAACCTGACCCACGTGATCGAGGTGGGCCATGTGCGATCCGTTCTCACGGTGCCCGACTCGTGGGGGATCGCGTTGCTCTACCTGTGCTGCTCTGGCTCGTTCCTTGGTTTCGCGTTCGCTTTCGGCCAGGTGCTACAGCACAACTTCGTGGCCGGCGGGCAAAGCCATGCGCAGGCGTCGCTGCACGCCGCTGAGATCGCCTTCATCGGACCGCTGCTGGGGTCGCTGACGCGCGTAGTCGGCGGTAGGTTGGGCGACCGCTTGGGTGGCGGGCGGGTCACCCTGGGCGCTTTGGTCGCCATGATCGTGGCCGGCGCGTTCCTGGTCGCCGTCAGCACCCACGACGACCTCACCCGCGGCCCCGGCGGCCCCACGGCCTACACGATGACCGGCTACATCGTCGGATTCATCGCGCTGTTCATCTTCTGCGGGATGGGTAAGGGGTCGGTGTTCAAGCTGATCCCGTCGGTCTTCCAGGAGCGCAGTCGCGCGCTGAACGTCAGCGACGCTGAACGCCGCCACTGGGAGCGCGTTATGTCGGGAGCGTTGATCGGGTTCGCGGGTGCGCTCGGCGCGCTCGGCGCTATGGGGATCAACCTGGCGCTGCGGCAGTCGTATTTGAGCACCGGCACTCAGACGCCCGCATTTTGGATCTTCTTGACGTGCTACATCGGCGCCGCGACCCTGACCTGGGCGCGTTACGTCCGGCCGCAGGGACCAGGTGTACCGATACCGAGGTCGCAGCAGCGAACTGCGGGGGAGCCGGTCAAGACGTGACCGCGTCCGGCCCCGGGCGGCGTGTGAGAAGGCAGCTACAGGTTGGTGAACCGGTCGAGGACACCGCAAAAGTCGTTAAACCGAGAAGAGGCAGCAGCAAAGCTATGAAAGACAGAATGAGCTAACTTACAACAAGGCTAATTTAAAGAACGACAGCTTTGTCATAGCTCTTCGATAAGCTCGGCCCACTTGGGCTTGAGCTGAAGATAGTACGCCACTGTGTTGAAATTCTTCGTCGGATTTCACTCGAACCAGCACAGCCGAGCACGAGCTGGCGGTCGCACCGCGCGACATGCGTGGAGGCGCGCGAACGATGAGGTCGACCGCTCGGCCGACACCACAGTGGTTGCCGCACCAGCCTTTTCGTCACCGTGAGGCAACGGTCGCGTGGGAAAAGTCAGTGGCCATATCGGTAGCCATTGCGCGGTAGCCGGCTTTGGTCGCTGAGCGCCTACTCGCATCCAAGAAGCAGGAAGCACCCAACCAAAACACAGCCCGCCGTAAGCTTTCGCCGCCACAATAATAATCATGGTGAGCGAAACTGCCGCGAAGAGCTGGCCGATGAGACAGGTGCGACGACGATCTGGGGCAACCCTCGCCTGATGTTCAGCAAGAAACTCCAGCTCAGAGGTCGGTCCGTACACCAGGAGGCAGGATTCTAGCTCGGCGCTGTGCTACATGCCAACTCTGCTGCCTGCAGCTCTCGGAAAGGGAGGGCTCGTGCTCTAGGCCCCTCTTCTGAACCGATTTCAAGTTCTTCGTACCGACTTTCGTCCATCAATCGGTTATTGCGGGCGACCCTTACGGAAGGTGAATTCTATGATGAATAAGCAGCTGCTCGCTCCGACCAGAGTCGTTAGAGACTATCTCTCTAACTCCACGGTTTGGGAAGACTTCCTGGCCCAGGGCGGCTTTGTCGAGCGAGACATTGTTGTTGCGGACCCATTTAAGGCCGGCACCACCTGGACCCAGCGGATCGTCCAGCAAATACTACAAAACGGAGAGGAGGCGGACGGGGGGCTCTCGGATACGTCTCCGTGGCTCGACTCCAGTTGGGGTGATCACTCCGAGATGCTCAAGGTGCTGAAGGAGCAGGGCGAAGCCGGGAAGCGTCGGGTAATGAAATCGCATCTGCCCGCGGACGCCCTTCCGATCGCGCCTGAGGCCCGTTACGTGTTTGTCGGTAGAAACGGCAAAGATCTTGGGATCAGCTTCCACAATTATCTCTATAACTTTTCCGGACCAACTATGGCGACGATCAACCGGATTCATGCCGAGTGGTCTGGTAGCTCCGTTCCTCTGGTGATCCCGAAGGAAATGCAGCTGTTCTTCGACCAGTGGCTCGACACCAACGGCTATGGGTGCTGCGACCTGCTCGATATCATGAAATCATGGTGGGAGATCAGGAACGAGCCGAACGTGCTACTCCTTCATTACCGACAGCTGAAAGATGACTTAAGGGGTCAAATCGCCCGGCTCGCGGAATTCTTCTCGATCGATCCCGACTCGCTCCGCATGGACGCCATTGTCGAACATAGTTCCTTCGATTACATGAGCGCGCGCGCGGAAAAGATGGCGCCGTTTGGTGGGGCACACATGTCCAGCGCCAAGGCCTTCTTCCACAAAGGGCTGAAGCGCGATCATCGCAGCGAGTTAGCTCCGGCGCAGGTCGAGCGCTTCGATCGCGTTGCGCTCGAAAAGCTTGGGCCGGAATGTGCCCACTGGTTGGAGACGGGTGAAACCCCCTCAGCACAGTGGCGTTAGCTCATTCGACGTGAAGTGCCGCGGAACTTCGCCCCGCAGCGAAGTTCCGCGACATGGCATAAGGACCCCACGGTCTATGGCTGACCGAGCTCTGGTACGGCGTGACCGCCTCCTCATGGACGGTCTAGCCCTGCTCTATATCGTGGCGATCGCGGTGGTGGCGCAGGGCAGCAGCTGCTATTACCTGCTCTTCCCCGAGCTTGGCGCAATGTCGCATGACGTGTTGACCCGACCCTGGGGAAAGTGGGCGATTCAGCCCGCGCGGCTTGTCGTAACGCCGGCCCTCGGGGCGGCCATCGGTACCTGGATTACGCGAGAACTTCCTTATCACGTTCTGACAATCGAGCTCATCGTTATTCTGTGCCTGCTTCTTCTTGCCCTCCTCAAGTCGAATATCGCCCCTGCGATGTCGGCTGGCGTGCTGCCGCTCGTCTTAGGCATAAAAAGCTGGCTCTATCCCGCCTCGATAGTGCTCGGTCTTGTCGCCCTGGTGAGCATTTTTCTGCTGTGGCGGTGGGGTTACCGCCGGAAGTATCAGGGCTCTTCTGAGGCTTCAGCGACCGACCTCGACGATGTTCTTGAAACGCCCCCCACGGGGAAAAAGTGGATCCTCCCTTTCTTCCTGTTCTTAACGGTGATGGGCTCCTGTGCTGCGGCTTCGGGCCTTCGTTTTATCTTGTTCCCCCCTCTCATCGTCATGGCCTATGAGATGTTTGCCCACCCGACCACGTGCCCCTGGGCCAGAAAGCCGCTAGCGCTTCCCATCGCGTGCTTTCTGACATCGGCAGCAGGATTGCTGGCCGTGAGCTTGTTGAGGAGTGATGGCATCGCGGCCGGATGCTCCATGCTATTCGGCATTGTTGTGCTTCGCCTTCTGAAGATTCACATGCCGCCTGCGCTAGCGGTCGGACTACTTCCGCTCATCATCGATTCGCCCGATGTCAAATATCCGATCTCCGTCAGCATCGGGACAGGAGCCCTGACGCTCGCCTTTCTGTTTTACCGGCGTTGGATTCTCGGCAACGAAGCCGCCGGCGGCGATGTCTTGATAAAATAAGGAGTGCATCGTGACTAATACGCAATTGACTGCGATTATTGTCGTCTTACTGCTACTTGTTGGCCTCGCTCAATTGCTGGGCTATCTCTTCATGAAGCTGCGTCAACCCAAAGTGGTTGGCGAAATCCTGGCCGGCGTCGTGCTGGGTCCGGCGCTGCTCGGCCGGCTGCCTTTTATGGCGCACATCTTTGACACTGCCAGGCACCCGGGTCACATCCTGACGTTCGTCTATTGGCTGGGCCTGCTACTGCTGATGTTTGTTTCCGGCGCCGAGACAAAGCAGCTGTTCAGCCGCGGCGAGCGGCGCACCGTGAGCTGGCTCGTCATCGTGGGCACCGGCATCCCCTTCCTACTCGGGCTGCTCTTCGGGCCGCATTTGATTCGTCCCAGCCTGGCCGGCCCACACGGCAATCGCGTCTCGCTCATCATCATTCTCGCGGTCGGCATCGCCGTCACGTCGGTGCCGGTGGTGTCAAAAATCTTCGCCGACCTCAAAATCCTGGACACCCGGTTTGCGCGGCTCATCCTTGGCGTCGCCGTGCTGGAAGACATCGTGCTGTGGCTCGCACTTGCTGTCGCAACGGCATTCGCCAGCAACACAACGCTGCACCCGTCCCAGATGTTCTGGCACCTTTTTGCGACAGTGGCCTATTTCGTCCTCGGGCTCACGCTTGTTCCGCGGGTCATCAAGCGCATCAACACAGCCCGCTGGAATGCATTCGCGCGGCAATCACCCACTGGCTACGCCATCGCGGTGCTCCTGGCGTACTGCGCCGTCGCCGGAGCCCTCGACGTCAACCTCGTCTTCGCCGCATTCCTGGCAGGTTTCGCCGTTACGCACAAGAAGCGCAGGATCTTCGCAGACG
>Ga0209248_10000743_pt1 | contig 10335 bp, 10 predicted proteins | sample BogFormECP04_OM1_FD_188241 | JGI IMG/M metagenome (GOLD analysis project Ga0209248, IMG submission 188241) | Bog forest soil microbial communities from Calvert Island, British Columbia, Canada - ECP04_OM1 (SPAdes) (version 2) | ecosystem: Environmental > Aquatic > Freshwater > Wetlands > Bog ... | reverse complement strand
AACTCGCTAATGTCGCCCGATACCGAAAACAGGGCGAGCAGTTGATTTCTGAGCTGAGGATGCAGGCGCCGCAGCTCTAACCAGGCGACTAGGCGCCAGGCAGGGCGCCGGGCTTGCGGAGCAGGATCTCCAGGTAGTGATCCAAATCAACGACTTTGGCGCCCTTGCCGACTGCGCGCTGGTGGCGGGCCACCACCTCGACCCGTTCGCCGTCGCGGACAACGATGCTGGTCTTGGTGCGCAAGACTGCGGCGACGCCGAACCACAAGTGGTGCGGCGACATCACCGAATTTCCCACAGATTCATCTTTGTTCTTGGGTTTGACGAATATCTTGGGTTTCACGAATATGCTCATCGGTCTCGCGCAGGCCCTGGTGAGAGCCGATTTCGTAGAAGCGCTCGCGCACCTCGAAGCCCATCACGGCGTCCTGGCGGACGAGGGCGGACAAAACGTCGGCCAGATCCGTCTTCTCTCCGGCCCGCACGGCGTCTAGTACCTGGTGGTGCAAGAGGAGCAGGCCGTAGTCGATGTGCTTCATGGCGGAGTCGGGGCTCTTCTTGTCGTAGGCCACGATGCGGCCGTCCCGGAAGAGCACGTTGCTCTTGTCCCAACTGTCCTCGTTGCGGCACACGGTCATCAGCGCGGGCCGTCCGTCCGCCTCGAACGACGCCCAGATCGGCCGCAGGTCGAGGTCCAAGTAGGAGTCTCCATAGATGACCCAGAAGACATCGCCCAACACTGCCGCCGCCTTCTTGAGGGCGCCCGCAGTACCCAAGAGCTTCTCTCCGTCGAAGGAAAAGGAAACCGACAAGCCGAACGCCGATCCGTCGCCTACGAAGTCCTGCACCGCGTCGCCCAGGTGCCCAAGGCACAGGATCGCTCGGGACAGCCCCTGCCTTTTGAAGAGCCGAAGTTGGTGGGCGATGAACGGCTCACCGGCCACCTCCAGCATGGCCTTGGGCACTGTCTCTGTCTGGGGCCGCATGCGCGTAGCCAAGCCGCCGGCCAAGACCGCGATGGGCGGCAGGCCGGTCACGACGCAACTACGATCTTCGTGCCCTCGAAGTCGAACCGGAAGCGCACCTCCATCAGGCCGGCGCTCATCATGGCGTGCCGCAGACGAACCTTGTCGTCGGCGTAGAACATCAGGAAACCGCCGCCGCCCGCGCCGATCAGCTTCCCCCCCACGGCGCCGTGCTGCAGGGCCAGACCGTACCATTCATCGATCTTGCCATTGGACATTGAGCCGGACCGCTTCTTCTTGTATTCCCAGTGGACGTTCATGAGGCGGCCAAACTCTTGGAGATCCTCCCGCTCCAGGGCCTCGCGGCTTTGGTAGCCCAGGTCTTTTACGAAGTGCAGGTTCTGCAGCATGGCGTCGGCCTTCTTTTTGCTCTGGTCGTCCTGCTCCTTCAGAATGGACGACGCCGAGCGGGAGTAGCCGGTGAAGAAGAGCAGTAGGTTGTCCTCCAAGTTGTAGAGGGTCTCCGTCGACACCTTGAGGGGAGCCGCCTCCACCTTGCCGTCCTTGCGGAAGTTCAAGCAGGTCAGGCCCCCGTAGGCCGCGATGTACTGGTCCTGCTTGCCGATGGGATCCTTGAGCAAGTCCAGCTCGATATGGCAAGCCTGCTCTGCCAGCTCCTCGGGATGCACCAAGTTCTTCTTGTAGGCATGCAAGGTCTTCAAGAGCGCCGTCGTGAAGCTGCCCGAAGAGCCGAGCCCGGTTCCGGCCGGAATGTCAGCCATGCTGGTGAGCTCGAGATTGGTGTCCTTAATCTCAAGCATCTTCAAAGCTTCCCGGACGATGGGATGTTCGATCTTGTCGGCCGAAGACACCCGCTCCATGTGGGAGTACTTGAGGATGATCTCCGGTGCGAAGGTCTGATGCAGCGTCAAGTAGACGTATTTGTCGATGGCCGCGGCTACCAGAAAGCCTTCATGTTCCCGGTAGTACGACGGCAGGTCGGTTCCGCCACCGCCCAGCGAGATGCGCAGAGGACTCCGGCTTATGATCATGTCTTGTTCGCTCCGTAGATGGCGTCGGCCCGTTCAGCGTCTTCAAGGCGTGGTCCAGCTCCCGGCATGGGGCTTTGCCCGTCTCGATGGCCCGAAGCTACCTCAAAATAGCGAGGAATTGCACGAAATTGGCGAGCTCCTTCACGTGCGCCTTTCCAGCACCCAGGTGTTGGCCTCGAGATAGTTCAGGGTGCGCAGAATGCCCTCACGGATGTCGAGCTCCGGTTTCCAGCCCAAGGCGCGAATCTTGGTCGTGTCGAGGAAGATGAACGGATTGTCGCCGATCCAGCCTCTATCGCCGCCGGCATAGACGCGCCTGGGCGACAGGCCCAGGCCCTCCGTGATCCAACTGATGGAGTCGTTCACCTCGCAATACTCGTCCGTTCCCAGGTTGAAGACATTGACCTCGTCCTGTGCCTTCTCAACCGCAGTGAAGATGGCGGACACACAGTCTTGGATATATAGGTAAGACTTCCGTTGCCTGCCGTTGCCCAGCACGGCCAGCTCTCGGGGGTTCGCCAGCAGCTGCTTGTAGAAGTCGAACACATGGCCGTGCGTGTACCGTTCGCCCAGGATCGAGACGAAACGGAAAATCCACGCCTGAAACCCGAAGCCTTCGCAGTAAGCCGAGATCAACCCCTCGCCCGCCAGCTTGGACGCTCCGTAGAGGGACGTCTGCACGGGGAACGGACAAGTTTCAGGCGTGGGGATCACGGAAGCCTCCCCGTAGACGGAGCCGGTCGAACTGAAGACGATCTTCTCGATTCCGTTGGCTCGCATGGCCTCTAGGACGTTGTAGGTGGCAATGGTGTTCTGCTCCAGGTCCTTCCTGGGATGCTGGGTGCCGAAGCGCACGTCCGCGTTCGCGGCTAGGTGAAAGACAACGTCCACACCGTTCATGGCCTGCGCTAAGGTTGCCTCGTCTAGCAGATCGGCCTGTACGAAAGAAAACCTTGGCGACTTCCGCGCCTCGGCCAGGAACTCGTCGATCCCAGTAGACAGGTTGTCGTAGGACACGACTTCGTCGCCCCGCTCCAGCAGCCGGTCCACCAGGCTGCTGCCGATGAACCCCGCCCCGCCGGTCACGAAGGCCTTCATGCGCCCACACCTCGCCGGGCACCGTGCCAGACTGTCGCCCTGTCCAGCCGGAGCCAGACGTGGGGGACCGCCGAACGGAAGGTTCGCCGGCGCAGGCGCCTGTTCGGAGTGTCTATCGTTCCGTCCGCGCTGTCAGGGGTGGATTTCAGCATTCAACGTTCCGTCGAGCCGCCACCGTCTCCAGGACCTTCACGATCTTTTGGGCGGTCGTCCTCCACGAGAACGCGTTCGTTCGCGCCTTTCCGAGGCGCACCAGCTCCGCCCGGCGGCTGGGAACAGTGATAACGGCGGCTAACCCTTGGGCGATGGCCTCGGGGCTCAGGGGATCGACCAGTTCGGCGGCGTCGCCCACGACTTCTGGAAAACACGAGGCACGGGCCGCCACCACCGGGCAACCAAACGCCATGGCCTCTAGCAGTGGATGCCCGAACGTCTCGTAAAGGGACGGCATGACGAAGACGTCCGCGCCCCTGTACAAGTCCTCCAGAACATCCCGCGGCACCCGCCCCGGGAGCCGAAGAGCGTCCTCCACCCCGAAGGCCCGGGCGTGGCGGAACAGGCCATCCCGCGTCATTCCCGGGACGTCGCTGCCGATGATCACGAGCTCGTGGGGAAGTCCGTCCTGCTTCAAAAGGCTAAACGCCTCGATGAGGCGGAAGAGGTTCTTGTAAGGATAGAAGGCCCCCACGCACAGGATGTAAGGCTGCCCGTCCTTCGGAGCTGGCCCACTCGCATCCTCCGGGTTGAAATAGAGGCCAGGGTGGACCGCGTGGACCTTCCCGGGATCCACGCCCACCCAGCGGATGACGTCCTGCCGGGAATGCTCCGTTTGGGTGATGAGGGCGTCCGCCTCGCGCACCGCTTTGGCCACGCCCCAACGCAGGTAGTTCCTCTGCAGGAAGCCGTAGGTCTCGGGAACAAACTGGAACTGTGTGGACTGAATCACCACGGCCTTGGGCACGCGGAGGCCCGGCGGCAGGGTGTTGCACAGACCCAGGTAAGCATCACAACCCGTCCGATAGATCACCGAAGGGTAGCCGGTTCGTTCGTAGAGAACCCGCCTCACGCGGCTTCGCGGCACCGAAGGCAGACTCATCACCTCCAGGCGCGGATGTCGGTGAAAGTCGAAGGAGGCGTTCCAGTCGGGCGTCAAGAGCACGAAGTGGTGCTGGGGGGCGCTCTCTAGCATCTCCGTGAGCAGATTCTCCAAGTACGTCCGCATCCCGCCAATGGTGCCCGCAGACGTGGAGGTGCCCGGCGAGACATTATCGATAGCTATTTTCATCGCGAGATATGCTACCCGGGGCCTAGTAATACTGCTCAGGCAGGATGGTCGACCGGTGCGGTCGTCGAACAGTCCGCGGCCCGGCAGACGGGCCGGCCCAGCAACGGATGCTCCGGCGCGAACGACAGAACCCGAACCGGCAGAACCAAACCGGGACCACGGTGCGCGTGGTGGCGGTGATAGCGTCCGCATGAACACGCCCTCGGCACTTCGGAAAGCTTTCGGTGGCGGCGCGGAGATTTTCATTATTGGTTGGGCGTCTGAGCCCTGCTATCACTTCGGTAGCCCTTAAGTCTACCGGCTGCTGAAGTGGACGAATAAGCACCTCCCGGCAGCGCTGCTGCCGACACCTTTCATTTACATTCGAAAACGCTAAACCGCAGCGTTTCTTGGCCGATCCAGGCGACCAATCACCGGCGGCCGCGGGCCACAATCCCAAACTCATTGTGCGGGAAATACTTGGCGCCGACCTTCTGCACCAAGAGCGACTGCGTACAGAAGTACGTGTCGAGCTCAACATCGGCGAACCGGGCCTCGAATAGCTCAAGAAGCGCGCGCTCGTCAACACCTTGGCGTACAACGTGATATTCGACCATATCTGACGGGTTAGATTCGTCGTAGATTCCCCTCAAGCGACGCCAACGGGTTTTAAAACCACGCCTTAGCTCGCCTTGCGTAACTCGCCACGCCAAGTAGGACCCTACCGTCAGAGCTCTTGCCCATCTGCTCTGTCGCGGATACCACAGGGGATCTTGGAACGTCAACACGATGCCACCGGGCCGAAGGGCCTTGTCGCACAACGTTGTCAGAACATCGATGTAATCGGGGATGTGGTGCATGACCGAGATGAGCAGGATAAGGTCGAACTGTGCTCCGCCGCGGATGGGTGCGCTGCCGTCGGGGTCATAAAGCACCTGCACGGCGGGCTCGTCACTGAACTTCTGCTTCAGATGGTCGAAGCTCGCCTTCGACATCTCGGTCACCGTTGCGGTACCGCCGGCCCGCAGCACAGCGTCGGTAAAGTGTCCGTGGCCGGCCCCGACGTCTAGAACGTCACATGACTGCCGACGCTCGATCACCTCGCGGATCGCGTCGGTGATCTTACGTTCCAGATGTTGTCGGATGGCAGTGTGTCGAATGTGCGGGCTGTCATCGTAGCTGCACCCTTCACCAAATACAGCTTCCTGAGAACGGGCGGCGGCGGACCGCTCTTGCTCGCTCGAGCTCATCGCTCCCTCCCAAGGCGTGCTCTTCATGTTCGGCTCGGTGTCATGGATTCCGAAACCCGCAGACAGATATTACTACACAACTAACACTAGTATTACTACGCAACTAACACTAGCCGGGCTGCGCCCCATCTCGACGGGCATGCTGGCTGGGGTTATGGGGGCTTCGGCTCGGATGGTGAACGGTCCCCGATAGTCGGTCCGGGTGGTTGTAGAGCCCCGTGTTGATTGATTGTGTTCAGTTGATCTGGCAGCCCACGGGGTGGTGGGTGTAGGTGCATCGGGCAGCGTACTCGGCGGGAGTGAGATAGCCCAGCGCCGAGTGGCTGCGTTTCTCTGGGGGTCAGGCCCGAAGCTGCTGCAGATCTCCCACGTTTGTGCGGGTCCTGCGGCTGTTTGTTGAACGGTATTGTGCGCAATAGTGTAGTGCAAGCTTTTCGGCGGTGTGTCATGCGGTTGGCCGGGATGCGTTGAGCCTGCTCATCAGTTCGTGGTTGGCGGCGCGGGCGGCGTCGAGGTCCTGGTCGCGTTCTTCGAGCTGTAGACGCAGGTCAACGACTTGCTGTTCGAGCGTGACGGTGTGTTGCTGAAGTTGGTCGACATCGGTGGGGGCGCCGAGTCCGGTTGCGCGCCAGGCTTGTTCGCCGAGGAGTTCGGATAGGCGTGTCTCGAGTTGTTGGGTGCGTGCGGCCATGCGGACGCAGCGTTGGTGGGCGGCGAGCAGGTCGGCTTGCAGTGAGGCGCGGGTGACCCGGGCGCCGATCTCGGGTTTGTCGGGTGGCTGGATTTCGGCGGTGTGGATGCGTTCGACCAGGTCGCGGTGGCGGTAGAGGAAGGTGCGGTCGACTCCGGCTTCTCTGAACTAAGGATGACCTTGCGCCCATGAGGTTTTCGGATGTTGTGTGTCGCGCAGGCCGAGGTCGACAGCGGCGGCGGTCGAGCGCCGGTCGATTTGGGCAAGTTTGTCGTTGGCTCCGGCGAGGCTGATCTGGAGTCCTTCGACTTCGCCGAGCCAGCCTTCGCGTTCGGCTTCGGCGATGCGGGCGATCAGGTTGTCGCGGATTTCGGCAATGCGTTGGCGTTGGGCGGGATCCGGCCAGTGCATGCTGCACCGTAGGCAACTGTGCTCGTGGACACATGGTGTGCCGACCGCGCGCGCGCAGATTCCGGTGGAGACCTTGCGGCGCTCGAAATGGCCAAGGAATTCCTGCCATTCGGCGTCGGTGGGGACGCGATATTCGTCGGTGGGCCGCATCGCTCGCCGTCGGGAGAGGAACGCCAGGTGTGACTGGATGGCCTCGTCGGGGTAGACAGCCTTGTAGCCCATAGTGACGTTGATGTCGCGGTGGCCGGCGATCACCTGGGCGATATGCGGGGGCAGCCCGCTCATGATCGCGTCGGTGATGAACAGCCTTCGAAAATCATGGGGCGTGAATCGCAATGGCTCACCGGTTGATGGGTCGGTCAGGCCGGTGCGGACCAATGCGGCGGCGAGAATGTCGCGAACGACGTCAGGGCTAATCCTGCGGCGCTCCGCGCCGAACCGGCGTTGGAACAGCAGCGGCGATGGTGGCCAGCCACACGCATTCCTGCCAGTCGTAGGAGGTGATCAGTGGGATCTTGCCGGTGTGATCGCGGACCCGGTGGATGACCGTGCTGAGCACATCCGCCAATTCCGGCGAGACCAACAGGAGTCTCTCCTCGTCGGTCTTGGATGGCAAGATCTGCAGCAGCGGCACGATTTCGTCGGTGGTGGGCAGACGGTACTGCACGAAGCTGTGGTGCGAGAGTTCCAGCAGCTCCTCAGCCCGGACACCGGTGGCCCGCGGGACTTCAACGATCGCCCAGGCCCGGAAGGCGTGGTCTTCTTCGAGTTCGAGGTCGCGTCGCTTGCCGGTGCCGCGGTCGTCGGCCCAGACCTTGCCGGCGACGGCTGCGTGACGGGTGGCGGAGCGGATCAGCGTCTGCCCGGCTGCGGTGAACGGCTCTCCAGGCCGGGTTTGGCGGGCTGCTTGTAGGAGCGCGTCGGCCGCTTTGCGGTGCTCATTGACGGCACGCACCAGCGTCGGCAGAACGGGCAGTCGTTCCCGGGTGCGGGCATCCATACGGGATTTGCGGTGCCGCTGGAGCTTTCGCCGGTTGACCTCTTCTTCCTTGATGGGGCAGGGAACCGCCCACTGGGCCCAACGCCCCGGGTCGTCGACGGCCCACTGGGCCAAGTCCAGGTAGAACGCTCGGATCGGGATCAGGCACTCCCGATAGTTCAGGCGTGGGACGTCGACAGTGACCTTGTCCCCAGTCTCCGCCGAAATCGTCTTGTGTTTGGTGCGCAGCCGTTGTTTCCAGGCGGCGGCGACCTCGTCGGGCAGGTGCAAGCTGTCGATACCGGGATGGTGGATCTCCAGGTCCCGCCAGAACCGCGCCCCCGACGCGCACGCGAGGCTTTCCATGCTGGAGTAGTCCAGCGACGGCTGGCGTTCGCGCAGATAGTCCACCCGTAGGTCGCGGACCGGACGGCAGAACAGGCGGTATCGGTCGATGAGTTCCTCGGGTGTGCGCGGCCCAGCGGTCCCCCGTATCTCCCGCAGCGTGGCCGGCGCGTCCGGGCCGAAGACGCCCGCGGTGCGCAGAAGCCGGTAGAACACGGCGGCGTCCCCGGACACCGATGCCAGCGTGTCGAGTTCAACGTCAAGCAACTCCAGGACGTCCCCGACGGTGACGTCTGTCAGCAGTCCACCCTTGGCCGCGAGGATCTCGGCGGCATGATGGCGGGTGTGGCTGTTTGCCACCGAAGACACGTGAGGATCCGCGTCGCACAAGGCCCGCAGTCGGGCGAACCCGTCAGGATCACGGGCGTGGGCCAGGTGGCGCACGAGGCTGCCAGGGCCGGTTGCTTTGGCCACCAGCCAGCCCAGCGCGGGGCGTACGAGATCGGCGCTGATCGCCACCAGCAACGCCGAGGCCAGCGCTTCTAGCCGCCATTCGGCGACCAGGCTGTGCTCCTGCGGCCATCGGGCCGGGATCTTCCGCCCATCCCACGCCTGCGGCGTCGGCCCCGCTGGCCAGCCACCGTTCCTGCCAGGTCCGGCCCGGCTGCGTTTCCAACCAGTCCAGCAGAAACGTCAGCCCCCTAAGGCGGATCTTCTGCGTATGGGCGTTGTCCACCACAAAAGGTGCGCGGGTCAAGCGGTCCCACACCGCATCACGGCTTTCACCGGTGGCCGGCCAGGACTCGGGAGAATGCCGGGCCGGGAAACGACTGCGGCCGGCTTCGCGCCCTGTTGGCGGTGTCCGCGGCAGTAGGCGCGCTTGATCAGCCGTGGTGGTCACGACACCCCATTTCCAAACAAGGCGTCCAGTGTCTCCGGCCGATAGCCAGGCGCCGTGGCTGGGCGGACCCGCTCAACCGCCCGCCGCGTCTGCTCGCCGTGGTGGGCCAGCACCCGGCGGATCACATCCTCCTTGCGGGGCGTCAGGTAGATCTGAGTCGTGGTCAACTAGGCATGGCCAAGGACGAATTGGACGTCGGTGAGCGGCAAGGCCGGGTCCTCGGCCATCCGGTAGGCGGCCGTGTGGCGCAAGGCATGCAAGGTCACCGAGGTGCCGGCCTGCTGGTTGACTCGCTCGAACATCCGGTGCACGGCGTGGTACGTCAGCGGAAACAAGACGGCACACGAGTCTACGAGACGCAGGTCGAAATCGACGGCGCGCGAGCGCACATCGAGCTACCACACGGCCAGCGCCGGATAGTGCGGGATCAGCGCATCGCCGACTGGGCCGGATCGTTCGCCACATTCGAAGCATATTCGATTCACGGCTTGACGGATTCGCGTGTGGGATTCACCGAAATCTGGGCGCAGAGCTTGCGGGTCCAGTGATCCGGTAAGGAAAGACCCACACGGCATCACTGTGGCGCGCCGCGCTGCCGGTCATCACTCCTCTTGAACAGCATGTCGGCCTGGATTGTCTGCCCGTGCTCGTCGCTAACGGCTCCGTAGCTGCGGACAAGCTCGTAGCCGCGCTCACGCAGCCAGGCGACCAGGTCATCGGCCAGCACCTGCCCTTCGTATAGCTCGATGAACGAGCCTTCCGCGCAGACGTAGGCGAACTGGTCGAGCAGCTCTCCGCACGCACGCAACGCCTCCAGCTCGTAGCCTTGGACGTCGAGCTTCAGCAACGCCGGTTCCTCGATGGAGCCGCCGTCAAGAAACTCAGACAGCGGGCCGGTCCGGACCGTCTCCGTGCGCACTTCGTTGGTGCCCCGGAAAAGCCGTCCCTGTGTGGCGGTGATGGGCAGCAGAGACGACGAATCATCGTGACCCGACACGTGAATGGTGGCCTGTCCGGTCTCAGGCGCCAGTGCGGCATGGTGCAGCGTGACCCGCCGCTCCTTGGCAAAGACACGGCGGAAGCGTGCGGCGGGAACTGCGAGAGGCTCCAGCGAGACGATCCTCGCGGCGGGAAAGATATGCAGGGCGAAGAGCGCGAACTGACCGCGATTGGCGCCGACGTCGACGACCGTGCGCAGCTTCAGCGCCCCCAGCGGCTCCTCATGCTCGACGGCCGCCGCAACCCCATGCCGCAACAGGGCGGCTCGATACGGCGCCACCCTCAGGATGGCAATCAGCTTCGCCGAGCGCCTCATGCGGCGCCGGCCTTCCCGATCGCCCCGGCTATAGACTCGACGAAGCCGAGTGCGGCACCCCGCG
>Ga0209248_10000740_pt1 | contig 10363 bp, 11 predicted proteins | sample BogFormECP04_OM1_FD_188241 | JGI IMG/M metagenome (GOLD analysis project Ga0209248, IMG submission 188241) | Bog forest soil microbial communities from Calvert Island, British Columbia, Canada - ECP04_OM1 (SPAdes) (version 2) | ecosystem: Environmental > Aquatic > Freshwater > Wetlands > Bog ... | reverse complement strand
GGCCTCCAACGGCGGCTTGGTCTGGGTTGCTTCGCCGTCGCTCGCAATGACGGGCCGCTCGATTCCCTTATTTGCTGACGGCTACTAATTGTCAGTCCGGAAACAGCGGTAGCCGGTCGGAGCGCCAGTGGAAGTCCCTTGGCTCCAGACGGCTTCCGCTAGGAAAGGAGCGCAATCGTTGGCGTTGCGAACAATCTGTATTCTGCGCCCACCAGAGTCAACGAAGGCGGTGTACTGACCCGCGCCCCTCGCGTCGGGTGGTTGGGCGTGAGCGTAGCTTCCCGCGCCAGCGGTCAGTAGCACAACGACTGCGATCTTGAACCTGTTCATGGCCTCCTCCTTCTCCGGCGCCCCCCGCGAGGTCTTGACCGGAAAGCAGCAGAAAACCGATGGAATCGGCGCTGCTCGCTACGCAATATGAAGGAAATATGACAATTATATGTCACTAAAGTAACAATCGCTTTGCGAGGTCGATCATGGTCGGCGTGGGTGGTGATCCTGAAATGTCCCTAGTCATGCCGAAAAAGCGTCACCTTTGATGAGGACGCGGGCGGCCTCGATCCAATCTCGCCCGAGCGATGCGGTGGCTTTAGTCGGGTTGGACGTTGCCACCCCCGGCATTGACTGCGATCACGCCCTGAATCTCAGCCAATTTCGCCGCCAGCTCAGCGACCGACCGGCTTCCCTGAACCAATGATTCGCGATCAATAGAGGCTACTGGTGAGCCGTCGTTTGATTGTCTGGAGTTCCGTCGAATGAACCGTCGTCATCGAAGCCCCAGCTCCCCTGCCGCAGCCCTGAGACAAAGACGCGTCCTCGAGTGCGGCGACCTCTTCGCCAGTGAACTAGCCTGCATAAACAAGAAGGCCCCGAGACGCTCATGACGCCGCGGGGCCTTCGATTCGATACGCGCGCACGAACGCAGGACGGCGCCCGACTACGCCAGCGTGAGGAACAACCGAGCGAGTAGTTTCTTCGTCGGTCAGTTTCTGAATCTTAGTAGCCGTAGCACGCCAAAGCGGGGCCAGCAACCAAGGACGAGCCGGCTACGACAGTCAGAAGCATGAGGGCGAGAGCGATGTACTTGCGCATGGGAGTTTCTCCGAAAGAAAGGCCGAACCATGTGGCGCGACCAACGAGGAGTACATGGCACGCGCATGAACGCCTGAAAATCGGGCTGACCTCCTTTTTATTTGGAGGGGTCCCAACAAACTCCAAAGGACAGAGCACCGTCGCAATCCCGAGACACTCATGACGCCGCGGGGCCGCCGACTCGATACGCGCGCGCAGGAACGCCGGACGATATCCGACTACGCCTGCGCGCGGAACAACCGAGCGAGTAGTTTCTTCGTCGGTCGGCTTTTGAACCTCAGCCGCCGTAGCAGCCGCCGTAGCAGGCCAACGCGGGACCAGCAACCAAGGACGAGCCGGCAACGACGCCGCCGACGACAGTCAGAAGCATAAGGGCGAGAGCGATATACTTGCGCATGGGAGTTTCTCCGAAAGAAATGTCGAACCGAGAGGCGCGACCAACGAGGAGTACATGGCACATGCATGAACGCCTGAAAATTGGGCCGACCGCCTTTCTATTTGGAGGGGTCCCACCAAACTGCAAAGAGCGGAGCCCTGTCCCTCACCCGCAGAATTCGGCCATAACTTCAACATCGGCCGGTGCTTGACAGGTCTCTGCCATTCTGGCTTCCATCCCTGACGCACATCAGGCCGCGGACGTAGCCCCCAGGCTCGCTTCGAGACGGCATCTTGTATCGTTGGATTGTTGATGGCCAGCAATACTGGCTTCGGTTGATTCCGGAATCCTCGGGGGAGAGGTCTCAAATACCCGACGACCAATCATCTCATTTGGAGAGCGAAATAGCCAGTGAAGGCGCGGACGCTCAGAAGCAGCGCCAATCGAATCGGGTCAGCGTCCTCGCTCGAGCGCGTCGGCGCGACGGCGAGCGGCAGGACGAGAGCGGCGCGTCGGCCAGGACCTCGCGCAGGAGCGCACGGCTTCAGTTGAACTCTTTCTCCGGGCCGCCGAAGCCGTGCATCCGCATGGCCCATTGATAGCCGACCAGCGCGCCCTTGACTCGCGGCAGCAGCCAGAGCGAGCTCAGCGCGGCGAGCGTGGACCAGGCGACGGCGAGCGGAAAGAGCGGCGCGTTCGGCCACACTTCCTCCGACGCGAGGACGCCGGCGACGATGAAATGCCCGACGATCAGCATCGTGACATAGGCCGGCGCGTCGTCTGCACGCTGCGGGCTCAGATCCTCGCCGCAGACGGGACAGGCGTCGGCCACCTTGAGATAGGCCCGGAACATGCGCCCCTCGCCGCAATTGGGGCAGCGGCCGAAAAAGCCGCGGCGAACCGCGGTGACGACGTCCCGACGCCCCTCCACGGTCGGCGCCTCGGCGACGATGTGCAGCGTTCGTGTCATCGGCGATACTCCTTCTTCGGGCGCGGCTTCGAAGCGCGCGCCCCCTTGCTCAACATTTCGAAACGAAGCGCGCCGGCGAAGGGCGCCGCCTCCAGCAGTTTCACTTCAACGCTGTCGCCCAGCCGAAAGTTCACGCCGGTTCGCGTGCCCACCAGTGCGCGGCTCGCTTCGTCGAAGCGAAAATATTCGTCGCCCAGACTCGCCGCGGGGATGAAGCCGTCGGCGCCGGTTTCCGTCAGTTTGACGAACAGCCCCACCTTGGTGACGCCGCCGATGCGCGCGGAAAAGCGGGCGCCGATCTCAGAGGCCAAATGCCCGGCGATCAGGCGGTCCATCGTCTCGCGTTCGGCCGCCATCGCGCGGCGTTCGGCGCCAGAGATGCGTTCCGCGACGCCGGCCAGTCCGCGCAATCCCGTTTCTTCCAGCCCGCCCGGCCCAAAGCCGAGCGCACGGATCAGGGCGCGATGCACGATCAGGTCGGCGTAGCGGCGGATCGGCGAGGTGAAATGCGCGTAGCGGCGCAGATTGAGGCCGAAATGGCCGTAGTTCTCATGGGTATATTCGGCCTGCGCCTGCGCGCGCAGCACGACTTCGTTGACCAGCGCCTCCGCCGGCTCGCCCTTGACGCGTCCAAGCACGCGATTGAAATGTTCGGGGCGCATGCGCTCGCCCTTGACGAGCTTGACGCCGAGGGTCGCGAGAAACTCGCCGAGCGCGCCGATCTTCTCCGGGCTCGGGGCGTCATGGGCGCGGTAGATCAGCGGCGAATGCGCGGCTTCCAGCGTCTCGGCGGCGGCCACATTGGCCAGGATCATGAATTCCTCGATCAGCCGATGCGCATCGAGCCGTTCGGGCCATCTGACGCCGACCAGCTTGCCTTCGGCGTCGAGAATCAGCTTGCGCTCGGGCAGGTCGAGATCGAGCGGATCGCGATGGTCGCGCTCCTGCCCCAGCAAGGCATAGGCTGTCCAGAGCGGCCGCAGCACGCCTTCGAGCAGCGGCGCGGTCGTATCGTCGGGCGCCCCGTCGATCGACCGCTGCGCCTGCTCGTAAGAGAGCTTGGCGGCCGAGCGCATCATGATGCGATGGAACTCATGACGCCGCTTGCGGCCGTTCGCGCCGATGATCATTCGCACCGCGAGCGCCGGCCGGTCCTCGTGCGGACGCAGCGAGCAGAGATCGTTGGAGATGCGCTCGGGCAGCATCGGCACGACGCGGTCGGGGAAGTACACCGAATTGCCGCGCTCCAGGGCTTCCTTGTCGAGCGTGGATCCCGGCTGCACGTAATAGGCGACGTCGGCGATCGCGACGGTCAGCAGATAGCCGCCGGGGTTGGAGGGGTCCGGGTCCGGCGCCGCGTGGACGGCGTCGTCGTGATCCCTGGCGTCGGCGGGATCGATCGTGACGAGTTGCAGGTCGCGCCAGTCCTCGCGATGGGCGAAGCTCGCCGGACGCGCCGCCTCGGCCTCTTTCAGCGCGGCGGCGGAGAAGACATGCGGGATGTCATGCGCAATCAACGCGATCTGGCTGACCGCGCGTTCGGTGTTCACCGCCCCTAGCCGCTCGACGACCCGCGCCGAGGGCAGGCCGAAGCGGCCCTCGCGCAGCATTTCCAGCGCGACGAGTTCGCCCTCTCGAGCCTCGCCGCTCAATCCGCTGGGGATGAAGATTTCGCGTGCGCCGCCCTTCTTGTCGATCGGCGCCACGCGTCCTGCGCCGTTCACCAGCTCGCGATAGACGCCGAGCGCGCGCGCGCGGGCTCGATCGAGTACTTTGACGACCCGGCCGCTATGCGATTCCCCCTCGGAATCGGCATCGATCCGCAGCAGGACCCGGGCGCCGATGCCTGGAGCGGGCGCCTTTTCTCGCTTCAGGCGGGGGCTGCGAACGCGAATGCGCGGCGGCTCGCCCGCCTCGGTCCAATCGATGGGACGCGCGATCAGTTCGCCATCGCGGTCTCGCTCGACGATGTCGGCGACCAGCGTCGCCGGCAGGACGCCCTCGCGTCGGAGAACCTTGCGGCCGCGCGTGACGGCGCCGTCGGACTCGAGGTCTTTGATGAGCAATTTGAGCTCGGTCCTGGCCGCGCCCTTGACGCCGAACGCGCGCGCCACGTCACGTTTGGTGACGCGAGCGGGCGGCTTGACGCCGTTCGGCGCGGGCGCGCCGGAGAGAAAGGCGAGCACCTCGTCGCGCGAGGGCAGAGCATCCGTCTGGGCCTTCGGCAACAGAGCGTCGCGCGCCCGCGGACGAGACGCGGACCGCGGACTAGGGATTTTCTTCGGCAAAGCGGGGTCGCAGCTCGAATCGTAGGCAATCGCCGCGGCGATGCGCCGCGACGATTTACTTAGGCGCCTACGACAAAGCTTACAAGCCGAAGGTGTCGGTGACCGCGCAGCGAGGCCGCGCCGGTCGAATGATTCTGAGCCTTGGGCCCGCTGGTGCCGCCGTTGGCGGTATTGGGCGAACCCACCGGAATTCGATAGGGACGGACGCTCGGAAAAAGGCGAGACGGCGATTCCGAGAGCCCGTGCGACATCATTTCAGTACGCCGCTGATTTCCACAAACTCGCTGCTCAGGCCGGTGCCGAGGCTTGTCAGTGCGACGACGAGCGCGACCGCTATCAAACTGGCGATCAACGCATATTCGATAGCGGTGGCGCCGCGGTCGTCGTCGAAAAACGATTTTAGAGATCTGATCGTAATCATTGGCTGTCGTCCCATCGTTTGTGTTGGCCTGATTTCCCGCTTGCCGCGCTATACGGCTATCCTTGTGAAGCGGTCATGGGTATGAATACATATGACGTGATACGGGGTGATTAACGTGACCCGTGAAATTCCCTTAAAGGAAAGAGAGAGGCGACTACGTAGTTAAAGCTTTCGCTTGATCAACCGAAAATCAAGCTCGACTGTAAGCGGGACGAATGCCCCGGCGCGGCGCAGGGCCGGCTCAGTGATCGCATTCCCGCCGACACTCGCGGCCACATCGGCAGCGCTGCACGTGGCGGCCGCGCGGCGCCTATCCTCCATGCTTGATCTGCCGCAACGCCCCGCCGTGTCCGCATGGCCGACAAAGGTCGGGCGTCGCACCGTCGAGCGCAATCGGTTTCGCCTGGGGGCGGCGGCGGTTTCGGCTCATCCGGTTCCTGCGCCTCCTCTCCCGCCGGGCCTATTACGCGTATGGGCTCGGGGACGAGGCGCCCCTCTCGGCGGAAATCATGCCGGTGCGGGTGCGGTGAGGGGTGGGACGTCGGCTCGTCCGTCTTGGTCGCCGAGTCTCTACGTCGGCAAGCGATAGGTTCGGATCGCCGTGTCGCGATAGAGCGCGCGAAGCTCGGACTCGCTGGCGCCGGCGGCGATTTCGTCGACGATTTCGACCCACCTCGGATAGCGGTGCGTCAGCTCCGAGACTGTCCAATCGCTGCCGAACATCACGCGATCGAAGCCGAACTGCTCGACGACATGGGCGACATAGGGCTTCACCTGATCGGCGGTCCACGCTGCGTGGTCCGCCTCCGTTATTACGCCGGATATCTTGCAGACGACGTTCGGCCGGCGCGCGAGTTCTGCGATCTGGCCCTGCCAGGGTTCGCGCAAGCCGTTCTTGATGTCGGGCTTTCCGATGTGGTCGAGCACGAAGGAGACTTCCGGACAGCGCTTCGCCAGCTCCAGGGCGTAGGCCATCGCGGTATGCTTGATGCAGATATCGAAGGGCAGATCGTATTTGGGCAACAGCCGCAGCCCCTCGAGAAATCCGGGCTCGAGGCAGAACGCCGGGTTCCGCTCGGTCTCGATCAGGCGTCGGACGCCCCGGACGCTGCGCAAGGCTGTGAGCGATGCGAGATCGGCTTCGACAGCTCCGCCCTTTTCCAGCGGCGCGTGCGCGACGATGCCGCCGAGCCTCGGGTCGGCGTCCGCCATTTCCTGAACGAAAGCGGCCTCCTCCAGGTGGAGACCGGGGTCGACCGCCACTTCGGCGAAGACGATCTTGTCGACGACGACCGCCGCGCGGGCTTCGTCGAAATCCTCGAGCAGATATGTCCGGTTGATCTTCGGCACGCCTGCGAGCCAGGCGTAGCGCAGTCGCGCGACGTCATAGAGATGTACGTGGCTGTCGACGATCGGAAACCCGGGCATGGTTTTTTCTCGCATAGCTCGCAACGGCCGACAAGGGCGTCTTCGGACCAGCCGCTGGAGCGGAAACGGCCGACCTTCGGGATAACCGACTCATCGCCCCCTCGGGTCCGTCGTCAGCCTCACAGGCGCGGCTGGCGGAGGTTCTTTGTGACGGCGCCGCGGTAGGTCCTCGGGGTGAGCCCGACGGACTTGTGAAACTGGCGGGTGAATGCCGCCTGATCGGCGTAGCCGCATTCCTGGGCGACGATGCTGATGGCCACATCTGTTCGCCGCAGCCGATCGCACGCGAATTCGATCCGCGCACGCGTCAGGTACTGTCCGGTGGAAAGCCCGAACAGGGCGCGGATGCGCTGATCGAGCTGGAATGCCGAAAGCCCCGCTCGCGCCGCGAGATCAGGAATCCGCAGCGGAGAATCGAGATGGTCGTGGATATGACCGAGCACGGAAGACAGCGCGGCCATATCAGGTTGCGGGCTGCTCGGCGCGTCGCGGGAGATGCCAGACAGGCCCACGATCTTGCCGTTCCGATCGAACAGCGGCTCCTTCCAGGTCAGGCACCATCCCTGCCGCCCGTCGGGATAGAGATGCAGCTCCAATCGTCCGTTGATCGAAATGCCCTCGCGCAGAACGCTGAGGTCCTGAGTTTCGAAGCGATCGCCCAGCGGTGGCGGAAAAACATCGCGCGCCGTTCGCCCGACGAGGTCGGCCTTCCCCGGGAGACCGCAGCGCCGGACCAGCGCCTCGTTCACCGCCACATAGCGCGCATTCCGGTCCTTGAGGAAGAAGACCATGTCGTCGATGCGATCGAACAGCTCCTCGCCGAGGAACGGACGGCCGAGCCCATCCAAAAAGTCCCGTCCTCGTTCGCCCCGCGGTTCCATCGGCGCGGATATTGTGCCGATTCCCGAATTTCCGCCAGCGATGCGCGCAAGATCGGAGCGGCCGCCTGTGGCAAATTCCTGGCGCTCGCCGAGCCGAACCCGGTCGGCGAAGAACGGGAGAATAGCCATGACCAACGTGTTCGCGGGCGTAATGCCGGCGCTGATGACCCCCTGCAAGCCCGACCGGACGCCCGACTTCCGCGCGCTGACCCGCAAGGGGCGAGAGCTGATCGAGGTCGGAATGTCCGCCGTCGTCTACTGCGGCTCCATGGGCGATTGGCCGTTGCTGACCGATGAACAGCGCATGCAGGGCGTCGAGCATCTCGTCGACGCGGGCGTCCCGGTCATCGTCGGAACGGGCGCGCAGAATTCGCCGCGGGCGGCCGCCCTCGCCCGGCACGCCAAGAAGGTCGGCGCCAAGGGCCTCATGATCATACCTCGCGTCCTGTCGCGCGGCGCTTCGCCCGCGGCCCAGCGCGCGCATTTCGCCGGCGTGCTCGAAGCGGCGGTCGATCTTCCCTCCGTGATCTACAACAGCCCCTATTACGGCTTCCAGACCCGCGCCGAACTGTTCTTCGAGCTCCGGCGAAGCTACGCGCACCTTGTCGGCTTCAAGGAGTTCGGCGGCGCCGCGTCGCTCAGCTATGCCGCCGAACACATCGCCGGCGCCTCGCCGGACATCTCGCTATTGGTCGGCGTCGATACCCAAGTATTCCACGGCTTCGTCAATTGCGGGGCAGTGGGCGCGATCACGGGCATCGGCAACGTGCTGCCCAAGGAAACCTTGCAACTCGTCGCCCTCTGCCGGAACGCCGCGAAGGGCGACCCCGAGGCGCGGCGGCTGGCTCTCGAGCTCGACGGCGCGCTCGCCACGCTGTCGGCTTTCGACGAAGGAACCGACCTCGTGCTCTATTTCAAGCACCTGATGGTGCTGCGGGGCGATCCCGAATACGCGCTGCATTTCAACGAATCCGACGCCCTGAGTGACGGCCAGAAGCGCTTCGCCGAAGCGCAACTGAGGCTCTTCCAAACTTGGTACGCCGAATGGCGCGGCGCGAAAGGCTGAGGCGTCATGCGCGTTGTCGATTCCCATACCGAAGGCGAGCCAACGCGGCTCATCATCGAAGGCGGCCCGTCGTTGGGCCGCGGCCCGCTGTCCGAGCGGCGCCGGCGCCTCGCCGAGGAGTTCGATCATGTCAGGCGCTTCGCAATCCTCGAGCCCCGCGGGTATGACGCGCTTATCGGCGCGCTTCTCTGCGAGCCGGTCGATCCGACCTGCGCCGCCGGCCTCATCTTCTTCAACAACGCCGGCTATCTCGGGATGTGCGGTCACGCCACGATCGGCGCCGCCGTGACGCTCGCGCATCTCGGCCGCATCGGCCTCGGCGCGCACCGTTTCGAAACGCCGGTTGGCGTCGTTCGCGTCGAACTGAGCGACAAGAACTATGCGACCTTCGAAAACGTCGAGAGCCATCGCCTTCTCCAGGCGGTCTCCGTCGATGTGGATGGTCTCGGCCGCGTGAGGGGAGACGTCGGCTGGGGCGGGAACTGGTTTTTCCTGACGAACGACGTGCCCTGTCCGCTGCTCGTCGATAACATCCCCGCGCTTTCGCACGCTGGGCGAGCCATTCGACTCGCGCTCAGGCGGGACGGCGTCACCGGGGTGGGTGGCGCGGAAATCGACCATATCGAGTTCTTCGGCCCCGCCCGGTCATCCCTCGCGGACAGCCGAAATTTCGTGCTCTGCCCCGGCGGCGCCTATGACCGTTCGCCCTGCGGGACGGGAACCAGCGCCAAGCTCGCTTGCCTCGCCGCGGACCAGAAGCTGCGACCCGGCGACCTCTGGGTTCAGGAAAGCGTGATCGGTAGCCGCTTTCAGGCCAGCTACAGGCCCGGCGCGAACGGAGGCGTCATTCCGCGCATTGGGGGGCGGGCGTTCGTTTGCAGCCACTCCGAGCTTCACCAGGAACCCGCGGATCCCTTCTGCTTCGGGATCGCCGTCCCGGCGCTGGTGTAGGCGCGGTCGCCGACCGCGTAGTTTCCGCTTGGCCGACACTCGGAAAACGTGGAGCTCTACGAGGGCCGGGCTCGGCGAGCGCAGCTACAATTCTCGGCCAAGGCTTTACCCGCCGCCGAACTTATCGAACAATGGGCGCCACAGGCGTCGGGTTGGCGGCGGAGCGGCCCGGCTGAGAAAGGAAAGATCATGAGCGAGAATGGGACGGCCTACGCCGCCGCACTGACGATCCGACATTTGTTGCGGCTGCTCGAAAGCAAGGGCCTGCTATCGTCTTACGAAATACGACAGGAGCTCGACGGCGTTCTCGGCGAGTTGCGCGAAGCCGGCGCGCGCGGCGCCATTTCCCATGACGCTTCCACTGAGGCCTTGCGAACCGTCGAGATGATGTCCCCGCCTTGGTCCGACACACACAAACCGGAACCGGCCTCCATCGCCGCCGAGGACTTGAACGCGAGCAACGACGAGTGAATACGGCCGCCTCGCGTCCGGCCTAGGCCGCGAACTGCACTTTGTGCGTCGCGGAGGTCAAGCGCACGTTGGCCGTGAGCGGAAGGTGATCGGACGATTGCTGGGCGAGCGGGGTGTCGTGAATCGCCAGGTCCGTGATCAGGCCCGTGGGCCAACCGAGAATTCGGTCGAGAGGAAAAATCGGCCGTCGCGAAGGAAAGCTGAGTATCGATGGCGCAACCCCGAACATCGGTTCGAGAACGCCGAGCGCGGAACGGCGGCGGCGGCGCCACTCGTTGAAATCGCCGAGCAGGATGGTCGGCATGCGAGGCAAGTCGAGGAACGTGTCGAGAAGCGCGCGGGCTTGATCCATCCTGGAAAGACGAAGCAGCCCCAGGTGAGCCGCGATGACTCGGAACTGCCCTTCGCCGAGGTCGAGT
>Ga0209248_10000739_pt1 | contig 10367 bp, 10 predicted proteins | sample BogFormECP04_OM1_FD_188241 | JGI IMG/M metagenome (GOLD analysis project Ga0209248, IMG submission 188241) | Bog forest soil microbial communities from Calvert Island, British Columbia, Canada - ECP04_OM1 (SPAdes) (version 2) | ecosystem: Environmental > Aquatic > Freshwater > Wetlands > Bog ... | reverse complement strand
GCCCTCGGGCCGGGTGACGACGGCGCGGTGGTGATGGCCGCCGATGGCCGCGTGGTGGTGTCGACGGACATGCTGGTCGAGGGCAGGCACTTTCGGCTGGACTGGTCGACACCGCATGACGTCGGCCGTAAAGCCGTGGCGCAGAACGCCGCCGATATCGAAGCCATGGGGGCGCGGGTCACCGCGTTCGTCGTCGGCTTCGGTGCGCCACCCGAAACCGCTGCCGCACAGGTCAACGCGCTGGCCGACGGAATGTGGGACGAAGCCACTCGGGTCGGCGCCAGCATCGTCGGGGGAGATCTGGTCGCCAGCCCACAGTGGGTCGTGTCGGTGACCGTGCTCGGTGATCTGGCCGGCCGCGCGCCGGTGTTGCGGTCCGGTGCCCGGTCTGGCTCGCAACTCGCCGTCGCCGGTCAACTAGGGTGTTCGGCGGCTGGATATGCGCTGTGGCACAACGGTATTGACCGATTCGACGAGCTACGTCGACGCCATCTGGTTCCACAACCGCCGTACCGCCAGGGTCGGGTGGCAGCCGATGCGGGCGCCCAGGCGATGATCGACGTCTCCGACGGCTTGGTCGGCGACCTTCGGCATGTCGCCGAGGCATCGGGCTTGGCGATCGACCTGAACACCGAGGCACTGAGCGTCGATCGTGAGTCATTGGTCGGCGCTGCCGAAGCCGTCGGCGTCGACCCGTGGAACTGGGTGTTCGGCGGGGGAGAAGACCATGCGTTGGTCGCGGCGTTCGCCGGTCGGGTTCCCGCGGGGTGGCGAGTGATCGGGCGTCTTCGCGACGGGCCGGCTGACGTGCTCGTCGACGGTGCACCATGGCGCGGGTACGCGGGGTGGCAGTCGTTCGGTGCCCGATGACGATGCGGGCCGCGGAGATGCCGGAAAATTGAGCAGTAGGGTGACCCGGTGACCGTCTACGCGATCGCCCAACTACGGTTCACCGACCGCACTGCCTACGACAAGTACCAGATGCGGTTCATGGATGTCTTCCGTCGTTATCACGGAACGCTGTTGGCTGCCGACGAGCGGCCACAGGTCGTCGAGGGCAGCTGGGATCGGGAAAAGGTCGTGCTGATGTCCTTTCCTGACGAGTCCGAATTCCGGTTGTGGTCCGAATCTGCTGAATATCTGGAGATTTCGAAAGACCGCGACGCGGGGGCGGACACGGTGGTGCTATTGGTCAAGGGGCTGGCGTGACCGCCAAGCCGCTGCGCGAACTCATCGACGATGGCTGGGCGACGGCCCTGCGGCCCGTCGAGGAGCAGGTCGCCACGATGGGTCAATTCCTGCGAGCGGAGATCGCGGCCGGTCGTGGATACCTGCCTGCCGGTGAAAATGTGTTGCGCGCCTTCACCTTTTCGTTCGACAAGGTCCGGATTCTGATCGTGGGCCAGGACCCGTATCCGACGCCCGGACACGCTGTCGGCCTGAGCTTTTCGGTGGCCAGCGACGTGCGGCCGCTGCCGCGGAGTCTGGAGAACATTTTCGCCGAATATCGCGCTGACTTAGGCTTTCCGGCGCCGTCCTGCGGCGACCTCACGCCGTGGGCGCAGCGCGGGGTGCTGCTGCTCAACCGAGTACTGACCGTCCAGCCCGGTAATTCGGCATCTCATCGCGGCAAGGGCTGGGAGGCGGTTACCGAGTGCGCGATCCGTGCACTGGTTGACCGTCGACAGCCGATGGTGGCCATTCTGTGGGGCCGCGACGCGTCGACGCTCAAGCCGATGCTCGCCGGCAGCGATTGTCTCTCGATCGAATCACCGCATCCCTCACCACTGTCGGCGTCGCGGGGATTCTTCGGCTCGCGTCCGTTCAGTCGCGCGAACGAACTGCTGGCTCAGATGGGTGCCGAGCCCATCGACTGGCAACTGCCGTGACGAGCTGAGCTAAAGGCGCTCGGTTACCGAACGCTGCTGTGGAACAATGGCGGACCGCAGCAGGAGGTGATGGTGTTAGCTCAGACAAACTTCCGGGCGGCGCACGTCGCCGTAGGTGGGCGTGATTCGTGACGTTGACGGTTGCTGACATCGACCGCTGGAGCGCCGAGGCGGTGCGCGAGGTGTTCCATGCGGGCACCGCGCGTGGACGGGCCACCCTGGAAGCCTCCCGTCAGCTGAGCACGCTGTCGGTCTTCGACTCCTGGGAGGGCGCGACCGCCGAGGCGAGAAAGCACACCAACGCCTCGATTCGCCAAGACCTCGATAATCACGGCAACGAGTCCTTGATGGTGGCCCAAGCGGCGGGAAGTGCCGCCGACGCCATCGAGCACGTGCAGTCCGAACTGCGCACGCTGCGTCACGATGCCGCCATGTTGCACATGACGATCGACGCGTCGACCAACAAGGTCGTCCCTGATTCGACCTCCAACGGTCCGCCGATGGAAGCCCTGATCGCCGAGCGGCAGCTGCAGCCCCGGCTGGATGCCATTGTCGTCGAGGCGAATACCGTCGATCAGCAGCTGGCGACCGCGATCAACATGGCCGACGGCGACATACCCGTACCGCTGACGTTCCCGGGAACCCCGTTGGGCGCCCCGCCCGCGGGTCACAACGCCGCGTCCGGTCAGTGGCAACTCGACTCGTCGCATGGCTACGACAGCCCCGTTCCGCCGCAGGGGCCGGTCGTCCCGTGGCGGCCGACGAACCTTTCCGAAAAGCTCGCGACCGGGCCGTCCACCGGCCTGCTCACCACCGACAAGACGGGGCTGAGCGACACTGCCGACGGGTTCGACCTGCAACAGGGCTACAAGATCCGCATTACCGGCGGCCAGGACACCGGGATAACCAAAATGGTCCAGGGTTCGGATGGCAAGTATTACCAAGCTCGTTGGATCGAGAACACCTACGCAATGCAGACGACGAAGGTGATGCAAGGCACCGGCGACTTGGGTGGCATCACCGGCTATCCGATAACCATGCCGTGGAAACCGCTGTCGCTCAACGAAATAGCGAATACCGCGGCCCTGTATCCGGGTGAGACCTTTTACCTTCCCGACGGTTGCGGCGGCACCATTCCGATAGTGAACGGCGCGCTACCGACGCCCACCGTTCCCGTCATGACGGCTCAGCGTTGACCGAAGGAATCACCCATTCATTCCGCGCGGCGCTGCGATGGTCAGCGGCCGGCGCCTTCGCGCTGACGATCGCCGTCTCGGTGTGGTTGTTGGTCACGAGCCCAGGAGGTAAGACGGCGGATTGTGCTACCGCACAGCAGATGTGGACGTACTACCAGTCGCGGCTGGCTTCAGCGCGCTCGGCGGCGTTGAAGTCCAATGGCGACAATGACGCAACCGCACTGAAGTACCAGACCATGCTCAACGAACTGCAGGCCTATGCAAACCGCGTCACCACACCTGACATTCGGTCCCGCACGGACCGGATCGTGGCGATCAACCGTGACATGTTCGAGCAGTGGAAGCGTTGGGTCGCGCAAAGTCAGGCCCCGTCACCCGACCCGGCAACGCCGAGCTCTTCGGATAAGCAGTTCGGTAATCAGTTCGCTGCGAGCGCACGAAAACTGAAACTGGTGCACGCCGAGCTAGCGGCTGCGTGCTCGACCTAACGGTTCGGGCTCACGCCGTTTCATGTCGATCTTGTCCGGGCGGATTCTCGTCGTCGTTGAGGAACAGGCTGGTGTCGTCGTCCGGGTATGGCCGGCCCGCTGGCGTCACATCCCGGTTGCCCGGTGCCGCCTGCATGGAGTCGGGATAGCGCGGATCAACGAAATTGAGGTCGTGGCCTTTGCGCTGCAGTGATCGCCCGACCCGGTAGATGGCGGCGCAGACCAAGGCAAACGCCGCGATGATGCCTATTACCGCGAGAATCTCCATCGGAGTCCCGGCGCCTTAACTAGCCGCGAACGACCTTGCCGGCCTTGATGCAGGACGTGCAGACGTTGATGCGGTGCTTGTTGCCGCCGGGGCGGTTGGAAACGCGCACGCTCTGGATGTTGGGATCCCATCGACGGCTGGTCCGGCGATGGGAGTGTGACACCGACTTGCCGAAGCCGGGGCCCTTCCCGCAGATATCGCAGACGGCAGCCATACGTGAAACTCCTCAGACTCTGGGGCCAACGACCTTACGGGTGGCCCGACGACCTGGCAAGAATAGCTGCCGCCGGGCCCAACCGCCAAAACGATCAACAATCGGCGGGTGTCATGTGACCAGTGCTGTCGTTCTGAATAGATAGGCTGGCGCCCACCGATAGCGGTGTGAGGAGGTGGGATCTAGGTGGGGTCGGGGCTGGCTGAGCCGGGTCGCGCGCTGGACGCGTTCGCTTTACGTGACTGGGCGCACACCGCTGTCGGCGACCTGATCACCCACATCGACGAGATCAACCGCCTCAACGTGTTCCCGGTCGCCGATTCCGACACCGGCGTAAACATGCTGTTCACCATGCGCTCGGCGCTGGCCGAGGCCAACACCGACGCGAAATCCGCCGATGTCGTCAAGACGGCGGCTGCTCTGTCCGCGGGCGCGCTGAACGGTGCACGCGGCAACTCCGGCGTGATTTTGTCTCAGATCCTGAGAGGCATCGCCGACGTGACCGCACGCGCCGCCGCCGGCTCCGATGACGAACTGCACCAGATCGATGCCGCGCTGCTGGGCGCTGCGCTGCATCGCGGGGTCGACCTGGTTATCGCCTCGATGGGCGGCCGGGAAATCCTCGGAACGATCGTCTCGGTGCTTAAAGCCGCCGGTGACGCCGTCGAGCAGTCCGCGAGCGCCGGAGAAGGGCTGTCACCGGCGGTCACCGTCGCCGGTGAGGCCGCGGTGATCGCGCTGGAGAAGACTCCCGAGCAGCTTGACGTGCTGGGCGACGCGGGCGTGGTCGATGCCGGTGGGCGCGGCTTGCTGGTGCTTCTGGATGCGCTGCGCTCGACGATCACTGGGCAGGCGCCGAATCGCAAGGTCTACGAGCCGGCACCGCGCCGGCCGGTCCCCGAAATCGCCGCGCAACCCCCAGCGCCGCAATTCGAGGTGATGTACCTGCTGGGCGGGTGCGACACCGAGGGTGCCGATTTGTTGCGTGAGCGGCTGGATGAGCTCGGTGAATCGGTGGCCATCGCGACGTCGGGGGTCGTCGGTGGTTACTCCGTGCACGTCCACACCGACGACGCCGGAGCGGCGATCGAAGCGGCTCTGGCGTTCGGCGATCCGCGGCGGATCCAGATATCGATGCTGACCAGCGGCACCAGCGGGCTGCCACCGGGCAGCTGGACGCGGGAGCGGGCGGTGCTCGCCGTCGTCGACGGCGACGGTGCGGCCGAGTTGTTCGGCGGAGAGGGGGCCTGCGTGCTACGGCCCGATCCGCTTGCCGACGACCCGACGACGGTGATCACAGCCCAGCAGTTGTTGCGCGCGATCGTCGACACCGGGGCCGCGCAGGTAATGGTCCTGCCCAACGGCTACGTCCTCGCCGAGGAGCTGGTCGCCGGTTGCACCGCGGCCATCGGGTGGGGGATCGACGTGGTGCCGCTGCCCACCGGATCGATGGTGCAGGGCCTGGCCGCGCTCGCGGTACACGAACCGGGCCGGCAAGCCGTCAATGACGGCTACACGATGGCCCGCGCCGCGGGCAGCGCCCGGCACGGGGAAGTGCGCGTCGCTACCGAAACGGCGTTGACCTGGGCTGGAACCTGCGAGCCTGGCAACGGGCTGGGCATCGCCGGCGACGAAGTGCTGATCGTGGCACCCGACGTCGCTTTGGCCGCGACCGGCCTGATCGATCTGCTGCTGGGCGCCGGCGGCGAGCTGATCACCGTGCTCGTCGGCCAGGGCATCGACGCGGACTCCGTCGAGTCGGCGCTGCGCGCCCATGTGCACGACCGCCATCCCGGCAGCGAACTCGCGATCTACCGCACCGGCCACCGTGGCGACGCGCTGCTGATCGGCGTCGAGTAGCCGTGGTGTCGCTCAGCGACCGCCTGGATTACATCGTCGGAGCCAAGGCCGCCGGCCCGCTCGACGAGGTGTTCGGTATCCGCACGGTCGACGACCTGCTCCGGCACTACCCTCGCAGCTACGTCGAAGGCACCACCGTCCGGGGCGCCGACGACGAACAGCCGCCCGAAGGCGAGCACGTCACCCTTGTCGACGAGATCGCCGACGCCGTGCTGCTTCCGATCAAAAGCCGCCCGCGGGACAAACTCTTTCGCGTCACCCTCGGTTCCGGTCGCGGCAAGGTCACCGCCACGTTCTTCCATCCCAAAAAGTGGATCACCGACCAGCTGTCCAAGGGCACCCGCGTCATGTTGTCCGGGGAGGTCGGGTATTTCCGCGGCGCCATGCAACTCACGCACCCGGATTTCCTGGTGTTGGACGCCGCGGACGGACGCAACCGCGGCAGCCGGTCGTTGAAGATGATCGCCGACGCCTCGCAGGCGGTGAGCGGGGAAGTGCTGCAAGAGGCGTTCGAGCGCACCTTCTACCCGATCTACCCGGCCAGCACGAAGGTGCAAAGCTGGGACATCTTCAACTGCGTGCGGCAGGTACTCGAGGTGCTCGACCCAGTCGCGGACCCGTTGCCCGAAACGCTCTGTGCCGCACACAACCTGGGCTCCGAGGACGAGGCGCTGCGCGCCATCCATCTGGCCGAGAACGACGCCGACCGGCGGCGAGCCCGTGAACGGTTGGCCTTCGACGAGGCCGTCGGATTGCAGTGGGCGCTGGTCAGTCGACGCCACGGTGAGCTCGCCCAATCCGGGCCGGCGGCGCCTGCGACAACGGGCGGTCTCAAACAGCAACTGCTGCAACGGTTGCCCTTCGAATTGACCGTCGGGCAGCGTGAGGTGCTCGAGGTGCTTTCCGCGGAGATCGCGGCGACGCGGCCGATGAACCGGCTGCTGCAGGGTGAAGTGGGTTCGGGTAAAACTATCGTTTCGGTGTTGGCGATGCTGCAGATGGTCGACGCCGGCTACCAGTGTGCACTGCTGGCACCGACGGAAGTTCTTGCTGCACAGCATCTTCGCTCAATCAACGATGTGCTCGGCCCGCTGGCGATGGGTGGTCAGCTCGGCGGTGAGGACAACGCCACGCGTCTCGCGCTGCTGACCGGCTCGATGTCGCAGGCGCAGAAAAAGCAAGTCCGCACCGAGATCGCCGGCGGCCAGGTCGGCATCGTCGTCGGCACGCATGCGCTGTTGCAGGACGCGGTCGAGTTCGACCGGCTCGGCATGGTGGTCGTCGACGAGCAACATCGCTTCGGGGTGGAGCAACGAGACCAGTTGCGGGCCAAGGCGCCTGCCGGCATCACGCCGCATCTGCTGGTGATGACCGCCACGCCGATACCGCGAACCGTAGCCTTGACCGTGTACGGCGACTTGGAGACGTCGACGCTGCGCGAGCTTCCCCGTGGCCGCCAGCCGATCACTACCACCGCCATCTTCGTCAACGACAAACCGGCCTGGCTGGACAGGGCCTGGAGTCGCATCATCGAGGAAGTCGCCGAAGGGCGGCAGGCCTACGTGGTGGCGCCCCGAATCGACGACACCGATAGCAGCGGTCAGGCGGAGAAAGACCAAAGACCTTCGGCGACAGTCGAAGAACTCTACGCGCGATTGGGCAGCGATCAGCTATCCGGTCTGCGGCTGGGGCTCATGCATGGCCGGCTGACCGGCGATGAGAAGGACGCCGTAATGGCGGCGTTTCGCGCCCGCGAGATCGATGTGCTGGTGTGTACCACCGTCATCGAGGTCGGTGTCGACGTTCCCAACGCGACCGTGATGCTGGTGATGGACGCCGACCGTTTCGGGATCAGCCAGCTGCACCAGCTGCGCGGCCGCATCGGCCGGGGCGAACACGCCAGCATCTGTCTGCTGGCCAGTTGGATGACACCGCACTCGCGGGCGGGCCGGCGGCTGAGCGCGGTTGCCGGGACGCTCGACGGTTTCGAGCTTGCCGACCTGGATCTGCGGGAACGCCGGGAGGGAGATGTGTTGGGCCGCAGCCAATCCGGCCGCGCGATCACGCTGCGGCTGCTGTCACTGATCGATCACCGGGACGTCATCGAGGCGGCTCGCGACTTCTGCGAACAGGCCTACGAGGATCAGGCCGGGCATCCTGGATTGGCATTACTGGCAGCACCTTTCACCGGTACTGAACGCATCGAATTCCTGGACAAGTCATGACCCGCAGGACGGTGCTCTGGCTATCGGCGGTCGCGATGCTCGCCGTGCTGGTTGCCTACCAGGTGGTGGTCACGTCGGTGGGGGAGCGCGACCGGGAGTTCGCGGCTCGGGCTGACGTGCCGACGCTGCAACCCGGTGTCGACGTACTGGGCGGAATCACGTTGGTGCCGCTGAGAATTCGTCGATACGACTACCGTCGTGCCGCTTTCGGCGACGCCTGGACCGACGACAACGATGCCCCCGGCGGGCACAATGGCTGCGATACCCGCGACGACGTTCTGAATCGCGATCTGGTCGACAAAACAAACGTCTGGACCAAACGCTGCCCCGACGCGGTGGAAACCGGCACGTTGCATGACCCGTACACCAGCGACACCATCAACTTTCATCGCGGCGCGAAAGTCGGCGAGGCAGTGCAGATCGACCACATCGTGCCGCTGGCGCTGGCGTGGGACATGGGGGCCTACGACTGGCCTTCCGCCCAGCGGGTCAGGTTCGCCAATGACCCGGCGAATCTCCTTGCAGTACAAGGTCAGGCGAATCAGGACAAGAGCGACTCGCAGCCCGGGCTGTGGATGCCGCCCAACCACGCGTTCTGGTGTCAGTACGCGATGCAGTACATCGCGGTGTCGCGCGGGTACGGGCTTCCCGTCGACCTGGTATCGAGCAACGTTCTGCGCCAGGCCGCAGCGGGCTGCCCGACCGGATAGCGGGCTAGATGCCGGTGTAGGTCAACGGATCCTCGCGCACCCGGGTGCCGTCGTTGAGCCCGTTGAGGGTTTCCATGTGTGCGGCGGTAAACTCGAAATCGAAGACATCGAAATTGCCGGCGATCCGCTCGGGGTTGCCGGACCGCGGGATCACCACGTTGCCCAGCTGAATGCTCCACCGGATCAGCACCTGCGCCGGCGTGCGGTCGTATTCGCCGGCGATCGACGTCACGGTGGGGTTATCGAGCAACCTGCCGACGGCCAGCGGGCTGTAGGCCTCGGTGACGACGTTGTGCTGTGCGTTCACCGCGCGTAGCTCGGCCTGGTTGAGCAGCGGGTGCAGTTCGATCTGGTTGACCGCGGGGGTGACGTAGGTCAGGTCGATCACCGTCTCGAGGTATTCCTCGTTGAAATTGCTCACCCCGATCGAGCGGGTATGACCATCGCCCCGGGACTGAATGAGGCCGCCGAAGGCGTCCACGTATTTACCCAGTTGCGCCTGCGGCCAGTGGATGAGAAAGAGGTCGACGTAGTCCAGCCCGAGCTTGTCCAGGCTGACCTTGACGGCGTCCTGGGTGAGGTTGAAACCCTGGTCGGCATTGGCCACCTTGGTGGTGATGAACAGCTCCGCGCGGGGAATTCCGGAGGCCGCGATGGCGCGGCCGACGGCGGCTTCGTTGCCGTACACCGCGGCGGTGTCGATCAGCCGGTAGCCGATCTCCAGCGCCGTCGAGACGGCGCGTTCGGTCTCGTCATCGGATAATTCCGCGACGCCGAGGCCGATCACCGGCATCGTGTTCTCGTCGTTGAGTGCAATGGATGGGACGTAGGCGCCCGACTCGCCGGTCACGTCATTCACCTGCCTGTGAAGTCGAAGGTTCGTGGATTAGGACCCAGCCGGTTTCCGTCGTCGAGCGATGAGATTGACGCCATGTCGTTTTCGCTTAGTTCGAAATCGAACACGTCGAAGTTGCTCGCAATCCGCTCAGGGTTCACTGACTTGGGGATGACGATGTTACCGAGCTGAATATGCCACCGAATCAGAACCTGGGCCGGTGTTCGGCCGCAGCCCTCGGCGACCGCGGTGACGGTGGGATCGGTCAGCAATGAACCCTGCCCGAGCGGACCCCACGCCTCGGTCGCGATTCCGAGGCGGGCATGCAGCTCCTGTAGCTCGGTTTGCGGAAGCCGGGGATGCAGCTCGACCTGGTTGACGGCGGGCACGATCCCGGTGGCGTCGACCAAAGCATCGATGTGCTCAGGCTGAAAATTGCTGACCCCGATGGATCGGATCCGGCCCTGATCGCGCAGATGGGCGAATGCCTTGAAGGTGTCGACGAACTTGTTCAGTTTCGGCATCGGCCAGTGCACCAGGTACAAGTCCAGGTAGTCGATCCCCAGCCTCTTCATGCTGACGTCGAATGCCGCCAGCGTGCTGTCGTAACCCTGGTCGGCGTTCCAAAGCTTGGTCACCAAGTAGAGTTCGTCTCTGGGCACGCCGGACTCGGCGACAGCGC
>Ga0209248_10000738_pt1 | contig 10369 bp, 5 predicted proteins | sample BogFormECP04_OM1_FD_188241 | JGI IMG/M metagenome (GOLD analysis project Ga0209248, IMG submission 188241) | Bog forest soil microbial communities from Calvert Island, British Columbia, Canada - ECP04_OM1 (SPAdes) (version 2) | ecosystem: Environmental > Aquatic > Freshwater > Wetlands > Bog ... | reverse complement strand
CCTCCTTTAGCTATTCTTAGCTCGCACGCTCTCCGAGCCGTTCAAGTCCGTTATTACCAGCTGATCTCTTTTTGATAACCTTGTGACAGTCATTCCTACTCTCCATATGGTTTGCGTATTTTTACACGAGTCCGTACGATCTTCACGGGCTTTGTCTGGTTTTGATCGTAGGTAGTTTTGTAAGTCGAAGTCCCAATAAACCGGTAGTGGTCATTGCAAGAAATCTCCTCATAACTCGTCATAAGTTCTGCTTTGAGTGACTAATGTGGAGAACATTAACACTCCTCTTTTAATTACCAAGTGTACAGCCGTTTGAGTTTATTGATAGAAATGACGGTTAAAACGCGCAAATCCGTGCCTATGCATGCGCAGACCGTATCATCTCCCCCAAACTGAAATACTGACTGTCCTCAGTCATTGGCAACGTTATCCCTATTTGTTTATTTTTCACAACGGTCATCTTTTTCTGATCTTTGGGTTACAACCCACTCGATGGCCATAAAAGGAAACTCGCATGGATTATGTTCGTTTATCCTCAATGCCGATTAGACCTCTTGTCTACACTCGTCTTTAATTCGGGCGTGTCGCTTATTTAGTCAACACCCCTTTCATAGTTATAACCGATGTTCATCAACATTTTATCGGTTCGTCATCGTCTCTTTTTGCCATTTTGCAAAAGCATTTATTTTTAGCAAATCAAGGTTAAAACCTCAATCCCCGTTCGGTTAGAAGAAATTTTTCTTCTCATCTCGACGTCTATAAAAGACACTTGTCTTCTACAAATTTTCTGCATTCCTCCTCATCTTTCAATGAGTTCTCTTGCAACCGCTCCTCGCGCTCTCATTATTTCTGAGGCCGCCTTCTTGAAGCAAACCGATAACATCCAAAAATGCCTCGACACATTCAACGGCATCGTTGCTGTTCCTAACCTCGGCTATGCAATAATCAAGCCTATTGTGACCAATTTGATCGATGCAACTGTATGTCTTTTTAAAACATATCTCCTTTTCTTTATCCAGCTAATTTTGCTCTCCCATTTTATAGGACGGGCTCAACCGCTTTCATACATTCGTTCACCACCCTCTCTTCAAGAAACTTCCTGGTGAAGTTCAAAATGCCCTTGACGAATTTAGGTCGAAGCACCCAAAATTCATATTCCCCGGCAACACAAGTAAGGTTGCCGGACTCGTAGCTCGCCTCCTCGACGCCAACAAATCTCCCGCTCGTCGGTTGCCTGGATCGGCAGCAGGACGTGCAGAGCATTCTCCAGCTACTCGGCGTCCACGTACCGGCGTACGTTTCTTTCTCATAATTCTTTTATTTCTTCTCCACTCATCACTCTTCTCTTCAGAACAAAAGACCCCGCGTTTCTTCAGAAACCATCGGTGATACCGACGATGAGATGCCTCTAGCTGAGGATTCCCTTCCCAGCCATTCTGAGACTCCTCCCCGAGACCTTCCTCCTCTTCCTAACGATCCTTTGGATTTTGCTAGCAAGGATGCCCCTTCCGTACGTTTCTCTCTTTTTATTTTGCTCTCTCGCTCAATCTCTCCTGCCAGAAAATTAACAAAGGTCACAACTGTGGCCCTTCTCATTTCCTTGAAGGCTGTGATGGTCCGAGAGTTTCTACTCGTATGGATCTTGGTAACTCCTCCTAATCTATTTCCTTATTAGGACTTTCTCAGCTATTTTTAGACGATCCTGAGCCCGTCGCTCCCAATGCTGAGAACATTGCTCGTCCTTCTTCCGTACGTCTTCCTTATGCTCTTGTCCCTGGTATGGACACCACTTCACGTGCATATCAGAAAGCCGCTGCTCTCCTTGGGCAAGTAGTTCAGGAAACTACTAATGCTCGCCCCGTGCTCCCTTCTGGTTACACCATGTCCGCTACCGCATTCGGTAATTCAATCTCTCGCCTTCATTATCTTTATCTGACCATTGCCTAATTTTTCAGATACTCTGCTTGCCACTTTTCCGGAATCTGAACGTTTACAGATCACTCGATCGCGTGCTCTGATCTCTAATGCCGTTATGAGTGAAATTCAGTTCGAAGATCCTCGGGCTCAAGATTCTTTCGAGAACGCTGTGCGTCACCAGATCGTAATGGTTTGCCAAAACCTCCGAATTTCATTAACCTTGGTGGATCACCTCATGCACCTCTATAATGATGCTTTGGCTTCCGGTAAAATCACTCCGGGTATTTTGTAATCCCTTCGTCACTATTTCCTCCCTAGTCTTCTGTCTCTTTTTATCGCTCCTTAGCTTTTTCAACAAAAGCCATTTCGTCTTCTTTACTTAGAATGTTCCGTAGAAAATTTAAATAAAACTTTCAACAGTGCCATTCTCTGAACCTTCTAAGGCTTCTAATTTGAACTTCTCCAAGTTCAATCGTCTACGCCCTTATCGATTTCCTATTGATGCAGTGATCTTTAAGGTCACGACGTTGATCGTTAAATCATTTGTCGATCCTTATTATTGTCGATCATTTTGATCATCAATTGATACCGATCATAACCTTTTTGACATAAAATGCCAAAATTTCATTCGACTCGTTCGACTAGTCACTAATCGTAGTCCCCTCCCCCAAACTGAAATATAAAACCCCTGTTTTACTTTTATTTGTGAAGTTCTCTAATTTTCCACATCGTCTTCATCGTCAGGGAAATCGACCGCATTATCACGTAGATTTACACCCTCAAATCCGAAATCTTTTATACCACTCTCCTTCTCCTCTGGAGATTCTTCTACACGCTGTAATGCTTCCTTAGAAACATCTATCCACTCATAAATATTTTCTGGCACCTCAATGTGCGTCCTTGCAAAGTAAGGGATGACTCTGAACGCGCCAACCTTCTGTTGCGACACCGTTCCATCCATTTCTGCTAATATATATGATCCTCCCTTTGATCTTTTCACGACAATCATAGGTCCAAAGTACCTAGGCTTCATCTTTTTGTCCAGGGACGACTCGATTTCGGTATTCCGTATCAATACTAAGTCCCCACACTTGAATGCCAAGTCCTTGATAGTATGATGATTTTCTCGCTCATACCTCAATAACCATTCTCGCTTTCGCTGATTTATTCTTTCTCGCATGTCTGCTACATGCTGCCTATGCTTAGCCAACGCTCTAGCTCTGAATCCAATTAATTCCGCCGTTGACAATTTTCTGTCCGGCAACTCCACTAACCAAGTCGCTTCTTGAACATCCAGAGGTAGAATAGGATGTGCGCCCGTAACCATAAAGAACGGTGAGCACCCTAATCCTTTTCTAATTGTCACTCTGTCTGCCCACATTACATGATAGAAGAACCAGAACCATTTCGAAGGGTTCCCGTCCGTCGCTTTGTATAACATCTGTCTCACATCCCAGTGTGGACGCTCTATTCTTCCATTCGCCTTAGAATTATAAGGAGAAATTCTTATTCCCTTAATTCCATATTTCTGCTCTAACCACGCAATTGCTGCTTTGTACGGCCCTCCGTTATCCGTAACAATTTCCACAATACATCCCCATCTACAAATGATATCCTCAAAAATCCAGATACCAATTGTTTTTCCATTCTCGTTCCTCAAAGGCCTCCCTTCCATCCATGAAGTCATTCCACAACGCCCATGCGTGATATGACCACAACCATTTGATTTCGGTGACATATGCATTGAATCTGCATGCAAGACTTGAAAGATTGAAGGAGTGTGCGTTACTACTGGTGGAATTTTCACCAACAGCTTCTGTCTAGTCTGGCATATATGACATGTCTTACAGTACCAGCTCACATCTCGCTCCATCTCTGGCCACCAAAATCGCTCTCCTACTAGCGTCTTTGTAGCGTAAAAGCCCCTATGTCCCAGGCTATCATGCGCGCCTTTCAACATTTCCATGCGCTTATGCTTCTCAACAAACAATTTGTGCGCGCTGTCTATTCCCTTTTTATAGACTCGTCCATCTTTAGACACAAAGAAATTTGCAGCTGCCCTGACAAAATTTCTAACTCCCTTTTCTGACATCTCGGATGGTCGCACTAACGGATTTAATAACCATTCCTTAATAGTCGACATCCTTGCATCCTGCAATATACCTTCCTTAGTACGATGCTTCTCATCGTACTCAGGAACGCCTTCCATATTAATTGTCTCTCGGGGTAATAAATTCTCTAAAGTGAACTGTGCGATGGTAGGCTTGTTCACTTTGTCCCCCAAACTATTAATATCCACGTATTTTCTCAACGTTTCATATTCGAACCTAGTCTGTTCCCTCGCCTGCTCCAGATCTTCATTAAAATCTCGTTCAGAACAAGCCACTCCTAATTGATAGCCTCCCCTCATATCAATATCCTTTTTAAATTCGTCAAATGGTAGCGGCGGCTCAGCGCGCTCATCCATTATTAAATTTGGAGGTCCTCTGACCTCCGCATGATCGGTATCTGTGGGATATAATTCATCCCCCTCTTGCAATTCTCTCCTTGACAGACCGTCTGGACCGAACGTTTTTCCCGCAACATGCCTGAGCTCAAAATGGAACATCAAGATTTTCTCAATCCATCTATTGATAGTTGCATTTGGCCCCATCTCCGGATGATTCAACATTCCATGGATATATTTAGCATCGGTCTCCACGATCAATTTTCGACATCCAATCAACAAATATTCACTCGCTTCTAAAGCTCGCTTCAATCCAAATAATTCTCTCTTCGGCTGTGAAAACCTGGCCTCTCGCTCATTCATTGTGATTGAGCCGAATTTCACAAACATATTTTTCTTTTTACCAGTAGGGTCCTCTTGATAAATATAGAACCCCACTGCCATGTACGATGTATCCACCGCTAGCACAACCGCTCCATTACTTTCATAGTCAATGTTGCCTAGTGGTACTGCTTGTAACAACGCTTCTTTTAATTCTTCCATTGATTTTTCTTGCCGCAGTCCCCATTCAAATGTTTTGTTGTTTCTTAACAACTCATTGAGAGGCCCTGCTAGCCGCGCAAAATCTTTAATGAAAACTCTGCATACGCCAATCGTTCCTAAGAACATTCTGACATCCGTGACAGTTTTACAAGGTGGCCACCTAATTATGACGCCCACTCTATCTGTCTCTGGTAGTCTTCCGTCATATGTACAACGGTGACCCACCACTACAATTTCTTCCGCACATAATACTGTCTTGGGACCAGAAAAGGTTCCCCCACAATACTTCATGCGCTGCACAACTCTATTTAAATTCTGGAAGTGCTCCCAGACAAATCTCCTTATTCCTGAATTTTCTTTGATCGTCTCATACGATCCATCTTCCAGTTGGTACCTTGACTTAGGTCCTTTAATAGGTACATCGTCAATAAATGGCACCGTAACATCTGGTATTTCTGGTTGTAAGATATAAGTGACATCGTCGTGAAAGATTGGCACTGAATTTGTCCAACCCATCGGCAAAGTCACTAATCTCAATGCTCCAAAAGGCGTCTGAAATGTTGTCAGATCCCTCGAGCTCTCCGCTAAAATCCTTTCATCGTAACCCACATACAGATCAAATAAGCCGCCGCATGCGCGCCCTGCAAACTGCGCTGCTAAAGTTTCTGTTGCTGGAGGTACGCCTGAATGTGCTATGGTAACTTCATTCAACGGCTCCAAACTATGCACTAATCGCAAATTCTTTCCATCCTTTTTAATCACGCAAAACCATCTGCTCCTATAAGAAGAGTTCGACGGTTCGTACACCCCTGCATCCAATTTTACTTTAATGATCCTGCAGATCTCTGGATACAATCCAGGTGGAATAGGTATGTTCTTTAGCACCCATGGTTTATGCGGCACTACTGGAATGTCGATCGGTGGAAAGAAATCTTCTCTAAACTTTCCCCTCTCCGTGTCATCCCATGCAAACCCATGGCTCTGCAACATCATAAAATGGTGCATTAATTTACGCTCCTCGCTCAACAAAAATTCTTCTTTGTGAACCTTGTCAAACTGAGCTTTTCTTTCTGCTGTATATCTTCCTGTAGGTTCGAAATCCGGTGGATTAGGTGACAACGCTGGCATTTCCGCCAATGGGTCTCCTAAAATCTCCCTCTTGATTCGAAACTCTGCAGGTAATTCCTGTATCACTGGCTTGATCTTCAACGCCACTGGTTTATATTTGTACACACTTCGTTCATCTGTGCTTGACAAATATACGCGCTCATCTTCGCCTTTCCTGACTGCACTACTCTGCCAGACTGTATTGTCCAAATACCCGGCTAATTTTTCTCTATCAGAATCCTCATATACTGGATTCGTCATTGATTGTGCTAGGAACGCGTTCCTAACTTCTTTCTCACTAAACGTTTCCGATCGCCTGGGTAACGTATACCCCGTGATCTTTAAATTCTCTGGATCTTCGCCCTCGATCATTACGGCTGCCTCTCCTTGATCTGCCATCAATTCATCGAAGCCTATTGAAAATCCGCTTTGATGGGCCTTTTCAAGACTGTGGGTGCCTTGCCCCTTTCATGTGTGTGCATCACGCATCTCCCTCCAGTGTTTGGATCGGTCAATGTAAGTGACTGCCCACCATCTCGTGCGTTCTTCACAACGCTTTCCGTAATTGTATCAAATGGTCTCCCTAGTAATACTTTATACGCAGGGCGCGCCATTATATGTATTTGTAAATACACTGTGATATGCCCAAATAAAAATGGTACATTTTTCGCAAGTCCTAATGTCTGCTCCAGGGACCTATTGGCGCTCTGCATCTGGACAGTTATGTCCGGATCCCAGGGTATCTCCAAGTCCACAGCTACATCTTTCGCCATTGAAACAATCTGTGAACCCCCATCTAGTAGCGACTCCACTTCGCCTACATGATTAATAAGGGGATACACTGCTCTCAAGCCTTGTGACTCGCTCGCTACTATAACTGTCTTGGGTTTTTCACCCGGAGCCATAGTATTAAGGTACTGCACCACAGGATCGCTAACGATGAGTGACCCCTTAGGGATGCCATCTCGCTCTTCTGTAGAAATTTCGTATGTCGCTTCAGGTAGCTGACTCGCATCTATTTGTCCGCTACTCCCCGTCAACTCTGCCTCTTTTTCATCTTTTTCATCGGGGACCATCTCCGGTTCCTGGACAAAAGTCACAGCCTTCTTCTCCAATCTTTTCTTCGTCAGAAGCTTTTTCAGTTCTTGCCGAGCTTGCTCTGAGACATTTAACAAGTCTTCAGTAGTTAAATTTATCGGCATCTTAAGAGCCTCTAAAATTAAATCTCTAGCTCGTCCATCCAACTGTAACGGAGCTCTATTTTTATATCCCGGATCACGAGAGGCGTTCCCATCTCCGATCGATCCCATTTTGATCTTATCAAAGTTCTTGCCAATTTGGGGTAATGGCAAAACATCCATATATGGTAACTCCACAACGTCCTCCTCAGCACGCACTGCTGGTCGCTCTTGGGTAGGTCGCTTTCGTCGACCTTCGCCCTCATTTTTACTTTTTACTGCTTTTATTATTTTATTAAGGCGTTCACTATCATTCTCCGGCGGCTGCTCAACAACGCGTCTGTTACTACGCCTGGCCGCCATCATCGAACTCAAGGAAAACCCGACTTGACAGCTTTAATGGCCGCCACTTCCTCGTCCGTGAGCTGCCCTAGCAACTCTTCTCGCACTGTCTTTGAGCCTTGCTCTAATTTCTTTTCTTCTCTTGCCAACTTCATTTTTCGAAGTTCCAGAGCTTCCTCTCTTTCCTGAATGTTTAATTCCTGTTCTAGACGACTCCTTCTATGTTCTAGACTTTCATTCCCCATAGCGTACTGTGTAGACACTTTCGCTAAACTTGGAATATAAAGCCCGTCCTCGTCTTCATAACACCCCGCATAAAGATAGTTTGATTTGAGCCCAGAATTTTGTGCTCGCTCAATTCTCTCTTTCATCGAACTCCCTGGGGGACCGGTAGGTATTCTGCTCCCATCTCCCATTCGTACTCTCCCATCTGCATTCACTCTCATTTTACCGACTCTGATGTCTTCCTTTAATTCAAGACATGCTGGAACAAAATGCCCTGGGATACCGCAATAGAAACACTTTTCGCTTTCTACAGGTCTACCCCATCTGGCCATGGTTCCTGGCTTCCCTAAAACCCCTTCTGCGTTGCGCTCGAACACGCTTCCGCCATACGCGTTAGACTGGTGAGTCTGTTCAGGTTTCTGTGCCATAGATAGCATCGTTTTGAACATGTCATGTAACTCGCCAAACTTTGACTCGATGGTTTTATTCACATTTATCAATCTATCTTTCTCAATAGCTTGAGTCCCTTCCAACTCTTCTATTTTCTGCGCTAGATTGCGAGTCTCTGAGGTTTGAGGTTGACTGAACGTCATCACTTCTCGTCCCCGAGAGCTCTCTCTCTTCGCCGTTTTATTTAATGTTCGGAAGAAACCTTGATGGTTCTCCGACACTGCTACTGCAGCCTCACAGACGCACGCTAAATCATGCCGGTCTTCAGGTCTCTTTTGAAGTACCTTTATTTTTGACACGACAGTCTCTTCGCCGTCTTTCTTGTCAACGTTAACATTGACCTCCTCTTCACTCTTTTCTGCCTTTATAGTTTTAACAGATTCACTAGTCGCTAAACTAGACAACCGATGAAAAACCATCTGCGCCATCTCCGAAGCTAATCTCCCCATAAAGAGTTCTACTAGCTCTCTATTTGACATGACGGCTGGTGGCGTTAAAAGCTTCTTGGCCTCTGCCATAAATTTCCTCCTAAAGGCGTATAGCCCTTGCATATCCCCTAACACAATCTCTCGTTGATCGTCACAAATTTCTCGGATTCGCTGCGGCGTGCCTCTCTCAGCTGCGGCAGCCTCTGGATAATTTGCAAACAATTCCTCTTTAAATTCTTCCCACGTGTGTGGGTCCACATAGGTGTCGAATGCAGCCCATTCTTCTTCGCAATCATAATCAGCATATTTGCCGATTGACTCCTTTTTAATTCTATCATCTGAAATGCCTGCTTCTCTCCACAGGTCTTCCATTTGCCGTATGAAACGTCTCAGCTCCTCTGGTCGTCTAGCCAGAAATTTTGGAGCATCGCGCGTCCCTGGCGCAACTATATTTTTATTTGTGTTCGTCATCTCGACAACGGCACGAGTTTCTGTCAACTGCGTTCTCGGTATCTCTTTTGGTGCTGGTGCAGACTTTTCGTCTACTTGTGTATCTTTTGTATCGTCGTCAAACAAATTCCCCTCTACTTCAGCAAGGGATTCGTCTTCTAACAATGAGGTTGAGTCCGTAGAATTTACGTGCTCTTTTATATGATCAACGTGTGCGACAACGCTTTGTCTCTCCACTTGATCTCTTTTGGTAAACGGTGGTCTCGACGTAGACCCGAACGAAATTTTTGATAAGGAGTTGGTCGTTAAACCTTTTTGTTTTCCTGCTCTCGCAGAATTTTTGGTAATCCTCGTACTGGTATCCGTCTTTCAACGAATAAAACACAACGTCAACACAAAAGATGGAAACCCTCGCGGTGGGCTCCACTTATGATACGCTTGTGGCGAGATGGTGCTAAGCACACACAACGACCACAATATTATTTGTTGTTGGGCTCGGGCTTCCTTGGAAGTTTAGCCGTTCCTCTTTTGTATAAGGATGTGTTTTTGTATTCGAGTAGATCGATGAAGTTGATCAAGCTATGTATTCTAGTAGATCGATAAAGTTGATCAAGCTGTGTATTCGAGTAGATCGATAAAGTTGATCAAGCTATATATATTCTAGTAGATCGATAAAGTTGATCAAGCTCTGGATGCGAGTAACACTGGGCGTACGACAAGTACGACTTTAACACTGGGCGTACGACAAGTACGACTTTGAGACACTGGGCGTACGACAAGTACGACTTGAAAGAATTGACTTGTTAAATCTCTTAGTCCTCAACCGAAGTGGGGAAAAAGGAAGCAAGAAGTAGGAATTCGATAACTATTTCGTGTACCTCTAGGTACTTTATACTACTTTTGAAATACATATGCGGCAATATATAAATTAAGATAAACGTTCTCTATCGTTCTATCATTCTATGTCCCCTTGGGGTTTTGGTTTCTATTTTATTTGAGAATGCACAACGGCATCCTCCATCCAATCGTCTTGCCTTTATTTCGTTCTTTGTATCCAAGGACTTTAGACACATCTGTTTATCTCCGTAGATCTCCGTTTAAGGTTCTGATCGACACCCATGAGGTTATCAAACTTTAGCTATCTTTAGCTCACACGCTTCCTTTAGCTATTCTTAGCTCGCACGCTCCCCGAGCCGTTCAAGTCCGTTATTACCAGCTGATCTCTTTTTGATAACCTTGTGACAGTCATTCCTACTCTCCATATGGTTTGCGTATTTTTACAC
>Ga0209248_10000737_pt1 | contig 10374 bp, 6 predicted proteins | sample BogFormECP04_OM1_FD_188241 | JGI IMG/M metagenome (GOLD analysis project Ga0209248, IMG submission 188241) | Bog forest soil microbial communities from Calvert Island, British Columbia, Canada - ECP04_OM1 (SPAdes) (version 2) | ecosystem: Environmental > Aquatic > Freshwater > Wetlands > Bog ... | reverse complement strand
TGCACCGAGTCGTTGGTCAAGGCGCGCGCCAGCGCACCGACCCGGTCGTCCAGCTCACGGTAGGTGATGGTTTCGAAGCGGGGGAGCAGCTCCAGCGAGGTGCGTCCGCTCTGTTGGTTCTTGACGAACTCCACGGCGCGCTGCCCCAGAGCCGGGCGGTCGGCGTAACCCTCGAGCACTGTCTGGATGACCTGCTGCAGTCCGAGTCCAGGTTGCTCGAGAGCCGCGGCGACCGCCGGGCTCGGCTTGGCAGCGGCGAACTGCGGGTCGTTGGCGGATAGGTCCTCGATGCGGCGTGTGAGCCGCTCATCCTGAATGGGAGTCGACATGACAGTTCCTCTTGCAAAAAAGGCGAAATGGGTGTTTCGATCGCGCCACGCTGCGCCAATACCTAGAACGTTAGTCTTACTAACGGTATTCCTCAATGAAGAGGCCCAGGTCGATGGTGTGAGATCGCCCACCCACGGTTGTGAACACGCACCTGTACGCACTTGTGCCAGGTGCCAGGTGCCAGGTGCCAGGTGTCAGGCTCGTCAGGTCTAGAGGTCGCCCAGGATGCGGCAGATGATGTCGAGTCCTTCGATCAGCAGCTCGTCGCTGATGGTCAGCGGAGGTAGCAGCCGGATGATGTTGCCGAACATGCCGCAGGTCAACACGATGACGCCGGCGGCGTGGGCTGCGGTGGCCAGCTTTTCGGTCAGCTCGGCAGCGGGGTCGGTGGTTCCGGACTTCACCAGCTCGACGGCGATCATGGCGCCGCGGCCGCGCACATCGCCGATCCGATCATCGCCGGCCTGTACCCGTACCAGCCGGTCGGTTACCAGTCGTCCGATCTGTTGGGCCCGCTCGATCAGCCCGTCGCTCTCGATGGTCGCGATGCTGGCCAGCGCGGCCGCGCAGGCGATCGGGTTGCCACCGAACGTGCCGCCCAAGCCACTGACGTGCGGCGCGTCCATGATCTCGGCCCGACCGGTCACCGCCGACAGCGGCAATCCGCCGGCGATACCTTTGGCAGTGCAGATCAGGTCGGGCTCTAGACCGTTGGGGCCCTCGTGCTCGCAGGCGAACATCGCTCCGGTGCGCGCAAACCCGGACTGCACCTCGTCGGCGATGAACACAACGTCGTTCTTGCGGCACCAGTCCAGCAGGGCGGGCAGGAACCCCTCGGCCGGAACGATGAAGCCGCCTTCGCCCTGGATGGGCTCGATGATGACGGCGGCCAGATTGTCGGCGCCGACCTGCTTCTCGAAGACGCTGATGGCACGCGCGGCGGCGAGTTCACCGTCGGTGGCCAGCTCCTTGTTGAGCAGGCCGTCGCGATACGGGTAGGACATTGGCGCCCGGTAGATCTCGGGCGCGAACGGACCGAAGCCGCTCTTGTAGGGCATGGACTTGGCGGTCAGCGCCATCGCCATGTTGGTGCGGCCGTGGTAGGCATGGTCGAACGCCATCACGGCGGGCTTGTGGGTGTAGGACCGGGCGACCTTGATGGCGTTCTCGACCGCCTCGGAGCCGGAGTTGAACAGCACCGAGCGTTTCTCGCCCGAACCCGGGGTAATTCGATTGAGCTCTTCGGCGACGGCGACGTATTCCTCGTACGGCGTCACCATGAAGCAGGTGTGGGTGAAGTCGGCAACCTGGTCGCGCACCGCATCCACGACGCGTGGGGAGGAGTTGCCGATCGTTGTCACGGCGATGCCCGAACCCAGGTCGATGAGCCGATTCCCGTCGACGTCCTCGACGATGCCGCCGCCGGCCCGCGCCACGAACACCGGCATGGTGATGCCCACGCCCCGGGACACCGCCGCGGCCCGGCGTTTGTTCAGTTCCAGCGACGCGGGACCGGGGACTTCTGTGACCAGCTGGCGACTCTGCTCGAGGCTGGCCACCACATCCCCTCCTTAGCGCGCCGCGCCCGTCACGTCGCAGACAAAGCGTACTGTTCGCCGGGGCCGGCGGGCGAGCGACAGCTCGTCGGCTGCTGGTTGCGTGCTCGGTCGGCTTCTTGGTCGGATTAAGGCCTTCGGAAGGTGCGGTCGGTTGCGACCTGCGCTGATGGCACACTGGACTGTTGCGAGGTCCCCGAGCTCCGGGTCAGCCTGGCGCAGCCCCGGAATGCTGGGCAATACCGATATGAAAGACAGGCGCGTCGATGGAGAGTTTGGTCTTATTCTTGCCGTTCGTGCTCATCATGGGCGGCTTCATGTACTTCGCGTCGCGCCGTCAGCGCCGCGCGACGCAGGCCACGATCGACCTGCACGAGTCGCTGCAGCCGGGTGATCTGGTGCACACCACTTCCGGCATGCAAGCCACCGTGGTCGCCATCTTCGACGACACCGTTGACCTCGAGATCGCACCCGGCGTGGTGACCACGTGGATGAAGCTCGCAATCCGTGACCAGATTTCGCCGGACGACCCCGAAGACTCGGACGAAGACGACGATCTGGAGGAAGACGACGATCTGGACGAAGACGAAGATCTAGAAGAACACGAAGATCTGGACGAACACGACGATCTGGGCGAGGACGAGGGCCCGAAAAACCCCGCGGCCGTGGACGACGCGAGCCGGGTGACTAAAGATTCCTGATGGGGACCCATCAGCCGCGTGCCGCGTAGGGCTTGTGAACGCGACACGTAGTCTCTTCTGAAGGCTCTTCTGAAGGCTCTGTCGAGGGTAAAGAATCGATCTCAAGGAGATACTAGGAACGTGGCATCGTCTTCGGCGCCGGTGCACCCTGCCCGCTATCTGTCGGTTTTCCTGTTGTTGCTCGTCAGTCTCTATCTACTGGTCTTTCTGACCGGGGACAAGCGAGCCGCTACCAAGCTTGGCATCGATCTTCAGGGCGGCACCCGTGTCACGTTGACCGCGCGCACACCGGACGGCTCGCGGCCGAGCCGGGACGCCTTGTCACAGGCGCAGCAGATCATCAGCGCGCGGGTCAACGGGCTTGGTGTCTCCGGCTCGGAGGTCGTCGTCGACGGCGACAATCTGGTCATCACGGTGCCCGGAAGCGACGGCAGCCAGGCCCGCAACCTGGGACAGACCGCGCGGCTCTTCATCCGGCCGGTGCTCAACTCGATGCCGGCGCAGAGTGCTGAACCCAAACCCGCGCCCCACCAACCGGCCGGGACGCCACCCGGGGCTCCTCCCGGCCCGGGTGGACCGGCGCCTGGCGAACCGGCGCCGAACGGCCAACCGGGCGCCGTCGCGCCGCCGGCCCAACCTGCGTCCCCCGGCCAACCGGGGGCCCAACCGCGGCCCTACCCGCAGGATCCCACCCCGATACCCACGCCACCTCCCGGCCCGGCGCCAGGCCCCGCGCCTCCCGCGCCCGGGGCGCCGGCGGGGGACGCGCCGCCGGCTGATCAGCCTGCGCCCCCAGACGCGCGCAAGGATCTCGCCGAGCGCATCGCGCAGGAGAAGAAGTGGCGGCAGAACACCAGCCAGTACATCGAGATGGTTGCCGTGCAATTCGAGGCCACCCGCTGTGACAAAGACGACATTCTGGCCGGCAACGACGACCCGACGCTGCCGCTGGTGACCTGCTCGAGCGACCATAAGACCGCCTATCTGCTGGCGCCGTCGATCATCAGTGGCGACCAGATCCAGGACGCCACGTCGGGCATGAACCAGCACGGCATCGGCTACGTCGTCGATCTGCAATTCAAGTCCGCGGCGGCAAATACCTGGGGTGACTTCACCGCTGCCCATATCGGTACTCAGACCGCGTTCACCCTGGACTCGCAGGTAGTCAGCGCCCCGATGATCCAAGAAGCGATCCCCGGCGGCCGGACCCAGATCACGGGTGGCAGCCCGCCGTTCACCGCATCGACCGCGCGCCAACTGGCCAACGTCCTGAAATACGGGTCGTTGCCGCTGTCGTTCGAATCGTCAGAAGCCCAAACCGTCTCGGCCACACTGGGATTGACATCGCTGCGAGCGGGCCTGATCGCGGGCGCGATCGGTTTGGTCCTGGTGCTGATCTATTCGTTGCTGTATTACCGGGCGCTGGGACTGCTCATCGCGCTGTCGCTAACCGCTTCCGGTGCAACGGTGTTCGCGATCCTCGTGCTCCTGGGCCGATATATCAACTACACACTGGACCTGGCGGGCATCGCAGGTCTGATCATCGGTATCGGTACCACGGCTGACTCGTTCGTGGTGTTCTTCGAACGCATCAAAGACGAGATCCGCGAAGGCCGTTCGTTCCGGTCGGCAGTGCCACGCGGCTGGGTGCGGGCCCGCAAGACGATCGTGTCGGGCGACGCCGTCACCTTCCTGGCCGCCGCGGTGCTGTACTTCCTGGCGATCGGCCAGGTCAAGGGATTCGCTTTCACCCTGGGCCTCACCACGATCATCGACCTCGTGGTGGTGTTCTTGGTGACCTGGCCGCTGCTGTACCTGGCCTCCAAGAATCCGACGCTGGCAAAGCCGGCGTTCAACGGCCTGGGAGCTGTTCAGCAGGTCGCCCGCGAACGCCGGGCTTCGTCGCACGTGCAGACGGGACGGGGATAGCGCTTATGGTTTCCAAGGCCTCCGACGGCAAGACCGGCGCTGATGCCGAGAACGTGACCACGAACGACACAGCCGGCGATAAAGGCACGGATGCTACTGAAGTCACCGAGGTCAGCACAGGTGCTGTCGAGCTGACTTCCGACACGCCGCGCCACAGCTTCATCTCGCGCCTCTACACCGGCACCGGTGCCTTCGAGGTGGTGGGACGTCGCCGGCTGTGGTTCGGCATCAGCGGTGCGATCGTCGCGGTGGCGATTCTGAGCATCATCGTGCGGGGCTTCACTTTCGGGATCGATTTCAAGGGCGGTACCACAATGTCGATGCCCGCCGCAAGCGGGACAGGCGTAGTCCAGACCGCGCAGGTGTCCGACGTCTTCAAAAAGACGCTGGGCCACGACCCTGAATCGGTGGTCATCGTCGGCCGCGGCGCCTCAGCGACGGTGCAGATCAGCTCCGAAACGCTGTCCAACGACCAGACGACGAAGTTGCGCAACGCCTTGTTCGACGCGTTCGAACCCAAAGGCAACGACGGTAAGCCCAGCAAGCAGGCCATCAGCGACTCCGCGGTATCCGAGACTTGGGGCGATCAGATCACCAAGAAGGCGGTGCTGGCGCTGGTGGTATTCCTGGTGCTGGTCGCCCTCTACATCACCGTGCGCTACGAGCGCTACATGGCGATCTCCGCACTCGCGGCCATGTGCTTCGTCGTGACCGTCACCGCCGGCGTGTACTCGCTGGTGGGCTTCGAAGTCAGCCCGGCCACGGTCATCGGCCTGCTGACGATCCTCGGGTTCTCCCTCTATGACACCGTCATCGTCTTCGACAAGGTCGAGGAGAACACCCACGGCTTCCAGCACACCACCCGGCGTACCTTCGCCGAGCAGGCCAACCTGGCGGTCAACCAGACCTTCATGCGCTCGATCAACACCAGCCTGATCTCGGTGATACCGGTGCTGTCACTGATGGTGGTGGCGGTGTGGCTGCTGGGCGTCGGCACGCTGAAAGACCTGGCGCTGGTGCAGCTGGTCGGCATCCTGGTCGGCACCTACTCGTCGATCTTCTTCGCCACTCCGCTCTTGGTCACGCTGCGCGAGCGCACGTCGTTGGTGCGCACCCACACCCGCCGGGTCAAAAAACGGCGCGACCCCGGCTCGCGAGTCTCCGACGAAAAAGCCACCGCCGACGAGGGACAGGAGCAAGCGGGCTCCGCCAGTACTTCTAGTGACGAGATCACCGAAACCACGCAGGCTGCCACGGCGTCCAGCAAGCCCGCCCCAGACAAGCCTGCCCCGGGTGCGCGGCCGGTGCGCCCCACCGGTACCCGGCGTCCGAGCGGCAAGCGAAACGCCAGCCGGCGATAGTCAGGATGGCCACCCGGTCCCGGCGAACTGAGGTCGATACTGGCATGCGGGCCGGCTTGCAAGGGTGGACCTTTGCCCTGGTCGCGACGCTGGTGGCGGCTTTCACGCTGACCGGGTGTTCCGGAAGCGCCGCCTCGCAGATCGAGTACGTGGTGGACGGCAGGCTGGTCACCTACAACACCAATACCGTGGTCGGTGCCGCATCGGCCGGAGCGCAGGCATTTTCCCGCACGCTCACCGGGTTCGGGTACCACGGTCCTGACGGACAAGTCATCGCCGACCATGACTTCGGGACCGTCTCCGAAGTGGGCGGTGCGCCACTGGTGCTCGACTATCAGATCGCCGACAACGCCGTCTACTCCGACGGCAAGCCGGTTACCTGCGACGACCTGGTGCTCACTTGGGCAGCCCAATCCGGGCGGTTTCCCGGCTTCGACGCCGCCACCCAGGCCGGCTATCTTGACATCGCCAACATCGAATGCCTCCCGGGGCAGAAAAAAGCCCGGGTATCGTTCATCCCGGATCGCACCGTCGTCGACTACACGCAGCTGTTCGCCGCGACTTCGATGATGCCGTCGCACGTCATAGCCGACCAGCTGAATATCGATGTGACGGCAGCGCTGCTCAGCAACAACGGACCGTTGGTGGAACAGATCGCGCGGCTGTGGAATACCACCTGGGACCTCAAGCCCGGTCTTAAACCAGAAGAAGCCCTCAAACGTTTCCCGTCGTCGGGACCGTACAAGATCGAATCCGTCTTGGATGGTGGCGCGGTGGTGCTCGTCGCCAATGATCGCTGGTGGGGCACCAAGGCGATCACCAAGCGCATTACCGTACGGCCGCAGGGACCCGATATCCAGGACCGGGTCAACAGCCGCAACGTCGACGTGGTCGACGTCTCCGCCGGATCGTCGGGAGCGCTGGCCACCCCGGACAACTACGAACGCACAGATTGGCCGTCGGACGGCATCGAGCAGCTGATCTTCGGCGCGCGGGGACCGCTGTCGCAGACTCGCGAGCGCCGCGCGTTCGCACTGTGTACGCCACGCGACGCGATTGCGCACGAAGCCGGGGTACCGATCGCCAATACACGCCTGTCCCCGGCCACCGAGGACGCCGTCGCGCAGGCCGACGGCGCCGCCGAGGCCGGCCCCTACGGCAAGGCGGATCCCGCCGCGGCCCGTGATGCGCTGCGTGGTGCGCCGCTGCCGGTGCGGATCGGCTACGAGGGACCCAATGCGCGGTTCGCGGTCACCGTCGGGACCATCACCAAGTCGTGCTCGGCAGCAGGTATCACCGTCACTAACGTCACATTGGACTCCTCGGGTCCGCAGGCGCTCAAAGACGGAAAGATCGACGCGCTGCTGGCCAGCACGGGTGGGGCGACCGGCAGCGGGTCGAGCGGATCGTCAGCGATGGATGCTTACGACCTGCACACCCGCAACGGAAACAATCTGTCCGGCTACACAAATGCCCAGGTCGACGGCATAATCAGTGCGTTGGCGGTATCGGCCGACCCCACCGAGCGGGTTCGGCTACTTGCCCAGGGTGCCCCGATACTGTGGGCTGACATCCCTACCTTGCCGTTGTACAGGCAGCAGCGCACGCTGCTGACGTCGAAGAAGATGTATGCCGTGAGCAGGAATCCGACCCGATGGGGTGTGGGCTGGAATATGGATCGATGGGCCTTAAGACAAGGATGAGCAGAGGCATGAGTGCCGGCGAAAGTGCGTCGGTAGCCGACCTTATTGCGTCGCTGACCCGGATAGTCGCCGATTTCCCCAAGCCGGGGGTCGTGTTCAACGACCTGACCCCGGTGTTCGCCGACGCCAAGGCAATGGGTGCAGTCACCGACGCGCTCGCTGAAATCGCATCCGGTGCCGACCTGGTGGCCGGCATCGACTCCCGCGGGTTCCTGGTGGCAGCGGCCGTAGCCGCCCGGCTGGGCACCGGCGTGCTGGCCGTTCGCAAAGGCGGCAAGCTGCCGCCGCCGGTATACGCCGAGCACTACGACCTGGAGTACGGCAGTGCCACCCTGGAAATCCCCGCTGACGGTATCGAGCTGACGGGCCGCAGGCTTGTCATCATCGACGACGTGTTGGCCACTGGCGGCACGCTGGCGGCGGCGAGCCGATTGCTCGAGCGCACAGGCGCCGATGTCACCGGGGTGGCCGTGGTTGTCGAACTCACCGCGCTGGGCGGTCGCGAGGCGATCGCGCCGCGGCCGGTGCACAGCTTGAGCCGCGTCTAGCTGCAGCGGGGCAATCGGACTCTAGTCCGCGACGATGCGGGCCTAACGGCCAGAGGAGGAGCGAGTCTAGGGATATCCTGGGGTCGGAGGTTACCAACGTGGCGGACGATCAGAGCACGGCTCAAGCTCTTGCGGCGCCCACTAAAGTCTCTGAACCCCCGTTGGTCTCAGAGCCTGTTTCAGGGCCGATCCCAAAGCCGGTTCTCGAAACGCCGGAGCCGCCGGTCGAAACCCTGAAGACAACCAGCAGCGCGTCTCGTCGGGTCCGGGCCCGGTTGGCCCGGCGGATGACCGCCCAACGCAGCGCCCTCAATCCTGTGCTCGAGCCGCTGGTGGCGGTGCACCGGGAAATCTATCCCAAGGCAAACCTTTCGTTGCTGCAGCGAGCCTTCGAGGTCGCCGACCAACGCCACGCCAGTCAGCTGCGCCATTCCGGTGATCCCTACATCACCCACCCGCTGGCCGTAGCCAACATCCTGGCCGAGTTGGGCATGGACACCACTACTTTGGTGGCCGCGCTGTTGCACGACACTGTGGAGGACACTGGTTACACACTCGAGGCGCTGTCCGAGGAATTCGGCGAAGAGGTCGGTCATCTCGTCGACGGCGTGACCAAGCTGGATCGGGTCGAGCTGGGCAACGCCGCTGAAGGCGAGACCATCCGCAAGATGATCACTGCGATGGCCCGCGATCCGCGGGTGCTGGTGATCAAGGTGGCCGACCGGCTGCACAACATGCGCACCATGCGCTTCCTGCCGCCGGAAAAGCAGGCGCGGAAGGCCCGTGAGACGCTGGAAGTCATTGCGCCCCTGGCGCATCGCCTGGGTATGGCCAGCGTCAAGTGGGAGTTGGAAGACCTGTCTTTCGCGATCCTGCACCCCAAGAAGTACGACGAGATCGTCCGGCTGGTCGCGGGCCGCGCGCCGTCCCGGGACACCTATCTGGCCAAGGTCCGTGTCGAGATCGTCGGCACGCTGAACGCGTCGAAGATCAAAGCCACAGTGGAGGGGCGCCCCAAGCACTACTGGTCGATCTATCAGAAGATGATCGTCAAGGGGCGAGACTTCGACGACATCCACGACCTGGTCGGCCTGCGCATTCTGTGCGACGAGATCCGCGACTGCTACGCCGCTGTCGGCGTGGTGCATTCGCTGTGGCAGCCAATGGCGGGGCGGTTCAAGGACTACATCGCCCAGCCCAGATACGGCGTCTACCAGTCACTGCACACCACCGTCGTCGGGCCCGAGGGCAAACCGCTGGAAGTGCAAATCCGCACCCGCGACATGCACCGCACCGCCGAATACGGCATCGCCGCGCACTGGCGCTACAAGGAAGCCAAGGGCCGCAACGGCGTTCCGCACCCGCACGCGGCCGCCGAGATCGACGACATGGCCTGGATGCGCCAGCTGCTCGACTGGCAACGCGAGGCCGCCGACCCGGGCGAGTTCTTGGAATCCTTGCGCTACGACCTTGCGGTGCAAGAGCTTTTCGTCTTCACCCCCAAGGGCGACGTCATCACGCTTCCGGCCGGGTCGACGCCGGTGGACTTCGCCTACGCGGTGCATACCGAGGTTGGCCACCACTGCATCGGTGCCAGGGTCAACGGGCGGCTGGTGGCGCTGGAACGCACGCTGGAAAACGGGGAGGTCGTAGAGGTTTTCACGTCGAAGGCGCCCAATGCCGGGCCGTCGCGGGACTGGCAGCAGTTTGTGGTGTCGCCGCGTGCCAAGGCCAAGATCCGGCAGTGGTTCGCCAAGGAACGGCGTGAAGAGGCGCTGGAAACCGGCAAGGAGGCGATCGCCCGCGAAGTACGCCGAGGCGGACTTCCGTTGCAGCGCTTGGTCAATGGTGATTCCATCGGGGCGGTCTCGCGCGAGCTGCATTACACCGACGTGTCCGCGCTCTACACCGCGATCGGTGAGGGGCACGTGTCGGCTCGGCACGTCGTGCAGCGGTTGTTGGCCGAGCTCGGCGGTATCGACCAGGCTGAAGAGGAGCTTGCCGAGCGGTCCACCCCGACGACCATGCCGCGGCGCCCGCGCAGCACCGACGATGTCGGGGTCTCCGTCCCCGGGGCCCCGGGCGTGCTGACCAAGTTGGCCAAATGTTGCACGCCGGTGCCCGGCGACCAGATCATGGGGTTCGTCACCCGCGGGGGCGAGGTCAGCGTGCACCGCACCGATTGCACCAACGCCGCCTCGCTGCAGCAGCAGGTCGAGCGCATCATCGAGGTGCTTTGGGCCCCG
>Ga0209248_10000736_pt1 | contig 10379 bp, 8 predicted proteins | sample BogFormECP04_OM1_FD_188241 | JGI IMG/M metagenome (GOLD analysis project Ga0209248, IMG submission 188241) | Bog forest soil microbial communities from Calvert Island, British Columbia, Canada - ECP04_OM1 (SPAdes) (version 2) | ecosystem: Environmental > Aquatic > Freshwater > Wetlands > Bog ... | reverse complement strand
GTCCGCCTTCTCGACAAACTTCTCTCCTGCTTTATCGCTTTTGAGACGCGGCAGTTTCTTTTTCATAGTCGTGACCCAGCGTGTATCTTTGTACAGCCATTCGTCAACATCTTCGGCTGTACTCGGGAAACCGCCTACAACTCCACGTGCAGCCGCATTCCCGGGACCACCACTGGCCCGCGGTCGCGGTTGTAGCCCGGGTTGTTGATGTATTGAACATCCAGCGCGCCGAAAAATCCGCTGTGCACCGGAATCGGGAAGCTGTAGTAGCTCTCCATGATTTGCTCGGGTCCGTAAGTGAGGCGGCCGTCGCCCAGCAGGAAACCGAGTCCCCCCAGCGCGAGGTACTGCTGATGCCGGTGCGAGATTTCGTTGCCGACGAACGCCACCCCGAAGCGGTCGCGCGGGCGATCCCACAGCGTGCCGCGAACATCGCCGCCGAATGCGACCGTCTCGTTCACTTCCGTGTAGTTGAACGATTCATGCTCGCCTTCGTTCCATCCGGCGCGCACGAATCCGCGAATATCGTCGGTGAATTCCTGGTCGGCGTTGAGGCCGAAGCCGTACTTCAGATCGTTCTGCATCCGATGGTCGGTGATTTCCGGCTCCGGCGTTTTTCCGGCCTCGAACAGATCGATCGCTTCGTGATAGTCGCCCATGTTGGCGAAATTGGTGAACGCGAGCAGTCGAACGGTGGTGCTCCGTTTCTCCATCAGGCTCGGCCGCAACTCAAGCTCGTAGTTCTCGGAATGCGCGTCCTGCAGGTTCTTCTGCAGGTTCAGTCCATTGGCGCGCTTCGACACGAGCGCCTCGGCGAACTGCAGACCCCACCATCGATCCTCGTAGTCGATGACGCCGCCATAGGTGTAGCCGCGAGTGTCCGCCGCGTAGTCCCAGGCGCCGTTGTTCACGACCGTCCAGTTAATGAAGTCGCTGTGGCTGCTGTTGGCGACGGCGTTCAGATCGAAGAAGTCGGCGAGGTCAAACTTGCCAACGTGGATGTCGAGCCGGCGAACCGGAAGCTGCGTCAGGATCGAAAGCGGCGAGCGCTCGACATCGACCGTGTCGTCACTGAGCGCGATTACCTTGTGATATTCGAGCCGCGCCAGGTACGGCTCGGCGCCAAGGTTCGGGCTCCTGACCGCATCGGCGTTAACGAAACCCGCGAGTCCCAGCGTCTGGCTGAGCCCGCTGCCGCCCGCGTTCTCGAGGTCCACCAGCGCTTCCATCGTCGGACTCATCTGCAAGCCGCCGTACAGCGTCACCACTTCCGACGCCGCCTGCTCCGAAGCGCGCTCGAAGCTGTTGGGGCCGCTGTAGTCGGCGTGAAAACTCGGATGCCATTGAAAGATGAAATTGCCCTGTCCGGAAAGCCACCACGGCAGGGTTTCCGAATGCTGAAAGACGGTGTCCTGCCCGCTGTCGTAATCGAACTGCGCGTGCGCCTCCGATCCGAATGAGACGAGCGCAACCAGCAGGGATAGCGCAGTCAAACAAAACGGTCTGGCGAACGGGCAACGCACACCCAATGTTTATACAGGAAAGGCGGACATGGTCCGCCCCTCCACTCACGCCGGCGCAGGATCGATCGCTATTGCGCGTCGCCGAGCTTCAGCAGTTGCTTGCCGAAGTTTGCGCCCGTGAACAGCCGGATGATCGTCTTCGGCGCGTTCTCGAGTCCGTGCTGCAGGTCGACCTGGTTTTTGATTTTGCCTTCGGCGAGCCACTTCGACATTTCGCCGATCGCCTCGGGATAGCGCGCCGCAAAATGAAATACCAGGAAGCCTTCCATCCGCGCGCCGAACAATAGCAGGTTGAAGTAGTTCTTCGGCCCGACCGGAGTGCGCTCGCCCAGGTTGTTGTACTGCGAAATTGCTCCGCACAGCACGATGCGCGCGCCCAGCGCCAGCCGCGCGAGCGCGTCATCGAGGATCTCGCCGCCGACGTTGTCGAAGTAGACGTCGATTCCTTTCGGGCAAGCCTTCGTCAGCGCGTCGCCGACCTTCTCATTCTTGTAGTCAATCGCCGCGTCGAAACCCGCCTCTTTCACCAGCCAATCGCACTTCTCGCGTCCGCCTGCGATCCCGACCACGCGGCATCCTTTGATCTTCGCGATCATCCCGGCTACCGAACCGGTCGCGCCCGCCGCGCCCGAGACGACGAACGTATCGCCCGCCTTCACCGCGCCGACCGAGAGCGTGCCGAAGTACGCCGTCAGCCCGGTGATTCCGAGCAACGACAGCGCCAGTATCGGGTCGGTGCCGCGCGGCAACTGCTGCAGGCCCATCATGCCTTCGCCGGCGCTGACGGTGTAGTCCTCCCATCCGAAAAGCCCCTGCACGAGGTCGCCCTTGGCAAATCCCGGCTTCTTCGATTCGACCACCTGTCCTACGGTCGCCGCCTTCATCGTCTGGCCGACCGGAATCGCCGGGATATAGGTGTCCATTGACATCCAGCCGCGCTGCGTGGGGTCGAACGAGAACGCGAGGTTGCGTACGACGACCTGGCCGTCCTTCAGCGGCGGCACCACCGTCTCGTTCCATCGAAAATCGCTTTCCTTGATGATGCCCTTCGGACGCGCCGCCAGCAGCCATTGCCGATTCTTAAGCTCTGCCATCTGAATTTCCCTCACTGCGAGAATAGGTTCGCGTCCTCTGGACTTAGCCGATACTCGCACCGCAGACAAGGAACGCTCAAGGCCAGGATGCGGCCGCGCCATTGGCTCACGCACCGATCAAATCCTAGAATTGAAAACGGCAAAAGCAATGTCTGTGAAAATTCGTCGCGGCACAGCGGATGACGCCGACTTCCTGGCGCGCGTGATGATGCTCGCGTCGCGCGGACATCTGCAGCGCGGCGTGTGGGACCTGATTGCGGGCGGTTCCGAAGAAAACTGCCTCGATTATCTTCGGCGGCTCGCGCTCGCGGAGCCGGTGTCGCTCTGCCACTACTCCAGTTTCATCGTCGCCGAGCAGGACGGCCGCGCGGCCGCTGCGCTGTGCGGCTTCGATCCCCGCGCCGGCGGATGGCAAGTGCTCGGCGACGCGATGCAAAACGCCCAGCGCCAACAAGGATGGACGCCAGCCGACGAGAAAGCGTCGGCAGCGCGAACGGCGCCGGTCTGGCACTGCACCTTCGACACGCTCGACGGCGCGTGGGTGATCGAATCGGTCGCGACGATTCCCGAGTTCCGGCGCCGCGGATTGGTCGACGCCTTGATGGCCGAGATTCTCGAAGCCGGCCGTACTCGCGGCCACCGCCTCGCGCAACTTACGATTCTGATCGGCAACGTCGCGGCGCAACGCGCATACGAGAAAGCCGGATTCCGCGTGCGCGACGAAAAGCGCCATCGCGACTTCCAGGCCCTCCTCGGCGCGCCCGGCTTTATGCGGATGGTTCGCAGCTACTGAAAGGGTGATGCATCGCATTTACGGATCGTATTAACTGTAAGTAGCAATTAACTCCACGGGGGAGGAACTCGTATGTCGATGATGGGGCGCTTCGTGCAGGTGTCACCTGGCCGCCTGAAACAGATCCTTGACGACCCTTCGGATGTGGAAGCGCTTCTGAGGGGCAGTCCGCAAGGTGCTTCTTCAATGACGGAAGCGCTCGGCAACGCCCTGGCCAGTGCCCAGCGCGCGCCGGAGGCACTCATGGGCGCGATCAATTCGCTGGATCCCGCCAATCGTGAGAAAGTTGCCAAGGCGCTCAGGGATCTCGGCGTCGATCCCGACGCGATCGCGCGCGGCGAAGGCCGCGACGCTCTCGCCAAAGCGTTGGTCCAGCGCGCCAAGGCCCGCTTCGCAGGCCGTGCGCCGGGGCAGCCGCCGGCGTCAGCCGCTGGCGCGCTAACGGCGGGGAAGGGCGCCGACCTATCGATCGACAAGGCGTGGCACGGCGTGCACTACCTGTTGTGCGGTCGAGCGGTACCCGGATCCGACCTCGCAAGCCAGGTGGTGATGGGCGGGACGGATGTCGGCGACGACCTTGGTTACGGGCCGGCGCGCTACTTCACGCCCGACCAGGTCGCCGCGATGGCCCGCGAACTGTCGCGCCCGAATCTCGAAGCAGAGATGAATGCTCGATTCGATCCGGATCAGATGATGCAGCTCGGCATCTATCCGGTGCAGTTCGACGATCCTGATGATCGCGATTGGCTGATGGGCGAGTTTCGAAAGCTGCGACAGTTCTACGTCGACGCGAGTGCTGCCGGCCTCGCCGTCGTCGCCTGCATCGAGTGAGATTTCAGAACGGGCGCGGTCCGAAGAACACGGCGTTGATGTCGCGCTTCGAGGACGCCAGAGCGTCGCGCGATTTTGCGGCCAGCGCTTTCGCAAGCTCGCGCGCCGCCGGCATCAGCTCGTCCGGCTTGACGACGCCGTTGAGCACGCCCATCGCGAACAACTCCTCTGCCTTGTAGTGACGGCACATGAGGATCGCATCCTTCGCGCGCCAAGGGCCGAGGCTCGCGGCGAGCACACTGGCGGGAGCGCCGCGATACGGCACGTCGAGATCGACCTCCGGCACCCAGAACTCCGCGCCCTCGACCGCGAGCGCAAAATCGAACGCCAGCGCGAATGACCATCCGCCGCCGACCGCGTAACCATTAATCGCGCCGATCGTGATCTGATCGAGATGCGCCAGCACGTCGAACGCGCGGCCTATCAGCCGCGGCCATCGTTTGCCGAACTCGCCCATGCGCCGGCGCCGCTCGGCGGGATCGACTTCGGCGCCGACCGCCGCCTTGAACATCCCGTTGTCGGCCCCTGCGCAGAACGCCGTCCCTTTGCCGGTTACGATCAGAACGCGGCACTCGCGATCGTCGCGGACGGCATGCAGATGACGCTCGAAGTCGAGGATGACGGCCTGATCGAGACAGTTGCGCCGCTCAGGCCGATTGAAAGTGATCGTGGTGATCGCGCCGTCGTGGTCGACGAGGAAATTCTCTGCCATCAGCTTGGCTCCAGTGTCGCCGAGCCTACGACCGCGAACTCCCTACTGCAATGGTTCGTATCGTCGAGGAATCACTCATCCTCGCAGCTTTGAGATTCGCACGACGAGTTCTCTCCGCGCGTCTCATGCTCGCGCACACTCTATCGCAGCTTGTCTCTTCGACTCCGGATCGCACGGGAACCAAATCTCGCCCGTGTGAATTAGCCGATGGGGAAATAACGCACTTTGCCTGAAATGGGAGGAATCGAAGTGCCATGAAAACCACACTCACGAAGAGAATCGAAACAGCGCTGGTTGTTGTGGTAGCGGGAGCGTTGGTCAGCCTCGTCGCGTCAACGGCGCCTGCGCATGCTCACGATTCAGCGCCCAAGTCCAAACCGTTCATCGACAACTTCAGTACCGTCACCCAGGGTGATACTTCGGCGCCGACGGCCGGCCCGGAAGCGGGAGATCAGAATCCTTATGGTGTAGCAGTCGTCCCTCGCTCGGTCGGCAAGCTCATACAAGGCAACATCCTCGTCAGCAATTTCAACAATGTCGGGGCGCCGCCCACCGGTAACCTGCAAGGCACCGGTACCTCGATCGTGCAGTACTCGCCCGATGTTCAGACTCAGACCACCTTTGCGGAAATCGACGCGAGCACGCTGCCGGGCGCGTGTCCCGGCGGCGTTGGTTTGACGACGGCGTTGGCCGTGCTGCGGACAGGATGGGTGATCGTCGGCAGTCTGCCGACGTCCGATGGAACGATAGGCACGGTCGGCGCGGGATGTCTCATCGTTCTCGACGCGAACGGCAAACCGGTCGAGACTTTTTCGGGCGGCGTCATCAATGGTCCGTGGGATATGGCCGCCAGCGACGGTGGATTTATCTCACAACTGTTCTTCACCAACGTCTTGAACGGCAACGTCGCCGCCGCACCTGCTGATACTTCCGTGAACGAGGGAACGGTAGCCAGGATGACGCTGTTCACGCCGCCACAAGGCTTGGGTAAACCGTTCATCCTCGAAACGAAGATCATCGGTTCGGGATTCCCCGAAGAGAACGATCCGGCCGCACTGATTATCGGACCGACCGGAGTTGCTCTCGGCGTTAGCGGAGACACACTCTACGTGGCGGATTCAGCCGGTAACCGGATCGCCGGGATCTCGAACGCGTCCTTCCGTAACTCGAGTGCGGGAACTGGTAAGACAGTGAGCGCGAATGGCTCGCTGATGACGCCGCTCGGACTTACCCTCGCGCCCAACGGCGATATCCTTATTGCGAACGGCGGCGACGGAAACATCGTCGAAACGACCGCGCTGGGCACGCAGGTAGCGACGACGTTGCTCGCACCGGCCGGCGGAGGCGCGCTGTTCGGGCTCGCCGTAATGCCCGGTGCAGGCGGCATCTACTTCGTCGACGATTCCGAGAACCAGCTCAACCTGTTTCACTGATTCACCGCTAGCGCATGCCTCCGCTCGTCGCCGATGGCCGATGGGCGGAGGCCTTTCGCATCAACGCATTCGGCATTCGCCCCGCCTCCGGCCCACTCGGCAATCTGCTTGCGCGCTAGCGATCGATGTTGAACAATCGCCTTTCGCGTTCGCGCGCGCGGAGAGGTGGCCGAGTGGTCGAAGGCACCAGATTGCTAATCTGGCGTACTGGGTAACCGGTACCGAGGGTTCGAATCCCTCCCTCTCCGCCATCGATGTCTTCATCTTCCTCTGGATGAAGCGAACGGCCGACATGAATTTCCTGCAAGCTACCAGCGGTTACGAAAGTTGGATGCGCAGCTGCGCTACGATCGTCGAGTCCGATTTGCGGCTGAAGCACGAGCAGATGCGCAGCGACCTGTTCATGTTTTTTCGCGGCACGTTCTATCGGTGGGCTCAACTATGGCCGGAGATTTGCCCCGACCTGAGCCACGCTCCGCGGGTGCTCGCATGCGGCGACCTTCACGTTAACAGCTTCGGCACCTGGCGCGACTCGGAAGGCCGTCTCGCGTGGGGCATCGACGATTTTGATGACTCTTATCCGTTGCCCTATACCAACGACCTGGTCCGGCTCGCGGCTAGCGTAAAGATAGTCAAAGACCTCGGCAATCTGACGACGGGCCTGAAAGAGAGCTGCGACATTATTTTGCAGGCATACGGTGCGGCGCTTCGAAGTGGCGGTCATCCGCTGGTGTTGGCGGAACATGAAGGAACTCTGGAAAAGCTCGGCATCGACGCGATCGTGCCGCCGGAACACTTCTGGGCCAAGCTGAACGCGCATCCGGGCGTCAGACACGGTTTTCCGCACGACGCCAGGCTCGCGCTCGAGCAGACGCTGCCGCAAAAGAACCTCGACTACAAAGTGGTTCTCAGGCGGGCGGGGATGGGCAGCCTCGGTCAGCAACGCTTTGTCGTTATCGCGCAGTGGAACGGGGGATGTATCGCGCGGGAGGCGAAGGCGATGGTACCGTCTTCGGTGAGATGGCTGGACGGCCGCGTGAGCGATCGCAACTCCTATTACGAGCAAGCTATCGCGTCAGCGGTGCGTGCGCATGATCCATTTCAGAAAACGATAGGACGGTGGATTATCCGGCGGCTTTCACCCGATTCGAATCCGATCGACATCACTCTCATCCCGCAAGTTCATGACGAAGAGACTCTCCTCCAGGCGATGGGTTCCGAGGCGGCGAATGTTCACCTGGGAACGAAACGTCAAACGAAAAATATTCTGAAGCACCTGCGTCGAATGAAACCGGACTGGCTGCGTTCGGCTGCCAAGAGCATGGCCAAAGCGCTCGAGCAAGACTGGAAGCACTACAAGAAATCGGGCTCTCGGAAATCCTCTTAGCGGTCTCCAGCTTCTTCACGGCCTCACTCGAGGGTTCATGCACGAATCAGTTGCGAGCCGAGTCTCAGCGCACCACCAACTACTCAGTGGAGGGTTTCGTTTTAGAACGACCTGCTGCCGAGGATCAAAGGGGATACGTGTGGCATTCGAGGCTTGAAAACCTGATCGACGGAACGCCTGTTGTTGGACATCGTTGAGATGTGCACGCCTTTGGAGATGTGCACGCCGTTGTCGACATCGTTCATCCATCGAATCAGTCCCCGCCGCACGTAGTCGGCGTCCAGATCGAGATATTCGCACAGCGCCGCAAAACTGAAGGGCGACGAGTAGTGGTTCGCTTCATCGATCCATCTGCGTGCTGCCGGCCGGGATTCCGGGCGATCCAGATATCTTCGCAACATGGCGCCCAAGCTTGGGTTGAACAGCCGATGCTCTGCCATGTCGTCGAACAGAATCAGCCCGCGGCTTCCATTGAGACGAACGTCGGGCTGAGTAGCGCGTGATCTGATTTGACTAATAAACGAGGCCATTCTGTTTCCTCACTTCGTGGACTAATCGGCTACCTCAATTAGCAAATCAGAAGCCAATTCCTTTTCGAAAATGTACGAAGGAAATGCTCGGATTCCCGGATGTCTTTGGCGGCTTACCGAGAATTTCTTACTGGCCTGCAAGCGAAATTACACAGTACGGCCGTTGCGACTGAAAACCCCGCCGAGGTGACCGGAAAAAATTTCCGCTAAGCAGGATTTGAGATTTTGTCGATCAGGCTGACCTTCACCGTCGTGGCCGCTTGTGAGCACGGCGCATTTGGGCCAGCGGTGTGACTATAAGTTGTCAAAGTGTCAACTGCGTGATGCTCGCGGTTGGTAGAACGCGGCGAATCTGTCGTGGCTACTGGTCGTCGCCCCGCTGCTTCTTCGCTGCCGCAAGGACGACTTGATCTCATCGCGAAAAGAGCAAGTAGAAAAAAAGATCACAATGGATCTTTTTTGGCATTTCAGCCCTGTCGTTTGACTTACAAGCGCCCTTTGGCTAAATACGGGGCGCAAAATAAAGCTAAATAAGCGAGTGAAAATTTTACAATTCGACCGATAGCTAGCGTTAGCGATCACAGATAGCCCTTTGCACGCGGGTTAGTGCCAACACTTAACCGCCCCTTGGCAACGAGGTGAACCATGCCGGTCGCACCGACTTATCCCGGAATCTACATTGAAGAGCTCCCCAGTTCGGTTCACACCATCACGGCGGCTCCGACCAACATCGCGGTCTTCATCGGCTACACTCATCCGCTGAAAACCAACCCGGCCAATTGGAACAAGGCCGTCCTCATCTTCGGCTTCGCCGACTATCAGCGCCAATTCGGAGGCTTCCTCCAAAGCGCCGCATTCGCGGGCTCGGCCGGCTCCTTCGGCGATATGGCCCAGGCCGTCAACCAGTTTTTCCTCAATGGCGGCACCCAGGCGTATATCGTTGCGCTGCAATCGGGACTGCTGCCTGAGCTCGCCGGGTCGAAGTTTACCTTCGGATCGATCGCCTTAACCGCTCGCGAAATAACCGACGGCAGTTACCAGATGTCGGTGACTATCCGGCCCGTCGGCGCATCGGCCAGCTCGCCTCCCACCTCGCCGCCCGGGACTTCAACGGCAGACGTGATTATCAGCTACGGTCCCGTGCCACCGCCGTCGAGCACCGGCGCGGTTCCGGGAACAGTTACCGAGACCTATCGCCAGGTGAGCCTGAATCCGACCAATCCCGACGGCACCGCAAATGCAAACTATCTACTGACGCGAATCGGCACGCCAACGAATCCCGTATCCGGGCTGGTGACAGCGTCGTTGAGTTCACCGCCGGGATTCTTTCCGGCGACGACGACTACCATCAGCTCGCCCTCGTCGTCGTCGGCCACGTCGCTGCCGGCGGGCACGACGATTTTTAATGTGCCGGACTTTACCGCGGTGCTGCAGGAAGACACCGACCTGGACAAGTTGCCGATCTTCAATCTGATGGTGATTCCGGGCGTCGCGAACGACTTCGTTCTGAGCACGGCGCTGGCCTTCTGCGAGCGCAAGCGGGCCTTTTATATAATGGATCCGCCGATAGCAGCATCAGCCGACGGTACTGACCCCAGCTATCCGCTGCGGATACAAGACGTGGTGGGAACTCTGCCGACCAGCACTAACGCGGGACTGTACTTTCCCTATCTGAAGTCGCCCAACCCGCTTACCGGTCTCTCGACCGACCCGGTCAGCGGCCTTATCTACGAAATTCCGCCCGCGCCCACCGTCGCAGGCTTGTTCGCGAGCACCGATCTGAGCCGCGGTGTATGGAAAGCTCCGGCGGGATTTCAGACGACTACCACCAATACCACCGGCGTTGTCGATCGCGGGCGCATGACCGACCAACGGCAGGGCGTGCTCAACCCGTCGGGCGTCAACTGCCTGCGTGACTTTCCCAACATCGGCACGGCGGTGTTCGGCGCACGCACGACCGTGACGATGACCAATCAACAGTGGCGCTACGTCTCGGTGCGCCGCATGGCGTTGTTCCTGGAACAAACACTCTACGCGAACCTGGGATGGGTCGTGTTCGAGCCCAACGCGGACCCG
>Ga0209248_10000735_pt1 | contig 10382 bp, 9 predicted proteins | sample BogFormECP04_OM1_FD_188241 | JGI IMG/M metagenome (GOLD analysis project Ga0209248, IMG submission 188241) | Bog forest soil microbial communities from Calvert Island, British Columbia, Canada - ECP04_OM1 (SPAdes) (version 2) | ecosystem: Environmental > Aquatic > Freshwater > Wetlands > Bog ... | reverse complement strand
AGAACCACTGGGCCACCGAGGTTTTGTAGCATCAGCGCGATGGCCGAGGTCGGTCCGATCTGGTCGAAGCCGACGCCAGCGATCGCCGAGAGCGCCACCGGCACAACGATCATGCCGATGCCGATACCCGCGATCACGACCGGCACGATCAGGTTCGGGAAGTACGGCATCTGGCCGTTGAACGTCGACCCGTAGATCATGGCGCCGACCACCAGCGCTCCACCGGCGATGACCACGACCCGCGGCTGGAAGCGCGACACCAACTGCGACGACCCGCCCAGCCCGATGCCCATCGCAATCGCGAACGGGATGAAGCCGACACCCGCGCGCAGGGCGCTGTAGCCCATGATGTCCTGCACGTAGATGGCGACCAGCACGGTGACGGTGAACAACACCCCACCGGCCAGGAAGATCGCGGCGAATGTGGCCAGCCGGTTGCGGTCGAAGAACAAGTTGAACGGGACGACGGGGTTCTCGGCCGAGCGCTCCACGAAGGCGAACGCGACGAACGCGACGAGCCCCACCACGGCCGAACCGATCGTGGTGAACGAAATCCAGCCCGCTTCGGGTCCCGACGAGAAGGCGAACACCGCGGCGGTGCAGGCCAACGTCGCCAGCACAGCCCCGGCCGCGTCGAGCTTCATCCGCTCGCGGTTGGTTTCCCGCAGCGCGGTGCGGGCCAGGTAGATCATCACCAGCCCGATCGGCACATTCACCAAAAACGCCAGGCGCCAGGACACCTCGGTGAGCGCTCCACCGACCACCAGGCCCATCACCGAGCCGACACCGGTCATCGCCCCGAAGACCGCGGTGGCGGCGTTGCGTGCCGGCCCCTTGGCGAACGTGGTGGCGACCAGCGCGAAGCCGGTCGGCGACGCGATCGCGGCGCCCACACCTTGCAGCAGCCGCGCGATGACCAATGTGACGTCGTCCCAGGCGATGCCGCACAGCGCCGACGCGATGGTGAACAGTGAGACGCCGACGATGAAGGTCCGCTTGCGGCCGATGGTGTCGCCGAGGCGGCCCCCTAGCAGCATCAGGCCGCCGAAGGTCAGCACGTACGCGGTGATGACCCAGCTGCGGCCGGCGTCAGACAGGCTCAGCTCGTTCTGGATCTTGGGAAGCGCGACGATCGCGATGGTGCCGTCCATGGTCGCCATCAGCTGCATACCGGCGATGGCGATGACCGCGGCGAAGAATCGGCGCGTCGGCAGCCACGTCGTGGAAGTCTTGGTCGGAGTCGACTCGGCGGTCTTTTCCGGGTGCGGTTGGGGCATGTGAACTGCTCGCTTCGAGGGTTCAGTCGTCCATCTTTGGACAGCCCGCTCTGCATCGTTGAGAGCCGTCATAAGAACTTACCCTACAGTAATCTTAGGGATCTTTTAAATGCCGAACGCGGCCACCGAACCGATAACGATGATCGCGGGAGGTCGAATACCCTCCGAACGGATCTTTTCCGGCGCGTCGGCCAGAGTGGCCCGCAAAGTATGCTCGGCCGCCGTCGTGCCTTGTTGAACAACTATCACCGGTGTATCCGCAGGTCGGCCGCCCTTTAGCAGGACTTCCGCGAATAGCTCGATGCGTTCGACCGCCATCAGCAAAACAATGGTTCCGGTCATCGCAGCTAATGCATCCCAATTCACTAACGATTCGGGATGATCCGGCGCAACATGCCCGCTGACCACCACGAACTCGTGGTTGATCGCGCGGTGAGTGACCGGAACACCGGCCGATGCCGGCACCGCTATGGCACTGGTCACACCAGGCACAACCGTCACCGGGATACCGGCTTCGACGCAGGCCAACAGCTCCTCGTAGCCGCGGGCGAACACGAAGGGGTCGCCGCCTTTGAGCCGCACCACGAATTGGCCGGCTCGAGCCCGCTCGATCATCACGGCGTTGATGGCGTCCTGGGCCATCGCCCGTCCGTATGGGATCTTGGCGGCGTCGATCACCTCGACGTGCGGCGGCAGTTCGGCGAGAAGCTCCGGCGGGGCAAGCCGGTCGGCGACGACGACGTCGGCCTGCGCGAGCAGCCGCCGGCCCCGCACGGTGATCAGTTCCGGATCGCCGGGCCCGCCGCCGATCAGCGCCACCCCGCCGCGCACCACGTCGGTGCTCTCGAAGCTCTCCAGCGAGATCACGCCCTGCTGTAGTGCCTCGCGGATCGCCGAGCGGATGGCCGCCGAGCGACGGTGCTCACCACCCGCCAGCACTCCGACCGACAGCCCCGCGTATTCGAACGACGCGGGGGTCACCGCGCTGCCCTCGATCGCGATATCGGCGCGGACACAGAAGATTCGGTTGCGATCGGCTTCGGCCACCACCGCGGCGTTTACCTGCGGATCGTCGGTGGCCGCAATCGCATACCAGGCGTCGGCCAGGTCACCGTCGCGATAGTCGCGCAGCGCCAACGTGATTCCGCTCATCGCCTCGACCGAGCGGGTGGCGCTGCGGGCAACGACCTGCACGTCTGCTCCGCTGGCGACGAGTAACGGAAGCCGGCGTTGGGCGACGCTGCCGCCGCCCACCACGACGACCTTCTTCCCGGCCAGCCGCAGGCCGGCCAGATACGGGTTCTCCGATGCGGTGACCATGACGTCAGGCCGGCCCGCCGGGGCCGTCCGCTGACGATGCAGGCGGCGCAGCCGCCTGAGGAGGAGGCGGACCGACGGACCTCAGCATGGGCACGTGCGGAACGCCGTCGTCGAGGAAGTCGTCACCGTCTCGGACGAATCCGTGCTGCGAGTACATGTCCGCCAGATATACCTGAGCGTTGATCCGGCACGGGTAGTCGCCGACTTCGGCCAACGCCGCACGTAATAACCGGGTGGTGTGGCCCTCGCCGCGCGCGCTGCGTTTGGTGCACAAGCGCCCGAGCCGGAATGCCTTGTGCCCGCCCGGGTACTCCTCCATCAGCCGCAGCGTGCAGATCACCTCACCTTCGGGATCCGCCAGCCAGAAGTGACGTGTCTCGGTGAGCAGGTCACGCCCGTCGAGTTCGGGATACGGGCGGGCCTGCTCGACGACGAAGACCTCCACCCGCAGTTTGAGTAGCGCGTAAAGGGTTGGAACGTCGAGGTCTTTGGCCCAGGCACGGCGCAACGGGATGGTCATGACTGCTCCAACCCCAGCGCCTTGTTGGTCCACGACCGCAGCTCCTCGAACAGCACCGGTTCGTCGGACAAGGCGGCCCCCAGCGACGGCACCATCTCCTTGAGAATCGGCAGCCAGGTCTGGTAGCGGTCGGCATAGCAGCGTTGCAGCACCCCGAGCATCGCCGAGACTGCCGTCGACGCACCCGGTGACGCGCCGAGCAATCCGGCGATGCTGCCGTCCGCGCCGGAAAGCACGGTGGTGTCGAATTCGAGCGCGCCGCCTCGACGCTTGCGCGGCCGGATCACCTGCACCCGTTGCCCGGCGGTCGTCAGCTTCCAGTCGGAATCGACTGCGCTGGGCGCGAATTCGCGCAACGTCTCGATCCGGTTGGCCTCCGACTGTCGCAGCTGGCCGATCAGATAGCTGACCAGCTCCAGCTGGCTCACGCCGGCCCCGAGCACGGTGGTCAGATTGCCCGGCCGGACAGATCGCGGCAGATCGCTGACACGGCCGTGCTTGAGGAATTTCGGCGACCATCCCGCGAACGGCCCGAACAGCAGCCACGGCTTGCCGTTCACGATGCGGGCGTCCAGGTGCGCCGCCGTCATCCCGGGCGCACCCGGTGCCGGCAAGCCGTAGACCTTGGCCCGGTGAGCGCCGGTGATCGCGGGGTTGCCGCTGCGCAGGAATCGTCCACCGATCGGGAAGCCGCCAAAACCCTTGGCTTCCTTGATGCCGGACTTCTGCAGCAACGGCAGCGCTTGCCCGCCCGCGCCGACGAAGACGAATTTTGCGCCCAGCGTGCGGTTTTCGCCGGTGCGGCGATTACGCACTGCCACCGCCCAACTGCCGTCGCGCCGACGCGACAAATCGCGGACCTCGTGTCCGAACAACGCTGTCGTCCCGTTGCGCACACCGTAGCCGATCAGCTGCCGGGACAACGCGCCGAAGTCGACGTCGGTGCCGTCGGCGGCCCAGTTGAGCGCAATGGATGCAGAAGATCCCGAGAGGTCGCGTCCGCCAGCCATATAGGGCAGTCGGCGAGCGAATTCGTCGGCGTCCTCGATCCATTCGGTCCGGGCGAAGAGCGGATTACCGGCCAACGCCTCGCGGCGCCGGCGAAGATAGTCGACACGCTCGGCGCCTTGCACGAAACTGACATGCGGAACTGGGTTGAGAAAGCCGCGCACATCCGACACCATGCCGTTTTCCGCCGCGTAGGCCCAGAACTGACGGGTGACCTGGAATTGCTCGTTGACCCGCACCGCTTTGGCGATATCGATCGAACCGTCGGGCAACTGCGGCGTATAGAACAGCTCGCAAAGCCCGGCATGTCCGGTGCCGGCGTTGTTCCACGGGTCGCTGCTTTCGGCGGCGGCACCGTCGAGCCGCTCGACCACGGTGATCGACCAGCTCGGCTCCAACCGGCGCAGCAGGGCCGACAACGTCGCGCTCATGATCCCGGTCCCGACCAGCACGGCGTCGACCTTCGAGGTTGTGCTTGCCTGCGGGCCTGACACCGAGCCGATCGTCCTTTGCGTTAGAGCGAGCTTTATCGATCGCCAGATTAGCCCGACCGCCTTTGACCCGCTGGTCTGCGCAGTCTGGTCGGCAGTGCGGCTCGGGCCGCCGCTCAACGGCGGCGGCGTCATCGCCGCGGTGCCCTACCCTGGGCCGGGCTAGCGGCTCCAACGGCGACCACGCTTTAAGCTGGCGTCCGTGACTGGCTGGCAGCCCGATGTCCTGCCCGGCTACTGGCAACTCACCATCCCGCTGGGTGACGACCCCGACGGCGAGGGCGACATCGACGCGACGCTGCTGCGTCGTGGCGATGCCGCGCCGGCCGCCGATGCGGTCGTGGCAGTGCACGGATATACCGACTACTTCTTCCACACCGCGTTGGCCGACCATTTCGCCGGCCGCGGCATCGCCTTCTATGCGCTGGACCTGCGCAAGTGTGGGCGCTCGTCGCGCAGCGGCCTGACCCCGCACTTCACCACCGACCTGGCCTGCTACGACCGCGAGCTCGATCGCGCACTGGAGATCATCGGCGAGGAGACAGGTTCGGCGCGCGTCCTGGTATACGGCCACTCGGCCGGCGGACTGATCGTCTCGCTCTGGCTGGACCGGATGCGGCAACGCGGCGCGACCACTCGTAACCGCGTAGCGGGCCTGGTGCTCAACAGTCCCTTTCTGGATCTGCCCGGCCCGATGCCGCTTCGCTGGCCACCCACGAGAGCGCTGATCGCCGCGATCGCACACTTGGGCGACAAACGGGTCGCCCGCGGCCCGAGCGAGACGGGCGGCGGCTACGGCGCGAGCCTGCATCGTGACTACCACGGAGAGTTTGACTACGACCTGCAATGGAAACCGTTGGGCGGCTTCCCCATTACCTTCGGCTGGCTGTCTGCGGTGCGGCGCGGCCAGACAAAGCTGCACCGCGGGCTCGATGTCGGCGTGCCGAATCTGATTCTGCGCTCGGACCACAGCGTGATCGAGGCCTCGGACGCGATCGCCCTGCAGTGCGGCGACGCGGTTCTCGACGTGAAGCACATCGCCCGCTGGGCAGGCTGCGTCGGCAACCGAAGCACAATCGTCCCGGTGGTCGATGCCAAGCATGATGTGTTCCTGTCGATGTCGCAGCCGCGACAGGTTGCGTACCAACAGCTGGACAGCTGGCTGGACGACTACCTGGGCGCGGCCTCTAACGTCGCGTCTCAGAACGGCTGAAGGGCTACCGGATGGAAAGCTACGACCTGGCGATCATCGGAACAGGTTCCGGCAACAGCATTCTCGACGATCGCCACGCCAAGAAGCGGGTCGCGATCTGCGAGCAAGGAACCTTCGGCGGAACGTGTCTCAACGTCGGGTGTATTCCGACCAAGATGTTCGTCTACGCCGCCGAGGTTGCCGAAACCATCCGCTCGGCAGCGCGTTACGGTATCGACGCACACATCGATCGGGTGCGATGGGACGACATCGTGTCGCGCGTGTTCGGGCGCATCGACCCGATCGCGATCGGTGGTGAGGACTACCGGCGCGCCCAACCTAAGGTCGACGTCTACGGCACGCACACCCGCTTCGCTGCAGTGCAGGACGACGGTCGCTATTTACTGCGCACCGATAACGGTGAGGAGTTCACCGCCGAACAGGTGGTGATCGCCGCGGGCGCGCGGGCGGAGATTCCGCCGGCCATCCTGGACTGCGGGGTGCACTACTACACCAGTGACGACATCATGCGGATACCGGAACTGCCGAAACATCTGGTGATCGTCGGCGGCGGTTTCGTGGCATGCGAATTCGCCCACATCTTCTCCGCGCTCGGAGTCCGGATCACGATGGTGATCCGCGGCGGCTCGCTGCTGCGGCATCTGGACGACACCCTGTCCAGGCGGTTCACCCGGATCGCGGCGAGCAAGTGGGAAGTGCGCAGCCACCGCAACATTCTCGGCTCGCACGAAAACCGCTCCGGCATCGTGCTGGAACTCGACGACGGCTCGGAGCTACAGGCCGATGCCGTGCTGGTGGCTACCGGACGGCGCTCCAACGGCGATCGTCTGGACGCCGACACAGCCGGAATCGAGATCGACGATCGCCGTATTGTCGTCGACGAATACCAACGGACCTCGGCGCGTAACGTTTTCGCGCTCGGCGATGTGTCGTCGCCGTATGAGCTCAAGCATGTTGCCAACCATGAAGCACGCGTCGTGCAGCGTAACCTGCTGTACGACTGGGACGACACCAAAGCGATGGTCGCCACCGATTACCGCTATGTTCCCGCCGCGGTGTTCACCGATCCGCAGATCGCCTACGTCGGATTGACCGAGAACGAAGCTGTTGCAAAGGGTTTCGACGTATCCTGCAAAATCCAGGACTACGCGGACGTCGCCTACGGCTGGGCGATCGAGGACACCGTCGGCATCGTGAAACTCATCTCCGACTCCAAGACCGGTCAACTGCTCGGCGCACACATCATGGGACACCAAGCCTCGTCGATCATCCAGCCGCTGATTCAGGCGATGACCTTTGGCCTGAGCGTGCACGAGATGGCGCGAGGTCAGTACTGGATTCACCCCGCGCTGCCAGAGGTCGTCGAGAACGCGCTATTGGGCCTGTCGGACTGAGCTGGTCAGGCGGCGCTGGTTGACGATCGACCGCGCGGCCGGCTGTCGATCGACCACAGGTGACCACAGTCGGGACATTGCAGGTGCAGGAGCCACGCCTGGTAGTCCAGCAGGTACTGCCAGTGCGTATCGCAATTGCGACTGCTCTGGCAATCAGTGCACCCGACGGCGTGCTCGCACTGTGGGCAGCCGAACCAGGCACGGCGACCCCGATCAGCAGTGGGATCAATCGGCAACACGGCCAGCCACCCGATCCGGAAGCACTCCGGCGGCCACCAGGTCGTCGTAGATACGTTGCTGATCGTCGTCAAGATTGGAGTACAGCATCGCGTACGCGCGATCCTCCTGGGCGAGCACTTCCACCGGATCCCAGTCGTCCCCGATCGCCTTGAGGATGGCGGCCCGGCGGCGCGCCTCATCGAGGGTTAGGTCGTATGCGAACGCCAGATGATCAGCCTCAGCCGCCACTTGTTCTCCCCTGCCGACATGTCGAACGAGCTACCAGAGTCAGCGGTAGCGCTCGCGGTCGGCAATGGCCTGGGTCACATTCGGCGGTTGAGCTTGATCACAATTTTTCCGCCAGCCAGGCGGTCCTCCGCGCCGGCATCATCGAGCAGCGCGTTTGGCGGCCTTGTACATCAGCGATTGCTTCAGCTCACGCGGCCAGTCCCAGGTTCCCGGTGGTGAGCCGATCGCTCAACGCAGCCGCTAAGGGGTCATCGCCAACTCCGACAGGCTCCAAACCGCGGCGATGCGGCGACACGGAAATCCGGCGCTTGTGCTCAGGCGCTGCTGCCTAATGGGGGTGGTTGTGCTCTTGCCCTAGATCCGCTTGGTGCACGTGCGGATGCGTGTGTTCAGTTCCGTCGGCGTGGGCGTGGGAGTGGTCGTGCTCGACATGTTCGTGCTCGTGGCTGGTGTGCGGGTGCGTGTGAGTAAGTTCGTCGTGGCGGTGTTCGTGGGTGTGCGGTTCCTCGTGACCGTCTTGATGCTGTGTCACTGTCGTCTCCTGTGGTGTGAGATCCCGGCGGTATCTATTGTGCTCTCCGCGACGAGCCCTGGGAACAAGCCAAACCGGGTGGATTGACGGCATCCTGTCTGGTCTGCAACCCTCGCGGCGCCTGGGGTGTAGAACAGTGCGCATGGGCCTCAGGTACCAGGGCTCCGGGACTCGGCGGTGATCACCCGTGCATGAGCTTTCGCTGTGCGAGGCGATCGCCGGCGTGGTGAAACCGTACGCCGACGGTCGCCACGTCGACATCGTGCGCGTCAGGATCGGCGCGCTACGTCAGGTGGTTCCCGAGTCGCTGTCGTTTTGCTGGACGCTGCTCCGAGACTACGAGGACATGCCCGACGCCGAGTTGGAACTCGAGTTCGTCACCGCTGAGGTGCGCTGCCGGTCCTGCGGCAACGAGTCTGCGATCACTTCGCAGTGGTCATTGCTATGTCCGCATTGCGGGAGTGCCGACGTCGAAGTGCTGCGCGGCGACGAGTTTTTGGTGACGTCATTGGATGTCTCGTGAAAGGTGTTGACGATGGGTAGATTTCATCGCCACGACGACGGAACCGTGCATACCCACGAGCACGGCGATCACGACCACGCCCATCCTCACGACCACGGCGATCACAGCGGCTATCACACCGGCACCCAGCGTGTCGACGTGCTGGAGGCGATTTTCGCCGAGAACGATGTCCGGGCCGGATTTAACCGAAATGCGTTTGAGGACAATAGCGTTCGTGCAATCAACCTGATGAGTTCCCCGGGCTCCGGCAAGACGACGGTATTGCAGGCCACCCTCGACGAACTCGCCGGCGAGATCGCCGTCGGAGTGATCGAGGGCGACATCGCGACCGACCTGGACGCCGCCAAACTCGGTGGTCGGGGTGCCCAGATATCCCTGCTGAACACTGGCAATGGATTCGGCGGCGAATGCCACCTCGACGCACCCATGGTCAACCGCGCACTGCAGGGACTAGACCTTGCCCGCCTCGATCTGGTGATCATCGAAAACGTTGGAAATCTGGTGTGCCCGGCCGAATTCGACGTCGGCGAACACGCCAAAGCGATGGTTTATTCGGTTACCGAGGGTGACGACAAACCGCTGAAGTACCCGGTGATGTTCCGCGCCGTCGACGTGGTGCTGCTCAACAAGATAGATCTGGTGCCGTACTTGGATGTCGACGTAGAGTCGTATGTCGCCCGCGTGCGCGAGGTCAATCCGACGGCGACGATTTTGCCAGTCAGCGCCCGCACCGGCGTCGGCATGGCCGATTGGTTCGATTGGCTGCGACAGTTCACAGCGGGCTCAGCGACCTGAGGGCACCGCGATTTCATCTCAAGCACGCGTCTGGATGGCAGGCGGTAATCCCTTAAATCCCAACAGATGCGACTGATTCGCAAGACGGGCTTTATGTTGCTGAACGATCCGCGCCCCTGCTGGTTCCGAACGGCGATCGAGCGGCCAGAATACGCCTCTGCTTAACGAAATCAGGCACAAATCCGGAAACCCGGACACCGGCCTTCCGGATTTGCCAGAACTTCGTTGACAAGGTAGTTCGGCGAGAGTAAACCCAGAACCACGCGCCGCGTAAGCGGGCCGATCGTCGACTCCCGCGGCGCCAGGGACCTTAGCCCGGGCCCGGAAAGCTGCGCTATGCCAACGGAAGCAGCAGTCAAAGCGGAAGAAACTTTGATCCATGTTCTATGGATTAATGCGGGCCTAAGTTGCGATGGCGATTCGGTGGCACTGACTGCGGCCACCCAACCCAGTATCGAGGAGATCGCGCTGGGCGCGCTCCCCGGTCTGCCCAAGATCGCTGTGCACTGGCCGCTGATCGACTTCGAGTGCGGTCCCACCGGCGGGGCAGACGATTTCCTCGAGTGGTTCTTCAAGGCCGACCGCGGTGAGCTCGAGCCGTTCGTGCTCGTCGTGGAAGGTTCGATTCCCAACGAAGCGATCAAGAACGAGGGGTACTGGTGCGGCTTCGGCAACAACCCGGCCACTGGGCAGCCGATGACGACCAGTGAGTGGCTCGACCGGCTGACCCCGAAGGCGACGGCGGTGGTCGCGGTGGGGACCTGCGCCACCTACGGCGGCATCCACGCGATGGCCGGCAACCCGACCGGGGCGATGGGCGTACCCGACTACCTTGGCTGGG
>Ga0209248_10000731_pt1 | contig 10411 bp, 11 predicted proteins | sample BogFormECP04_OM1_FD_188241 | JGI IMG/M metagenome (GOLD analysis project Ga0209248, IMG submission 188241) | Bog forest soil microbial communities from Calvert Island, British Columbia, Canada - ECP04_OM1 (SPAdes) (version 2) | ecosystem: Environmental > Aquatic > Freshwater > Wetlands > Bog ... | reverse complement strand
CGCATACTGCACCGACAGCTGGAGTGGCCGGCTTGACTGAGTGACCGGACGCTCGTGGACTTGCGATAACGAAACGAGGATTTCTCATGGCAGCGAAGACACTTCCCGGCGGCACGTTCACGATGGCCGAGGAGCTGGCGGTCACGCGCGTGGGCTACGGAGCGATGCAGCTGGCCGGCCCCGGCGTCTTCGGGCCGCCGAAGGACCGTGACGCCGCGATCGCCGTGCTGCGCGAGGCGGTGGAGCTGGGCATCACTCACATCGACACCAGCGACTACTACGGCCCGCACGTCACCAACCAGATCATCAAGGAAGCCCTGCACCCCTACCCGGACGAGCTGCACATCGTTACAAAGGTTGGGGCGTATCGCGACGTAAATGGCGGCTGGCCACACGCGCTGTCTCCCGAGCAGCTGCGCCAGGCCGTGCACGACAACCTCATCCACCTCGGCCTCGAAGCACTCGACGCCGTCAACCTGCGCGTCGGGGGGTTCGACAGCCCAATCCCCGGCTCGATCGCCGAGCCGTTCACGGCGCTCGCGGAGATGCAGCAGGAAGGACTGATCAAGCATCTCGGCATCAGCACCGTCTCCGCGGAGCAGATCGCCGAGGCCCAGTCGATCGCGCCGATCGTGTGCGTGCAGAACCTCTACAACCTCGCCCACCGCCTCGACGACGACCTGATCGAGTCCCTCGCCGCACAGGGCATCGCCTACGTGCCCTACTTTCCGCTCGGTGGCTTCACGCCACTGCAGTCCGACATACTCGAATCGGTCGCCACCCGTCTGGACACGACACCGATGGCAGTCGCGCTCGCCTGGCTGCTTCAGCGCTCCCCGAACGTCCTGCTGATCCCCGGGACCTCATCCGTCGCGCACCTGCGCGAGAACATCATCGGCGCTGCGCTCGCCCTCTCCGAGGACGAGCTCACCGAGCTGAACAGCATTGGCTGACCGCGGCGTGCGGGCTTGTGGCTGTGCACGGACGCCTATGTGCGCGGGTAGTGAAAGGCCTGTGTCTGCGTGACCTTGCCGACCAGCACGCCGTCCGCGCGCGCCAGCTCGCTCTCTAGCACGATCAGCGTGCGACCCTTGTGCAGCGGGCGCGTGCTGGCCAGCACGGCGCCGTCGCGGACGGCCCGCAGGAAGTTCGTATTGGACTCGATCGTGGCCGTGCCGGTGGAGCCCTCGGGCAGGTTCAAGAAGGCGCACACGCCGCCGCAGGAGTCTGCCAGGGCCATCAGTGCGCCCCCGTGTAGCAGGCCCCCCGCCGTGCAGCGCTCAGGCGCCCACTCGAGGCGACCGCGCACGAGCTCGGGACTCGCCTCAAGGAGCTCCACCCCGAGCAGCACCGCGAGCGGCATCGTGTCGCGGATTTGCTCGGCTGTCGGCAGCTCGCTCATGCGTGCCGCCGAGCCTAGCGCGATGGGCGATCGCAGGGTGATCCTCGGTCCGGTCTATACAGCGCGAACTCCCCCCGACGCGAGCGGGGTCAGTCCTGCGCTTTCGCCGCGAGTTCCGCGCGTGCCGCCTGGGCGAGCTCGGCACCCGTATTGGCGTGTCCGGCGACGCCCCAGCCGCCTTCGGGCGACTCGGTGAGCAGCACCCAGGTCCGCTCGGCGACGCCCGGGTCGCCCGCAGCGCCTGACACGATCTCGGTCAGCTCTTTCACCACCCCGAGCTGCTTGTCGCGATCGAGCACGCCCGTGGGCGTGAGGACCTGCACGCGCACGTAGTTACTGTCGCCGTTGACGTTTGCGATCGCGCTCGCGGGGAGCTCGTGGATGAACGCGGCGGTGTTGTTCCGGAACAGCGCGAGGTCTGGCACCCGCTCCCAGCGCATCACCGCACTCGCCAGGTCCCGCACGAGCGTGTGCTTGTCCTCGAACGTTCCGGCCGCGGCATATACGTCGATCATCGGCATGGCTAGACCCCTTTCTAAGCCCCCACGGATTCGGCACTCACGTTCGCGGCGGTCCGGATCACGTCGAGAACCGCATCGGGCTGTGAAAGCATCGGGACGTGGCTGCTGTCGAGCTCGTGGGTGGTCGCGCCCATGCGGTTCGCGACGAAACGCTCCAGGTCGGGATGGACGGTTCGGTCGTTGTTGGCCACGATGTACCAGCTCGGCTTCGACCTCCAGGCGGTGCCTGGGACCTTTTCGTTGAACAGCTCGGCGGCAGGCACGCCCTGGCTCGACCATACGAGCTTCTGCTCCTCCGGGGACAGGTCTCCCGCGAAGCACTCGATGCCGTCTGGGAGCAGCCAGATGCGCCCGTCCGCGATCTCGATGTGGGCAAACACGTCGGTGGTGGGGAACTTTTCTTGCAGGCTCTGGGAGGTCTCGTCTTCGTCCGGAGCGAGTGCGGAAATGTACACGAGGCCGGCAACGCGCTCGTCAGTCCCCGCGGCTGTGATGACGGTCCCGGCGTAGGAGTGTCCGACGAGGACCGCCGGGCCGCTGACCCGCCCCAGCGCGCGCTTGACCGCGGCGACGTCGCCCTCGAGTGTGTCGAGGCTGTTCTGGGTGGAGACCACCTCGTGCCCCTCTGCCTGAAGCGTGGGGATCACCTTCCTGTAGCACGACCCGTCGGCCCACAGGCCGTGGGCGAAGACAATGCTCGGCCTGCTCTCCGAAGACATGCTCATCCTTTCGTTTGTGCGGGTGCAACCGAGCAGGAGCCTGACTCGCAACGTCCGCGTTCTCTTGAGTCATGCGACTGCTTCTCGCGGGGTGGTCAAGCAGCGACGGTCGAGGAGAGCAGTGCTGAGGGCACCTCGACGCGGAGCGCCTCAAGGAGCGCGGCGAGTTTTCTGTCGAGCTCGACCCCGACTGCCGAGACCGCAGGGATCCCGAAGCTGCCGAACTGCATGCTCGGCTGGTCGGCGGTGAACCACGCGCGTTCGTGTGCGTCTTCCCAGATGACCGTATGGAGCGGCGCGTAGAGCATGGCGCGCGGATCGTGGCGGAACATCTGCTCGGCGATGGTGACGTTGCCCATGAGGTAGGCGATGCAGTCCTGCTCGTCGCCCGCGAGCTGCATCACGGGATGGACGTCGTTGCGAAAGTAGATGAGAAATCCGTGCGGGGCCCATTCTGCGTGCGCATCCAACACTTCCGCCCAGCTCGCTCCGCGCTGCACGAGCGCGGCGATTTCCTCGACGGGATTGGCGGGCACCGCCTGCTCGTAGAGCTCTTGGAACTCGCGGACACCCGGAACCTCGACGTTCAGGCGTCTGACGGTGTAGGTCTCATGGCTCGTTGCCACCCGGGCAACGTAGCCCTGGCCGGCGCCCCTTCGCTTGAGTCATGTGACTGCTTGCGCTTATCCTCGGGTTATGGCCGTCTCGAGCCCGCCGGATGCGACCAGCGAGCTGATCGGGCGCAACGAGGAGGTTGCGCTTATCGACGCGCTTCTGGATCGCGTCCGCGACCGCGGCGGAGCACTTGCGATCCGCGGCGAGCCCGGGATTGGAAAGTCGGCATTGCTCGACCGCGCGCGCGGCCGCGCTAGCTCCTTGGGTGCTCGCACGCTCGCGACCGTGGGCGTCGAGTCTGAGTCAGAGCTCGCCTTTGCGGGACTGCACCAGCTGCTTCGGCCGATTGGCAGCAACATCGAGAGGCTTCCGGACCCACAGCGACAGGCGCTCGACGCAGCATTCGGCGTCGACGATCTGGTTGAGGCGGATCCGTTCCGCGTCGCGCTTGCTGCCTACCGCCTCCTTTCCGACGCGGCGGACTCGAGCCCACTGCTGTTGATCGCGGACGACGCGCAATGGCTCGACCATTCGAGCCTTGACGTGCTGAGTTTCATCGCACGGCGGCTGGACAACGAGCCGGTGGTGTTCATCGCCGGCCTTCGCGACGGGTTCTCGACAGCGCTCGAGGAGGCTGGCTTGCCGATCCTCGAGCCCGGCCGCCTGTCGGCATCCGATTCCGAGAAGTTGCTCGACCGCGTCGCGTCGGGGCTGTCGCCGTACGTGCGCGGCCGCGTGCTGGCCGAGGCCGCCGGCAATCCGCTCGGACTCGTCGAGCTCGCCCGGACCATGCCCGAGGCAGGCAACCCCGTCGAGCTGCTGTCGCCGACGCCGGCGGCGCTGACCGCGCGTCTGGAGCGCGCGTTCGGGGCGCGCCTTGACGGGCTCGATGAGGACACGCGCCTGGTGTTGCTTGCCGCTGCGCTCGACGGCAGAGCCTCGATCGCGGAGCTCCTGTCAGCTGCCACGCTCGTCTCCGGGCATGAGGTGGCGCTGTCTGTTCTGGACAGCGCCGACGAACGTGGCCTGGCGCAGGCGCACGGATCCGAGGTGCGCTTTGAACACCCCCTGATCCGCTCGGCGGTGCAGAGCACGGCGCCACCGGCGCAGCGGCTCGCGATGTACGCCGCCTTGGCGGAGGTCGTGATCGATCCGGAACGGCGGCTGTGGCACCGCGCTGCGTGCGCAGTCGGTCCTGACGAGGAAGTCGCGTCTGCATTGGAAGAGCAGGCGCAGATCGCGCGCCGGCGCGGCGCGGTCATGGTCGCCGCGGCCGCCCTCGAGCGTGCCGCCATGCTCACGTCCGATCCGCGCCAAAAGGGCGAGCGGCTGCTGCAGGCAGCCGAGCTCGTCTACGACCTCGGGCGTGTGGACGTTGTGAGCCGGCTTCTGAGGGAGGCAGAGTCACTCGAGCTGGGTCCGCTCGAGGCCGCCCGCATGGCCTGGTTGCAGCAGATGATCAGCGGGGACGTCTGGTTTGAGAAGGGCGCTGCAAAGACGTTCGTCACGATCGCGGAGCGCCTGTGCGACGGCGGCGATCCGGATGCGGCATTGCGGTCGCTCGTGCCGGTCGCGCATCGCTGTTGGTGGACGCGCTCCCGCCCCCGGACACGGCAGTACATCGTCGATGCCGCCGAAGGCATCGGCTTTCCGGACGACGACCCACGACTGCTGGTTGTGATCGCGCTGGCCAATCCGGAGTTGACCGCGCCGTCGGTGCGGCGCCGAGTGGCAGAGTTGCGGCTGCAGGAGATGACCGATCCGGTCGCTGCGATGTATGTGGGCATCGCGGCCGAGAAGGCGGGCGACTTCGCGGCAGGCTCGCGCTTCCTCGCGCGCGCGGTCGAGCGGTTGCGCGAGCAGAGCAGGCTCGGCATGCTCACGCAGGCGCTCGTCCACTACGCATGGGCTGCCACCTACGCGGGTGACTGGGAAGCGGCCGAGCGGGCAGGCGGCGAGGCGGCGACGCTCGCGCGCGAAACCCGCCAGCCTCAGTTCGGACTCACCGGGCAGCTCCTAGCGGCGCTGGCCGCTGCCTTGCGCGGTAGCGAAACCGACCTCGATGCGATGCTCAGCGCGCCGGAGCGAGCACTGACGGCGATGAGGGGCGGCCCGTTGCTCGCCCCCGCGCACCTTGCACGGGGTGCGGCCGCTCTCAGCGAGGGACGGCACAACGACGCATTCCGCGCGCTCTGGCCGGTGTTCGATGAGGCCGACCCGGCGTATCACCGGTTCATGCGCTGGCCGGCCGTGCTCGACCTCGTCGAGGCCGGCGGTCGCGGTGAGCACGCGGCACGCGTCACGAAGGTCACGGGCGAGCTCGAGCAGATCGCGATGCGCAGCGAGCCGCCGATCCTGCGCGCCGGTCTGGCCTGCGCGCGACCGCTGCTTAGCGACGACGATCACGCCGAGGCGCACTTCCTGGCGGCGCTCGGCGACCAGTCGCAGAGCTACCCCTTTCTGCGTGCGCGGACGCTGTTCTCATTCGGTCGCTGGCTGCGACGGCAGCGCAGAAGCACAGACTCACGCCCACCTCTGCGCGACGCGATCAGCCTGTTCGACGCGTTGGGCGCGGCGCGATGGAGCGAACGCGCACGCCAGGAGCTGCGAGCCACCGGCGAGACGATCGGGCCGCGCACGCCGGACGCCCGCGATCGGCTCACCGCCCAGGAGCTTCAGATCGCCCAGCTGGCAGCAGCGGGCCTGTCGAATCGCGAGATTGGCGAGCGGCTGTTCCTGTCCCACCGCACGATCGGATCGCACCTGTACCGGATCTTTCCGAAGCTCGGGATCACTGCCCGCTCGCAGCTGCCCGCGGCCCTTGAGCCGTCGCGCGAAGGAACAACCGGCTGACTTAAGAATCTTCAGCGGCCCGGCTCGTACTGCCATTCCCGACACGGGCCGTTGTGGTCGCAGTAGGGCTCGTTCGATGACTGGCCACAGCGGCAGATCGCGGCGCGGGTCTCCCGTTTCCCATCGAGTTCAAGGTCCCCCTCGAGCAGCAACGGTCCACCCTCCGGTAGCCGGATTCGCGTCGGGACCACGGGTTGCTCGGGCTCGCCCTCTCGCAGCGTGTAGTGCAGCGCGCCGGTGGGGCATCGCCGGATCACGGCCGCGAGCGCCTCGGCATCAGCGGCGTCAGGAGCAATCCATGGGCGCTTCGCCGTATCGAAGACGGCCGGTAGACCGCGCACGCATTCGGCAGCGTGAAGGCACCGAGCCGCGTCGTAGGTCACCTCAATGTGCTCGCCCTCGTAGCGTTTCACAAGCCGAACTGCTCCCTGTAGGTATCTGGAACGAGCGCCTCGAACTCCCGATGACGTTCGATGAATGCGTTGACGAAGGGACAGAACGGCAGCACGGCGAGACCTCGTGCGCGTGCGTCTTCCAGAGCAAACCGGATCAGCCGGTCACCGAGTCCGCGACCCCCGAAACGCTCGTCGACTTCGGTGTGGAAGAACGCGATCAGGCCGGGGCGTGCGCGATAGGTGCAGTAGCCGACCACCTCGCCGTCAATCGACAACTCGTAGCGATCACGGTCAGGCGCGTCAGCCACCTCGATGCGCTCGGCCACAGCCATGACCGGAACATTAGAACGCTGAAGCGCCCAGAACCTCGTCGAGAGCCTGCTCGATCGACTGCTCGCCGGAGTTCACGTAAAGGATGCGGTGGGTGCTGCGCGTATCTGCGAGCAAGCGGGCGAGCACGCTCGCGACATCGTCACGTGGCACCGATCCGCGAAACGGGGCAGCGTCAATGCGGACGTTCCCGGTGCCCGCATCATCGGTCAAGCCGCCCGGCCTGAGGATCGTCCACTCGCGGTCGCTTGCCGCTATCGCCGCATCGGCTTCCGCCTTCGCCCGAAGGTAGATTTCGAAGACGTCGTCGCCGTCAGGCGGGTCCTCGGCACCCACGCTGCTGACCAAGACGTAGCGGGGGATGCCGGCAATCTTGGCCGCGCGCAGGAGCTTGATCGCTCCGTCGCGATCCACGGTCAGCTTGCGATCGGCTCCGCTATCGGCTCCGGCGCCTGCAGCGAAGACCACGGCGTCCGCACCTTCAATGGCCGCGGCGATCTCATCGACGGTCGCGTGCTCCAGGTCGCATACGACCGGAGATGCTCCTGCCTCGCTCACCTCGGCGGTCTGATCCGGATTGCGAATCAGCCCGATGAGTTGCTCGCCCTCGACCGCAAGCAGCCGCGTCAACCGCAAGGCGATCTTCCCGTGGGCACCTGCAATCGCGACCTTCACGACTGGATCGTATTCCAATCGTCAGGTGCCCTCAGCTGCCGGTATCGGTGGAAGCCAGTCGCCGAGGACGGAACGAAACTGCGCCGTGTCGATCGGCTTGGGAGGCCCGGCATCACTCAAGCGCGCTCCGCACAGACGTAACCCGCTGCGTATTGAAGCCCAGCCAATGCATCCGGCCCATATATCGCGCGTGCTCGATCTTCAGGCAGCGGTCCACGATGACGTCCAGGCCGCCTTCCTCGGCAAGCCGCGCGCCCTCCTCGTTGATCACGCCGAACTGGCACCAGAGAACGCCCGCGTTGATCGCGACGGCTTCCCGGGCGATCGCCGGCAGCGCATCGGGAGCGCGGAAGACGTTGACGACGTCCACCCGGTCAGGCATATCCGACAGGCTGGGGTAGCTCACCTCTCCGAGGACCTCGGTCTCGCGCGGATTGACCGGGATAACCCTGTAGCCGTGGCGCTTGAGGTAGAAGCCGACGAAGTTGCTTGGGCGCAGCGGGTTCGCGGACAGGCCGACGACGGCGATCGTGTGCGCGCTATGGAGCACGCGCTGGATCGTCAGCGGGTCCTGGTATCGCTCGAGATCCAGCTCGGTCATCTCACGCCCGCGAGGCCCCGGTCGAGATCCCAGATCAGATCATCCACGGACTCGGTTCCCACCGAGAGCCTGATCGTCCCGGGCCGGACGCCTGCCGCCTGGAGCTCCGCGTCGCTCAGCTGGCGGTGCGTCGTGCTGGCGGGGTGGATGATCAGGCTCTTGGCGTCGCCGACGTTGGCGAGATGCGACCAGAGCGTCACGGCGCGGATCAGGTCTTGGCCGGCGGCACGCCCGCCCGCACAGTCGAACGAGAACACCGCGCCCGCGCCGCGCGGCAGGTACTTCGCCACGAGCGACTCGTATGCGCTGCTCGGCAGCCCGGGGTACGTGACGTTCGAGACCCCCTCGTGGGACTCGAGGAACGCCGCGACCGCACGAGCGTTCTCGACGTGGCGCTCCATGCGCAGCGACAGCGTCTCGAGCCCCTGCAGGAACAGGAACGCGCTGAACGGCGAGAGCGCCGCGCCGAGGTCGCGCAGCGTCTCAGCCCGCAGCTTCATCAGGTAGCCGTAGGTCCCGAACGTCTCGTGGAACTGCAGCCCGTGGTAGGCCGGCGACGGGTCCGCGACCACCGGGAAGCGCCCATTGGACCAGTCGAACTCGCCGGACTCGACGACGACGCCGCCGATGCTCGTCCCATGGCCGCCGATGAACTTTGTCGCCGAGTGGATGACGATGTCGGCGCCCCACTCGATCGGGCGACACAGGTATGGCGTCGCGAACGTGTTGTCCACGATCAGTGGCAGCTCGTGGTCGTGGGCGACGGCGGCCAGAGCCCCGATGTCCAGGACGTTGCCGGCCGGGTTGCCGATCGTCTCGCCGAAGAACGCCTTGGTGTTCGCCTGCACAGCGCCCCGCCACGCGGACGGATCGTCGGGATCGACCCACGTCAGCTCCACGTTCATCTTGCGCAGCAGATGCTTGAGCTGGTTCACCGTCCCGCCGTACAGCGCGGAAGACGAGATGACGTGGTCGCCGGGCTCCAGCAGCGTGAACAGCGCCGCCGCCTGCGCGGCGATCCCGCTGGCGAACGCCACGCCCCCGGCCCCGCCCTCAAGGTTCGCCACCCGCTCCTCGAAGGCGGCGACGGTCGGGTTCATGATCCGCGAGTAGGTGTTGCCGTACTCCTGCAGGTTGAAGTACGCCGCGGCCGACTCGGGATCCTCAAAGACGTAGCTGGTCGTCTGGAAGATCGGCACCGCGCGGGCACCGGTGTAGGGGTCCGGCCGCTGGCCGGCGTGGAGCTGGCGCGTCTCGAAGCCGTACGCGCGCGTCTCCTCTGCTGGATTTCGCTCGTCGTTCATCGAAGCTCCTTGAGGAAGCTGCGGATGATCGGCGTCTGCTGCGCCTCCTCGAGCAGGAAGGAGTCGTGGCCGTAGGGCGCGTCGATCACGTGGAGCTCGACCGGCTTGCCCAACCCGCGGAGCGCCTGCTCGATGTCGCGCGATCCGGATGGCGGATACAGCCAGTCGGAGCTGAACGCGATCAGCAGGGTCCGTGCCTTGACGCCTTCCAGCGCTCGCGAGAGCGAGCCTCGGCCGTGCTCCTGCGCGAGGTCGAAGTAGGTCAGCGCCCGCGAGGTGTAGAGGTAGGTGTTGGCGTCGAAGCGCTTGACGAACGAGTCCCCCTGGTGTCGGAGATAGCTCTCGATCTCGAACTCGGGCTCGGTGATCGTGTAGCGCAGATTGTCGGCGAACTGCAGCCTGCGGCCGAACTTGTCGTGCAGCGCGGCGGCCGAGAGGTAGGTGATGTGGCCGATCATACGCGCCACGCTCATGCCCGCGTCTGGCGCGTCGCCCGTGTCCTGGTAGCGACCCCCCTGCCAGGCCGCGTCGCGCATGATCGCCTCGCGGGCGATCGCGTTCCATGCCATGCCCTGCGGGTGCAGGGCATGCGTGCTGGCGATCGCCACGACGGAGTCGATCTGGTCGGGGAACATGACCGCCCACTCGAACGCCTGCATCCCACCGAGCGAACCGCCGGCCACCGCGGCGAGCCGCTCGATCCCCAGCGCATCCAGGAACGCGCGCTCGGTCCTGACCATGTCCGCAACGGTGATCACCGGGAAGTCCGGGCCGTACGCGCGCCCCGTCGCGGGGTCCGGCGACGATGGTCCGGTCGTCCCGCGGCAGCCGCCGAGGAGGTTCGTGGAGATGACGAAGTAGCGGTCGGTGTCGAAGGCCTTACCCGGTCCGATCATCCCGTCCCACCAGCCGAGCCCCTTACCGGTCTCGCCATCGCGGTCCTCGGCGCCGAATCCGTCACGGGTGCTCTGGGCCGTCGCCTCCTTGGAGAACCCG
>Ga0209248_10000730_pt1 | contig 10413 bp, 10 predicted proteins | sample BogFormECP04_OM1_FD_188241 | JGI IMG/M metagenome (GOLD analysis project Ga0209248, IMG submission 188241) | Bog forest soil microbial communities from Calvert Island, British Columbia, Canada - ECP04_OM1 (SPAdes) (version 2) | ecosystem: Environmental > Aquatic > Freshwater > Wetlands > Bog ... | reverse complement strand
CGAACGTTTTAGACGCGCGCCTCTTTCCAGAGCGTCATCACTTGCGCGGTCCCTACGGCCTGAGCGTTTCCGGGGCGGTTGCGCCTTCGGCGCCGGCGACGATACGCCGGACTCTTCCGCGAAGTGTCTTCGACTGACCGTGCGAGCTAGCCTGACCGCGCGAGGGTTGTCAACGCAAGATGGGTCCGGCTTTTGCCCATTCGCCTAGCCTGACGTTTTCTTCTTCTTGTGGCGCGTGGGCGGCGGGCCGCCGGTCCCGCCCTCGAAGCCGACGGTGATCGAATAGACGTCCGCCAGCTGGAGAGTCGACATCGGCAGCATGATTGGATCGGTCACGACGCGAAAGGCCCCGGCGGTGACGCCGTCCGTTGACGCCTCGACTTGATAGGTCTGCGCAAAGACGTCCGTCTTGTCGCTGTTGCGCGTCACCGTGATCTTCAGCGGCGCGCTAAAGGTCCCGGCCGCGCCTGCCGGCCCGATCACCACCTCGCCCTTCACGCCAATCTTGAGGCCGGCTTGCGAGGGGCCGGCGGGATCGCATTGGCGCGCCGTGTCGGCGATGTTGAACTGATAGCGCACGGAAGCGTTGTCCGGGCCGCCGACGCGCAGCGCCGCGCCGTTGTCGACGATTTCGACTTCCGGGCAATTGATGTCCTGCGAGGCGACCGGGAGGACCTTCGGCTTGTCACTCGGATTGGTTGCGGGTTGCCCGGCGACCGGCCGCGGGTTGGCGCCCGCGTTGAGAGTGGAGACGTTCGGATTCTGGTGGGAGAAAAAGCCGCCGACCGAGTCGCCGACTGAGCCGATCGTGCTGCAGCCGGCGACGACGCCGAGGGCGGTCGAAAAAAGCGCGATTCGGACATGCGTTGCGCGAACGATCATTGCGTCAGACTTCGACAATTGAGCGGCTGGGGTCCGTTTGAAGGACAGGGCGGTGCTTACCCCGCTGACGCCTTCAAGGCAATTGCTCGTAAGCCTCCTTGAAACCGGCGAGCGGCGCCTGCATGCCGACGCCCTGCTCGGGCGTCTGAAAGATGCCAAGCGTCGCGGTCTTTCCATTTTTCAGCTTGTCGATCAGGGCGCTGTCCATGGCGAGCTGGGCGACGCAGCCATTGGGGAGGCACTGCAGGAAGCTCAAACGCCCGGCGTCCGCGTCGTCGATCCGCAAGCTCACGCCCGGAGGGAGCAGCACCCCGAGCGGCGCGATCACCCGCATGAGCCGCGCCTTGCGATCGGCGGTGTTGAGCACGATGACGACCAGGATCAGATTCGGCCGCTCCTGGTCGACGACGCTGAGCACGATCGCGCATTGCTCGTGTTCGGCGCCGGGCGGAGTCTCGCAGCGCGTCACCCAGTCGCCGTGCTTGTCCTTGATCGCGCCCTGCGTATCCGCCGCATCCACTCGGCCGGCAGCGGCGAGAAGCGCCAGTCCGGCCACAAGGCTCAAGAGCGCCCGGCCCGCCTTCGATCGTTTCGCGTCGGTGAACGCCGTCGTCCGCAATGACAATGATGCAATCCGTCGATCGGTTGGGGCGGAGACGAGCGAGGTCGCCATGGCGCGCCTGTCGCCGAAAACCGGCGCCAAAATGAGGCGGCCGACGGGGCCGGGGATGGTGGGCGCTAGAGGGACTGAACCTCTGACCCCTACCATGTCAGGGTAGTGACCCCACTGGAATCATTGGATATTTCGTTGAAACTGCGCCCTCTTGACCGCGTTTCGTTCCCTTGGTGTTCACTGTAGGCCGGTTCATTGTACCAGAGAGCACTACCACTTCATTTTCCATCTCTTGCCTGGTTCGCGACACCCTTCGAGGTCGCATCTCGGATGCCGCCCGGTCAACCCCATGCCGGCAAGCCGATCGCCGATAGCCGCGATTGGCGGCGGCCTTCGGATGCGGCACGAGGCTGTCGGCGAATGAGCTTTGTGCCTCATTCGCCGACGCCCGCATCGACGTAACCCGTCAGCGACAAACTCGAACGCCGGCGCGCCAAAAGCAGCGTGCGCCATAGGCCGGCCGCACAACGGCTGCGCCGCGGTAGCCATAGCCGCCATACCCACGATGAACGCCGACTGCGCCCCGTGGCCCGACGCATCCCGCTCGGTGGGGACCGGCTGCGCAGGCTGCAGCGTTGGCTTCGGAGACCTGAACGCCGAGCAAGCCGAGAACTAGCAGACCGGAAGCGATTGTCTTCACCATCACACGTTTCCTTTGATTGTCCTGCACGAAAGAGAGCCGCAGCGACTGGTCGCAATGGGCCATTCCTTGTGAAGCACTGATGAACGAAATAGGGCGCAGTTCGCCGCAATGGTTCGACACCGAGCGACACTCCGCCACTCGACGGCTTCGATCCTCGCTGAGAGCGGCGTGAGCATGGGCGAGATTGCGCAGATGCTAGGTCACTCGAATACGCGGATGGTCGAGTCGGTCTATGCGAAATTCAGCCCGACCTATCTGCGCAAGGCCGCCGACGCTGGAGTTTTGATGGTGGGCGCTGTAGGGATTGAACCTACGACCCCTTCGATGTCACCGAAGTGCTCTACCGCTGAGCTAAGCGCCCTGATGGTTCAATCGAACCGCAACCCTATCCGCAACCCTTTGCCCTATCAATGGACGGCGCTCTCATGTCAAGGTAGTGCTGTACCGCTGAGCTAAGCGCCCATCTCCCAGGGTCCCGAGCAGGCGAGCCCGCTCAAGGGCCGGCGGGGTATAGACGCTCGCGCCGCGGGGCGCAATGGGCGCCGTGAACCTTAAACCCTTCGGAAGAGTCGCCACCCTCGATGGATGCTCCCGCGCTGACGTTACGCCCGGCCGCGCCCGCCGACATCGACGCGGTGATGGCGATCGAGCGCTCGCCGGAGTTCGAGCTTTGCGTCGGCCGCTCCGAAGAGGCCGAGCATCGGGCGATGCTCGATTCGCCGTCTCACGCCTATCGGCTCGGGATCGGCGCGGGAGGCGCGATCGAGGCCTTCGCCATCCTGCGCGGCCTCGGCGACGTCCACGCCAACCTCTACCTCAAACGCGTCGCCGTCGCCCGCCCCGGACAAGGGCTGGGCACGGCCTTCCTGAGCCTGGTTCTCGACGAAGCATTCGGGCAAATGGGCGCCGAGCGCTTCTATCTCGACTGCTTCGCCGACAACGCCCGCGCGCAAGCCGCCTACCTGAAGCTCGGCATGAGCCGCGACGGCGTCCTGCGCCAGGCCTATCGTCTCGCCGATGGGACGCGCGCCGACCTCGTCATGATGGCGATCCTCAAGAGCGAGTGGGAGGGGCGCGGAGCGACTCTTAGACCTTTTTGCCGCCCTCATACATTTTGAGCCAAACGGCAGACTGCGCTTTGATCCACCTACGCGCTTCAGCTTCCGTCTTGAAGCCGTCGATCTGCGGTTGCCTTCCTCCGGGGAGCGTGAGACGCACATACCACTCGCCGTTCTTACTTTCGACGGCGTCGAATCGAGCCTTTGGTTTAGGGATCGCCATTTTCTCATTATGGGGCCGTACCGCCAATTCGGCCAGGGTGAAATTCGACCGTCACAATCAAACTGGCCCACCACCGTCGCTCGCCTCGCATTGACAACCCCGGCGCGCCATGATTTGCGAAACCGCGACGGGCGCGGGTTTCGCGCCCTGTCTGGATTTAGGCCCATGCCTCGCCGCTGGTTGAAAACGACGACCAAAGCGCGTCCTGCCGCGAAAGGCGGGACGAACGGCTGACTCGCGCCTTCCGCTCCTCCCCGGCGGGGCGCCGGGGCTCAGAGGTCCGATTCTAACATCGGATCGCAAGCGGGGAGCAGGGCAAAAAGGATTCTTCACCCATGTCAGGCTTCAAGGTCGCGGTCGCCGGCGCAACCGGCAATGTCGGCCACGAGATGCTTTCGATCCTCGCCGAGCGCCGCTTTCCCGTGTCCGAAGTGGTCGCGCTCGCCTCCCCCGCCTCGATCGGGCGCGAGGTCTCGTTCGGCGACAAGACGCTGAAGTGCAAGGCGCTCGAGCACTATGACTTTTCCGACACCGACATCTGCCTCATGTCGGCCGGCGGGGCGGTGTCGAAGGAATGGTCGCCGAGGATCGGCGCGCGCGGCTGCGTCGTCATCGACAATTCGTCGGCCTGGCGGATGGACCCGGACGTTCCGCTGATCGTGCCCGAGGTCAACGCGGCGGCGGCCAAGGGCTTCGGCAAGAAGAACATCATCGCCAACCCGAACTGCTCGACCGCGCAACTTGTCGTGGCGCTAAAGCCGCTGCACGACCGCGCGACCATCAGGCGGGTGGTGGTGGCGACCTACCAATCGGTGTCGGGCGCGGGCAAGGAGGCGATGGATGAGCTCTTTTCGCAGACGCGCGCCGTGTTCGTATCCGATCCGGTCGAGCCGAAGAAATTCCCGAAGCGAATCGCCTTCAACGTCATTCCCGAGATCGACGTCTTCATGGAGGACGGTTCGACGAAGGAAGAGTGGAAGATGATGATGGAGACCAAGAAGATCCTCGATCCCAAGATCAAGCTGACTGCGACTTGTGTCCGCGTCCCGGTGTTCATCGGCCATTCGGAAGCGGTCAACCTCGAGTTCGTCGAGCCAATCAGCGCCGACGAAGCGCGCGAGATCCTGCGCAAGGCGCCCGGCTGTCTGGTCATCGACCGGCGCGAGCCCGGCGGTTACATCACCCCGCACGAGGCTGCGGGCGAGGACGCGACCTATATCTCCCGCATCCGCGAGGATCCGACGATCGACAACGGCCTCAACCTTTGGATCGTGGCCGACAATCTGCGCAAAGGCGCGGCGCTGAATGCGGTGCAGATCGCCGAAGTTCTGGTCAATCGCGGCTGGCTGAAGCCCAAATTGAAGGTTGCATGACGATCCGTCGAGCGTGCAATACGAGGCGGCAGGTGTTGTCCCCACCTGTCGCCGCATTACCGACTAATCTATTATGGTGACGCGGCGCGACGTTCCGCGTTGTTTTTGAGGTTCGATTCGGCGATCCATGGCGCAAGATCCGGATATCCGTCTGCTCACCTCGCCGCGCATTTTCCTGGTCGGCATGGCGGCGTTCCTCGCGCTGGTCGGTTTTGTCGTTCTCATCCTTTACCAGCAGATCGCGCTCGCCTTCAGCGCCAATCCCGGCCTGAACGGCCTCATCCTCGGCGTTCTCGCGATCGGGGCCCTATTCACGTTCCGGCAGGTGATCCGGCTCTTCCGCGAAATCCGCTGGGTGAATTCGCTGACCGGCGCCCAGACCGGCGCCGCCCCCACGCCCATCCTGCTCGCGCCGATGGCGGCGATGCTCAACGCCGGGGCGGGCGCGCGGGGCTTGTCGACCATCACCACCCGCGCCATCCTCGATTCCATCGCCACCCGGCTCGACGAGGGACGCGAACTCAGCCGTTATCTGGTCGGACTTCTGGTGTTTCTCGGCCTGCTCGGCACCTTCTGGGGCCTCCTGGAGACGGTGCATTCGATCGCCGGCGTCATCGACAGCATGAAGACCGGGGTCGATACGGCGAGCATGTTCGACGCTCTCAAGACCGGCCTCTCGGCGCCGATCTCCGGCATGAGCGTCTCGTTCACCTCCTCGCTGTTCGGCCTCGCAAGCTCCCTCGTCCTCGGGTTTCTCGACCTGCAGGCCGGGCAGGCGCAGAATCGGTTCTATTCCGAATTCGAGGAGTTTCTCGCCAGCCACGTTCAGACAGCTCCGCTCGCCGAGGCGATGCCGGATGGGCCAATCATCCCGCAGGGCGCGCAACCGGCGATCGAGCATCAGCGCGACGCCAAGGCGATCGCGACGCTTGCCGAAGGCATTCAGGCGCTGGTCGGCCACATGCGCACCGAGCAGCAGCAGATTCGCGACTGGGTCGACGCGCAGGCGGTGCAGCAGGAGGATATCGGCAAGCTCCTCCGCCGCCTGCTGGACGAGCTCGGAACGCGGTAGTCCGCGCTAGTTCCTTCTCCCCGTACACGGGGAGAAGGTTAGGATGAGGTGCGTGGGCGAGTGGCCGCCAGCGGCAAATCGCGCCGCCCCTTACCCCGGCCTTCTCCCGACAACGGGGAGAGGGAGAACAGGGAGTTGAAGCATGGCGCTGTCGCGCTCGCGCCGCTACGAGGCGGTGAACTATTGGCCGGGCTTCGTCGACGCTTTATCGACGATGCTCCTGGTCATCATTTTTCTGCTGTCGGTGTTCATGCTGGCGCAATTCTTCCTGTCGCAGGAGGTCACGGGCAAGGACGAGGCGCTCGTCAAGCTCAATCGGCAAATCGAGGAGCTCACCAACCTCTTGGCGCTGGAGCGCACCCAGAAGGGCGCGGACGAAACCAAGATCTCGACCCTGAGCGCAACGCTCGACGCGGCCGAACAGGAGCAGAAGCGGCTCAAGGACGCGGCGTCTGAGGGCGCGGTCGATGCCGACGCCGCCAGCGGCAAGGCTTCGGCGGCGGCCATGGCGCTCGATCAGCAGAAGCAGATCTCGGCTCAGGCGCTGGCCCAGGTCGACGTGCTCAACCAGCAGATCGCCGCGCTGCGCCGGCAGCTGGCGGCGATCGAGGACGCGCTCGCCGCCTCGGAGACCGCCAACAAGGAATCGCAATCGAAGATCTCCGACCTCGGCCAGCGGCTCAACGTCGCGCTGGCGCAGAAGGTTCAGGAGCTGAACCGTTACCGCTCCGACTTTTTTGGCCGCCTGCGCCAGATCCTCGGCTCGCGGCCCGACATCCGCGTCGTCGGCGACCGGTTCGTGTTCGAATCCTCGGTGCTGTTTGACGTGGGGAAGGCCGACATCAGCCCGGCCGGGAAGCAGTCGCTCGATAGCCTCGCTTCCGCCGTCCTCGACCTCGAGCGCGAGATTCCGCCCGACCTGCCCTGGATCCTGCGGGTCGACGGCCATACCGACAACCGGCCAATCGGCGGCGGCCAGTACAAGTCGAACTGGGAACTGTCGGCCGCGCGCGCCGTCTCGGTGGTGCAATATTTGATCAGCAAGGGGGTCGAGCCGGACCGCCTGGCCGCGGCCGGCTTCGGCGAATTCCAGCCGCTCGACCAGGGAACGGATGATGAGTCGCTCGCCCGCAACCGGCGCATCGAGCTCAAGCTGACGGAGCGGTGAGCGCCTCGACCCGCGCCTTACGGGACTTTGCCGAGACCGATCTGCCGGCGCTGATCGATCTCTGGGCTGCGGCCTGGACGGCGACCGGCATTCCGATTGATTTCGACGCCCGCCGCGCCTGGATCGACGAACGACTCGGGGCGCTGCGCGCGGAGGGGACCGAGATCGTCGTCGGGCTCGGGGCGGGCGAGGAGGCCGCCGGCTTCGTCACCATCGATGCGAAATCCGGCTATCTCGACCAGCTCTGCGTCGCGCCGGCCGAACGCGGCTCCGGCCTGGCCACGGCGCTGATGGACGAGGCTAAGCGCCGTTCGCCCGGCACGATCGAGCTCGAAGTCAACGAAGCGAACCCGCGCGCCCGACGCTTCTACGACCGCGAGGGATTCAGGATCGTCGGGCAAGGGGTGAGCCCGCATTCGGGACTGCCGACGCTCAAGATGCGGTGGCGCGCAAAGGATAGCGGAGGGCGCTTTTCGCCGCGCCGGTTTGCCATCGCCGCCGTTCCCGGGTATCGCCATGGGCGTCGATCGGCCTTGGGAAGCCGTTGCGGGAGGGAGCGTTCGACCATGCGCACAACAATCATTCTGTCGCTGACGGGTTTCGGCCTCGTGGCGTTATCGGCGCCGGTGCTGGCCGACGACATCACGATCGCGGTCGCCGGGCCGATGACCGGGCCGGTCGCGAGCATCGGCGAGCAGATGAAGCGCGGCGCCGAGGCCGCAGCCGCAGCGATCAACGACGGCGGCGGCGTCGACGGGCGCAAGATCAAGATTGTCGTCGAGGACGACGCCTGCGATCCGAAGCAGGCGGTGACCGTCGCCAATCTCATTGTCGGGCAACAGATCAAGTATGTCGACGGCCACGCCTGCTCCGGGTCGTCGATCCCCGCTTCCGACGTCTATGCCGAGAACAACGTCCTGATGATGAGCCCGGCGTCGTCGAATCCGGCGCTGACCGAGAAGGGGCATGCGACGATCATGCGCCTTTACCCGCGGGACGACCGGCAGGGTGAGTTCATCGCCCCGTGGATCGCCGACAGATACAAAGGCAAGAAGATCGCCATCCTGCACGACAAGTCGGCTTACGGAAAAGGCCTGGCTTCGGTGGTGAAGGATAAGCTCAACGCCGGCGGAGTGACCGAGGTCATGTTCGAGGGCATCAATCCGGGCGAGAAGGACTATACCGCGGTCATCACCAAGCTGAAGAGCGCCGGGGCGGAGTTTGTCTACTTCGGCGGCTATCACGCCGAGGCCGGGCTCATTCTGCGCCAGGCGGCCGACCAGGGCGCCAAGTTCCAGCTCATGACCGGCGACAGCATCGCGACGTCCGAGTTCTGGGCGATGTCCGGGCAGGCAGGCGAAGGCACGCTGTTCACCTTCCCGACCGATCCCCGACGTTCGCCGAGCGCGGCCAAGGCGCTCGAGCAATTCAAGGCTCAGGGATACGACCCCGAGGGCTTTACCCTGTTCAGCTACGGCGTTGTTCAGGCGATCGCCGATGGCATCAAGCGGTCGGGGTCGGACGATCCGGCGAAGATCGCCGCGGCGCTCGAGGATGGCAAACCGGTCGACACCGTGATGGGCCCGGTCAAATTCGACGGCAAGGGCGACATCCTCGACCCGCGCTACGACATCAACATGTGGAGCGCCGGCAAATACGGGCCGATCGCGAAGTGAACCGACCGGCGCCCGTCAGGGCGATGCGCTTACGCGGCTGCGAGCGCCCGGCGCAGACCCTCGGGATCGGCTTTGATGGCGCGCAATAGCGTGCGAGCCGGGCCGCTTGGGCGCTTCGCCCCGCGCTCCCATTGCTGCACCGTCCTGACGCTGAACTGATAGGCGGCCGCGAACTCGGCCTGGGTCATTCCGACCGCGCGGCGAATGGCGCGTACGTCGATCTCGGGCGCCATGTCGGGCGCGGCGTCCGGGTTGGCGGCGATCTGGCGCGAGATGTCTCCGTCGGACAGCGCGTCGATCTTATTCCAGTCTGTCGCAGCCAATGCTTCAGCCGCGGCCTTGCTCAGCTTTTTTCCCATAACGTTTGACCTCGCGCGAATTAGCCTTGCGCAACGATATGATCCGCCGCGTCGAGCCGCGATCAACAAACACGCAAACAAACGGTCGCTCGCGAACGTGCCCGAAAGCGATCCGCCTTGCCTCGCCGTAGTCACTTCGGTCGTCTTCGACCGTCAGGTGCGGACCGCGAAAAGAACTTCGGCCAGCGCCAACGCAACGCCGTGCTTGGCGCGATTGGCTTCGTCCTTCGACGGATCGAATTCGAAATCCACAAACGCTAGACTACGCCTAGGGCGTAGTTCAGGCAAGAATATGGTTGGCCTGCCTCACGCCATCTCGGCGATGAACGCCTCGATGAGCGCGTCGAACGCCTCGGGTGTCTCCCATTGCGGCGTGTGGCCGGCGGCGGGGATCGTCTGCACCGCGCCGCGCCACAGCGTCGGCATGACGAGCGAGGCGAAATAGTGGCCGTTGACCAACTGTTCGTCGGCGCCCTGCAGCACCGCGAGCGGGACCTTGAGATCGCGCACGACCGCGATTTCGTCGTGGTAGCCGCCGGTCGCGGCGTTGGCGGCAAGGCCGGAGCGCGCCCGCCCGTCGGTGCGCAGAATGTCGTCGAGAAAGAACGGCGGAATGTCGGCGAAGCCGGGCCTGAAGAACGCGGCGAGATAGGTGGTCGCCTCCCCGCGGTCGATGCTCTCCTGGAAGGCGAATCTCATCGCCGGATTGGGCAGGAACGCCCCGCCCATCCCCTCCCGGGACGTGAGCGGCGGCGTGCCGAAAATCACGAACCCACGCGCGCTTTTAACATCAGGCGCGATTTCGAGCGCCACGTGGCCGCCCAGGCTCCAGCCGACGAACAGCGCTTGCTCGAGGCCAAGCGCGTCCACGACGGCCCGGATGGCGCGAGCATAGCCGGGCAGCGAGTAGGCGCCCGGGTCCTTCGCGTCGTCCGAGGCGCCGTGACCCGGGAGATCGACCGCGACCAGCCGAAAGCGTTTCCCTATCGGCCCGTCGAGCTGGCGTGAAAATGCCCGCGACGACGATGAATTGCCGTGGATGAGCACGGCCGCAGGCCCCCGCCCCTCCGACTCGCGAACCGCAATCGCGCCGTTCGGCGCTTCGACCTTAGACGTTTTCATCAGTTCCTTGCCTCCAAGACGCTCTCAAGGTCGCACCCTAGTTGGCCGCACAAGGCGGCGAAAGCCAGGGGAATCGCATTTGGAATTCCGCCGCCACATTGGCCGGGTTTTGCGTTTTGAATGAGATGGATTCTACCGGGTCGCGAATGATTCGCGGCGCGGGA
>Ga0209248_10000728_pt1 | contig 10429 bp, 8 predicted proteins | sample BogFormECP04_OM1_FD_188241 | JGI IMG/M metagenome (GOLD analysis project Ga0209248, IMG submission 188241) | Bog forest soil microbial communities from Calvert Island, British Columbia, Canada - ECP04_OM1 (SPAdes) (version 2) | ecosystem: Environmental > Aquatic > Freshwater > Wetlands > Bog ... | reverse complement strand
GGATCCTTCTCCACCTCTTCGAGATAGCGCTTCCACACTCCGGTGCGCCCGGGGGTGTGCACACCGGTCATGTAGTAGTGCATGATCCCGAACGAGAAGAATCCGCCGCCCTGCCCGAGCCGTTGCAGAGCCTGATCTTCGGTCTTGGCGACCATCATCGACAGGTCGCCACCGATGGCCAGGATGTTCGGATTGATCTGCGGTGTGACCGGGACACCGTTCTCCTCGAATTCCTTGTAGTAGCCGTTGACCCGCTCTGTCAGCGGCCCAGGCCCGGTGTAAGCGAAACTCAAAGCACCGATGCACTTTTGGGCCGCCATCTGCACGCTGGCCGGCCGCGTGCAGGCGACCCAGACCGGTGGATGCGGCTTTTGCATCGGCTTGGGAATCACGTTGCGCGCCGGCATCTCGATGTGCTCGCCCTTGAATCCAGAGAAGGGCTCCTCGAGCATGCACCGGATCGCGACCTCGAGAGCCTCTTCCCACTGCGCGCGCTTATCGGCGGGATCGATGCAGAATCCGCCCAATTCACCCACGGAGGAGGATTCCCCGGTGCCGAACTCGACACGTCCGTTAGAGATCAGGTCCAGGGTGGCGATGCGTTCCGCGACCCGGGCGGGGTGATTGACCGCGGGCGGCAAGTGCATGATGCCGAATCCCAGCCGGATGTTCTTGGTCCGCTGGCTGGCTGCGGCCAAAAACATCTCCGGAGCGGTGGAATGACAGTATTCCTCGAGGAAGTGGTGCTCGGTAAGCCAGACGGTGGAGAATCCGGCCTTGTCGGCGGCCTCAACCTCGTCCAGACAGTCTTGCAGCAGGATCCGTTCGTCGTCCGGCTGCCATGGACGCGGCAGGGCGAATTCATAGAACAGCGAGATTTTCATTGCTACCTCCTATGAGAATTAAGGGTCTGTTTGTCGCTGGCTTTGCCGGCCCGTGCGGCAGCGTGTTTCGCCGCGACAAAGCCAAATGTCATGGCCGGGCCTATGGTCGCCCCGGCGCCGGCGTAGCTGCGTCCCATCACCGGGGCTGCGGTGTTGCCCACCGCGTAGAGGCCCGGCACGACGGTGCCATCGGACCGCAGCACTCGGGCGTACTCGTCGGTACGCAGACCACCTGAGGTCCCGAGGTCGCCGAGGACGATTCGAAACGCGTAGTACGGCGGATCTCCCAGCGGATACAGGTTGGGATTGGGCAAGGTCGGGTCGCCGTAGTAGTTGTCGTAAACGCTGTCACCACGGTTGAAATCGTCGTCGTGACCCTGGTGTGCCAGTTCGTTGAAACGACGGGCAGTCTCGCCGAGTTGTGCTGCCGGCACGTCGATCTTGGTTGCCATCTCGTCCCACGTCGTCGCAGCTTTGACAACGCCCGATTCCAGCCACGCCGCCGGGACCTTACGCCCAGTGGGCACCGGCGCCCCGGGGATTTTGGGTATCGGCAGATGGCCTCCGACCACATAGCGATTGAAGGACCGGTGATCGGTGATGAGCCAGCATGGGATGTGGGTGACCCCGGACTTCTGGCCTTCGATCATGGCGTGACCGAAGTCCATGTATGGCGCAGCCTCGTTGATGAACCGCTTGCCTTCGCCGTTGACGATGAACTGCGCCGGCATCATCCGCTCGTTGAGCATGAATTGCATTCGGCCGTCTGGCCATTGGATCGCGGGGAACCACCAGGCTTCGTCGAGCAGGTCGGTGGCAGCCCCTACCTTTTCGCCGGCGCGGATGCCGTCGCCCATGGCGGCGGGATTACCAAAGCTCCAGTCCTGGTCCACGACAGGTAGGTGTTCTTTGCGCCAGGCCAGGTCGTGCTCGAAGCCTCCGGAGGCCACGATCACACCGAGGCGCGCACCGATACGCTGCCTCCTTCCGCCCCGCTCGACCAAGGCTCCGGTCACCGATCCATCGGCGCCAGTGAGTAGTTCAGCCATCGGCGAGTCGAGCCACAGTGGGATGCCCTGCTCCCGCAACGCCAGCCTCAGCCGAGCCGCCAGTGACTGCCCGATCGCCGCGATCCGCTCGCCGAACACTCTCGCCCTGACCATGCGGGAAATCAACTTCAGTAGGACGCCTTTCCCGGCCCACGACTGCCTGATCCGATAAAACGATCGAAGCTCTTTGGGGCCGAGCCATATTCCCTTGGGAGCGAGCGCCAACGGCTTGAGCAGTTTCTGCTCGTCGGCACCCAATTTCCGCAGATCGATGGGCGGCACGTTGATCGTGCTACCAAGTTCGGAGCCGCCGGGCAATTCCGGATAATAATCGGCATAGCCTGGCTTCCAGACGAATTCAAGCCAACCGGAGAGTTCCTCGAGAGACTCCAACATTTTCGGCGATGACTCGACGTACTGCCGTATTCGCGCATCGCTGACCAGACCGTTGGTGATCTGGTGCAGGTACTCGACAACGCCTTCCGGAGAAGGCACGTAACCCGCCCTGCGCTGCGCGGGTGCCCCAGGAACCCAGATGCCGCCGCCTGATAGCGCGGTGGAACCCCCGAAATAGGAGGACTTCTCCACGATCAACACGCTCAGACCGGCAGCATTTGCCGTCAGGGCGGCGGTCATGCCGCCACCACCAGACCCGACTATCAGCACATCGACAACGTGATCGAAGCCGTCCACATCTGCGGCGGTCACTTCGACACTGCCGTTCTAATGGCGAAGCCGGCGATCAGTTCGGCAACCGGCTTGTAGTAGCGCCGAGTCGTCGAGTACGGCCCTGCGGTTGCCAATGCCGCGAAAGCCGCGATCCACGTCCTGATTTCATGCGCTGAGCCGCCGCCCTCGTGCAGCACGAACGAGTTGGACCAATGATCGAACTCGGCAAGCCTTCCTGCGTCGATGATCTCCAGAAAGCGATGGTCCCACCCCGGATTGAGGGGTTGTAGTTGGCTCTCGCCGCCGGCGAAGTTCCTGGCCGCGTCCATCACGGCGGTCTGCCGGGCTTGCCGCTGCTCGGACGTCATCGGCACGCCGTGCACGATCCGCTGCAGGACCGCCTCGGGAGCCGTTGCCAGTGTTGGCACCGGAGGACTGTGCGAGAGTCCGCCGGATCCGATCACCAGGACCCGCTTGTCCAGGGTGGCCAAGTAGCTGCCGACCGCGGTACCCAGTGCCCGGCAACGATGTAACGGTCCCAGCGGCACTGCGATCGCGTTGACGAAGATCGGGATGACCGGATGCGAGGTGGCGTCGCCGAAGAGTTTCTCCAGCGGCTGGACGGTGCCGTGATCCACATCCATGCTCGCCGATACCGCGACGTCGACGCCGGATCCGAGGACGGCTTCCGCGCAGTCCGAAGCGATCTCTTGGGGAACGTTGAGCGGGCCGGCATGGGTTCCATAGTCACCAACTCCGCTCGCGCTCATACCGATACAGAACGGCGGCATCGACTTGTAGAAGAACCCGTTGTAATGATCCGGAGAAAACATGACGACGAGTTCGGGATCGTAGTCTTCGACGAATTCCCGCGCTTGCCCGATTGCCCCATCAATATCGTCAAGCAGTTCCCGCGACGGCCCCGGTAGATTCAGCAGCGGGCTGTGCGACATACAGCACAGAGCCAGTGGCACTTTGGAAATCACCCCCTTCCGGGGTGAGCTTGAGGGTGTCGAGAAGCGAGGCGCTCAAGTCGGGCGCGAGCTGGGCGATGCAGGCCCCGGCGATGCACCGGTCGGGGCGCAGGAACAACACCGATTCTTGGTGCGTGTCGAACCACGCTTTGAGACCACCGGTGCGATCGCCCACTATCGTCACGTCAGGATCGTCATGTCCGGTCCAGTGCAGTTGAGTCGATGGCCGAAGTGCCACAAAGCGGGCGCCCAGGGCTTGCCAGCTCGCGAACGCGTCATCGCCGAGGATCTTGCGTGGGTTGTTGTTCCAGCACAGCACGGCGAACCAAGAGCCCAGCACGTCGTCCAGAAGAACATTCTGCTGGGTGCGGGTATCGACGCGAGGCTGGATGAACAGTGTGCCGGCCGGCGATTCGGTGCGGCGCGGCTCTTGAGGATCCAGCGAGTGCACGACCGCCCCGTGCTCGTAGCGTGGCATCGGCTTGAACCGCATTTCCAGCACATACCGCTTGAGCGAAGGAACAATTGACGCGGATCGCACGAGGAGGTCCCGTGCGGATGCGACCCGGCGGTTGGTCGGCGAGATGACGCGGCCCACCATGGTGGACAGGTCGATCATCGCCCGGGCATGCTTGCGCCGCTCGACATCGTAGGTGTCCAGCAACCCGTCGTCGGCCCGGCCGCTCACCACCGCGGCAAGCTTCCAGCCCAGATTGGCCGCATCCCGGATGCCGCTGTTGTAGCCCTGCCCCTGCCAGACCGGCATCAGGTGCGCGGCGTCTCCGGCCAGCAGCAACCTGCCGCTGCGAAACGCGCCGGCGATCCGCGAATGATGCGTGTAGACCCGGCGCCGGATCACCTCGACCCGGTCGGGGTGCGGCACCATCCGCGCCAGCATCTGCGTCAGAAAGGCCTCGTCCTCCGCCTGCTCGTCGGTCTCGTCGGCGTGAATCATGAACTCGAACCGGCGTATTCCGTGCGCGATCGAGATAGAGGCATAAGGGCGATCGGGATCGGCACCGACCTCACTGTTGGGGTGGCCCAGCGGATCGTTGGCGATGTCGACGACCAGCCACCGCGTCGGCGACGTCGTGCCGTCGAAGGACACACCCATCATGCCGCGGGTAATACTGCGGCCGCCGTCGCAGCCGACGACGTAACGCGCTCGCACATTGGAGGTGTCGCCTTCGGGGCCGAACTCGACGGTAACCCCGTCGGTGTCCGGCATACAAGAGGTCATAGGGCTGTCCCAACGCACCTCGACGTTCTCGAATCTGTCTAAGCCGCTGAGCAACTCGGCGTCAACCAGCGGCTGCACGAAGCCGTTGCGCTTGGGCCAGCCGAAACGCGCGTCCGGCGGCGCCATTTCGGCGAGGACCCGGCGCTGGGCGTCGAAGAACCGCAGAATCTGGTTGGGCACGGTGTGCGGCAAGACGCGGTCGACCAGACCGATCGACTGGAAGGTGCGCAACGCTTCATCGTCCAGCCCAACCCCGCGCGGGTAGTCGATGAGCGTAGCCCGTTCCTCGACGATCAGTGTGCGGACACCTTGCAGGCCAAGGATATTCGCTATAGTCAACCCGACCGGGCCCGCGCCGACAATAACAACGTCGACCGCTGCGTTTTGCGGGGTTTCGCCCATCAGCGGCCCAGCAGGAAATCGAGATGCAGACGGTTGAATGTCTTGGCGTCCTCGTACTGCGGCCAATGACCACAGCCCGGCATCACCTCGAACCGGGCGCCCGGGATCATTGAGGCCATGCGGCGTCCCTCGGTCACATCGGCGGTCGGGTCGTCGCTGGTCCAGAGCACCAGCGTGGGCGCGGTGATGGAGCCGTATTCGTCCGGGCCGAGAATGTTGCGTGCCCGGATCTCGGGATCTTGCAGCGCCATGATGTCGCGCATGGCCGCGACGAATCCTGGTTGGCGATAGATCCGTTGGCGGCTGGCGACCAGATCGTCGTAATCCGTGGACTTGTCCGCCATCAACCACTTGATGCGCGCCTGCACGGTCTCCCATGTCGGGTCCTCTGCGGCGGCCATGGACAGCGTGATGATCCGCTTCATCACTACCGGGTCGGCCTGGGAGCCACCGGCCGTGTTGAGGACGAGTCTGTCAACCACGTGCGGATGATCAACGGCGGCGCGGGCGGCCACCCAGCCGCCGAGCGACTCTCCGCTCAGGTACGCGTAATCGACACCGATGGTGCGCAGCACGGCCATCAGGTGCTCGACGTAGTGGCTGATCTCGAGCGGGTGACCCGGCTTGTCGGTGTACCCATGGCCCAACATGTCTATCGACCAGGTCCAGAAATGCTCCGCGTGCGCCGCCAGATTGCGGACGTAGGCCTCAGCGTGACCACCGGAGCCGTGCAACAGCATCAGCACCGGCTTGCCGGGATCGCCGGCGCGCAGATAGCGGGTCCGAACTCCCCCAGCGTCGAGGTAGCCCTGCTCAAACGCGACGCCCTGGAGATCACTCCATACGCTCTCGAACTCCGCCACTATCCCTCTCTGGTATGCCCTGCCTTAAACCTTAAGTCTGTGCTAATATCGCACACCAATGTGCGTTATATATAGAGCTTGGCGTCCGCATGGGGGTCTGTCAAGGCTATGACGGGTTCGGGAACCGGCTCGCAAACGCTGGCCAGGGGGCTCACTGCGCTGCAACTGGTGGCGGCTTCCCCGAGCGGGCTGACGGCGCAACAGCTCGCAGACCAGGTCGGGGTGCATCGGACCATCGCGTATCGCTTACTTTCGACGTTGGCCCAGTTCCGGTTGATCTGCAAGGGAGAGGACGGACGTTACCGGCCGGCGGCGGGACTCACGGTCCTCGGCGCGTCATTCGACCGCAACGTCCGTCAGCTGAGTCTGCCGACGCTGCGCGCGCTGGCCGACGAACTCGGCACCACCGTGTCCTTGCTGGTCGCAGAGGGCGACCAGCAAGTCGCAGTCGCGGTGATCGTGCCGAGTCATGTCGCCTACCAACTCTCGTTCCACGAAGGCAGCCGGTATCCGCTGGAACGCGGTGCCGCCGGTATCGCCCTGCTCGCGAGCATGCCGCCGCGCCCGGGAGAACGGAATCTGGTCGCCCGGGCTCGACAGCGCGGTTGGGTGACGACGTACGGGGAGATCGAACCGAATACCTACGGCCTGGCCGTGGCGGTCCACCGCCAAGCCCCATCGCCACCAACTTGCATCAACCTCATCTCCCATCGAGAAGACGTCGTGATGCGCGGAAGAGACGCGGTGGTCAAGGCCGCAAACCAGTTGTCGGCGCTTTTGAGCTGAAGATGCGCGCAAGGTGAGCTGAAGGGATACCGGGGCATGTCTTGGGACCGTGAAGTAGATGTCGTCGTGCTCGGCAGCGGTGGCGCCGGGCTGACCGCCGCATTGACGGCGGTGGCCGCGGGCGCCTCGGTCGAGGTGTTCGAGAAGGCCGCGACCATCGGCGGGACCACCGCGGTGTCGGGCGGCATCGTATGGATCCCCGCCCATCAGCGTTCTCCTGACGGGGAATTGACGGTCGCAGATGCGTTGCGATACCTGCGAGCCCAATCTCTTGGTTCGATGGACGACGCCCTGGTTGAAACTTTCGTGCGAACCGGTCCGGCGATGCTCGATTTCGTCGAGGCACACAGCGGTCTTCGCTTTGAGATCGCGGAGGGCTTCCCCGATTACCAGCCGGAGCTGCCGGGAGGACAGCCGACCGGGGGCCGGTCACTGAGTGCTGCTCCCTTCGACCTCAACGAACTGGGTGAGTGGAGTAGCCGGATCACCTCGTTTCCCGCCGATTGGTCCAACGTCGGTTTCGACGCGGAAACCAGGGCTCGCTTGCACGCGGCCATAGATGAACGAACCAGTGATCTGTGCGTAGCCGGCACCGCACTGATAGCGGGACTCCTCAAAGGTTTGCTCGATGCCGGGGTGACGCCGCGTACGAATGCGCGGGCCGAAGAACTCATTGCCGAGGGCCGAGGTATCCCTGAGATCACCGGAGTGCGGATCACGCTGCCGACGCAGAGCATGACCGTCCGCGCACGCCGCGGGGTCATCCTGGGCACCGGCGGTTTCGAGTGGGATCCGGGTTTGGTGCAGGCATTCTTGCGCGGCCCGATGCACGGTGCGGTCTCCCCGCCGAACAACACCGGCGACGGGCTGCGCATGGCAATGGCGCACGGCGCAGATTTGGCCAACATGGGCGAAGCATGGTGGGTGCCCATTGTGCGAATCCCCGGTGACACCATCGAGGGCAAGCAGCGCAGCCGCAGCGTACGGCTGGAGCGAACTCGGCCCAGGAGCATCATCGTCAACCAGGCTGGCCGTCGGTTCGTCAACGAGGCATGTGATTACAACTCGATGGCCGGCGCTTTCCATTACCTCGATCCTCGGGGCGGATATGTCAACGATCGCGGGTGGATGGTCTTCGACTCAGTTCACCTGCAGCGCTACGGATTTCTGGGTATTTCTCCCGGACAGCCGGTTCCGGGCTGGTTCTGCGAGTCCGCGGACCTTGCCGAATTGGCCGCCAAGACCGGCATCGATGCCGACGGCCTGACCCGCACGATCCAGAAATGGAACCGCCACGTCGCCGGCGGCGCCGATCCTGACTTCGGGCGCGGGTCCAGCGCATACGACGGCTATTGGGGCGACGAGGGCGCCACCACACTCGCCGGGAAGACCCTCGGCCCGATCGACAGTCCCCCGTACTACGCGGTGCCGATCTGTGTAGGCGCCATGGGCACCAAGGGCGGACCTCGCACCGACACTGACGGCCGGGTGCTCCACGTGAGCGGTGAGCCGATAACGGGTCTGTTCGCCGCGGGCAACACGATGGCAGGCGCGACCGGCCGGGCCTATGGCGGTGCTGGCGGAACTATCGGTCCAGCAATGGTATTCGGCTACCGCGCGGGCCACGCGGCCGCCAGCGGGAAGTCCGTTGACCTGGCCTGAACACTGCTTAGAACACCTAGGAGGCGCAGCTAGCAATGGCTCAGCTGGAGGGAACAATCGCGGTCCCAGGTGGAAATGTCTGGTTCAAGCGGGTCGGTGGCGGGGCGGGTCTGCCTTTACTCGCGGTTCACGGCGGGCCCGGCTTACCGCACAACTACATAAGTTCACTGGCGCGTTTGGCAGACGAGCGTGAGGTCATTTTCTGGGACCAGCTGGGTTGCGGAAATTCCGAAAGCCCATCGAACACTGAACTTTGGACAATGGAACGCTCGGTGGCCGAAATGGACGCCGTGGCGCGGGCGCTAGGCCTTGATCGCTTCCATATCTTCGGTAACTCGTGGGGCGGGATGCTGGCGCAACAGTACGTGCTTGACGCGACGTCTGGTGCCGTTAGCCTCACCATCTCGAACAGCATCGCCTCCATACCCGAATTCTCGGAGATGGTGGCCCGATTGAAGTCGGATTTGGACCCGGCAACACAATCCGCCATCGACCGTCATGAAGCTGACGGCACAACCTATTCGGTCGAATACCAGGCCGCGATCCGAACCTGGAACGAGACGTACCTCTGCCGTATTCGTCCGTGGCCCAAAGAACTCCGGGACGCGTTCCAAAACATGGGAACCGAAGTCTTCGAGACCATGTTTGGCCCAAGTGATTTCCACATCGTGGGGACGATACGGAGTTGGGATGTGCTGGACCGCCTAGCCGAGATCGCCGTGCCGACCCTGGTGCTTGCCGGCAGGTATGACGAATGCGTGCCTGAACACATGTGGAAAATGCATCAGCGTATCGCAGGCTCGCGGTTTGAGTTGTTCGACTCGACCGCCCACATGCCTTTCATCGAGGAGCCGCACCGGTTCGATCATGTGATGCGTGACTTCCTCCGGCTTCACGACCTCTGATCACCAGGCCTGAATTCAGTTCTTGCCCGCAGCCAGCTTGGAGACGATCGATCGGAAGTCCTCGGTTTGGAAGGACTGGTTCTCGGCCGAGAGGGCATAATCCAGGCTGGCGAGCACGGCGCGCTCCAGATGAATGTTGAGCACCCGTTTGGTGCTCTCGACTGCCTGCTGGGGCAGTTCCAGGATGCGTTTCGCGCAGGTGATCGCTTCGGCCACCGGGTCCTCGACCTTGTGGTTGGCCAACCCGAGTTCGACAGCCCGGTCCGCGCGAATTCGCGTGCCGGTCAGCGCATACTCCTTAGCCAACAGCAGACTGATATGCAACGGCCAAGTCAGCGGGCCGCCGTCGGCGGCCACCAGTCCTACCTGCACGTGCGGGTCAGCCAGATAGGCGTCTTCGGCGATGTAGACGATGTCGCTCAGCGCGACCAGGCTGCAGCCAAGCCCGACCGCCGGGCCATTTACCGCGGCCACCACGGGAATTCGGCACCGCGCCATGCCCAGTACGATCTCTCGTCCGTCCGAGATGGTCTTGGCGCGCAGGTCAGCATCGCCGGCCAGCTCCTGAAGATACGTGAAGTCGCCGCCGGCCGAAAATGCCCGACCTGCGCCGGTGAGCACCGCGGCGCGGGCCGTGCGATCGTCGCTCAGTCGCTGCCATATCCGCGCGAGTCCGGAATGCAGATCGTCGTTGACCGAATTGAGCGAATCCGGCCGGTTCAGGGTGATGATCCGCAATGCCCCTTCGGCACGGACGTCGATTTCTGCAGGCATGTCGTACACGTCAGACTCCCAATCCCAAGATTCGCGAAGCGATGATGTTCTTCTGTATCTGTGATGTCCCGCCCATGACGCTTTGCGCGCGGCTGTACAGGTAGGCGCTGAGCAGGTCTGGGTCGCGGGTTCCGCCGACTGCCAGTGCAGCGTGCCCGACGGACTGCTCGACCCAGGTCATGAGCAGCTTGTCGAGCGACCCTTCTGGTCCGTGCGACACC
>Ga0209248_10000727_pt1 | contig 10430 bp, 6 predicted proteins | sample BogFormECP04_OM1_FD_188241 | JGI IMG/M metagenome (GOLD analysis project Ga0209248, IMG submission 188241) | Bog forest soil microbial communities from Calvert Island, British Columbia, Canada - ECP04_OM1 (SPAdes) (version 2) | ecosystem: Environmental > Aquatic > Freshwater > Wetlands > Bog ... | reverse complement strand
CGTGGCTCCCTGAACACGCAGGAAGTAAGCGTGGCTGTCCAGTCAATACGGGCAGCGGTTCAGGTAGGAAACGTAGCTGGCGATCATCTCCTTATGACGGCGAGTGAGATGGCCTTCTGAGAAGTGGACCTTATTCGAGAATTCCACAACCTGGCGAAGAAAATCAGGCCGCGCGCCGAAACATTTGATGATTCCAGGGACCTGGCTGCGTCCGGAGCCAGCGCGCCAGAAATCGTAGGCGGCAGCGACTTCGCCGGTGGCTTCCGCGTCCTCGGTGATGCGGATCTTCGTCGGGTATTTCTCGGCTGCGGAACCGGCAGCCGCGCCGGTGTTCGGCGATTTCCTTTTTTCATCCGTTGACATCGGAGACTCCCTATGCCGCGCGACGGTTGCGAATCCAACCAAGGATCTTCGGGCTCAAGATAAAAACGGGCCAGCCTGCCAGCACTACAGCCGAACCAAGCGCGGCTTCTCGTGGATTACGCGTCGCGAGGAGAATCAACATAGTAACTTGGAGCGTCAAGAATGCAATAGGTGTGAAAGGATAGCCAGCAGTGAGAATTATTGTTTCCGCCTGCCATGGTTTGCGGCGAATCACAAAGAGGCCCGCGACAGCAAGACCGAGAAAAAGAACCGCCACGAAAAAGAAATACGCGATGATTTGCTCGAAGGAGCCTAACGCCACCAGAATGGACGCGATGACGCCTTGTACCGTAATGGCGCGAGCGGGCGTACCGAAGCGCGGGTGTAGGCGCGCGACAGACTTCAAGAACACGCCGTCGCGAGCCATCGCGTAGTACACGCGTGGCGCGGACATTATAAAAGCGGCAAGGCTGCCTAGCACGCACACGATGACGATCGTGGAAAGAACAATGCCGCCAGCCGGACCGAAGAGGGCTTCTCCTGCCTGCGCGACGAAGGTGCCGTCCGACGCGACTTTTTCGATGGGCACGAGATAAATAAAAACGGCGCTGATCACGATATACACGACAGTGACCGCAATCACGCCAAGAGCGAGAGCGCGCGGAAGCGTGCGGCCCGGGTCGCGCACTTCGCCGGCAATTTTTGCGGCATCCCACCAGCCGCCGAAGCAGAAGAAGGCGCCGACCAACGCAGCACCGAGGCCCGGCGCCAATGGCAACGCGCCGGCACGCTGCGCGACGAACGGAACGAAATTTGACCAGGAGCCCAGGCGAGATACGAACGCCCAAACGGTGAGCGTGGCCAAGACGGCAAATTTCAGCCAGGTAATCGAGCGGAGAAAGCCTGCACTAATTCGCGTGCTCAGAATATTCAACGAGCAGACTGCCCAAATGGCTGTGACCGCAGCGATTTTTACGATCAACGGCGGCCAGTGAAAAATGTATGCCGCATACGCTGCGAACCCCACGGCAAATGCCGCGGTGAGTCCGGGATCAAGGACCAACAGGCTCATCCAGCCATAGAGGAAGGCGGTGAGAGGGCCAAAACTTTCCCGCAGGTACACGTACGGGCCGCCCGCACTGGGGAAACGTCCGGCGAGTTCGCCAAAGCAGAGCGCGCCGCACAGCGTCATGGCGCCGACGGCGAGCCAGACGATGAGCAGCCAGCAGGGCGAGGCGAGCGATTTGGCCATGCCTGCGGGCGTGAGGAAGATGCCCACGGCGATCGCTTCACCCGCGACGACTGCGGCGGCGGAGCCCAGGCCGAGTTGGCGACGGAGGTCTTCGCGTGATGGAGGAGTGATTCCGGTAGGCGACGACATTCTTCAGCGGAAGAGAACCGCTCCTTGTGCGTGCAAGATTTTGCGCGTATACGGCGTGCGCGGTGCTCGATGCGCGTCGTCCGCACGCGCGCGCGAAACATTCGATGCGCCGAATACTCTACTCCGGCGAAAGATGATATCACTGCGCGCGTTCGTAACACCGCCACAATCACGAGATCGAAGTTATCGCGGAGGCTGCGGAACAGCCGGCGATTCTGACGGGGAACCTGCGGAGGCGTGGGCAGTATTAAGTAATCGTGGTTCGTGTTTGGCGCGAGCGATTTTCGCGACGCCTAGAAACATGATGGCGGCAATCGCGACGATCACGCAGAGCCGTCGGACGGGCGCAGGCGTGGTACGAACGGGAATGACCAAGCCGAAGATCATTCCGGCGAGGAGGCCGCCGAGGTGCGCAGCGTTGAACGAGTGTCCTTGGAGCCAATCCGGCAGTAATCCGAGGATGATAAAAAATGCGAGGAGGATGACGATGATCCAGCGCCGCCTGATCGTGGGGGACGGCACGCGCTCCAGGCAATACGCGGCCCAAAGCGCGCCGACCAGACCAAAGGCAACGCCGCTTGCGCCGAATCCGTAATATTGGGGCGAAAGTGCGATTAGTTGCGCCATGCTGCCCGCGATGCCTGTGAGAAACCAAAGCGCAAAATAGCCGGCGCGCTGAAAAACGGACTCAGCGATGGAGCCGAAGAGCAGCAGGAAACAAAGATTTGACAGCAAGTGATACAGATCAATGTGCACGAAAATCGCGGTGACTATGCGCCACCATTGACCGCTGAAGACTGCCTCGCCCTTCAGGCCGACTGCGAGCAATACAGGATCGAAGAGGTGTTTGGGCGTGGAATGATCCGCAGACACTTGAAGAAAGTAAGTGGCGATGATCAGAGAAGCGAGCAGCAACGTCAACCAGGGAAAGCGCAAGCGCAAGTCGCGCGATTTGCTCCAGAAACCGCCCGGCGGCACGGCGGGCGTGAAATTGGTGCCAGCCTCCGCGGCACATTCCGGGCAAATTTCAGTGGAAAGCGCGGTCGAATCGAATGGCTTTGTGCACTGCTGACATTGCGACACTGGGGTCTCTTGTTGCGAGCAGGTGAGATGTCTTCGTAGCCAGCTTAGGGTTGGAGCTTGCGCAAGTCAAAGACAGTGACGCGTGGTCGTGCTCTAGTTGGCAACGAAAGAGGATTGATGTAGCGCGTGCTAACGCCCGCGCCGGTGCCGCACATCGACCGCACAGATGAAGAAGTACGCTATTTGCCGGCGGCAAATTCGGCTGAGTCTTCGCCGAAGCCTCCGGTGCCGCGCGGAGACATGCTGCGGCGGCGGGTTTCGATGCCCAGGCGTTTTATTTTTTGATTCAGCGTGGAGAGCGGCACCTGGAAACGCTCGGACGCTTCGGTTTGGTTCCAGTTTGTGCGCTCGAGCATGTCCACGATGATGCGGCGCTCGACCTCTTCCAGTATTTCGAAGAGCGAAGGCGCGGTGCCCGGGCCGCCCACTTGTCCCGGCAGCGGCGGCAAAAATTCCGCGAGCTGCAGCCGGACGCCGCGGACAATTTCGCGCGTGCGAACGCTTTCGGGAAGAATATCAGCGTCCATGGATTCCTGAGTGGAGAGGACGACGGCGCGTTCGACGACGTTTTCGAGTTCGCGAACGTTGCCAGGCCAATCGTAATCCATCAGAAGTTTCATCGCGCCGTGAGTGAAGAGGCGTGGCGGCTTGCCATTGTCGGTACAGAATTGGCCGAGGAAACGGTCAATCAATAGCGGGATATCTTCCTTGCGATCGCGCAGCGGCGGAAGGTGCAGAGAAATCACATTCAAGCGATGGAATAAATCCTCGCGGAAACGGCCTTCGCGCACCAGCTTGCTGAGATCTTCGTTGGAAGCGGCGAGGATGCGCACGTCAACTTTAATCGTTTCGGTGCCGCCAAGGCGCATGAATTCGCGCTCTTGGATCACGCGCAGCAGCTTGGCCTGCGTTTCAGGGCCGATGGTGGAAATTTCGTCGAAGAAAATCGTGCCCTGGTCGGCGACTTCGAAGAGACCTTTTTTCGAAGCGACGGCGCTGGTGAACGCGCCCTTCACGTGGCCGAAAAGCTGCGATTCGAGCAAGTCCACGGGAATCGAGCCGGTATTGATGGGAATGAAAGCCTTGTCGGCCCGCGTGGACGCGGAGTGAATGGCCTTGGCGATGACTTCTTTTCCGGTGCCGCTTTCGCCGGAGATCAGCACAGTGGAGCGGGACGGCGCGACTTGGGTGACCAGGTCGAAGACGGCCTGCATTTTGTCGCTCTTGCCGACGATGTTCGGAAAATTGTAGCGCTGCTTCAGAGCGCGCTTCAGCTGCACGTTCTCATCGCGCAGGCGGCGGCCCTCGATCGCGAGAGAAATCTGCGCGATCAATTCGTCGTTGGACCACGGCTTGGTGATGAAATCCTGCGCGCCGCCCTTGAATGCAGCGCGAGCCATGTCAATCGAGCCGAACGCGGTGATAAGGATGACAGAGAGCTGCGGGTCGCGGCGGCGGATTTCGCGCAGCAATTCCAGGCCGTTGCGATCGGGCAGGCTGACGTCCAGCAGCATCAGATCGAAGGGCTGATCTTCGAGCTTCTGCAGGCCGGCCTCGCCGGTTTCCGCGAGCGTCACTTGAAAACTTTCGGAAGTTAGAAGGGCTTCGAGTCCTTCCCTGATTTCAATTTCATCATCAACAACGAGAATCGAACCTCTAGGCATGGACGGCTTTCCTGGCTACGGGAAATTCCAGGCGGAAGGAAGTGCCTTTGCCTGGAGTTGAGCGTACGTCGACTTTGCCGGCGTGCTCTTTAATGATGCCGTAGCTCACCGAAAGACCCAGCCCGGTGCCCCGTCCGGTGGCCTTGGTTGTAAAGAATGGATCGAAAATGCGGTGGAGGTGCTCGGGCGAAATCCCCGAGCCCGTGTCTGTGACTTCGATTTCGACGGAGCCGTTTTGCGCCCCGGTGCGAACTTCCAGCATGCCGCCCTGCGGCATGGCATCGCGCGCGTTCATAAAAAGATTCAGGAACACTTGCTGCAAACGGGTGATGGAACCCAACACCGGCGGCAATTGTTCGTTGTAATTCTTGACGACGTTCACCTGCGCGGTTTTAAGGGGATGCTGCACCAGCGTGAGGGTTTCTTCCAGCACGTTGTTGATATCCACTTCGATGAATTCCGCGGCGCCGGTGCGCGAGAAATTCAGAAGATTATTGACGATCTCGCTGGCGCGGAAAGTCTGCTTGACGATGCGCTCGATGGTCTTCTGGCGCGGATCGTCCGCGGGAATTTGCTTGGCGAGCATCTGAATGTAATTGGAAATCACCGCGAGGGGCGTATTCACTTCGTGCGCCACGCCCGCGGCCAGCAGGCCCAGCGACGTGAGCTTTTCGGTCTGCACCATCTGGTCTTCCAGGCGCACGCGCTGGGTGATGTCGTCCAGCAGGATCAGGCGGCCCAGGCGCGCGCCATTTTTGCCTACCAGCGGCGCGATAGATGCGTTGATCACCAGGTGCCGGCCGGCTTGCGTATTCAGGCGAAACTTGTAGATGCCGGAAACATGATCGCTGGCCGCGCGGGAAGTGATTTCCGCGACGAGATCTTGCGGCAACACTTCCGGCAGACGGCGCTGTAGCGCGTCGGCCCGCGAAATGGAAAGCAAATCCTCCAGCTGCGGGTTCCAGGATTCCACACGGTCTTCCAGGTCCACGGTAACCACGCCGATCTTGAGGGACTCGACGATGTTCTCGCTGAAATCCTTCAGGCGTTCGATCTGCATCGCTTTTTGTTCGAGGGAATGATAAAGGCCGGCGTTTTCGATGGCGATAGCGACGTATCCGGCGATGGTGAAGAGCAGTTCGAGGTCGTCGCTGGAAAGGTAGTCACCGTCCACGGTCTTGCCCAGGCCCAGAACCGCGACGGTGCGTTCGCGGAAGCGACAAGGAATGAAATAATTCAGATCGAGCTCTTCCAGCGTGCGGCGCACGGATTCGGATTCCTGAATAGCGGCGCGCGCCGATTCGAAGAACAGGCAACCGCGTTCAAAGGCCGGACGCGCGGGATCCAGAAACGACAGATCGAGCGGACCCTCAGGACGCAAACCCATGGAGCGCGAAAGCACGAATTGCCCGGGAGCTGCGGGATCCTCCAAAAATACGGCGAGGCGATCAACCAGCAGCGTTTGCGAGACACGATCGAGCACGGAGCCGACCAGAGGTTCCAGGCGCACTTCGTTGGTGAGCGCGCGGCCGAATTCGATGAGGGTGCGGCGGTAATCCAGGCGATCGCGGTAGAAGAAACGGTCCAGACGGGTCTGCACCCACTCGCGCAAAGGCTCGATCAGAAACGCGGCGACGACGATGGCGATGATGCCGCCAGCGGGTCCGGTGGAAAGGCCCGGGCGGTGAAATAGTTCGCCGATCACCGCGATTAAGGCGAAATAAATGCCCACGACGGCGGCTGTGGCGAAGGTGTAAGAAAGGCCGCGCTTGAAGATGATGTCCACGTCCATCAAGCGGTAGCGAATGATGGCGTACCCGAAACACAGCGGAATCAGCGCCAGCGAATAGACCGAGCTCTTCATCCAGGGCGGGGGAACCAGGCCCAAGGCGTAGGGCACGATGTAGAAAAAGACGAAAGGCAAACTGCCCGCAAACGCTCCCGCGGTGACCCACTTCAATTGCTGGCGCAGCACGCCGCTGGGCGCGCGGCGGAAACTGAAAAAGAAAATGAAAGCGGCCAGGACAAAATAAATTCCCAGGTTGACCTGTTCGATTTTATCGAGCCAGTAGCGCGTGCCGAACGCCGGCAGGAAATCCAACGTGCCAGTGGCGATAAACAGGTGCAGCGTGAAGAGCGCCGCCGGGACGCTGTAGACCATCGCGAGCTTGGGCCACAGAGTGCCGCGCCGTTCGGGAAATACCAGGGCGAAATGCACCAGCATGGCGGGTTGCAGCAGCAGCGCCACCACGTTGCTCCAGTAAATAATCCAGTCAAACGAATTCAGCTTGCCGCTGTAATGAAAACTATAGAGGACGAAAGAGACCAGGCAAAAAATGTAGAAATGGATAGCGCGCGGCGCGTTCCAACGGCGCACGAAAATAAACAGCCCGATGAACAGGTAGAGCAGGCCGAGGACGCGTAGATAATTTTCAATCGAAGAGGGATTTTCCTGAGGCGCAGTGACCACCGGCGTCTCGAAAGCGCGTCCGTCGCGCAGCAGTTGGTAGCGGATTTCCGCCCAAGGTCCCACATGGAAAAGCACGCGGGTGACATCGGTGGCGCGATGGATGGTGACGCCGCGGACAGTTTCGACAACATCGCCCTGGCGGATGCCGGCTTTCGCTGCGGGTGAATCGGCGACGACGTGCCAGGCGGCGACTCCCTGCGGGGAATCCATCCAGGTGACGCCATCATCGGGAAGAATGTAAAGGGAGCGCTGCTGGAAGTTCAGAATGGCGAAAACAATAGCTGCCAATGTGAGGAGGGCTAAGATCACCGCTCCGAGCCGCATTCGCAGACTATCTTTCATCCGAGTACACCAATATCCTTGGAGGAATATGGTAGCACGTCAACTTCCAGCGAATCACAGATTCCGAAATATGTAAGCGCTTATTTATCAGGATGTTACAGGAGCAACCAGAGCTGAATTTTGGCCTCATACCATTTGTGGAAGGTAGCTTCCCAATTACAATATTGCGGTTGGTGCCTAAAACTGGAAGCTCAAGCCGCCCCGGAAGAACCGATAGGTCGGTACGAGGACGATTTGGCCGTCGCTGGTGGCAAGAGTCACGTAACCTTGCGCGAGAAGATTGCCGCAGTCGGCCAGAATCTCGGCGTGGCCGGGGATAAATCCGGGCAGACGCTGGCGAATCTGCACGCTCAGGTACGGGTCGATGTGGTAAGTGGATTGGCCGTAGGCGTCCTGTGAGGAGACTGCGGGCCCGCTGATCCATTTGTAGCTGGAGATGATTTTCGTGCCAGTACGGGGGATGGTGGCGGAGAATCGAGTGGCCGCGCTGGAGCGGTATTGCGCCGCCAGCTGATTTCGCAGCGCACCTTCGGCCGGATCTTCGTTCGGCGCCAGCGCTCCCGCGTAGGAATAAATCACGGTCATGTCCAGATTGCTGGCGATCTTCTGCTGGTAAACCAGGCGCGCACCCAGGGAATTCATACTGCCGGCGTCATAGGCAAAGACGTTCGAAAAATAGTCAGGCAAGTAATCCGGACCGGAGAAATTCCCGTGGCCGAAGATGGCGGTATTGTTGGAGCGGTCGTCAAACACGGCGGCAGTGACGCTGGATTTCTTGGTCAGGTCGTGCTCCACTGCGATTTCCGCGTGCAGATCATCGTCCAGGACGGAGCGGCCGCCGCGCCGCAGCAAAGTGGGAAAAGCGTCGAGCTGGTTGATGGTGGATTGTAGGTCGCCAGGAACGCCGGCGGAATCCTGCCAGGTGTTGGTGGTGACCAGCGCGGAGGCGAGCCACGTGGGAGCAATTCGCACGGCCACCTCTGCGCGAGGCCGCACGGATGTAGTGGTTGTTTGCAATCCGGCCATCAGGAAATCCGCGCCGTAGCGAACACTGACGCGATCGCCCAATTGAAACGATGAATCATGCGACATGCGCAAGCCGTGAAACGTAGGACCGGCGTCGCCCAGCTGGGATTCGCGAATCAAAAGAGTCGTCACCGGACCCGCGCCGGAATCCCCGGAAGGCAGCCATTGCGCGACGAAGCCGTTGGACTCCGAGCCCGCATCGTAGCTGAACTGGCCGGCGATCAGCAGATTGCCCATTCCGCCCAGCCCGTAATCGTACGCAAAAGCGCTGCCGGGTGTATCCGCGAGATTGGAAACGGAGCCGGGGTGATCGGATCCAGAAGTAAATTCAAGGCGCGTACGCGCGGATTGGTCCTGCGGTTTCTCGAAGGGATTGACGCGTCCACCCAGTACGACGTCGCCATCCTGCCAGCGCAAAACCGGGCGGGTGGCAGCGGAAGTTCGCAGCACCCAACTCCAATCGTCCGCGGAAACCTGCTGATCGGGCTGGCGCCGCAATTTTTCCAGTGAGGTGAAGACGGAGCCTAGAACGATTTCGAGCAGAGTGGTGTGCTCATCGCGCACCTGGATGTCTTGCTCGACAGCCGGCAGGAAGCCGGCGAGGGTAACCTTGACGGAATAAATGCCGGCCGGCATCGTGGCGCTGGAAAAGCGGCCGCGATCGTTCGTCAGAAGCTGAAATCCCAGATTGCCCAGGAGTTGGTCGGAGGAAATAACGACTGTGGCGCCCATCTGGGGGGTTCCTGCGGAGTCCACCACCAGTCCAGTAATCTTTCCAGAGCCCTGTGCGCCCATCGCTGGCGCGGCGATCACACACCAGGAGAGGCACAGGATCATGCCGAGGCCCATGGCGCGAATCGTCCGAAAATTCATAATGCTCACTTCGCCTGTGGAGCTGGCGTACCGGTTGGCCGGACGGTAAATTCCGTAGCCGGAGTGATGGTTTTCTTGGTTAGATTGTCGGTGACAGCGACTTCCAGTTTGTACTTGCCCGGCTTCAAAGAGCCAAGCGTGATGATGTTCTGCAGCGTCATTTCCTCGCCATGCAGAGGCAGTTTGTCGCCGCCCAAATCGTATTTGAGTATCGGGTCGTTTTCCTTGTCCATCGTTACCCGATATTCCACGGTAGCGTCGGCCTTGTGAGTCTTGTCGTCCACCTTGAGGTTATATACCTGAAGGAAAACGCCCATTTCATCGCTGGCGACAAAGGAAGCATCAATGCGCGGGCGCACCTTTACGTCGCCCAGAACGAACTGGCCCAAGCCGATATCGTGCGCGGAAACGCGCTTGATCTCATCCGCGAGGATCAGAGTGCTGGACGAAAGGCTGTCGTCCTCAAAGCGCGGAACCGCCAGGCGGGTGTTGACTACGCCCACGTTCCCGTTGTTCGTGTCTTTCAGAACGATGTCCAGGCGATAGAGTCCCGGGCTGAGCGGGATGGCCTTTTGATAAATCGAAGCGGTGGCCAGCGATTGCTGCAGCAAGGTGGACGGAACATCGCGGCGCACGGTGTCTTCAAAAGTGTTCACGATACGACCGCTGAGGCTAGTCACACGGCAGAACAGGTTGACGGAGGCGGACTCGACGCCATTCTTCTGCTGAAAGCTGAGCTGGCGCGTGGGAATCTGGATGGTGATGGGCACCAGAACCGTCTCGGACGTAATTCGCAGGAAGTCAGTTCTGTATTGGAACTTCACCTGATCCCGAACCAGGCGTGAAGAAACCACAGCCTCAAGGTCTTTGAACTTTACCGGAGGCGCTTGCTGGATCTTCGAGTACAGCTCCAGCCGCGAGAATTCCTGCATGGTTTCCGGCTGCATTCCCAACGGCTGAGCCATGTGCGTGCCGTCGGTGTTATTGAAGCGGGCGGTCTTGCTGGATAGCCCCATGGATTCCATCTGCGTCAGCCCGGCGCCAGGAACGTACAACAATGCGTCTTTTTCGCTGGGATCCATGGTCAGCTTGTATTCGCCGCTCATGGTGGGATCTACGAATTCGATCTCGACGTTTTCCCCAATGCCTTCGAGATAACGATAGCGCCAATCTTCGAACGGGTACGTGGAGGTTTCACCGCCGCCTTCGCTGGCCGGGCGGTCATAAC
>Ga0209248_10000725_pt1 | contig 10442 bp, 8 predicted proteins | sample BogFormECP04_OM1_FD_188241 | JGI IMG/M metagenome (GOLD analysis project Ga0209248, IMG submission 188241) | Bog forest soil microbial communities from Calvert Island, British Columbia, Canada - ECP04_OM1 (SPAdes) (version 2) | ecosystem: Environmental > Aquatic > Freshwater > Wetlands > Bog ... | reverse complement strand
CAACGGCGATTTCTCTCTATCGCTGGAGCAAGCGCAAGATGCAAAACACCAGTACATTCTCGCCCACCTAGGTGTCCGACCCGGCGATCGTGTATTGGATATTGGCTGTGGTTGGGGACCGATGCTGAGGGCTTTGCAACAGCATGGCGCGACTGGGCTGGGCATCACTTTGTCCACGAAACAGGCTGAGGCTTGCCGGAGGAATGGATTAGACGCCCGCGTTTCAGACTGGAAACATACGGATCGTGCAAGTCTGGGGAAGTTCGACGCGATCGCCGGTGTGGGATCGCTCGAGGCGTTTTGCTCCAAAGAAGAGTTCCTCGCAGGTAAGCAAAACGAAATCTACTGCCGGTTCTTCGCATTCTGTCACCAGCTGTTGCGGCCAGGCGGCAGGCTCTTCATACAAACCATGACTTGGGGAAAGAACGCACCCGCCCTCAATGACATCTCTCTGGACGCGGACAAGACTTCCAATGAATATGTAGTGGCACTCACAGAGAAGTTTTACCCAGGATGCTGGCTTCCCTCTGGCGAAAGTCAAGTCATCGACTGCGCAAGACCATATTTCAAGGTTGTCTCGAGCAACAGTGGACGGCTGGACTATATTGAGACGATTCGGCGGTGGAACAGCCGGTTGCGCCTGAACTTTTCAATCTTGGTTGCGATGCTGCGCACGCTGCGGTATTTCTTGATTGATCGAAATTTCAGATTTAAATTGATGTCGCTGGTGCAAGGTTGTCAATATGAGTGCTTCAAGCGTGAGATTATGGATCACCAGCGAATGGTATTTGAGAGGATAGAGGCGGCAGATGACTAGTGGGCGGGCCCCCAGATTCTAGCTACAATCCCAGCGCAGGGATTGCGTTTCGAACGGCGGTATTCCGGAGCTGAAACTTCAGGTCACGCGCTCGCACACTCTATGATTGGAAAAACAATTTCGCATTTCCGTCTGCTGGAACGGGTGGCTGCCGGCGGCATGGGAGTGGTTTACAAAGCCCGCGACGAAAAGCTGAATAGAAATGTAGCGCTGAAGTTTGTTTCGGAGTCTCTATCCAGAGACCGGATTGCAATCGAGCGCTTCCAGCGCGAAGCACGAGCCGTATCCGCATTAAATCATCCCAACGTTTGCACCATTTACGAAGTTGACGAGTTCGAGGGATCATTTTTTATCGCGTTGGAATTTTTGGATGGCGAATCACTGGAGCAGTACACGTCTCATCACAATTTGGCGGCAGAAGAAATCCTTGATATTGGAATCCAAATCGCAGAGGGCCTTTCAGCCGCTCACGCCAAGGGCATCATCCACCGGGACATCAAGCCTTCCAATATCTTTGTGACCACCGGGCACATTGTCAAGATTCTGGATTTCGGCTTGTCCAAACTGACCAGCGAGTCCGCGGAACAGGTGGGAATTGGATCCAATGACGTCACCGCCCACGGCGAAATGCTCACCAGCCCCACTGGAATGGTCGGCACGCTTTCGTACATGTCGCCGGAACAGGCGCGTGGAGATGAGCTAGATCCGCGCACAGATCTTTTCAGCCTGGGGGCAGTGATCTACGAAATGGCCAGCCGACAGAAAGCTTTTGCGGGTGACACTCCTGCGCTGATCTTGACCGCTGTGATGAGCTCCCGGCCACCGTTAATCAGGAGCTTCGACCAGAATTTGCCGATCCAATTAGAGAGACTGATTGACAAGGCGCTGCAGAAAACCAGAGCCTTGCGTTACCAGAGCGCGCTGGAGCTTGCGGGTGACCTGAAGCGGGTTCGACACGATATCAGCGGAGGCAATGCCGCGCCGACAAGCACTCTCCGCGAGGATTTTCCAGCTGCAGCGGACCCCACGATGACTCGCGCCCGGAAGAAAAAACAGATCAGTTCGCTGGCCGTACTGCCGTTTGGTAATGAGATCAGTGATGACCCGGATGCGGCGTATCTCAGCGAGGGAATAACGGACAATATCATCAACTCGCTTTCGCGGTTTCCTGGCATTAGCGTGATGGCGCGCAGTACGGTGTTTCGATATAAGAATCCGACGGAGCCGCAGAAGATCGGGCGGGAACTGAATGTGGGTGCGGTGCTGATCGGCCAAGTACTGCAACGCGGCGACAGGTTGGTGGTCAACGCTGAACTTGTGGACGTCGCAGACGGGCGGCAGCTGTGGGGCAGTCAGTACAACACGAAGATGTCTGAGATATTCGCGATCCAGGAAGAGATATCCAATCAGATTTCGTCCGAACTTCGTCTGCGTTTATCGCCGCAGGAAAAAGAAAAACTGCAACCTCGTGACACCCGAGATCCAGTGGCGTATCAGTTGTATCTGAAGGGCAGGCACCACTGGAACAAACGCACACCCGACGGCGTAAAGAAGGCCATCCGTTTCCTGCAACAGGCGATTGACCAAGACCCGGGATACGCGCTGGCATACGCCGGGTTGGCTGATTGCTTTACCTTGTTCGGGGGTTATCGGTTTTTGCCACCGCGGGAAGCTTTTCCAATGGCGCGAGCCTCGGCGATGAAATCGCTGGAGATCGATGCGCGCGTGGCGGAAGCTCATAATTCCCTGGCGACGACGTCGCTGTTTTATGACTGGAACTGGACCGAAGCCGAGGAAGAGTATAAACGGGCCATTCGTTTGAATCCGCAGTACGCGACGGCTCATCAGTGGTACACGATTTTTCTGGCGGTGATGGAGCGTCCGGACGAAGCATTGGTGTCCATCCGGCGAGCGCATGAACTCGATTTGCTCTCACTGCCAATCAACACCCACTTGGGATGGGCGTTCTATTTTTTTCGCCGATTCGACGACGCCATCAAGCAGCTGCGAGCGACGCTGGAACTGGATCCGGATTACATTCTGGCGCATTTCGTGCTGGGGCAGGCTTATACCCAGCGAGGCCTATTGAGCGAAGCGATCGCGGAATTGCAAATAGCTGCCGGTCTTTCCGCGCGATTGCCGCCTATCTTGTCCGCGCTGGGGTACGCGCAGGCGTTGGCAGGGGAAGCGGAGCAAGCCAGACAAATTCTGGTGGAGCTGGCAGAGGCGTCATCGCAAAGGTACGTTTCGGCTTACGATTTGGCGCTTGTCAACCTCGGGTTGGGGCAAAAAGACATCGCGTTCGAGCTGCTGAACAAAGCCATTGCAGAGCGCTGCGGATGGCTTATTTTCCTGAAGATTGAACCGGTGCTTGACGCGCTTCGCTCGCATCCAAGATTTCCAGAGCTGGTCCAGGCGGTGGGGCTGCGGCTGGATTCTTGATTGTGATAGCGCCGCGCTCGAGCGTTTCGTGAGCTGGCGCGGGAGAAGTGATTCAAGTCAATTGATGGGAAATTCACAGCTTCACTCGCGACGCGCGGTGGCAGCTTGCGTTGCGGCACTTTTAGTTGTGGCAGCTCCGGTTACCTCTGCAGACCGGTTCGAGAGTGATCGCAATTCCGGCGTTGCCACTGGCTTTGCATGGCGGGTGTACTCATGAAATGGAATCGGGCGGAGCAGAGATTTGGAGTCGTTGCAGCTTGGTACGTAAACCTTCGCGGCTAATCCCCAGCACCTCGGCGGCGCGCGTTCGGTTTCCCGCCGTGTGTTGCAGCACGGAGAAGATCAGTTGTTTTTCCATTTCCTGCAGCGACATGGGAGCGAGCGCCGTGCCTTGCGACGAGGCCACCGGCTGGGAATTGCCGCGGCTGCGAATTCTTTCGTTCAGTAGAGCGGCGTCGCACGCAACATCAGGCTCGGCCAGCGCGACCAGCCTGCCCATTTCACTTTCCAGTTCGCGCACATTTCCTGGAAATGGGTAGGAGGCCAAAGCGGATAAGCATTTCTCCGTGAGCAGCGGCGTAGGCCGGCCGTAACGCGCCGCGGCGGCGCGCAGAAAATGTTCAGCCAGGAGCCGGATATCGTGCGGCCGTTCGCGCAGGGGAGGCAGACGAAGGGTGATGGCGGATAGCCGGAAAAAAAGATCGGCGCGAAATCTGCCGGCCTTCACTTCACTTTCGAGGTCTCGATTTGTCGCGGCGATGAACCGGACATCCACCTGCTCGGTCCGCGAGTTACCGAGCCGCGTAAACTCGCCGGATTGCAGAACACGAAGTAGATGGGGTTGCAAATCCAGCGGAAGATCGCCGATCTCATCTAAAAACAGCGTGCCACGATGCGCCGCTCCGATGAAACCGACGCGATCGCGATTCGCACCGGTGAACGCACCCTGCACGCAACCGAAGAGCTCAGAACCTATCAGCGGGGCCGGAATTGCCGCGCAATTTAACGCGACAAAGGGTCCTTTGACTCGCGCGCTATGACGATAGACAGCCCGAGCGATTAACTCTTTCCCGGTTCCGGTTTCTCCTTCAATCAGCACCGGCAAATCCGTGGTGGCGATCTGGTGTACCGTCTGCAATACCCGCGTCATTTCTGGGTCGGCGGTCAATATTCCGTCGGACCGGCTGTGGGCGTGTTCTAAAGCCTCCGCGCGGCGCTGCGCTTGACTCATGGCCACCGCTCCTCGCAATCGCGGCGCGGCTAACCCGCAGACTTCGTCCAGCAACACTCGCTGCTCTTCCGTAAAGCAATTCGTGACCTGGCGGTTTTCCAGGTAAATAAGTGCGAACGCTTCATCGCTCGTCACGAGCGGAGCGCACAAGACCGATCGAATCGAGAATTCTTGTACGCTCGTGCTACCGCGATAAGGCTCGGTGGTGGAGGCGTCGCCGATCAGCACCGCTTTCCCACTTTCCATTACCGCACGGGCAATCGAACGGCTGAAAGCCTCTTCTGCGCGCGACAGAGCTTCGCTGCGAAAGTTTCGCGCGGCAGTCGCCCGGAACTCTCCCCCTTCGCGCACGACTACGAATCCCCGATCCGCTCCCAATCCCTCGATGAGTGTGTCCAAAAGTCCAGAAAGGAGTTCGCCGTATTCGCCTTCCCTTAGGAGTCCGCGCGACACGCGATATAGAAGACCGAGGTGTTCAGCTGGGGGATTTTCTGGATTCGAGGCCATCGCAAACCTTCCTGCGGGGAATATACACGATCGGGTGGCTGACCGCCACGGTCGAACGTCGGGTGGCGCTGCCTGGAATAATGGCAGGCTAGCTGCATATTACGATTTGGAAAGAGGCAGCTCACTGGCCGCCAAGAGCAAGAGACATGCAAAATAAGACACTTACTGGTCGAAGCGCACTGGAGACGCCTGAAAACGGGGCCAAGTGCTGCCAAGTTTATGGGCACCCCTCCCACCGGCCCGGTCGAACTTGGCGCGAGAATCGTGCGTGGCCTCAGCCCCGCCCCGGTATTCCTCAAATGATGTTCGCTCCGACCGAGTTGGTAGAAAGAACTCGGCCGGTCCGACATAAATCGAAGCCATTGCAAAAGGAGGAACGCGTGCCTTCTAGATATCTCTGGCGCGGAATTCTAGTCGTCGCTCTCGGCGCGGCCCTGACTAAATCAGCTGCGGCACAAACCATAATCGGAAATGCAACGGCCGGAGCTAGCGGCTCCATCACGCCCCATTCCTTGGAGGGCGTTGCGACTGTGCTGGTCGTCGCGGTTGTGTATCTACACGAGTTATCCAGAATTCTCAATCTGTGTCAGTTTGCAGCGCCCATTCCCGCCCGATCAGCCGAAGCGACAAATGAATCCGCCCAACCACCCAGGCACGGCACCGCCAAGGGAGTTACAGGTGCGCTCAGCAGCGTGGCGAAAAAGTCCAGTGCTGAAATGAGCTTACCAGGGGCGCTCATTTCATTATCAAGAAAATTCGGGTGATGCAGGTGCAAATCTGAAGTCGTTCGCCAGCAATGCCGGCGAAGTGCGCTCCGTAGCCGCAAACGATTGATCTGTCGGAATGTGTTCGCTCGGTACTCGTACGCCAAAATCGGCTCCACGTCTAAAAGGAGATACATCAAGATGCGAAAGCTCTGGATTCTCGCCTGCGTTCTGGCACTGCCCTGCGTAGCTTCCGCCCAATGGGATAATTTGAATAGACTGCAAGCCGGACAGAAGATTCAAGTCGTTGAAGTGGGCTCGAAGAAAGACTCGGGCACGTTCTTGAGCGTTTCGGACAAGACGATCTCGCTGCAAGCAAAGTCAGGCCAGCAAACCATCCAGAGACAAGACGTTGCCAGCGTTAAGCTCATGGAAAATAAGCATCGTTTGCGCAACACCGCGATCGGCGGCGCACTGGGAGCGGGTGTGGGTGCCGGCATAGGGGCGGCGGCGTACCGAGGGTGTAATCCTGCGCAGAGCTTCTGTATTAATCCCATCGGACGCGGAGGCGAAGCTGGGATTTTCGCCGTTGTCGGATTTGCCGGCGGCGCAATCGTGGGAGCTTTATGGCCCAGCCACGAACTGATTTACCGCACAAAAGGTCCATAACGGAGAATGGACTCGGCGCTCCATTTGTGACGCGATATCCCCGACCCAGTGCCCAATAGCCCCTTTTCAGGAGGCTCGTGACTTTAAGGGCTGGCGCGGTCAAATCGTAGATGCCATCTCCATCCGGCAAAGGCCCGCAGAAATCGAGGACCGCGCCATCCCTGGTCATTGGGAATGCGATCTCATTGGTGGGACAAAAAACAGGGGCGACAGCATCAACGGGCTTTAGGGATGACCTTCCGGGCTCATAATCCCGCGGGCGCGGGATCGTGGGTTCAAATCCGACCTTCATTCCAATCAAATGACCTTGACTCGCACTCGGCTGTCGGATTTGGCGAGCGCGCGGTCTCGCGTGATCAGCGGGGCATCTAGCGCTTCGGCGAGAGCCAGATAAGCAGCATCATAAGCCGTGAGATTGTGGCGCATTTGCCAGATGCGGGTGAGCAGGACGAAATGGGGATAGCGGGTGAGCGGAAAATCGAGGAAGTCGGTGAGAGCCTCGGCGCCCCGTTCGGCGGAGATGCTGGCTGAGCGCACGTAGCGGCGTAGAACCTGGGCGATTTCCAGGTCGATGAGATGTGGAGCATGCAGCGTCTGGTTCGCGGCGAAGATGACGCGGCTCACACGCCGAGCTGCAGGCGTGTGGAGGAGAACCTCAAGAATCGCGGAGGCGTCAACAACGATCAGCGGCCGTTCCTCTCGGCGCGAATTGCTGCTGCCGGCGCGGGATGCGGCCGCACGGGCTGGCGCCTGGAGAGCCGCTTGCGCATTTCATCAAGGGTTGGGCGGTCGAGCGCGTGGCGCAGCTCGCGGAGCAAGTAATCGGAGAGAGACATGCCTTCCAGCGCCGCACGCGCCTTGAGTTCGCGGTGCAGGTCGGACGGTACGTTGCGGATCTGAACCATGACTGGCATGTGATCAGCATACTTGCATGTGCAACACATGTCAAAGGAGCGAGGGGGTGATTTCGAAGATAAGAATGGAAAGTGTTCTAATGTGAACAGCCGCCTGCATCGGTCCCGCCTATCATCGTACTGGCAAAAATAGCCGAATCTACAGGGAATGACTCATGCGGATTTCTGAAGATGCGGGTACGCTCAGTTGGTGACTGATGTCCCTGAAGGAATGAGGGCGTCCCATGCGGCTGAGCACAATTTTCTCGGATAGGGGCATGGAAAGCCCGAGGACCTGGGATTTTTTGGGTTTTTGGGCTTTCTGTGCGCCTAGAATTTTCGGTGAGGAGGATTTATGTTGCGCTGGGCTTTGATCTTTTTGGTGATTGCGATCCTGGCCGGAGTGCTGGGTTTTGCTGGAATCACGGTAGCCGCGGCGGGAATCGCGAAGCTGTTGTTCTACTTGTTCGTGGTACTTTTTGTCATCTCGCTGGCAGTGGGCCTGCTTACACGAGCGTGAGCGTGCCGGAAGCAGGTCACGCCATGGGGCCGCGGCCCAGCTCGTCGAAGGATTTGTTTCATCTGCTTGCGGTGGTGGCCACGGTGGTGGCGATCGCCACGCTGTATTTTGCGCGGATTGTGCTGATTCCCTTCGCGCTCGCGCTGCTCTTCACTTTCATCCTCACGCCTGTGGTAAAAATTCTGGAGCGCGTGCATTTCGGGCGCATTCCGTCGGCGCTGCTGGTGGTGTTGCTGTCGGTTGGCGCGTGCGGCGGGTTGGGCTGGACGGTGGCGAAGCAGTTCAGCCAAGTAGTGAATCAGCTCCCGAACTATAAGGCCAATATCAGAACGAAGCTCACCTCGTTGCACTGGTCGGGCCACCACGCGCTGGACAATGCTTCGCAGACGATGACGGAAATCGGCAAGGATCTGGCTACACCTCCGACCGCACCGCGCTCGGGCGATCCAACGCTGACGCGGCCCACGATCCTGCGGCCGGTGCCGGAGCCGCGGCCGGTGCCCGTGGAGGTAGTGAAAGCACCGGCGTTGCCGCTGGAATCCATGCAGGATGTGCTGGGACTGCTGGCCAGCGCGCTGATTGTGCTGGTGTTCACGATTTTCATGCTGATTCGGCGGGAGGATTTGCGCAATCGGCTGATATCGCTGGCGGGCGACGGGAACCTGCACGTAATCACGCAGACGCTGGACGACGCCAGCGCGCGCGTGAGCAAATATTTGCTGCTGCAGCTCGTAGTGAACACCTGCTACGGGATTTTCATCGGCGTGTGCCTGCATTTCATCGGATTACCGGGCGCGCTGCTGTGGGGCGTGATCGTCGGCACGTTACGCTTTCTGCCTTACATTGGACCGCCGCTCGGCGGAATCATGCCCCTGCTGCTGGCGCTGGCAGTATTCGACGGTTGGACGCGTCCGCTGATCGTGTTGGGGCTATTTGTGTGTACCGAGTTGCTGGTCTCGAACCTGATCGAGCCGCTGCTGTACGGAATTCACACGGGGATATCGTCGCTGGCAATTCTAGTGGCGGCGATATTCTGGACGTCAATCTGGGGTCCGATTGGACTGGTGCTATCGACACCGCTGACGGTCTGCCTGCTGGTGGTGGGACGGCACGTGCCGCGGCTGAGATTTCTGCAAATCCTATTGGGTGACGAGCCGCCGTTGACACCCGATTCCCGTTTCTACCAGCGCCTGTTGGCGATGGATCATAACGAGGCGCGCCAGGTGCTGGAGAATTATCTGGAAGGAAAGACGCTGGAGGAGCTGTACGATTCCGTGCTGATTCCGGCGCTCGGCCTGGCAGAGGAAGACCGCCATCAAAATCGCCTGGAAGATGCGCACCAGAAATTCATCGGCCAGAGCACACGGGAATTGATTGACGAATTCTGGGAGCCGCGCGGCGAGGAACCGCCTGCGGCGGCAGAAGGCGGCGAGGCGGGCGAAGCGGCGATGGCCAGTTCGCCGCGCGCGATGGAGTCTTTCAGGGTCTTGTGTTTGCCGGCGCGAGACGAGGCCGACGAAATGGTGGGCATCATGCTGGCACAGGTCCTGGAAATAGCGGGACATCGCGCGCAGTGCATTCCGCTGGGCACCGCCGCCGAGATGCTGGCACAGGTGAAGGAAGAGAGACCGGATGTGGTGTGCATATCGGCGCTGCCGCCGTTTGCCATACCTCATGCGCGCACGCTTTACGCGAAACTGCGCGCGCAGGATGCGAAACTTAGGATCATCGTGGGATTGTGGAATTTTACGGATGATCCGGCGAAAGTCAGCCGGCGGCTGGGATTGAGCGAGGGAGCGCGTGCGTTCACCACGCTGGCGGAATTACGACAAGAGCTGAGTACCGCTCCAGATGCGGTGCCCGTTCCGGCCGCGGCCGTCTGAGCGCAGACCCCTGGCTGCTTGGCAGCTACCACACTTGTTCAGCAGTTGCGCGTTCGCCGATGTGCGATTCCATACCTCCAGGGTTAGGCACGCGGCTTAGGCACATGTATGTGGTTCAGTTTCATTGAGATGCAGCTCGTAGCTGAAGAGCTCTGAAGATGAACGGGCAGCGTGCCGCTCTTCCCAAAACGACCATGCGTTCGTTCCGCGCCGACATCCCCCGCAGTCTAGTATAATTCCATTATTGAACGCCGAGAGTGGATGTGCGAGTGTGCGGCACACGTTCTATTTGGTGTGCAGATTCAGTTCTTGGGAGGCCATGGGGATGGCAGTGTCCAGTCCAAGTATTCAGAGCGCTCATTTCGAAACCACCGCACCTGCGAGTTTTTACGAGAAACTGAACACGGTGTGGCACGAGCGCGCGCTGCAAATTCTGATGGCGATTGTGCTGGCGCATTGGGGTGAACACCTGGTGCAGGCCTACCAGATTTACGTGATGCGCTGGCCGCGGGCAAAGGCGAACGGGATACTGGGACTGTGGTATCCGTGGCTGATCAAATCCGAAGTGCTGCACTACGTGTACGCGCTGTTAATGCTGATCGGGATCTGGGTGTTGCGCAAGGGATTTAGCGGCAAGGCGCGCACGTGGTGGACGGTGGCGCTGGTGATTCAATTCTGGCACCACATCGAGCATTTTCTGCTGATCAGCCAGGCTGCTCTGCATCACAATTTGTTCGGCAGACCGGTGCCGATGAGCGTGCTGCAATTCTTCGTGC
>Ga0209248_10000724_pt1 | contig 10456 bp, 6 predicted proteins | sample BogFormECP04_OM1_FD_188241 | JGI IMG/M metagenome (GOLD analysis project Ga0209248, IMG submission 188241) | Bog forest soil microbial communities from Calvert Island, British Columbia, Canada - ECP04_OM1 (SPAdes) (version 2) | ecosystem: Environmental > Aquatic > Freshwater > Wetlands > Bog ... | reverse complement strand
CATCAGATTCATGTTCTGCACTGCCTGTCCGGCGGCGCCTTTGAGCAAGTTGTCTACACAGGAAACCAACACCAAACGCCGACCATCTTCCGCGAGACAGAAGCCAAGATCGCAATAGTTTGTGTGCAAAGAAAACTGGATCTGCGGCAGCTTGGGCGTCGCAAAGACCCGCACCCAGCGCCTGCCAACATAAAAATCGCGAAAACAGGATTCGACATCGCTGGCCTTCATCTCACGATTCAAGTGCACGTAGATGGTCGAAAGAATTCCCCTGGGAATCGGAAGCAAGTGGGGAGTGAAAATCAATTCACATGCATTCAGCTTCAACTGCTCCAGCATCTCTCCTACATGCCGATGACCGAAAACTGAGTAAGCTGAAAGGTTGTCGGCAACAGAAACAAAGTGTGTTCGCGAATTCGGTTCCTTGCCCGCGCCTGATACACCTGATTTGGAATCGGAAATAATTCCGCGCTCGCGATCCACGATGCCACCGGCGAGCAGTGGCGCTAAAGCCAGAATCACCGAAGTCGCATAGCATCCCGGATTCGCCACCAGGGCCGCGCTCGGAATTTGATCGCGACTCAACTCCGGCAATCCGTAGACTGCCTTTTTGGTGAGTTCAGCCGCGGTCACTGCATCCGCATCCTCGAAGCCGTACACGGCGCGATGCTGCGCTTGCTTGAGCCGCCAAGCCCCACTCAAGTCAATAACCCGCAACCCTTGTGCGATGGCTTCGGGAACAAGCGAACGCGAAGCCTCGTGCGGCGTAGCCAGAAAAAGCAATTCGACACCTTGCTGCTTTAGCGCCGGCCACGAGAGCGGTTGCAGTGGATAACTTCCGTTGCCTGAAAGGGCTGGAAAAATCTCAGCCAGATTCGGAGACGCGTCGGTATCACTCTGCCGGCGAAGGAGCACAGGCTTTTCCACCCTTGGATGACGCAGCAAGAGCCGCGTAAGCTCCAGGCCGGAATATCCAGTCGAACCCAGCACAGCGGTCTTGAGTTTCCCTGGCATCAGGCAAGCATCTCCTCGATGCGGGCAGCCAATCTCTTCGCATCCTCTTTGTCCAGGCAAACCGTCAGGATGGTGTCATCGCCGGCGATCGTGCCGATTGCTTCCGGCCACTCCTCATCGTCGAGTGCGGCGGCGACGGGCTGCGCGCTGCCAACGCTCGTCTTGATGACGAGCAGATTCTGCGCTGGACGCAGCCCCAGCACGAATTCCCGCACCAGGCGCGACACCGGGGGCAATGCGGGCGCAGACGAACTCTCACCTTGGGACAGAGAGTAACCGTCGGAAGTTTTTGCCAATCGCATGTCGCGAATATCCCGCGAAAGAGTTGCTTGCCCCACCTTGAGTCCTCGTTTACGCAGAGCCCGCTGCAAATCTTCCTGATTCGCGACGGGACCATGCTTTAGCAGATCCAGAATGACTCGCTGCCGTAACGTTTTATTCATAATGAATAATTATGCACTAGCCTGCATAAACATTCAACTCCATATTATCTGCTTGAGCGCAGGTGTCAAGCCCAAACAGGACGACAAGCAGGGAACGAACGTAATGCTTGGCGCACTGCTTTCCAGGCCCTTCGCGTTCGGCCAAGTCCGCGCGCGAGGGTCTGCGATCACGCCTTTCCGTTGTGATAGATTGTTAATAATGTGGGCGCGTAGCTCAGTTGGCAGAGCAATGCCCTTTTAAGGCATGGGTCGATGGTTCGAGTCCATCCGCGCTCACCAGATTGTCCGGGGACTTACAGGCGAGGGGTTGAAGGAAGTTTCAAGGTAAATCAAGCAAATCGGCCTCGACAAGGCAGCCTACGCACATCCTCTGCAACAGGCGACCACCCCGCGATTGCTCCCAGCGACACGATGACTCAGACAGGCATGCGTCGAATCACTCACTGGTGAAGTAATCCACCGTCACCGGATTTTCGAACAGAGAATAATCCCGCGTTACCACCGTGATTCCGCTGTCGGTGACGAAGTAGCGTTGCCGGTCAGCCTCGGGATCGTAGCCGATGGTCGTACCCTCGGGGATGTGTACGTCACGATCGATGATGGCCTTGCGAACACGGCAATGACGGCCCACGTTGACATGAGTGAAGAGAATACTGTCGTCGATTTCACTGTAGGAGTTGATGCGCACATCGGGGGAGAGCACGCTGTTTTTCACCGTACTCCCGGAAACGATACAACCGGCGGACACAATGGAATCAAGCGCGGTCCCTGTACGCCCGGTTTCGGCAAACACAAATTTGGCGGGCGGATACTGACGCTGGTGAGTACGGATGGGCCATTCCGCGTCATACAGATTGAATACCGGCGAGACTGAAACGATATCCATGTTGGCTTCGTAGAAGGCTTCGAGCGTTCCCACATCGCGCCAGTAGAGCGCTTCTTTCTTATTTTCATCGACGAAATCGAAGGAGTACACACGGTACTCGTCAACCATTTTAGGCAGAATGTCTTTGCCAAAGTCGTGACTGGAGTTCGAATCTTCCGCGTCTTTCAACAATGCGGGAATCAGCACATCGGTGTTGAAGATGTAAATTCCCATTGACGCCGAGACCTTCGCCGGATTGTAGGGCGACCGCAATTCGGTCTGCTTTGGTTTTTCCTCGAAGCCGTTCACACGATGATCGTGATCAATGTCCACAACGCCGAAGCGGGCAACCTCGGCGGGATCAATCTGGATGGTGGCCAGGGTCACATCCGCGCCCGCGTCGGTGTGCTGCTTCAACATGCGGCCATAATTCATTTTGTAAATGTGATCACCGGAGAGAATGAGTACGTGCTGCGGTTGCTCCGACCCGATGGAGTAAATGTTCTGGTAGACCGCGTCGGCCGTACCTTGGTACCACTCATCGCTGACCCGTTTCATGGGCGGCAATACTTCGATGAACTCGCCGACCTCGCGGCCCAGAATGTTCCAGCCCTCGCGTACATGCCGGTTCAGGGATAACGCCTTGTATTGAGTGAGAATGTAAACCCGGCGCAGATCAGAATTAAGGCAGTTCGAGAGAGTGATATCGATGATGCGGTAAATGCCGCCGAAGGTCACCGCAGGCTTAGCGCGGTCGCGAGTGAGGGGATAGAGGCGCTCGCCGGCTCCTCCAGCTAATAAGACTCCGAGCGTATCTTTCATGGGCATGGCTTCCGCTCTTCGATGATGCTTGCGAGCCTTGCGGATGTACGGTGAATTCGCCGCGCCAACTCGACCGCAGCGCATCGTGAAAAATACTAGCACAGCGGCAGACTTGGGCCCGATTCCTGCACCGTTTCCACGTCGGAAGGTGAGGTTAAGCATTTTGCGGAGACAGGACCCATGATCCCACCGAAACCCTAGTGGTACCCTGCGATTGGCTATTTAGTGATGGAGGTTAGGACCATTTGGCCGAGGTCGTCAAATCAGCGATATCGTTGGAGCAACCGCGATATTCATCGGGCGGCCTCTTGGAACCCTCCCCCAGTACATCTTCAACTGTCTCAGTATCCGAAACTAAACGGCACAACTTTGCGCTCATGCTGCAAACACTTTCCGTTTCTTGGCAACTTCTTTCTCGGATCAAGCTTATTTGGCAAGACCTAAGAATCTCGTTGAACGGCGGGTCTGCTTCGTGATATTTTGCGCCCCTGTTGTGATTTGCAACAGGAAGTAAATCGAAACAAGCTTCAAGAAATCGAAGGGGAGAAATTTATCCATGAGGGGATTTACGAAGTTGATTTTTGCCTCGGCTTTGGTCACGCTCTGCGCAGCCAGCACATTTGCGACGACCAAGTACGTAGTTGATAATGACGACAATCCAACCGCCAACACCGCTACTTTCTACACTGTGGGCTCGGGCGGTAAACTGACCCTGAAAGAAACCGTTCCCACGGGAGGCACGGGATTGGGGGGCGGATATTTCGCAGATGCCAGGATCAACGTATCGCATAGCAAGACGCAACCGTGCGTCTATGTCTCGAATGCCACTTCCAACAACGTTTCTGCAATCAATGAGAAAACTTTGAAGAACAATGGACCGTTCGCGGCTGGTTCTGGCGATAGCGGCGCCGCGGGTGGCATTACCGTCGTCTCGACTACGAACTACGTTTACGCGGGCTTCAGCGGTGCGACGTCCGGAAGCGGCGAAGGCACCATCGCGACTTACAAAGAGGAAGCGGGCTGCAAACTGAAGTACCTGAAATCGATTCCTGCCGTTGGCCTGGGCCAAGGCACATTCGGCATCGGGCAACCGACCGGGATGGCCATTACACCGGATGGCAAAACCATGGTCGTAGGGTACGACGACGGCTCGATCGAGTCATTCAATGTTTCGGCGGGTGTACCGAAGCCGATCGGAAAAGCGGTGAACACTACCGGTTTCGCCAGCGGCGATTACCCGGGTAGCGTCGACATCACGGAGGACGGAAAGTATGCGATCTTCGGTGACATCACGTCCACGTCCAGTTCCGGGTCCATCGTGGAGGTTGGTAAAATCGCAACTCTGAAAAACGGGAAAACCAAGGTTTACGGTCCCATTCAGACCGGCTTCAACTCCAACTTCGTTACGCTTAGCCCGGACGAGTCGCTGGTCTACATCAGCAACAACCAGGGCGGCACCATAACCGCGGCGGCGTTCAACAAGACCTCAGGCGTGGTCTCGGCAACCAAGTCTTGCATGTCCGCCGTGTTGAGCGGTTTCGGCACCAACTGGTTCTACGCGGGCGGTCTTACCACTGAGAACACTCAGACTGGTAATGGCACGGCTGTATATGTTGGCGAGCTTGGTTTCCCTGGCGAAGAAGGGCAGTCGAGCATCGGCCAAGTGAACGTGAAGTCTAGCACTTCTGGCTGCAAGTTGACCGAAGCGAAAGGCTCACCATATGCGAACCCCACCGGCTTCGTATTTTCGGTTGGGTCATATCCTCCGCGCCCGTTCTAACGGTAGCAGCTTGGCACGAGGGGGAATTTGGGCACGGCTACTCAGCCGTGCCCTTTTTGTTTGAAGCTACGAATGAGTCCTGCCTCGCGCTCGCTTCGATTTGTGGTTCAAGAGGAACGGGTCAGGGTCGGGACAGCGGTGAGGCGGGCGGCTTCGAATCGGCGTCCGGCTTGCACGGGCACGCCGCCAACTGATCGTTCGAGCGCCAAACACCTCCCATTTGGAGCCGCATTACGAGTTCATCGTAGTCGTCCCAGATCTCAGAAATCTTGCCATCCCGGATCTGAAACATGAGCATCTCAGCCGCGTGGATTTTTCGCGGCGCGACCTCCGGTGCTGCGGTATCCGCAAACAAGCGCTCCTTGTAGGATCCGTCGAAGGTCAACCGCATCGCCACTCGATCCCCTTGCACGATCGTATCTTCAATTGTGAAACTAAGATCTGGCATCGACTTGCGCCACGCCATGATTACCTTTGCCAAGGCGCCAGTTTCGAGCAACCTTTTTTGCCCGTGAAAAGTTATGAAGACCGGATGCGCGAATATGGTTCCGACTGCCTGAAGATTCCCGCTGTTCCACATGTCGATATACTTTCTCGGCATAGCGTCGGTCGGGTGGCTCTCGGCGGGACGACTCTCGGATAGCGAACTCGCGGATTGACTGCCCGGAGTCGTTCCTGTGGTTTGTCCCGAAGACCCCGTCGTAGTTTGCGCCGGCAGAGGTTGAGGAACGGCCGCCGACGACTGTTGCGCGCCATCCTGTGCCACTGCAAAGGAGTGCCAGAGGATTGCCAATACAAGAATTGCAGGTGCAAGATTCGCCAATTTCACTTTTCAGAAACCTCCGGATACGGAATGAGAACATCTTAGTTTTCGCTTTTTTCTTCGGGAGCAGGAAGTGCATCAGTAGCATTTCTGCTCGCGCATGCATAGAACGCTAAGGATGGGGCACCCTCAAACTGAGTCGAAAAGAAAAATCATCCTTCCGATGTTCGACCTGCTTGATCAGACGCGAGAAATGGTAACGAAGACGTCTTCGCCGCTTAGCGACAGCTTTGCTCCGCCGTTCTGCGAGGCGCTGGGTTCTAGTGTTTCTGCCAGCAGTTCATGGCGCAGATACGATTCGTGCGCCGCGATAGCTTCGGCGATGCGCGGCGAAGCGGAATAGCTGACCGCGATGCGGTCAGAGATATTCAGGTTGAGCGCTTTGCGTTGATCCTGCACTAGCCGGTTGAAATCTCGGGCCAGGCCTTCCTGCAGCAGTTCCGGCGTGAGCGTGGTGTCGAGCGCCAGAAATCTCCCCTGCTCGAGAATGCTCTTGAGATTCTCGGGACCTTCATAGGTCGTGAGGATTTCGTCGGGCGCCAATTCGAAGCTTTGCCCCTCGACCTCCACGGTGTATGGCCCACCCTTCGACACAACTTTTGGGTCGGCCTGACTCAGAACCTGCGCAATCACCTTCAAATATTTTCCGGCGCGCGGGCCCAACTTCTTGGCATCGGGTTTCAAGCTCAGCTTCACCAGCGTGGTCTCATCCTCGATCAGAACGAGCCGCTTGATATTCGCTTCCTCCAGAATCTGCGCGGCATACTCGGAGTTTTCCAGTACACGCCGGTCGGCAGCATCTCTGGGTCGGACGTACAAAGTGCCCAGCGGCGTGCGGATCTTCGTCTTGCTCTGCGTCCGCAAGCTCAACGAGAGGTTCTTGATGCGGATGACGGCATCGATGCTTCGCTCCAACTCTTCGTCAATCAGCGAAGCGTCTACTTGCGGATATCGGGTCAAGTGAACGGATGCCGGAGCCCCTGGATCTACGGAACAGACCAGATTTTGATAAATCTCCTCGGTCAAAAAGGGCAGCGCCGGCGCCATCACGCGAGTGACCGTTGTGAGCACCGTGTGGATCGTCTGATACGCGTCGATCTCGTTGGCCCAGAAACGGCGACGCGAGCGGCGAAGATACCAGTTGGAAAACTCGTCATCGAAAAGTTGAAAGGCCTCAATCAACCGGTAATGCTCGTAATTATCAAAGGCGTCACGCGCTGCTTCCACCAATCGCTGCAACCGGCTCAAGACCCAGCGGTCCAGTTGATTGGTGATCGGTACCGGGGTGCCGGGCTTCCAGCCATCCGATCGTGCGTTGCTTACGAAGAAGCTGTAGCAATTCCAAAACGTCAACAGCTTCCGCCGCGCCTCGCCATCGATGGTCTGGCCAACATTGCCGGTGGGATGCAAGTCGGGGAAATTGAGGTTCTGCGCGGTTTTTTGCTCGGCATAAATGTAGCGCATGACCTCGGCGCCCAGTGCTTCCGCCGCTTCATCGAAGGCAATAGAGTTACCTTTCGACTTGTGCATTTCCTCGCCGCGGGCATCCCGGACCAGAGCGTGTCCTAACAACGCCTTGAACGGCGCGCGGCCATCGATCATCGCGCTCATGGCCAGCATCGAGTAAAACCAGTTGCGGAACTGTCCCGGAAAACTTTCGAGCACCAGATCCGCAGGAAACCACTTCTCCCAATACGCGCGGTCGGTCGAGTAACGCATGGTGCTGAACGGGACGATGCCGGCATCCAGCCACGGATTCCCCACGTCCGCTATCCGCGCAGAAAGCCCGCCGCATTTTTCGCAGCGTATCTTGACTGCGTCGATGTATGGACGATGCGGCGAATTGCCCTCAAACGTGTCCCAGCCTTCGACCGCGCGTTCTTTCAATTCCTCGCGGCTTCCAATCACCGTGAAGTGCTCGCACTCGCCGCAGACCCAGATAGGCAGCGCGAGGCCCCAGAAGCGCTTCTTCGAGATCATCCAATCGCGCATATTGTGCAGCCAATCGAGCTCGCGGGCTTCGCCCTCGGGTGGAATCCAGCGGATGCCAGGAACGATTCGTTCAATGCGGTCGCGCCAGTCCATGCGGATGAACCATTCGTCGACCGGGCGGAAGACCAATTCCGACTTGCAGCGCCAGCAGTGCGGATAGACGTGGGGATATCGCTCGCGCGCCACCAGCAGCCCTTTGGCTTTCAAAGCCGCAATTACTTCATCCGCGACTTCATTGGCGTTCCGACCGGTGAGCGAACCGAAGCCTTCCTGAAAAACTGAACTCTCATCCAGCGGCGCAATGAACGGCAGATTATTTTCCCGGCCGAGTTCCTGGTCCTCCGCGCCGCAACCGGGAGCAATGTGGACGAGTCCCGTCCCTTCGGCTTCGCTTATTTCTTTCCATGCGATCACCCGATGCGATTCAGCGGCAGTCTTGCCGTTTCCGGTTTGACCGTATGGAAATACGCCGCCCGGCGTATTCTGCGCGGGCAGTTCGTCAAACGGGCCGGTATAGGTCAGGCCGAGCAAGTCGCGTCCCGGAAGTTCTTGCAGCACCTCAACTCCGCCGCTACCTTTAAGAATCGTGCGGATCGATGGAAGTTTGTGGCTCTCGTGTTTGCCTTCGACTTGCAATTCCTGCAAGCGGTCGCGTTCGAAGTTGGCTTTGGCGACGTAATAAATCCAATCGCCATGCCGCACCTTCAAGTACGTCATCTCCGGATTCACAGCGACCGCGACGTTCGACGCCAAAGTCCACGGAGTCGTTGTCCATACCAGGAGCGCAGTTTTTTCTTCGCCCTTAACCGGGAAGCGCACGAACACCGAAGTATGCTCTGTGATGCGGCGGCCCTCCGCAACTTCCATCTGCGAAAGTCCCGTACCGCAGCGGCCGCACCACGGCATAACGTCGTGCCCTCGGTAGATGAAACCTTCCTCGTGACACTTCTTGAGAAATCCCCAAATGGTGTAGTTGTTTTCGTCGGAGAAAGTGAAATAGCTGCCGCCATACTCCGCCGAACCCAGCTTGCGGACAATCTCGCTGGCCCGCGCCGTCTCGACATAACCGCTCGGGAGTTTTACGGTGAGCACGCGATCTCCGTCTGCCAGCGCGTCACGAAGCGCCAGCAAAACTGCGGGATCATCCCAATCGCACCAATAGCCCAGCCGGATCGACTGCTCGGTCTGCCGCGCCGCGTAAGTCAGCACACGCTCTTTGCAGGCACGGACGAATTTCTCAATGCCATAGTCGCGAATCTCGCGCTTGGTTCCGAGTCCAAGGCTTTTTTCTACCTCGACCTCGACCCACAATCCCTGGCAGTCGAATCCGTTTTGATAGCGCTCCGCCTGCCCGTTCATGGCGTGGTAGCGCTGGTACATGTCCTTTAACGAACGTCCCCACGCGTGATGCACGCCCATGGGATTATTCGCCGTGATCGGTCCATCCAGGAACGACCAGCGCGGACCATCGGCATTTTGCTCGCGCAACTTGTCGAAAATGCGATTCTCTTCCCAGAAGCGCAGCATCTCGCGCTCGATGGCGGGGAAGTCCGGCACTTTGGGCACTGGTTTGTACATGTTCATCAATAATATCAGTGTAGGCGCGAGCGTCCTCGCGCTTGCAGCATGGTGCTAGAGACATAGCTAGCTATGTCTCTACAAATCAATTTTGTGCGAAATCGTGAATGGCTAGAGCAGGATTGCTTATACCGCAGTCTCTACGCGGCGTCGTCCTCGACCTTAATGCGCAGCGACTTCAGGAACTTGAGATCCTGATCGCTAATCTTGAATTCAGTCGTAATCAGTGACGGCTTTTCGTTGGATTTCTCGCCCGGCTTGCTGACTCCGATTGTGGCTTCCAGCACCAGAAAGATATCGTAACCGCCCTCTTTGATTCGGGAAACGACATCGGCGATGGGCTCCGAATCAGCCAGGGACTCATTGATCGCCTCGCCCAATTCCTTCATCAACTGCTTCAATTGCTGGTCCACGTAACCCCCTTGCAGGACTCCACTGCGCTTGCCCTTGGGCCAGGGCACAACTCACCCCGGCCACTCGCTATTTAGATGCAATCAGGTGCCACAATGCTTCGCGCCGAAAGTGCCTGCGCCCGCGATATTGTAACCCCGAAATCCGGCAAACGAAACCCTGCTCGATAAATATTGGTAAAATCATTAGGATGTCAAGCGTTTCCAACAGTCGGAAGCTGGGCATAGCCGCGCGGGTTGCTGGCCGGGTAATTTCTCAGCGCGCCCGAGGCTCCCGAAGCTTGAGCGCGGTAACGAAGGGCGCGCGCGCTACCGCCTCCCATTTCGGACGCATATTCAGGCAGCTTTGGCTGGAAGTGACAGGTTTTGTTTTCTTAGCCTTAGCCGGAGTCGGAGTGATCGCTTTCTTTCGCGAGTACGCCAGGTATCAGGCTGGCCACGCGACCTCCAACCGTGCAGTCCTCGCAGTATGCTTTGCCGGTCTGTTCGGATGGTTCGGCGTAAGCTCATTCTGGCGGGTGCGGAAGAGTGATCAAAACCGTTAACCACAAAGAGGCACGAAGGAAAGCTGAGCCGAAAACCCTTGGCGCCTGGTTTTACTTTGTGAGCCTTTGTGTCCCTTGTGGTAAAAGGCTTCGCTCATGAGCGACAAAAAGCCAGCCCCCGAACGACAGGCCGACTCCCACATTCCCGTCAACCCGCTCTATACCCCAGCCGATCTCGAAGCCT
>Ga0209248_10000723_pt1 | contig 10459 bp, 4 predicted proteins | sample BogFormECP04_OM1_FD_188241 | JGI IMG/M metagenome (GOLD analysis project Ga0209248, IMG submission 188241) | Bog forest soil microbial communities from Calvert Island, British Columbia, Canada - ECP04_OM1 (SPAdes) (version 2) | ecosystem: Environmental > Aquatic > Freshwater > Wetlands > Bog ... | reverse complement strand
AACGAACTTCTACTACTCTAACTATTCGCAGACACGTTATGCCCGAGAGAAACCGCCACCAACAGTCGTTCTAACGATAACGAACTGGGATTTTGCGCTCCCGGGTAGGACGAGGCAACACCGGTGGTGGTGAGGATTGTGCTGGCGGCGTGGGCGTCGTAGGCGTCGCAGGCGTCGTAGGCGTCGTGGGCGCCGATATTATCTTAGCATCCTCCCCGATCCCCAGTTCCAGAATTGCGAAGTCGCATGCAACTTCGGCCACAGGCGACCCCGTAAGCCAAGACTCAGGTTCGTCACCACGGTAAGGCTTTACCTTGTCGTAGTGGACCACCACTGAATCTGATCTCCGGGTCCGCTGGATCCGCAGGTTGACCCGACCCAACAATTCCGTGATTAGGAACGGACCGGAATAAAGTCTTTGCCACTTCGGCGTCCTCCCCGTGTATCGACGAGGGCAGAAGAACCATACCCACTCCCCTACTTGGTACTCGGCGGGGCGTACTCGAAGGTCGTAGCGATCTTTTGCCCTGAGGGCACACCTCCCCAAAGTCTCTCTCGTTAGTGAATACGCGGATAGCATAGTCTTACGACGATCCGCTACAAAATCGCCGTACGTGCGATTTCCAGGAGACTCTTCTTCGGCAATGTCACCTAAAACTAGATCGATGGGTGCTCTCACCTCGTGCCCAAACAGTAGAAAGTTCGGCGAGAACCCTGTGGCACTGTGCGGCGTCGCGCGGTACGCCGCCAGCACGAAAGGGACATGTTCGTCCCAATCGCGCTGATGGACGTCGACGACTTTAGCGAGGAGACTGTTCAGAGTACGGTGGAACCGCTCGACAGCTCCATTCGTAGATGGTTTGTACGACGTGGTTCTCAGTTTGTCGATGCCCAGCAGCCCACACAATTCCCGCATGAGGGCGCTCTCGAATTCTGGGCCTCTATCTGATAACAATTGCTTCGGCACGCCAAATATGTTAAATATTCCGCTAATGAGTGTCCGTGCGACAGTGACTGCCTCCCGGTTTTGCACCGGAAATGCAAACGCATATTTGCTGAAATGATCCACCGCGGTTAACATGTATATCTTCCCCGACGAGGACCTAGGGTGCGGTCCGGTGAAGTCAATGGCGATCCTCTCAAAAAGGGCGCCTACCGTCATTCTCTGCATTGGTGCACGACGGGGTGGCGTTCCCCTGAAGGATTGCGCGCATGGTGCGCAACGATTGATAAACTCGGCCACGTCGGCGGCCCATCCCGGCCAGTAGGCTTTGGCCTGCAGTTTTGCCCTGGTCCGTTTGAGACCAAAGTGACCCCCAGCATGTGAGGAGTGAATTAATCCAAGGAGTTGTTGACGGTACTCTATAGGGGGCACCAGCTGCCAGGTGTCGCTGAGACCGGCGGCGCGCCACCAGCGTCGATATAGAACTCCGTTTCTCAAGGTAAACCGTTCCCAGTCCGCCCAGAATGCTTTTGTAACCGGGTCGGCGGCCGTAATGTCGTCGCCCTCCACTCTCGACTGGTGCGATGTGAGTAACCTGACAAATTCTCCCAACTGGGGATCGTCGGCAGTGGCGGCGGCCAGTCTAGCTGTGGACCATTCCGAATCTACGTCTGGTTGATTGAATGAGACAACTCGAACATCAGCAGCCACGGTAGTGTGAATCGTCCTGCGGGACACGTCTGGTATGGCAGACTCTCGGCCACCATTATCTGTAACGGACAAAAAGAAACAACCGACTCCCCCAACGAGAAGTCCTAAAATAAAAGTACACACAATAACGTCAAAGTTGCCGATCCCTACAGAGATACAAGATATAGCGCCAAGGATCGCGACGATGCTGCTGATAATGCCGACACGTCCGGTAGTATAGTCCGTCATAGTGACTCCAGTCTCCGCTGAAATAGAATTTACCTTAACTATGGAATCGGGGGTATCCCCTGTGCTAGTGTCGTCGACGACAGAGACGACGCCGACGGCGTCGACGCCTTCCATGGGCCCGTTTACCCGCTCCCCCATCTTGTCCACGTCGTCAATGCTAGGCGAAGTCGAGCCCGTAGAGGCTGTTACGCCCCCCGGATCCGTTGCCCCACATTGCCGACAGGGACGCCTTGAGAGAGCGTCGGCGTTCCCATGGGAGCGTCCCGCCCGATGCTCTATCTTAAAGTCGAATTCTTCGAGTATCTCGCACCAGCGAGCCTGCTGTCCTATGGGTTCAGGTGTACGCCTGAGCCACTGAAGAGCAGCATGGTCAGTTCGGACCAAGAAGTGACGACCTAGTAAATACATGCGAAACTTTTTCACAAAGTACACTATAGCTAATAGTTCTCGCCTGGTTACACAGTAGTTCCTCTCGGAACGACTCAGGGTCCGTGAGGCATATGCTATTACCCGCTCCACTCCGTCCTGTACCTGTGACAATACTGCTCCTATACTGTCATTGCTGGCATCGGTGTCTAGAATGAAACCGGCGCCGTCGGCCGGCATAGCTAGAATAGGTGCCCCCACTAGGGCCTCTCTCAAAGAATCGAAGGCGGTTTGACATCCCTCAGTCCAAAGGAAAGACGCTCCCTTCTGGGCTAACCGGTGAAGAGGCGCCGCCCGCTCCGCGTAGGCAGGTACAAACCGCCTATAGTAACCTGCCAATCCCAGAAAAGATTGCACCTCCTTCAGGCTGATGGGGCAAGGCCAGTCTTTAACTGCGACGATCTTCTCAGGGTCCGTCCCTACTCCTTGCCCTGACACTACATGGCCTAAAAACGCCACGCTGGTGCGCAGGAGCTGACACTTGGACGGTTTCAACTTGAGGTTAGCGCTTCGCAACCGCTGGAACAGCAGATCCAGGCGGCGCAAATGCTCGGCGACATCGGCGCTATACACAATAATGTCATCTAGGTACACCAAGCACATGTCAAAATTCAAACCCCTTAAAGCTAAGTCCATGACGCGCTGGAACGTGGCGCCCGCATTGCAAAGACCGAAGGGTACGCGCCGGAAACGGTAAGTCCCGGAGCGAACCACGAAGCTGGTCTTGTCGGCGTCCTCCTCGGCCATCGGCACCTGATGGTACCCCGACCGTAAATCAAATGCCGAAAATAGTTTAGCACCAGAGAGCGCATCCAGGCAGGCGTCTATCCTAGGCAAGGGATAGGCGTCCTTGCGGGTGACGCCGTTGAGCTGCCTATAATCGCAACAGAAGCGCAATGAACCGTCCTTCTTCTTCACCACCACCAGGTTACAGGCCCAGGGTCCGTTACAAGCCTCGATCACGCCAGCGGCTAACATACTCTGGACGTGATCGTCGATCTTAGGTAACAGATCCAGGGGCTGCCGCCTAAGTGGCTGCCGAATGGGGACAGCGCATCCCGTATCTATATGATGTTCGGCCAACGGCGTCACACCCAAGTCTAGCTCACCCTTGGAAAAAACATCTTGGTACTGCCGACACAACAACGATAACTCGTTACGGTGCTGGGTACCTATACTTATATCAACATCCTCAAGTAAACCATCAAGATGTGGGAACTCTTCTTGTACCGACGCAGTGATGGCTTCGGCGCTGGTTATGTTATTAACAGCAGCGACGGCGTCAGCGGCGTCGGCGACGTCGGGGAGGCACCTTACTGCTGAGACTTCAGAGATGACGTCCCCGGCCTGTACAGTGATAGCAACGTTCGACACATTGCATACCATCACCGGCACCTGGTGCAGGCGTCTGGGCACTAGTATCCTAGCAACACAAAGCCCTGACTCCTTGTCGGCGGATTCTACCATCCAATCACTCTCCGGTTCCGGAACAAAACCGGGAAGCTCTATACGTCCCTCTAACACTACTTGCGATCTGGCGGGGATATTATTATCGGTTACCGCTACCACTCGGCGGCATGCTGAAGTCGAGGATTGTGAAACTAGTGGCCAATATCGACCAGCAATGCCCAACCTATCGCTTGAAAAATCCCAATTATCTGCATTCGTACGAAGCCAGTCAATACCTAAAATGGGCTCTATTATATTATCCGAGACGATAAACCTAGACAAAATCACGGTGCTACCTAAACGAACACTAGCTGTGACCTCGCCTAACACAGCAATACTAGAACCATTGGCGGCAAATAACCTCATAGACGAAGTCTGTAAATGCTCCGTGGCACAAAGACGCTTGGGTAACAGGGACCTGTCGCACCCTGTATCTACTAAGCATACCACTTTATTATCGTCGATGCTTAAAGATAAGTATACGGGTGCAGAAATTTTGGCAGAATCAATAGTATGTACATTACTTACAGTTACTGATGGCGACGCCGTCGCTAGGCCTTCAGCCTGGACACCTAGTCATTCCTGGCGCCTACCTCGGCTGGAACCGTGACGAGGGTTGTTACCGGCGGCACGACGCTCTCCATCTGTTGGGCGCCGACGATCTTCGTTGATACGCTCAGGGCATTGCCTGGCCATATGCCCCTCTTTATCGCAGTTAAAGCAGATGAGGGAACCCCCACGAGTGTTGGCCTCACGCGGCGCCCCTCCACTTCCGGTGTTTCGTTTACTATCCGGACACCTGTTTGCCCAATGCTGAGTAGACTTGCATATATGGCAGGCTCCATATGGTGCCGATGTGGTATTACCCACGGGTACTGGCGGCGCCGACGGCGTCGGTACAGACGGCGCCGACAGCACGACTGGCGCCGACGGCACGGCCGACACCACCTGTACTCCGCCCTTCTGATGTCTAAGATAATCCTGGAATAATCCACACAACTGATCGACTTGTGGGGATGCAACTGCGTCGACGCCCCTAACACGGTCGTAATCCCCTTGACGGCGTCGTCCTTGATCTTCCTGCTTACTACTTTTCTTAGATCCGGAATTTGATTCAGCGTTAAGAGCGTGCGTAAGAGCTTGATCTAAATCTACTGGCGTACGATCGCGAACTCTCATTTCTAATCCATCGTCGTCGAGAGCCGTCAGAAAAGCGTCGACGGACATAGAATCTCGGTGGGCGGAAGTAGGGCCTGGGAAGGCGAGTAGGGTCAGCCTCCCAATGTCGTGGTAGAGATCCTGGAGAGATTCATCGCGACCACGACGACGATTCCTGAGCTGAGCCCTGTATACAGACGTCTGTCCATCGGTGCCGAAACGGCGTCGAAGGCGTTCCACTAACTCTGAAAAACCTTTCACTGCCCCCCTCCCGTCGTTTAACACATGAGTAGCATTCCCCTTTAGAGAATTTCTCAAATATGCCGCTTTATCTCTATCATCCCAGTCATTATAATCCGCGCAAGATTCAAACTGCGCTAAAAACAATGACAGGGGTACGGATCCGTCGAACTTCTCCGGGAGCATAGTTTTTCTCTGCCCCCTGCTCCTGCTACTATCATACCTACTACGACGGCGTGGCGAGGGGGATCTGGAATAATCCCGGTTATGATCCCGGCCTCCGCTAGGTTCCTCTGTTTCCCTGGCTCGATCGCGGCTATGGCGGTCGTCTCGCGCCAGCGGAGAGGAGTCACGTCGCCGACCCTCTATCGAGCGAGACGATAGAAGAAGCCTAGCACGGTCCTCGTTCTCGTAGCGGGAACGGTCATGACCATAGCCCGCACCTCGACCATGGAGAGAGGGGGACCTCTTGCTCTCTCTAGAGTAGGGGTGGTCATTCCTAATTTTACTATCCCCCACAGACCGAGGAGAACCCGGGCGTTCGCGCTGTGATCTAGACGTAAAGGTTCCACTTCGGCCTCTCTCCCTCGAAGGGGATCGGGAGCCTCGGCTAAACCTCACCTCATCACGAACAAGCACCCCAGTCCCGGTCACATCCCTTCGGTCCGTAGCGGACGGCACACTCGGACCACACGAATCCGCCTTCGGAGCACTGTCTCTTACTGTGACATCAGCAAGTCCCCGCTCTAGAGACAGCAATTTGTCTACGATCACCGACAATAGACTAGCTTGGGGAAGGGGGCCCGCTGGAGGTTGCGTTAGTTGCACGGAACATAAATCCTCGATGAAAGATTTGTCCAGCAGCTTAAAGTCGGTGAATGCATTATTACCTACCATTGGTGACGGTGATATACCGCTCGACAAGGGTGGCGGAATATCTAGTGAGCTTGCCATGCTAGCCATGCTGGAAGCCCTGGGAGCAGCCACGGCACTGCGAGCCATAGTGGCGGCGGCCTGCACTAGTGTATCGAATGAAGAGGCATACCCCAGGGGCCACTGCGAACACGCCATGATTTTAATTTTAATTAAAACTAAATAATCCAGCGAAAATATGAATCTCTAGCAGGCGCAGTAGAACAGTCCACTACCAGTAGATTAAACGAGGAGGCATAAGCTTGAAACCATAGTGAACGGCTTCAATCCAGAAATTCTCTCTCTTAATAATCCGACAAAAACTTATAATATCTCAACTTAAAGAATATTTTCCCCGAAAGAACTTGAACAAGAGCACAAGAACTGCACACGACCCCACTTCTGGTACCAGTGTAAAGTTTTTGGGGCTAGGGGGGGGGAGTGCAAGATTTATAGGAGACACAGGGGAGGGGGTTGGTCCACGGCTTGACTCTTACCAGGATGCCTAGGCCGTGGTCCTGGTGCTACCTGGAAATTAACAAGGTTTCCCAGGCACGTCGAGCAGGGACTCGACAAATTCTCGGCTCTATGATTCTTTATCTAGGGGGGAAATATTATTATGAAGACTAAATATTAAGAGTAACAGGGGGAATCCCATTAAAAGTCTGATATCTAAACATTGATAGAATAGAACTGTTCTCTAGAAGGCAGCAGATCAGGGCGACTCACTCGTGGGCGGTTCGCCAGGTGGTCTAGTTGGTTGAGTCGAATGGCGGCGATCCTATGGGCAGCGACAGCCCTGTTGTTCTGCACTGTCCTAATCAATTTAACTATCTTGTACGCCAGATATATAGATAGAATTATTAGGAGCACCACGAATCCGCAAGATGCGACGGTGGCTAAGGGTAGCGTCATGAGAGTATGTTATCATAATAATTGACAGGGATTAATTATGAAGCTTCCAACACCTGCATTAATGGTCTGAATTACTGGCTATAGTGTTCCCTATTATATGTAGTTCAGAATTATATCCGGGGTTTAATTCACAGCACCTATCTTGTAATCTAGCGCCTATCTTGCATCCTCGGTAGAGACCCTAGGAACTTATTAGCTAAGAAATACGAGAGATGACAATATAAGGGTGTTATTTTAATTGAATCGCCCGGCGGCCAACATTAATCGATTCATAATCCATGACAAAGTGTTAAATCGGTAAATAAGAGAACGGTTATGAGTTGAATTGAGGTCCCCGACTATAATATAAACCCGAATTGGCTACTCTAGAACGCCCCGCACTGTACGCGATCGCAACAAAGAAAAGACTAAATTCCGACCCACAAAAACCTGAAAGAAGGTACGATCGACTACGAATAGTCGATGCGAATCTCAGCTCAGAAAGATGTGGAGAATTCCATCTCACCCATATCCGATGGCGAGCAGTAAAGGGCATAAAATATTAGCACTGGAAACATTCACAACTCTAAGTGAAAGGATTGGCAAATAACCCCTTGATTAAAAGAACCTTACTGTCACAAATCAGCGATAATACAAGCTAAAAAGAACCGTCCGAAAGATTCACACAAACAAATCTAACTATATCAGTTCGATAATTACAGAGAACCACGTGCTCTCTATAAAAACGCTCGACTTCTCCCTCGCGAAGACGAGCATACGTCCTACCTCTAGAGCGTCCCGAGTAGAAAGAGAGCGAGTTTCCTTTCACTCTTTCCCAGCTGCCCTAGACCAGCAGCTGCAATAGCTACAGGTTGCTTGCAGCAGTCTGGCCAACCAATCAGAGCGAGCGGCACGACGCCTGTGTTCCCGCTCTGCTTTGTGCAGCCGCCGACCGCTGCAAGGCGTTTTAGCTGTCGGCTGATGACTCACTACCTTCCCTCCGCCGTAACTAGCGGGGGCGGACCGAGCTACCTCCCCAGCTCCAGCAGAACAAAGGCAATAAATCAATAGTTCAGCAGTGTCCAATCTAGCTATGGAAGCTCAGACCGGGCACTGCCAGACCACAAAAAAACATACCATGCATAAAATACTAGTACAATTATTCGCAAGAAACTGTGCAGCAGAATAATAGGCAAAGCACATAAAACTTATGCAATACAGGTTGAATAAATCGTCTACGCTATGATAAAAGGCCCCTGATATAACCTAGAACTGGGAAGCAATTTAACCCATGCCCGTAACCAGTAATAGAATTAATAATAACTGACCGTATAAAACACGCGTATATTCTGTAATAATCTGTAATAATCAGGGAATAGGCTACACAAAACCTGGCCGCAGAAATCAATAATCGTCGAGATTGCACATATAGAAGTGCGCCCTAACTCACCGAATCGTTACAAATAAAAGTATGGCAATTAACAACACATATTAAACCCATACAATATTTAGCAACAAGCCATAGAGGAAACTGGCTACAAAAGCAGTCAAATTATACGAATATAGTATGCTATATTATAAAGCAATTGTACGACGTAAACAAAACCTACCCGCTGATGTGCCGTATCGTAACGCTTCTAGACTTTCAACCTCACGAATGCGGGAAATATATCCAACGTCACAAAGCCCGACGTGTGTAAAATCCCGGGTGTACAATCTTCAATATCGTAGTCCAAAAAACGTAATACGGTACAAATCCAAAACACGACAAAAATGCTAAGCTTAAGAACTAAAGCTTAATATATAGATCTATACATCTATATGTACTTAGACGTCCGACTTAGAGGTATGAACGCCGTAGAACTATATCCTTGGTTATGGAAGAGCCAAGCATATATAGTGGCGCGCCCGGGCAGGCAAAAACCCCGTCGTAAAAATAAGGCTATAGAGAGGGTCGTAAAGGCTTGCCTAGAAATAGTATAAAGAATGGATATATTTAATACCACAATTAAAGTTGACGCCGGAGTGCGAGCAGATATCAAAAGGAAAAATATAATAGAGGCATTGTCCATCGCTTGTGTGCCTAAAACGCTCTCCGAGAAAGAACGCGAACGTCTGTAGGCTAAGGTCAATACAATAATTACATATCGTATACCATCGCGCATCACGATCGGTCAACTCAGCGGGTGAGAACAACGTCACACACGATAAAAAATGGCAACAATACGATACAGGGGACAACTAGTTAAGCTACAATAAATCGATAGGCGCATCACACCAATAGTTCCGATCAGACTTCAAAGCCGTAGAAATAGAGCTATCCTCGTAAAACGTTTATGCCTTCGAAAGATACGACTCTATACGTCGGGGTGACGACAGTTGATGGGCCCGCGCAGTGCGGCGCCAATCAACATGAGAACATACTATAATTGCACAATAGCAACATGAGAACATAATATAATTACATATACTAAACACAAGAAAGGATAAAATAGGCAGAACATCAAAGTGCTGGAGCGGGAGAAAAGCCTATTCGTAACCGACCATCCCATGCGCCGGCCGGGTGAGTAAACCGCGCCTATTATAACACTCCCGGAGGAGGGGGCAACCAAAAACCCAACAATAGCATGCTTACGACGTCGACTGCAAAGGAGCTCAAGATTTAGTAGTTCGAGAAGAGGGTCACTGTGAGCATCATTCGGTAGGTTGAAAATGATTCTGGCAGCTTTTCTCTGAATTATGTCGAGTTTCTTAAGGTGTGATGTTGCAACGTTTAGAAGAAGAGCACAGCAGTATTCTAACTGAGATCTTATCAAAGCTATGTAGGTGAGACGCAAGAGTTTTATGGGAAGGTATGGAGAAGCTCTTCGGAGTATACCAAGGAGGCCGTTAGATTTGGTAACTATCGTGTCGACATGAGGACCCAAAGTGAGATGTTGATCTAGCGTTACGCCTAGAAGTTTGACAGATTTTCCTGGCTTAAGACTGAAGTCCTCCAGGACGAGTTCGAAGTCGTCAGGAATTCGTCTGGTAGGGGCCTTTAGAATGATGAATTGTGTTTTCTTTACGTTTAAACCGAGCCCACGATCAGTACAAAACTGTTTGGTTGATGCGAAGCTATTGGATAAGGAAGTTTTGATGACATCCAGTGATTTGTCAGATTTGGATAAAGTGGTATCATCAGCGAATTGAGAGGTGAATGACTCATTGAAATTGGGGAGATCTCTGACATAGATGTTGAATAGAAGAGGGGAAAGACAGGAACCCTGCGGTACTCCTCTAGTAATGTCCCTCCAAGAAGTAACGATATTGTTTTGAGTAACTCTTTGTGCTCTGTTGGTCAGAAAAGACGAGAACCATTGCAACGAGTTGGAGTCACAGCCAATTTGAGAAAGTTGAGAGAGAAGTTCTTGATGTGAGACTAGGTCGAAAGCTTTTGAAAAATCAAGGAGAAGAACCCCAGTGAATGAGCCTAAATCTATCTGATGTGACCAAGAG
>Ga0209248_10000719_pt1 | contig 10489 bp, 9 predicted proteins | sample BogFormECP04_OM1_FD_188241 | JGI IMG/M metagenome (GOLD analysis project Ga0209248, IMG submission 188241) | Bog forest soil microbial communities from Calvert Island, British Columbia, Canada - ECP04_OM1 (SPAdes) (version 2) | ecosystem: Environmental > Aquatic > Freshwater > Wetlands > Bog ... | reverse complement strand
CTCGACGTAACCTTTATCGGCTTCCCGATAAGCGCGCCAAGCCATGCCCCACCCTACTACCGCCGCGCCCACCGAAAGAAACATCAATCCGTATTCGATCGGGCTGGTATGTTCCTCTTCCTTTTCCCCAGCCGCGAGTTGAGCGGCCTTTCCTTCTTCCTGGAAAACCCGCGCCTCGTGCGCGAATACTGGATTCAGAAACTTGGCAAAATGATCAGACCCTCCGAGGCTATGCGGCCAGCCAAGCCATCCCGCGCCGACAGCGCAGATCGCAAGAATGACTAACGGCACGGTCATCGACTTCGGCGATTCATGGATATGGTGCTCGATCTCGTGGCTCATGCGCGGCCGGCCATGGAAGGTCAGAAACATCAGCCGGAACATGTAAAAAGCCGTCATCAGGGCGGTGATGAACCCAACGAACCAGAGCAAACGATAAGCTCCGCCTTCCGAGGACCATGCCTGCCAGAGGATTTCGTCTTTCGAGAAGAATCCCGCAAATGGCGGGATGCCGGCGATCGCGAACGTGGCAATGAACATCGTCCAATGCGTGATAGGGATTCGTTTGTGCAGGTCCCCCATGTTGCGCATGTCCTGCTCGCCGCTCATGGCGTGGATCACCGATCCTGATCCAAGGAAAAGCAGGGCCTTGAAAAATGCGTGCGTAAAGACGTGAAAGACGCCGGCGGTAAACGCGCCTACGCCCAGCGCGAGAAACATGTACCCCAATTGCGAAACCGTCGAATACGCCAGCACGCGCTTGATGTCGTTTTGCACCAAACCGATGGAGGCAGCGAAAATCGCAGTGAGCGCGCCGATAATGGCGACCGTTTTCATCGAGGTGGGCGCGAGCACAAACAGAGCATTCGAGCGCGCCACCATGTAAACGCCCGCCGTCACCATGGTCGCGGCGTGGATCAGCGCGGAGACCGGAGTTGGACCCTCCATGGCATCGGGCAACCAAATGTAGAGCGGGATCTGCGCCGATTTTCCGCACGCGCCGATAAACAAAAGCAGCGTGGCAGCTGTAATCACGGGATCGCCAATCCCAAAATGCCCGCTGCGCGCCAGATGCGTGACTTCGGTGAACCGCAGCGATCCGAAGTACCACGCGATGGTGAACATGCCCAAGAGAAAACCCGCGTCGCCAATGCGGTTCACGATGAACGCTTTATTAGCCGCAGTGCTGGCGGAATGGCGATGAAAATAGAATCCGATCAGCAGATACGAACATAGCCCAACGCCCTCCCAGCCCACGAACATCAGCACATAGTTGTTCGCCAGAATCAGCGTCAACATGGAGAACATGAACAGGTTTAGATATCCGAAGAAACGATAATACCCATGTTCATGCGCCATGTAGCCCGTGGAATAAATGTGGATGAGAGCGCCAACACCGGTCACAAACAAAAGCCAAATGCCGGAGAGCGGATCCAGCAGAAAACCCACATCGGCCTGAAACGGGGCGGGCGTCCCGTCGCGCATGAGAAAAATCAGTGGAAGCCGAGCGTCCTCGCTCGACTGGGCGGGCGAGACACTCGTCGCTCCACCGCCAGTGCCGAGCCATGTATAAAGGATAGTTTGGTAGGGCTTGCCAGGATGGTCGTGAGCGAAATCGGTGTATTGCCAGACCGCGGCGCAAGCGAACAGAAACGCCAGGACTACCACGCCAACACATACTGCGCTGACGGTTGTCTTCTGAAACTTACGGCCAAAAAAGAACATCATGGCCGCGCCGAAAGCCGGCAAGAGAGGAATCAGCCAGATGTGGTCTAAGAAAAACATGTCGTTGGTCGTCGGCCCTCGGTCGCGGGCTCCTACCTGCTAGCTACCACTTCAGTAAATCTATCTCGTCAACATTCACCGTTTCTTTATTGCGGAAGAAGGCGATCAAAATTCCGAGGCCCACTGCCGCTTCCGCCGCCGCATCGGTGATCACAAAAATCGCAAACACTTGCCCATGCAATCCCCACAATCGCGAAAACGCCACCAGGTTCAGGTTTACCGCATTCAGAATCAGTTCAATCGACATCAAAATGATGACCACGTTGCGCCGGGTCAGCACGCCAATCACGCCCAAAATAAACAGGGCCGCGGCCACCACCAGATAATGAAGAGTGCCAATTGGAGCCATAATCGCTAGCTGTAGAGACGTAGCTAGCTACGTCTCTGCCCATCAAATCCTCTTCTTCGCCATCACTACCGCGCCAATGATCGCGACCAACAGCAGCAGCGACGCGATCTCAAACGCGAACATATATTGCCCATAAAGCATTAGGCCGATCTGCTGGGTGTTGGTGTTCTCGACCGGCTGTGCAATACGATACGGAAACAAAGATTTGCCCTTCACGTACACCGTCATGAACAGTCCACCCAATGCGATCGCCGCCAGTAGCCCAACCACCCATTGCCCGTTGAACTGCTCTTCTCGTTGTGAACGCTCGAGGTTCACCAACATGATCACAAAAAGAAAGAGCACCATGATGCCGCCCGCATAAAGAATGATCTGGACGCCGGCCACGAACGGCGCATACAGCATCAGGTAGAGGCCGGCTTGCGAAAGCAGGCCGAAAATCAGTGCCAGCGCGGAATGCACCGGACTCTTCCGCGTGATGACGAACACCCCGCTCAGCAAGGTAAATCCTGACAACAAATAAAAGAAGAACGTCGTGGCGACGGGCTGCATGCCGGGTTGGACCGCCTGCTGCATGTTAGAGCACCACTCCCAAAATGGCCGTCAGAATGAGCACGCCAATTCCGATCGGCAACAGCACTTTCCATCCCACTTTCATGAGCTGATCGAATCGGTAACGAGGAAATGTGGCGCGATACCAGATGTACAAATACATGAAGCCGGCCACTTTGGCGACGAACCAAAAAATGTCCTGAATACGATCGCGCACCGGCGGCACAAACAAGATCAGTCCGATCAAACCGAGCACCGCGCCGAACCCAGCCAAGCCAATCGTCTGCACCCGAAAATAAGGATGCTTCGGCATGCGTCTAACTCCGAGGAAAGCGATCGCCGCCAAGCCCAGAAAAACTAATCCCGGAAACAACGAGAACACGAGGTCCCAAGTATCACCCGTCAGAGAGTTGGGAAACGGCCGGTACCATCCCCCAAGCCACAACGTCACAGCAATCGACGATACCGCGATCATCGCCGCGTACTCGCCCAGCATGAACAGCGACCAGCGTAAACCGCTGTATTCGGTATGAAAACCCGCTGTTAATTCCGATTCTGCTTCGGGCAGATCAAATGGCGCGCGATTGGTCTCCGCGACCATAGCAATGGCGAAGATGCCGAACGCAATAAATCCCAGCGGGAAAAACTTGAACAAAAACCAGACATGCTGCTCGTTCTGAGCCTGCACAATGCCAATCATGCTCAGCGTGCCCGTTCCCGACGATGCAGCGCTAACCCCATAAGGTCCGAGCCCGTGCAGGCTGGTCATCAGAATCGCAGAAACGACGGCCATCCCCATGGCGACTTCGTAGGAAACCATCTGCGCGCTGGACCGGAGCGCGCCGATCAGCGGGTAATGCGAATTCGACGCCCAGCCCGCCATCACAACGCCAAGCACGCTCAGCGACGAAACCCCGAGCATGAACAGTACCCCAATGTTCAGGTCGGTAATCGCGTGAGTGGGACCGAAGGGGACAACAATATAGACAGCAAACGAGGCGCACAGAATAATCAGCGGAGCGATCCAGAACACAAACTTGTCAGCTTCGGCCGGTATGATGTCTTCTTTCGTCATCAACTTGATGGCGTCAGCGATCGGCTGCAGCAAGCCGTGCGGACCTACGCGCATGGGGCCAAGACGAATTTGAAAATGTGCCAGAGCCTTGCGCTCCAGCCAATTCATCGCCATAACCGCAACAGAGATTCCACCGAAAACCACCATGATATAGACGAGCGCCCAAAACACATTTCCGGACTCGCCAGGCGTTGTGTTGCTGCTGAGATAGGAGGTGATGTAGTCGAGCATCAGCGATCCACCTCGCCCAGCACAATGTCCAGCGTGCCGATAACCGCGATCACGTCGGCGACGAGCGCTCCGCGCACCATAATGTCCAGCGCCTGCAGGTTCACAAACGACGGCGGCCTTACGCGTATTCGATAGGGTTGCGTCGATCCATCACTGACAATGAAATATCCCAACTCCCCCTTTGGCGCTTCGATCGAATGGTAGACTTCGCCGACCGGCGGCTTTATCACTTTCGGGACTTTCGCCATGATCGGGCCTTCGGGAATTTTCTCAACCGCTTGCCGGATGATGCGCAGCGACTGCCGCATCTCCTCCATGCGGACCGTGTACCGATCATACGTGTCACCGTTCGTGCCAATGGGAATTTCAAAATCGAAGTCGGAGTATGCTGCGTATGGCTGCGCTTTTCGGAGATCCCATTTCACCCCGCTGGCTCGCAGCACCGGTCCAGTCACGCCAAGTGCGATCGCGTCCGCGCGCGATATCACGCCGACGTTTTTGGTTCTCTCCAGCCAGATGCGGTTGGTAGTCAGCAATTCTTCATATTCGTCGATCTTCGCTGGAACGTAATCAAGAAACTTGATTACATCGCGCTCGAAGCCTTCGTAGGTTTCGTATTGACATCCGCCAATGCGGAAGGCATGCGTAGTCAGCCGCGCGCCGCAATACTTCTCGAAAATCTTCAGAATTTCTTCGCGGTCGCGAAAGGTATAAAAGAGCGGCGTCATGGCCCCAATATCGAGAGCGTGCGTACCCAGCCAAAGCTGATGGCTCGCCATCCGGTTCAGTTCCGTGAGAATTACCCGAATATATTTGGCTCGCGGCGGCGCTTCAACATTGAGGAGCTTTTCAACCGCCTCACAATAACCCAATCCGTTGGACACAGCGGCCACATAATCCATGCGGTCGACATACGGATTAAACATGGTGTAAGTGCGGTTTTCGGCGATCTTCTCCACGCCCCGATGCAGGTAACCGATCACGCATTCGGTGCCCAAAACCTTTTCACCATCCAGCTTGAGGATTACGCGGAGCACTCCATGGGTCGCCGGATGCTGCGGCCCCATGTTGATGACGAGCTCGTTGCTGTCGAGAAAGGTTTTGTCGGGTTCCCCGAGTTCCAGGTGAGAGAGGTACTTCTCGTCAATCCGCTTCGGATCAGCCGGTTTCAGATCAAACATGGTGCGGTCGGTCATGATTATTGGCCGCTCTCGATCCCCAGGTTGGCCTTTACCCATTCCTGATCCTGTTGAATAATGCCGTAGTCTTTGCGCAGCGGATGGCCCTTCCAGCCATCGGGCAGCAGAATGCGCTTCAAATCCGGATGCCCATCGAAGCGAATCCCGAACATGTCATAAACTTCGCGCTCCAGCCAGTTGGCAGTCGCCCAGATCGAAACCGCGCTCGGGACACTCTCGCCGTCAGCGATCATGATTTTGATGCGGACGCGCTCATTCTTAGAAAAAGAGTAGAGAATCCAGAGCACATCGAATTGTTTCTCTCGCTCAGGATAGTGCACAGCAGTGACGTCCACGCAGTAATCGAATTGCTCGCGGTCGCGCAGAATCCGCAGCACCTCAGAAATGATAGAAGGATCCACCACCATATAATTCTGGCCGAGGTAGGTATTCGCTTCGCGAATGCCGGTGCCGTATTGGCCTTTGAACCTGGCAACCATCGCGGATTCCCACGGGATGGGAGCCGGACCGGCAGGTTTAGCGGGCGCCGCTGGCGTGTGGGTCGCAGCCGCTTTCGGCTCGCCGCTCGGCGGGGGAACGGGCGATTTGGTCTCCTCGGGCATAGCTACGAAGACACAGACCTCCGGCGCGAGAACAGGTTTGAAGAACGTTAACTTCTAACAGCTTGCGGAAACCGTGTCAACGACGAGTGTGCACTTGTGGCGGGCATCCGTTTTCACGCCCGGCGAGCTGCCGCCTGATACGACTCGATCAGGTCGCGAATCCGCTGCGCATCGCCCTTGCGGTGGCCGCGACTGGTGATCGGATTCGTCCCGCCCGACGAGTCGATACGGATGGTCGACCAAATGATTCCGGTGGAAATCTGTACCGACGCGACTTGGGCAATGGCGATGCTTTCTTCGCTACTGCCGAAAAGGCGCGGCTTCACCTTGATCACGTGCAGCGAATTCACCACAATGCGAATCGGAAAGAAGAAGTTCCCTTTTGTCCAGCGGCTGGCAACAAAAGTCTCACCATCGGGAGCCGTGTCAGTCATACGGGTTGGCAGTTCGTTCTAACGCAAGAATCTTTCTTTGGCTGAATGCTAAGTGCTAAGTGCCGCTCTACACCCACTCCAGCGCGCCTTTGCCCCAAATCCAGATGTAACCGACGATTAAAATCCCCAGGAAGATGAGCATCTCAAACAGCCCGAAGGTTCCGAGTGCTTTGAACTTCACCGCCCAAGGAAACAAAAAAATGGTCTCCACATCGAAGACCACGAACAGGATGGCGATAATGTAGTAGCGGACGGTGTAACGTCCCCGGGCACTGTCGATGGGATCGATGCCGCATTCGTAGGGCATCAACTTCGTCCGGTTCGGATTGTCGGGCCGAACCAGTTTCGCTGCCAACAGAGTGATCGGGATCAACACGCCGACCACGGCAACAAAGATAAAGATGGGCACGTAATTTTGCGGCATCGGGCCTCGGTCGATCGAGAAACTTAAAGCAGTTTATAGTACCGCCGAGAGGCCCAGGCTTCAAGGACTCAGCGCAGGGGACGGCGTCCTAACTCCCACTCAGAGATCCCCTGAAGTGATGTTGCCTGTCTCCCCGGACTCTGCGAATGTTCTCAGCGACCTCTGCGATTTAAGGTTTTGATTGGCCAAAGGCAAAATCTTAGATCGCAGAGGTCGCTGAGAACACCCGCAGAGGACGCGGAGAAATCCCGTGGCAAGCCTACCCAAGCGAGGGCTTGTTTATAATCGATTCTCGATCTTTCGCGATCAAAGGAACCCATTGGCACTCGACGAGAAAATCTACGAATTGCGGCGCGACAAGCTGAAGCAGATTGAAGCGCTTGGGCAGCGCGCCTACCCGACCAAGTACGAATTCACCCACACGGTTCCTGCGATTCTCCCTGAATACTCGCAAAAGTCGGCGGAAGAGCTCGATCAACCGCGAGTCAATGTGCGCGTGGCCGGCCGCATCATGGCCATTCGCCTGATGGGTAAAGCCGGGTTCGCGCACCTGCAGCAGGGCGGGCAGAAGCTGCAGATTTACGTGAAAAAAGATGCAGTCGGCGAAAAGGGTTTCGAACTTTACAAATTGCTCGACCTCGGAGACCACGTGGGCGTCAGCGGATATTTATTCCGCACCCGCACTGGCGAACTCAGCATTCACGTCGAGGAGATCACGTTCTTATCGAAAGATCTGTTGCCGCTGCCTGAAAAATGGCATGGCCTTACCGATGTCGAGTTGCGATACCGGCAACGCTATGTCGACCTGCTAATGAACCCGGAGGTGCGCGAAGTATTTCTCAAGCGCAGCAAGCTGGTGCAATCCATGCGGCGGTTCCTCGACGCGCATGATTTCATCGAAGTCGAAACTCCCATGATGCAGCAGATTGCTGGCGGAGCCGTCGCCAAGCCATTTATTACGCATCACAACACGCTCGACATGGATTTATATCTGCGCATCGCTCCCGAGCTTTATCTCAAGCGCCTGACGGTCGGCGGCTTCGACCGTGTCTACGAAATCAATCGTAACTTCCGCAACGAGGGCTTGGGATGGCGCTGGAATCCCGAGTTCACCATGCTCGAGTTTTACCAGGCTTATACCGACTATCGCGGAATCATGGATCTCACCCAGCAGTTGATCGAGCAGGCCGCCGTCGACGTTCTCGGAGGAACAAAAACCAAGTGGGGCGAATACGAGATCGACTGGGCAAGCTCGAATTGGCGACGCATGACCATGCGCGAAGCCATTATTCATTATTGGCCGGAGGCGGCGGGCGCGAAGCCGACATTACAAGACTTCAGCACTCACGATTCAGTGAAAGCGTTGGTGAGCCGTTTCAACACTGCACACGCGCACGTTGGATATGATCCCAATGAACCTGTCGGAAAAACGATTGCAAGTCTTTTTGAGGCTGCCGCCGAAGAGCACCTTACCCAGCCGACGATCATTTACGAGTTCCCCACCGCCGTATCGCCGCTTTCAAAGCAGAAAGCCGACGAGCCCGACTGGACAGAACGCTTCGAAATCTATGCCGGGCAAATGGAAATTTCCAACGGCTTTAGCGAACTCAACGATCCCGAGGACCAGCGCCGCCGTTTCGAACAACAACTAAAGGAACGCGAGCGCGGCGACGAAGAAGCTCACCAGATGGACGAAGACTACATTCGGGCGCTCTCATACGGAATGCCGCCAGCCGGGGGCTGTGGCGTAGGCGTAGACCGGCTGGCCATGCTCTTGACCGATTCCCACACCATTCGCGATGTCATTCTGTTTCCCCTGCTGCGGCCAGAAAAGCCTTCAAGCGCGGAGGACACAAAGGAATAAACCTCTCCACGAGGAATTCATCCACGACGCGCGCGAGAAAACTCAGGAAATCCGGGCAGGTTCACGGAGTCAACGCGTGAATGCAGGGCGAGCGGTCTGTCCGTGTGGAAATACTTTTTGTAGGCTGCAATCCAATCCGTCGCAATGTCGCGCTGCGCCGTGGACAAATCCAAATCCCCAGCGCAGACCAATTGATGGAGGTGCTCTTCTAAGGCGTCCTTCACATAAGCATTCCACGTCCGGGACCTGTAAGGCTCGGGCCACAGATTGTGGATCTCCTCCACTCCACCCAATCCCGGAGCAATCAAGTAATCGATTTCGTACTCACCCGCGCTGGCATTCACGATTCCATACTCCTGCAAAACCTTTTGGCGCAACGACGTCGGCACTTCCGCCACAACTTCCTCATGAGCCATCGAGCAAACATCGCTGATCGTGGCTCTCCGCGTCGCGCCCGGCGTAAGGCTGTGGTCGGGTTCCGCCCCTGCCTCGAATACAACAGCCGTCGATCCTGCTCGATGCCGCATGGAATGTTGCACGAAGAGCGTGGCAGCCAGCACGCAAACGAAAACCGTCGCACCTAGGAACGCCGCGGCGCGCAGGCCCGGGGCGAACTGGAATCGCTGCCACATCGAGCCCCCCTCGCATTTCGACCCCAGTTCGCCTAACTGCGCCCTCAACTTCGCACGTGGACCATCAATGGACGGCAATTGTGCATCGAGTGTCTGCCGGTGAACTCGCGCGAAATCAACAATGGTTCTTTCGATCTCTGCCATCCGGGCGCGGCAGTCCCAACAGGCAGCGAGGTGGGCCTGAACCTGGGTGGCACGGTGGGTTGGAAGTTCGCCGTCCGCCGCCAGGAGCAGCTCTTGGTCGGATAAATGCAGATCTTGGCTCAGCATAGGTTCATCTCCCGTCCGCACGGACTAACCGCGCCAGTGATCGCGTCAACGAGATCGATACGGCTCCCAGAGAAATTCCGAGCACTTGCGCGATTTCGCGATACCGCAGACCCTCGGCGCGCAGCCGAAGGCAACTCTGATCCGCTTCCGGCAGAGCTTCAACGACGGCGAGCAAGCGGCGCTGCCTTTGAGCGAACGAAAGCTGTTCTTCCGGATTCGGCGAAGGGTCAAACTGCGCTTCCGCAGTCGTCCAGTCGGATGCCATCTTGTCGCGCGATCTTTGGTTCGCATAGCGCTGCTTCAGAGCCAGGTTGTGGGCGACACGGAAGATCCAGCCGCGAAGGTTTCTCCGAGACTTGCCTAATTGCAGGTGCCGGAAGAGCGACACGAAAACTTCCTGAGCGACCTCTTCCGCGTCATGCACTGGCACGCCGAACGAAAGTGCATACCGGAGCAGCGGATTGCGAAACTGATCAAAACACTCTACGACCTCACGTTCGATATCCGAGGGCCCCGCCGACAGCGCCGCCTCAGCGGTGGTTGGGAAGGGCAGTCGATTGACCGAGTCCGGGGTAGACATGAGTTCGATCCTTAGAATATATATTCCATTTCCCGCTCTTTTGTTCAAGGTTTTTCAAGCACTTTTGTAAGCTTCCTCACAAGAATAAAAAACACTGAACAAAACTGCCGAAAATGGAATCTTCTAAGGTGCAAGGGAGAAGAAGATGCCATCAACTAACCCCAAGGTAATTGTCCCGAAGAAATGCCCTGTCAAACCTTCCTCGAACAACCGCTAAACTAAAGAGGCCCCGACTCTTCATGATGAGATTTGCCGCTGTACTCCTCTTTTTCACCATGCCGCTCTTTGGCCAGAGCAATACCGGCGAGTTGCGCCTTAAAGTAGCCGATCCAACCGGGTTGGCAGTGAGAACAACGGTTAAACTCGCCAGCGAGGCCAACCAGTATCAATATACGTTCACGACTGACGATCAGGGCAACCTGGATGCCAAGCGACTGCCCTACGGAATTTATCAGGTCCAGATTCAGGCGCCGGGATTCGCTCCAGTTTCCG
>Ga0209248_10000717_pt1 | contig 10520 bp, 10 predicted proteins | sample BogFormECP04_OM1_FD_188241 | JGI IMG/M metagenome (GOLD analysis project Ga0209248, IMG submission 188241) | Bog forest soil microbial communities from Calvert Island, British Columbia, Canada - ECP04_OM1 (SPAdes) (version 2) | ecosystem: Environmental > Aquatic > Freshwater > Wetlands > Bog ... | reverse complement strand
GTATTTGACCCGGTGGCTGCGGTAGCCGAGCGCGGTTTGTGGTTGGGTCCCCAAGGCAGGCCTGCCCACCGCGCAGATCTGGCCACGTTCGTCGATCATGCGATGCGGCTCGATGACGCGGCCGTCATCCGGCTTCGTGCTCGATCCGCCGGGCTGCTGACGGCATGGGTGGCAACCGGTTTCGACGTGTTGGCGAGCCGGGTGGTGGTCGGTGAAGTGCGGCCTCATGATCTGTCGGTCGGCGCAGACGAATTGGCGCGCGGCCTGTCCGCGATGGACGCCTCGGGCTACGTCGATCCCGGCTTCTCGATGGACTCGGCATGGCGGGGTGCATTGCCCCCGGAATCGGGCTTCACCCACCTCGAAGATGTACCGGCCAGGGTGATGCTGGACTTGGCGCAGCGTGGCGCGCGACTGGCCAAGGAGCACAGCAAGTCCCATGGTCCACCCGTCTCGCTGCTCGATCAGGAAGTCATTCGGGTCAGCTCGGCCGACGTCAGTGTGGGGCTACCCATGCGCTGTGTGTTTGCTTTGACGGCAATGGGTTTCCTGCCGCAGTCATCCGATGAGATTGACGCTGGCGAAATAATCCGGGTCCGGATACTGCCGGCATGGTTGCGTGTCGACGCGCGGTACGGCTCGGTGTACCGGCGTCGCGGCCAGCCGGCGTTGCTACTGCGTTAGGTCCCGTAACGCATCCACAGCGGCAGAACGGAGTTGAGGTAGTCCATGAATTTCTTTAGCCCGACCCGGTATTGTCCGTATCCGTAGGGGTCTTCCGCGTACTCTGGATACGCAATGCCCAGCCCGAACAGGCCGGGAGCAATAATTCCATTGGCCGGATTGTAGTCTAGCTCGCCCCACTGTCTTGTCTCAGGCAGTTTTCTCCGTTCGAACCCAACGGTATAAACGGCGCGGTCACACGCGGCGATTTTCTCTGGAAATTCTGGGCTAGAGACCCAGCACCTCTCCAACCGCTCTGGATACACCCCGTCGATATTTTCCCGAGCCCATTGCGCCGCGCGGCCTTTGAGGCCAGTATCGTCGAACAAGATCCAATCATCCAGATACACAGCATATTTGGGTGGGCTGCGGTAGAAATTGATCACCCTCTCGACGGGATGGCGCAATAGATGTGGCAGCGCAATCATCGTTGAGTGGGAAGAACCGAACACGGCGACTGTCGCACCTTCCAGCGGCTGCTCCGCGAGCTTCTCGGGGTCGAGAGCGACTTCTACCGGAATCTCATCCAGATGGGAATGCTCAAGCTTCTTGGGAACTGCGCCGACGGCGAGGATCACATTTTCTGAAAAGACTTCCTGCTGCTTTGTTTCAATTCTCCACTGCCTTCTCTCTAAAGATACGGCAGTTGCCGTCGCCTCGAAGATCTTCACCCGCTCGCGCAGGTGGTCGGTGATCCACACCAAGGGCTCGGCGACCAGGCCAAGGGCACACGTCTCCTGCGGGTCGATTTCCCGCAGCGGCATGGGGGGCGCCTCTGAGAACCGAAATGCGGAGGAGCCATTCAAGAAGCTCAGGAATGTCCCGACAATGGTGTTACTCGACACCGAGCGCCATTTTTGGCCGAGATCCCCTCCGGCAAAGGCTGGATCAATCCAGGCGATCTTTTCGCGCGGAATGCCCTGATCCAGCAGCCTTCCCACCGCCGCGAGCCCCGCAGGTCCGGCTCCGATCACTGTCCACGCGTAGGGCGCCATGTACTACATATAGTGGAGCCAGAGGCGAAGCGCCGAGTTGGATGCCGGCCGGCTATACGATCCAGGCGGCGGCGTCCGGCGGCAATTGGCCCGCTACCAACCGCGCGCTGGAAAGAATCAGCTCTCCTGGTGGCAGCGCCATCGGTCGGTCCCCGGCGTTCAGCGCGCACACCAGCCCGCCATGACGCCGGAATATCAGCGAATCGCTTGGCGCGGCCTGCAACTCGATCACGCCGCCATCAAATTCACAACGGCCCCTGCGTAATTCGAGTGCTCGCCGGAAGAACGACAATGTCGAGTCGGGATCTGCGCGCTGCCTTTCGACGGTCAGCTTCGCCCATTCTTCCGGCATCGGTAACCACGTGTCGGCAGATGACGAGAACCCGAACGGGGGAGTATCGCCGGACCACGGGATCGGAACCCGGCACTTATCGCGGCCGCGCTCGGTATGTCCGGAACGTTCCCACGTCGGGTCCTGCAACACCTCGTCAGGCAGTTCCGCGTCGGGCAGCCCCAGCTCTTCACCGTTGTAGATGAACACCGCGCCCGGCAGGGCGAGCATCACCATCGCCATGGCCCGCGCCCGCTGCAGCCCGATCTCGCCGCCGCCGTAGCGGGTGACCTCGCGGCCCACATCGTGGTTGGACAGCGTCCAGGTCGGGATGGCATTTTCGATCGCGGTGGCCGCCAGCGAATTCTGGATCGCTTCGCGGATTTCGTCGGCGTCGAAGTCGATCTTCGTCAGCCGGAAGTTGAAGCCGAGATGCAGTTCGTCGGGCCGCAGGTACTCCGCCCAGCGGATGTTGTCCATGACCCAGACCTCGCCGATGGTCACCGACCCGGGGTAGTCGTCGACGATCGTGCGGATCCCGCGGTGAATCTCATGCACGCTCGGGTGGTTGAAGCGCGGGTCGTCGTCGCTGTGGCTCAACACCTTGACGTCGTCCTTCGAGTCCGGCAGGCCGGGCGGCTTGGCCATCCCGTGCGCCACGTCGATGCGGAAGCCGTCCACGCCGCGTTCCAGCCAGAAGCGCAGCGTCTTCTCGAAGTCGTCGAAGACATCTGGGTGATCCCAGTTCAGATCGGGCTGCTCGGCATCGAACAGGTGCAGGTAATACTGGCCGGGATTGCCGTCCGGTTCGATCACCCGAGTCCAGGCCGACCCGCCGAACACCGACGTCCAGTTGTTCGGCGGCAGCACCCCGTCGGGGCCGTTGCCGTCGCGAAAGAAATAGCGTTCCCGCGCGTCGGTGCCCGGGCCGGCGGCCAGCGCCGCATGGAACCACGGGTGCTCCGAACTGCTGTGGTTGGGCACCACGTCCATGGTGATCTTGATGCCGCGCTGGTGTGCCGCCTCGATCAGCCGTTCGATCGCGGCCATCCCGCCGAACAGCGGGTCGATGTCCCGCGGATCGGCGACGTCGTAGCCGTGGTCGGCCATGGGCGAGACGGTGACCGGGTTGAGCCAAATAGCGTCCACGCCGAGCTGCTCGAGGTGATCCAGACGCGCCGTCAAGCCGTCCAGGTCACCGACCCCGTCGCCATCGCTGTCCGCGAATGACCGCGGATACACCTGGTAGAAGACCGCGCTCGACCACCACGACTGGGGGCTCATATCGTTCCGTTCAGTTCAAAGGCTGGGACATCACAGGTTCGACATCAAGAAAAGGACGAGTTCACCATCGAGTGCGCGGCCATCTCAAGATAGTCGAGCAACTCGCGACGGTGTTCGTCGTCGAGGGTATGTGCGTCGATGGACGCGACAGCGGTCTGCATGCACCGCAGCCACGCATCGCGCTCGATGGGAGTGATCCGGAATGGGGCGTGCCGCATCCGCAGCCGCGGATGGCCGCGCTGGTCGGAGTAGGTTCGCGGGCCACCCCAGTACTGCTCGAGGAACATGCGCAGTCGTTCTTCGGCGCCCGCCAGATCGTCTGCGGGATACAGTTCGCGCAGTATCTCGTCCTCGGGGACCTGCTCGTAAAAACGCGACACGATCGCGTTGAAGGTCTCGGCACCGCCGACGGCGTCGTAGAAGCTCACCTGATCCATCTCCTCTATTGTGGTGCATGGCTCGGGCGGCAAGGCGCGGCAGGCCGGAGCCACCGCTGCTGTTCACCGTTTCGACACGGCGAGCCCCTGCAATAGGGGTGCGATTGGCGGCGAATCATGGTGGACTATCCGCGGAGGATAAATGGCGCAGGGCAAGAGACGCCGCAGTCACCGCAGTTCCGGGGCCGCGGCAGGGTTAACCGGGCCCCTGACCGCGTCATGCCTGCACAGCGTCGATACCCATCTGCCCACCCGCCACGAGAGCGCATCAATCTGGAATCGCCGGCGGGTGCTCTTGCTGAATTCGACCTACGAGCCGCTCACCGCGTTGCCGATGCGGCGGGCGATCGTCATGGTGATCTGCGGCAAGGCCGACGTGGTGCACCACGATCCGGCCGGTCCCGTGATCCATTCGGCCACCAGCTCGATCGTGGTGCCGTCGGTGATCCAGCTGCGAACCTACGTCCGGGTCCCGTACCGCGCGCGGGTCCCGATGACCCGCGCCGCGCTCATGCACCGCGACCGTTTCACCTGCGCCTACTGCGGGGCGAAGGCCGACACTGTCGACCATGTGGTGCCGCGCAGCCGCGGTGGTGACCACTCCTGGGAGAACTGCGTCGCTTGCTGCTCGACTTGCAACCACCGCAAGGGCGACAAGCTGCTCACCGAACTTGGCTGGGCACTACGTCGGGCGCCGGTGCCGCCGACGGGGCAGCATTGGCGACTGCTGTCCACGGTCAAGGAACTGGATCCGGTGTGGGCCCGATACCTCGGTGAGGGCGCGGCCTGACCTGAGCTGACCCGGAATCTTGTGTTCTAGCGCGCCGATGGATCGCCCGGTGGGATACGGTTTGCGTCGTGAGCGCTATGCAGATCCACCTGTTGGTCGTCGGAATACCGTTGTTGCTGGTGGCCGTGCTGTCGGCGATGATCTGGTCCCGTAAGGGACCCCACCCCGAGACCTACAAGTTGTCAGAGCCGTGGACGCACCCGCCGATTTTGTGGGCTGCCACCGACGAAGCTGTCGGCGGCACGCACGGCGGGCATGGCGCATCGGCGTTCACAGTCGGAGGTGGCGCCAGTGGCACATGGTGAGGTAGCGACGATCGAGCACACAGAGCTGCCGAAAGGCTCGGTGATCACCACCAGCGGGCGGATCTCGGGGGTCACCGAGCCCGGCGAGGTGTCGGTGGACTACCCGTTTCCGATCAAAGACCTGGTCACCGTAGACGACGCGCTGAAATACGGCTCGCGGGCGTCCAACGCGCGTTTCGCCATTTACCTCGGCGACCTGGGCGGCGACACCGCTGCACGGGCTCGCGAGATTCTGGCCAAGGTGCCGACGCCGGACAACGCGGTGCTGCTCGCTGTCTCGCCCGACCAGTGCGCCATCGAGGTGGTTTACGGCTCAGCGGTCCGGGGCCGCGGCGCCGAGTCTGCAGCACCGCTCGGGGTTGCCGCTGCCTCGTCGGCGTTCGAGCGGGGTCACCTGGTCGACGGCCTGGTCAGTGCGATCCGCGTGCTCAGCGCGGGGATCTCCGCGGCCTAGCGGGCCTGCGCAATTAGCCTGCTTCGACTAGCTAGCCGGCGTCGAGCTTGCGGGCCCGCAACGACCGCTTGACTGAGGCTTGGCCCTCCAGCACCAGCCGGCGCAGTGCCGGGGGTACCTCCGACTCCGGGGCGCTCAGGAACTCGTCAGCGGCAGCGACGCCTTCGTCACTGATATCCCAGTGCGGATATAAGCCGATCACCACGGTCTGGGCGACTTCGCTGGATCGGCGTGCCCACATTCCGGGTATCGCCTCGAAGTAGCGCGCGGTGAACTGCTTGAGCAGCTCGCCCTGCCCGGGTGCGACGAAGCCCCCGATGATGGAGCGTCCGGTGATGTTGGGCAGTGTGTCGTCCTCGGTGACCTGGGCCCACGCCTTCTCCTTGACGGCCGACTGAGGTCGCGCCGCCGAGGCCGCCGCGGCCTGCCGCTTGCCGGTCGCGGTCGGGTCCCGCTGCATCTCGGCGTCGATGAATGGGGTCTGCGGGCCGTCGGCGTCGATCTCACCGGCGCCGGCCAGCGCGGTGACGATGCGCCAGCGCAGGTCCGTATCCACGTCGAGCCCGGCCAATCCCAGCTCGGCAGGGTCGAGATCGAGCAGGTCGGCCAGCACCACGACATGCCGGGTCGACACCACCGACGTGCAGAGCGCGTTGACATAGGCGAGTTGGTGATCGGAGCCGCCGGCCGCACCGCGGGCCAGCTCGAGCAACCGGTCGGCGTACACCGGCCAACCCTGCTCGCGCGCCCAACTCGGCTCAGAATACGAACCCAGCGCCGTCTGCGCCTGCAGCAGCAGCCGTTGCACCACCCCGATCTCGGTTTCGGCGTGCACGCCGCCGGACACCAGCGCCACGAAATCACGGGCCCGCAGTTCGGCCTCGCGCGTCATCTCCCACGCCGCCGACCACACCAGCGTGCGCGGCAGCGGCTCGGCGATGTCAGCGATGCGATCCAGCGCGGTCTGCAACGACCGAGTGTCCAGCCGCAGCGAGCAGTAGGTCAGGTCGTCGTCGTTGACCAGAATCAGCTTTCCGCGCGAAACACCAACCAGCGCAGGAACGTCCGTGTCCGATCCGCTGATGTCGAGTTCCTCCCGGTGCACCCGGACCAGCTTGCCGCTTCGGTCCGCGTCGTAGATTCCAACCGCTACCCGATGTACTCGGGTCTCGCCCGCACCCGGCGCGGCGCCGCTCTGTGTCAATGCGAATCGGGTGAATCTGCCGTCGGCGTCGACGTCGAAATCCGGCCGCAGCGTGTTCAGCCCGGTGGTTTTCAGCCACTGCTGGCCCCAGTGCGACAAGACGCGGCCTGAGGCCCCCTCCAGTGCGGAGAGCAAGTCGTCGAACGTGGCATTGCCGAACGCGTGGGTGCGGAAGTAGTCGCGCAACCCGGCCAGGAAGTGCTCGAGCCCGACGTAGGCCACCAGCTGCTTGAGCACCGAAGCGCCTTTGGCGTAGGTGATGCCGTCGAAGTTCACCTCGACCGCGTGCAGATCGGGAATGTCCGCCGCGATCGGGTGCGTCGAGGGCAATTGGTCCTGACGGTAAGCCCAGGACTTCTCGACTGTTGCGAACGTCGTCCAGGCCTGGGTGAACTCGGTGGCCTCGCTTAGGCACAGCACCGAGGCGAAGGTAGCGAACGACTCGTTCAGCCACAGGTCGTCCCACCAGGTCATGGTGACCAGGTCCCCGAACCACATGTGCGCCATCTCGTGCAGCACCGTCTCGGCGCGCCGTTCGTAGGAGGCCCGGGTGACCTTGCTGCGGAAGACGTAATCCTCCAGGAATGTCACCGCGCCGGCGTTCTCCATGGCGCCGGCATTGAACTCAGGAACGAACAGCTGATCGTACTTGCCGAACGCGTACGGCAGGCCAAAGTGCTTGTGGTAGAAGCCGAATCCCTGCTTGGTCTGGGTGAACAACCGCTCGGCGTCCATGTGTAGGGCCAGCGAGGACCGACAGTAGATGCCCAGCGGGATCTCGCCGTGGTCGTCGGTGTAAGTGTCCTCCCATTCGGCATACGGGCCGCCGATCAGGGCCACCAGATAAGTGCTCATCCGCGGGGTGGTGGCGAAGGTATGCACGCCGTCGTCGACGTTGGTTGTCGCGCCGTTGGAGATGACCTTCCAGTGCTCGGGCGCCCTGACCCGGATATCGAACGTGGCCTTGAGGTCGGGTTGGTCGAAGCAGGCGAACATTCGCTTGGCGTCGGCGGTTTCGAATTGCGAATACAGGTAGGTCTCGTTGTCCACCGGGTCGACGAAGCGATGCAGTCCCTCGCCGGTGTTGGAGTAGCGGCAATCGGCGTCGACGATGAGGACGTTGCGGCCCGCCAGGCCGCGCAGCGGGATCCCGGTTGATTCCTCGTAGCCGGAGACGTCGATGTCGCTTCCGTTTAGCTTGGCGCTGCGGATACTGTCGGCGGCGATGTCGATGACCGTGTCGGCGCCGGCGAGTGCATCGAATGCCACAGTGGTGGTGGAACGGAAAGTTCCTTCGCCGGGCGCACCGGAGCCGTCAGTGACATCGAGGCTGATCTGGTAGTTGCCGACGGTGATCAGGGCGGCGCGTTCGACAGCCTGGTCGCGAGTGAGGTTAGGAAGGGCCACCCCTCCAACTTAAAGTGTCCGTTGCTTGCCGGTCACCTAAACCTCGGACCGGGAACAACGCCGCGGTGACTACGGTTGTGCTGAACGGGGTTGTGCCCGTCTGTGACCTCATCTGCTTGTCAAACTGAAGAGAGGACTGCACGTGTCCGAGAAGGCTCCCGAAAAATCTGTGACCGATTTCTGGTTCGACCCGCTGTGCCCATGGGCATGGATCACGTCGCGTTGGGTCCTCGAGGTGGAAAAGGTTCGCGACATCGACGTGAACTTCCACATCATGAGCTTGGCGATACTCAATGAAAACCGCGAAGACCTGCCCGAGAACTATCGCGAGAACATGAAGAGGGCCTGGGGGCCGGTGCGGGTGGCGATCGCCGCCGAGGAGGCGCACGGTGCCGGCGTCTTGGAGGCGCTGTACACCGCGATGGGTACTCGGATCCACAACGAGGGCAACCAAGACCTCGAAGAGGTCATTAAGCTCTCGCTTGCCGACGCGGGCCTGCCGGCGGAGCTGGCCGCGGCCGCCGAAAGTGACGCCTATGACGACGCGCTGCGTAAGAGTCACCATGCCGGGATGGACGCGGTTGGCGAGGACGTCGGCACGCCGACCATCCACGTCAACGGTGTGGCGTTTTTCGGGCCGGTGTTGTCGAAGATCCCGCGCGGCGAACAGGCCGGGAAACTGTGGGACGCATCGGTGACCTTCGCGGCCTATCCACACTTTTTCGAGCTCAAGCGGACCCGTACTGAGCGGCCCGAATTCGTCTAGTCCTGATGGTGGCGACCCGCTTCGCCCGGCTGCGCCGCGCTCGCGATCGCCACTGGCCCTGAGGGTGGCGACCCGCTTCGCCCGGCTGCGCCGCGCTCGCGATCGCCACTGGCCCGTCCCGCGTTGCATCCGCGACTTCCGGCAGGGAAGGATGTCGGACATGCGCGTCTACCTGGGTTCCGATCACGCCGGATACGAGCTCAAGCAGCAGATTATCGAGCACCTCAAGAAATCCGGACACGAGCCGATCGACTGCGGCGCCTTCAGTTACGACCCAGAGGACGACTACCCGGCGTTTTGCATCGCGGCCGCAACACGCACGGTGGCCGACCCCGAGAGCCTGGGTATCGTGCTGGGCGGATCGGGCAACGGTGAGCAGATCGCCGCCAATAAAGTCCCCGGGGCCCGGTGCGCGCTGGCGTGGAGCGTAGAGACCGCCTCGTTGGCTCGGCAACACAACAATGCGCAGTTGATCGGTATCGGCGGGCGCATGCACACGGTAGCCGAAGCGCTGTCCTTCGTGGACGCCTTCCTCACTACTCCGTGGTCGAAAGCGCCGCGCCACCAACGGCGTATCGACATTCTGGACGAGTACGAACGCACTCACGTAGCGCCGCCGGTGCCCGGCGCGCAGGCCTGATACGCCGGTGCCCGAAGGGCATACCTTGCACCGGTTGGCCCGGCTGCACCAGCGGCGATTCGCCGGTGCACCGGTTGCGGTATCCAGCCCGCAGAGCCGGTTCGCCAGTTCGGCGGCCGTGGTGAACGGCCGGGTGTTGCGACGCGCCAGCGCCTGGGGCAAGCATCTGTTTCACCACTACGCAGACGGCCCGATCGTGCATGTGCATCTGGGTCTCTACGGCACCTTCACCGAATGGGAACACGCCAGTGGCGCAGTCCTTCCGGAGCCGGTTGGACAGGTGCGGATGCGGATGGTCGGCGCCGAGTACGGCACCGACTTGCGCGGCCCTACGGTGTGCGAGGTGATCGACGAAGGCCAGGTCAGCGATGTCCTGGCCAGGCTGGGGCCCGACCCGCTGCGCGCCGACGCCGACCCGTCCTTGGCGTGGGCCCGGATCACGAAGTCCCGCAGGCCTATTGGCGCGCTGTTGATGGACCAGACGGTGATCGCCGGCGTCGGCAACGTCTACCGCAGCGAGTTGTTGTTCCGGCATTGCATCAACCCGTTCCGGCCCGCCCGGGAGATCCGCCAAGCAGAGTTTGACGGTGCATGGAGCGATCTGGTGGTGCTGATGAAGGTCGGCTTGCGTCGCGGCAAGATCATCGTGGTGCGGCCCGAACATGACCACGGTCCGCCGTCATACCGGCCGGAGCGTCCCCGCACGTATGTGTACCGCCGCGCCGGCGAGCCGTGTCGGGTGTGTGGTACGACGATCTGCACGGCAGTGCTGGAAGGCCGAAACGTGTTCTGGTGCCCGACCTGTCAAAATTGACCCAGCCGACGAACGGGTCACCCGCATAGTTTCTAGGAGAACTCCCAGATTCTCAGGAGTCTCTCAGGAGACTCGCTCGTGTGCCTGGGTTCGAGAATGGTTAAGTGGGTAGATATTGAGCCTATGAAAATTTATTTTCGTTTGGCTGAAGCAATTTTCGCCATAACCGTTGGTTTGGGATTGGTAGGAGTGGGCGCCGCAACTGAGGCGCAAGCCCAGCCCGGGCCCTTCCCGCAATGGTGCCCAGGCGATTTTTGGGACCCCGGTTGGGGCAACAACTGGGACGGCGGGCATTGCCACGACGGGTTTGGTGGCAATCGTGGTGGGTTTGGCGATCACGGTGGGTTTGGCGATCACGGTGGCGATCACG
>Ga0209248_10000716_pt1 | contig 10536 bp, 5 predicted proteins | sample BogFormECP04_OM1_FD_188241 | JGI IMG/M metagenome (GOLD analysis project Ga0209248, IMG submission 188241) | Bog forest soil microbial communities from Calvert Island, British Columbia, Canada - ECP04_OM1 (SPAdes) (version 2) | ecosystem: Environmental > Aquatic > Freshwater > Wetlands > Bog ... | reverse complement strand
CGCCGCTTCTCGTCCTGGTCGTGCAGCATCACCACCGGCACTACCCGCAGCGAATTCTTGCAGCTGCGGCAGGTGGTCGCTTCGCCTTCCAGGTCCTGTACGAACCCGTCGGTGAAGTGATACGCCGCACGCGGCCTCCGCGCAGCCTTCGTTCCCTTTTCCCCGCACTGCGGACAGGTAAACTCCACGCGGTCTTCCAGCGGGTCGCGGTGCAATGCGGCCCAGCCGGTATAACGAACTCCCACGGTCTCTATCGAGTTTCGGCTCATTATGACCACTCCTTCCATCTCTAAGAACAGCAACAATCTAGCGATGACACACATTTAGACGCACGGCGGGTTCAAAATGATGCATTTCATCGCACAAGAATTGTAAACAATTTGTCTACAGGGGTTTACAGCCACCAGCGGCGCCACAGCTGCCAGCTTCGCCCGGCCCGCGCGATTCAGCGGCTCGCTCCCGGCACAACTCGCGGGCCCCGGTGTCTATCTCTACAGAGATCGCGCGAACTCCGCAGCACCATCGGACGCGGCCCGGCCGGGAACCCTCGTGCCGGCCGCATGAAGTCAGGCCATCTCTTCCTTGGCCGCGCCGCGGTGGCGTTCCCTTGTGAGCGAATGATTCGCCGGAGGTGTTCCCGTGAGCGATCTTGGCAGCTTGTCGCAGTGCATGCTCGAGAACGACGCTGAATCCCGCGGCCGTGCACGCAATCTGCGCCGCAAAGCGCTGGTGGTTTCGGTTCTGTTCGAAGCCGCCCTGCTCGGCGCGATGCTGCTGTGGCCGTTGATCACGCCCGGCGTCTTGCCCGGTCTCTTCAACGTGACGCCCACGCCGCCCTACCGCGGTGGAGCTAGCTCCGCAGAGAAACCAGCGCCGCCACACGCCCATCCGCCAGCCAACACTAGCAGCAAGCCCGTGCCATGCCTCTATTGTGCGAAGGCCGCAGCTCCCACGCCGGCGCGTCCATACAGTAACGCAAACGCATCAAGTGGTGATTCCGCGCCAGGAATCGGCGACGGCGGAATTGACGGACCCCCAGGTCCGGGCGCCTGGATTCCCGGTGCAGATCCCGGCGGCAAGCCGCTCGAGATCAAGAAGCCCGAGCCGCCGGAACATAAATCACCCTTGCACCGCAGCGAAGGCGTAATGGCCGCCGCGCTGATCTACAAAGTTCAGCCGCGATATCCCACCATCGCGCTCGCGATGCATCTGGCCGGCACAGTATATTTGCGCGCCATCATCGCCACAGACGGCACTGTCCGCCAACTCGAAGTGATCAGCGGAAATCCGATCCTCGCGAACCCAGCCCTGCAGGCCGTGCGCCAATGGCGTTACCAGCCGACGCGCCTGAACGGTGAGCCGGTCGAAGTCGAAACCTTCATCACCGTGAATTTCATCCTGGACCAAAAATAAAAAGGGGCGGAACACCAACCGTTTAGCTTTTGTAGCGGCGCACTTTAGTGCGCCATCGGTGGCGCGGCAATCAGTGAAAATGGATTACAGCAGCTGAGGCTTCCCAAAATCTAAATCCGATTTCTAAATCAGCGCCTCGCCGGAATTCAGCGCAATCGTTTCGCGCGTCTGGTCCCGCAAGCGCACAATTTCGTGCCAATCATCGCCAGCCGCGGGATTCGGCGCAATCGGCGCGCTGAACGTCAGCGTCACATGCCCAGGCCGCGGCAGCATCGTCTTGTCGCGCAAGATCTGCCGCGCGCCGCGTACCGAAACCGCGCAAATCGGCCGCTGCGCATCCACCGCTGCCTTGAACGCGCCCAGCTGAAACGGGCGTATCCCCGCCACAGCCGTAAAAGTTCCTTCCGGAAAAATTACCACCGATTCTCCGTTGCGCAGCGCCGCGTTCACTTCTTCCGATTGCCGTATCCGAGCCTGCGGATCGCTGCGATCAAACGCAAATTGTCCGCTCCGGTCCGCCAGCGTGCTCATAAAAGGCATCGCGCGAATCTCGCCCTTGGCCACGAATCGCACGTCGTCCGGAAGAAACGCCAGCATCACCAGAATATCCAGATAGCTCGAATGGTTCGGCGCGAAAATCCATGGACCCGTCTTTGCTCGCTGCTCCAGAATCTCGGCTCCCACAATGGTCACCGGCACGCCGCCGGCCGCCAGCATTCTGCGCGCGCCTTGATGCACCAAGCTCGCCGCGCGCCGCCGGTTGCGCGTGCGTCCCACCACAAGCCACAGCGGAATCAAAATCACCGCGAAAGCCGTCAAGGCATACACGCCATACAAAAATTCCACCGCGCTGCGCGCCGTCCGCTGCAGCCAACTCCATGCCCGCGGCGCCGCACCGCGCACCGCCAGCTTCGCGATCTGCACCCAAGGAGCCTGTTGTTTCTGTCCCAGTTTCCCTTCGATAAAAAGCCGCCGCGTCTCGCTGCGCCGCAATTTCCCGCTGGAAGTTTTCGGAATGGACTGCGGCGGCAGCAGCGCGATCACATCAGGCGGCATGCCCAGCGCCTCATCCACGGCCCGCGCGATTTCTGCCTCGATCGTTTTCGCGCTGGCCATATCCCGCAACTCAGCCGCCACCACCAGACGCTCAGTCCCGCTGCGCTCATCCGGCGCGCCAAACGCCACCACGCATCCCGTGCGCACTCCCGCGATCCGCCCCGCAATTTCCTCCACCTCGTGCGGATAAAGATTGCGCCCCGCTTTGATGATCACGTCTTTCGCGCGGCCCGTAATGTAAATCTCGCCTTCACCCCAGTACGCCAGGTCCCCTGAATCAATCCAGTTGCCATCGCGCAACAGCTCGCGCGTCGCTTCGGCATTGCGGTAGTAACCGCTGGTCGCCGAAGGTCCGCGAAACCACAGCCGCCCTTCCCGCCGTTCGCCCAAATTGACGCCGTCCGCATCCACGATGCGCACTTCCACCGACGGCACCGGCTTCCCCGCGTTCACAAATTCCAGCGCAGCCGCATCGGCGTCAGCCACCGGCACCGCGCGCCCCGCTGATTCAAATTGCGCGCGCTCGATCCGGTCCACTTTGAATCCGGTGCCCAGCCTCGGCACCGAAACCGCCAGCGTAGCCTCCGCCAGCCCGTACACCGGCATCAACGCTTCGCGTCGAAAACCATACGGCGCGAAACGCTTCGCGAATCTTTCCATCGTCTCCGCGCGCACGGGCTCCGCGCCGTTCGTAGCCGCGCGCCACGAACTTAGATCCAGTCCTTCCAGATCCTTGTCCGCGATTTTTCGCACGCACAGCTCGTACGCAAAATTCGGCGCCGGGCAAATCGTCGCGCGATGCCGGTGAATCGCGCGCAGCCAGCGCTCTGGCCGGCTCAGGAACGCCAGCGGCGACATCACCACCAGCGGGATGCCCGTAAAAAGCGGCACAAACCACGCGCCGATCAATCCCATGTCGTGATACAGCGGCAGCCACGAAACGCATGCGTCGTTCGCCTGAATATCAATCCCGGAAATGATCGCGCGGATATTTGCCAGCAGGTTCGCGTGCGTCAGCACCACGCCCTTGGGATCGCCCGTCGAGCCCGAAGTGTATTGCAGGAACGCAATATCCTCACCCCGCGCGTGATGCGATAAATGTTGCACTGGCCGCCATTCGCCCGCCGCCTCCTGGGGATTCGCGGGCGCGCTCGCCAGCTTCTGCGCGTTCAATACTTCGCGCAACGACGGCACGCGCGGCTGCAGCAGCTTCGCCAGATTTTCGGCCTGCCGCCAGGTCACCAGAAATTGCGCTTCCGCATTGCGCAATATATTGGATTGCCGCGCCGCATATTCCGCGATGCGGTCCGCGCGGAACGGCGGATAAATCGGCACAGGAATTCCGCCCGCCAGCAATATTCCAGCGAACGTCCAGAAAAATTCGGCACAAGTCGGCAGCATGATCCCGACCGTCTGCGCCGGCTCCAGCCCGCGCCGCCGCAAATCCGCCGCCACCAGCGACGCGCGCTCGTACAACTCGCCAAACGTGATCGTCCGCAGCTGCTCGTCTTCCTCGTAAATCTGAATGTGGCTGCGCCCCGGTTCGCCGCGCCCGCGCAGACGCAAAATCTCGCTCAGCGTTTCGGCTTTATTAATTTGCTCCTCGATGTCCGGGCGAGTTGCGGGCGAAGAAGAAACAGCTGAAGTAGAAGTCGCTACAGAAGTGGGCGAAGACGAGCTCGGCGCCGCCACCACCGCCGCCGTACCGTGTGCACCCAGGGCTCCGGCGCCATTTCCATCGCCGCCTGCGTCCGCCCGCAGGATCGCGTCCACCAAATCCTGCACCGTATCGGCTTCCGCCACCACGCGATCCGGCAAACGCACTCCGCACGAATCGCCCAGCCGCAGCATTAATTCCACGCGCTCCAGACTGCCCAGGCCCAGCTCGCGCTCCAGGTGCGCCTTCGTGCCGCGCGCCACCAGCTCTTCCATGCCGCGCGAGCTGCCCAGTTCCAGCAAAAGCTGGCGCACCGATGCCAAGGCTTGTGCTGCCACAGCCGGCTTGCGATCGAGTTTTGTTCCGGTGGCGCCCATCGAAGGTAACGGGCAGTTCGCAGCGCACAACTGCGCGCCACGTCGGGGCAACTGCTTCGGCGAGCCTACCACCGCCAGCCGCCCCATTCAATCCCCGCCCCAGGCAGCGCAACGGTCTGCACCGCCAATGGTTGGTAGGGGCGCTGCGCCTGCCCGCCGCAGGCAGGCTGCGCCCCAGCTTTCCACAACGTCAGCCTCGTCGCGGCGTCGCCTTGGTTTTTCTCTGCGCCCTCTGCTTCTCTGCGGTAGAAGTTCGCTTTTGCTTTTGACTCTTAACTGTCAACTTACAACTGTTGACTCCCAACAGCGAAACTCACACGAACGACCTTTCGAGTACTTTCGTACTGAACCTAAATGGGCCGAGCGGCCTATCGACTCCCCCACTCCCCACCGGCATACTGAGTCGTGTTCGGGGCTCTCCAAAGCGCCTCGAATGTCTGCACCTCCATCACCCCAATGCCCATGAGCGGCCGGCACCCCCACCGGCCGCTCCCCCTTTCTCCTCCCGGAATCTTGACCCCAAGTCATTCACTACAATCAGTTTGATGGCTTCCATAAATGCTTCTTTCTTGACTTCCGCGCCGCGCGGTTCTATAGATGCCCGCATCGGGGTTGTGTGAGTTGCAAAAACTGGGCCGTCATCCGGGTTGGTGTCGTTAATCACAGGGCGAAACCGTAGCCCTGCATTTTTTCCAGCTGAACGGTCCCAAGCACTCCACGCGCCGCGCGTCCTGGGCAAGTGTCCTTACAACACAACGGAGGTGGGGTGTGAGATTTCTTCGAGCGCTGCTGCAAGTTGCGTGCTTCGTTTCGTTCCTCGCAGTTCTCAGCGGTTCAGCCTGGGGCCAAACCAAAGCCTCCCTCCGCGGCACCGTCACCGACCAATCCGGCGGCGTGGTTCCTGGCGCCAAGGTGACCCTCACCAATACCGACACAGGCATCGCTCGCGGCACCACCACAGCTGCCGACGGCTCATACCTCTTCGACTTGGTCCAGGTCGGCAAATACAAACTGAACGTGGACAAACCCGGCTTCGAAACCTTCATCCAGGACGGTATCGTCCTCGAGTTGAATCAAAACGGACACCAGGATGTGTCGCTGAAAATCGGGAAGGAAAGTCAGACGATTGAGGTTTCCTCCAACGTCGTCCAGGTGGACACCACCGGCGCCGTCCTCGGAAAAGTCGAGAACCAGCGCATGATCAACGACCTCCCTTTAGTCGGCCGCGACACTCTGCAACTCGGCCTGCTTCAGGCTGGCGTTTATGCCGCCGATCCCGACGACACCTCGGGGAATCCGTTCTCCGTCAGCGGACAGCGCTCCGAATCTTTGACGTTTCTGCTCGACGGCGGCAACAACACCGACTTTCTCGGTAACAACATCGTGGTCAGTCCCAACCCGGACGCTGTAGAGGAATTCAAAATTCTCACCAACAATTACGACGCGCAGTACGGCCGCACATCTGGCGGAATCGTCAATCAGATCACCCGCTCCGGTACCAACGGCTTTCACGGCGATGGTTTCGAGTTCTTGCGAAACAATGTGCTTAATGCCAGGGACTACTTCCTGCCTGACAATCTGGACAAACAGGCGTTCAAGCGCAATGTCTTTGGCGGGACGTTCGGCGGTCCTATCAAAAAGAACAAGACTTTCTTCTTTCTCGCATATCAAGGTTCGCGCACGCGCGAAGGCGACACCTCTCAGCAACTCACCGTTTTGACCCCCGCCGAACGCACCGGAGACTTCAGCGGTTTACTAACCGGCCAGAACGCGGATTTTTGTCCGTCCGGTGCTCAAGCGCCGGGGGATCCGCTGTTTGATAGCGGACAACTTTTTAATCCTCGCGGAACCACGTTCTACACTTGCAGTGATGGCGTCACCGTTATTCCCACTACCACCCTCCCGAACAATCAGGTTCCGGTGAACCCAGTCATCGCCAACTACATCGCCAAATACTTGCCGTTACCTAACCGTGGCACCAACGGTTTCATCTCTTCGCCCTCTGAACCCATTGATGACGATCAGGGCATTCTGCACATTGACCACAATTTCAGCACCCAGGACACGCTCTCGTTCGTCTACTTAATTGACGACAATCGCACCACTTACCCGCTTCCCCAGCCAATCTCTTCACCTCTGGGCGGCGCAAATAGTACCGATTTTCGAAACCAGATTGGCACGCTCACCTGGATCCACATCTTCTCGCCAATTCTGACCAATGAGTTCCGCTTCGGCTACAATCGTACCTCCACGCATCAGGCCATTCCATCGGACACGACCTCGCCTGCCGCCCTCGGTTTTACCAATCTCAACCCCGACGACCCTGCAGGCGTCTCGCCCCCTGTGTTCTTTACTCCGAACTTCGATTTGGGATCTTCGGTGCAAGGTCCCACCAGGCTGAACGACAACACCTTTCAGTGGGCGGATAACCTTACCTGGACCCGCGGCAAACACGAACTCAAGTTCGGCGCGGACTTTACCCGCCTGCAATTGAATTTCGACTACGACTATTACAACAATGGAGGATTTGATTTTGGAAGCTACGAGTCGCCCTTTACCGGCAGCTATCAGGCCGACTTTGTCGGCGGCTTCTGGGACAATTACTACCAAAACTCCAGAGCGGTTTACGGCATCCGTACCGGGTCCATCGGTTTGTATGCGCAAGATACTTTTAAAGTGACTCCTCACCTCACTCTGGATTACGGCCTGCGCTGGGATTACTACGTGCCGCAACACGACATTCACAACGAGATTCTGGGCTTCTTCCCTGGGCAGCAATCCACCATCTTTCCAGACGCGCCTCAGGGAATCTTGTACGCTGGCGATCCCGGCACTCCCAATCGCGCTCTCGTATATCCCGACTACAATAATTTTGCCCCACGCTTGGGATTCGCCTGGGATATGCTCGGCACCGGCAAGATTGTGATGCGCGGCGGCTTCGGCATCTTCTACGACATCGAGGACGGCGCGCTCAACCTGCAGTTCGGCGGCTTGCCGCCCTTTGCCGGCGTTACCAATGAATTCAACGCCGGTCCAAGCTACTCCGGCCTTACGGGAGATCCGATCGCCGACCCCTTTGGCACCTTCGGCGCTACCAACCCGTTCCCTTTTCTTCCTTCGGACGTAGGAACGTTCGGAGTTCCGGCCATCTCCTACGGCTACACCACTTACCCGCATTTCCGCACGCCGTACTCAGAGAACTTTAACTTCGGATTCCAGTGGCAGGCCACCAAAGACACGCTGGTTGAAGCGGTTTACGTCGGCAGCTTGGGACGCAAACTTATCTCCACTGCCGAGACCAACTTTCCGGTTCCCTCCGTCGAGATGCAACAATTAGCGAATTTTCAAACGGTGAACGAGGACTGTGCGCGGCCTCTCGCCAATTGCTTTGAGCCGGGCTCGCCCGATTTTCCCGTGTCCGGTCCGAATGCCGACAGCAACGCGTACCCCACAGGCATCACACAAATCTATACGAACTTCAGTAATGGCCTTTCCGACAGCGATGAATTCCAACTCACTGTGGACAAACGCTTCAGCCAGGGCTTCGCTTTGCGCGCAGCGTACACTTACGGCAAGGTGATCGACCTTTCCTCCGGCTTCCGCTCTCGCTCCTCCACTTACACGGATCCGCTAGACCCCAGGCTGGATCGCGCCGTCGCCGATTTCGACGTGCGCCAGCGCTTGGTCATCAGCGGAATTTGGCAGTTGCCGCTTGATCGTCATTTTGAGAGCGGCTTCATGAAGAAAGTGGCCTCCGGCTGGCAATTCAACGGCATAGCGACGTTTCAAGGGGGGCAGCCATTCACCTTGTACTCCGACAACGATTCCAGCCAGCAAGGAAATGGCTTGGATCGCCCGGACATCATCGGCCCGATTCAGTACTTGAATCCGCGCAACACCACCAATTACTTCGATTCCACTACCGCAACTTGCCTAGGGGGTCCCGCGACGGGAAACTTTTGGTTCAATCCCAATTCGTATGACTGCGCCAACGTTCCGATCTTTACGTTCGGAACGTTGTCCCGCAACGTCTTGCGCGGCCCGGGCATCAACAACTTCGATCTTTCACTCACCAAGAAAACCAGCGTCACGGAAACCACGTCACTCGAGTTTCGCGCCGAGTTTTTCAACGCCTTCAACCACGTGCAGTTCTACAATCCGGACTATTATGGCGGCAGCTCCACCTTCGGCCAGATTTCCACCGACCGTGGCATGCGCATCATTCAGTTCGGCTTGAAGTATTACTTCTAGGAATTACCTGAAGCGCTTGCGAAATTAAAAAGGCCCGAGGCGGCTGGATTGCCTCGGGCCTTTTCGTTTGTCCCCACCACCTATTCCGTTACGTTGATCTGAACCAGCCCGCCTCTACCCGGCGCCGCAGCCCCGCAAAATACTCAGTGTCCCCGCCCCATCGGCCGGTAATTCCTCATCGGCCGCGCGCGCATCCGAAACCGCGGCGGCAGCGGCGGCGGCACGCTGTGCAGCGGCGCGCCACAATTATTGCAGCATTCTTGCGGCGCATCGTGCAGGCGCAGCCAGCGCCCCCGCGCGATGCATTCCGGATTCAAACATTGCACCGTTCCACCTGCCAAATTCAGCATCGTCCCTCTCGTTTTGCGTGTGAATGCCTGTGAAAGTGTGTCGCTGCGTCCGGGGAATGGAAAATCATCCACCGCGGCGCTACCCGAACGGAAACATTCGCGTAACGCAGCGTTAACGTGCGGAATTTTGCTCTGCGGAGGCTTGTGTGTCAAGAAAAATATCTACTATTAGTAGTGGTAGCGTTCCGAGTGCGAATCGCGCGCCACAAACGCCGTAGCGCCGGCTCGTCCTGAGAGTCTGTCAGCGGCAGAGTCGAAGGGCGTCCCGCCGGCTGTTTTGACTCTGCTTTCTACTCCGCCTTCGTGAATCGTCCGGCAGAACGACCGTCAGCAAATTCGCCGCCCCAACAGCGCCCTAATTCGAACTGTCGCCGCTGGACGGGGCCGCGGGCGCCGGAAGTTTGGCCAGCTCGGCGTTCAGGTCATCGATTTTCTTCTGCTGGTCGTCCATCTCCTGCTGCTTCGCCGCAATCTGGTCCTGCTCATCTTTCAGCTTGGCCGCGCCGTCCGCGTCCGATGCATAGTCCGGCTTGATGTAATACATCTGCGAATCCAGCGTGTAGGTCCGCTGCAGAAGATCCAGGTCCACCTTGATCGTCGCCAATTTTTCCTTGGCGTTCGCGATGCCACTTTCCAGCGCTCTGCGATCGCCCACTCCCGCAGCGGCACTTCCACCAGCCCCCGCAGAGGCATTCGCTGCAGCCGGAGCAGCCGCGTTATCGCCAACGCCGTCTGAGGGCGTCTGACCCACCACGCTGATTGCAGCATCGGATTTGGGAACGGTATCGTCATCCCACACGCGCGCGGGCTTGGCCTGTTCTTTTTTCGCCTCGCGTGCCTGCCTGGCTGCCGCGGCCAGTGCATCGGCCGGCGCTGGTGGCGGCGCCTGCGCGTCCTGCGGGGGCTGTGCCTGCCCCGCCGCAATGCCCATCGGCATAACCAGCAGAATGCCAAGGCCCCAATGTGCGATTTTCATCGAGCTTCTCCCAGGTGGCAGTTTCCCAAGCCTCAATTCTAGCCGCCCGTTCGCAAGGGTGGCAATTGGCGTTCTGTCCCGCGCCCTAAGAGGCACCCTGTACTTCCTGGCAGGTACAAACGTCTCCCCCTGACAGCACACTTTTGTACCCTCGCTCACGTCTGCAATTGCCTCTTCCTTCCCGCCACCGCGGCCAAGGCCATCCCCGCCGCCAGCGCCAAATAGACCAACGGCACGCGCGTCAAAGCCGTGGCCGGCGCAGACCCCATGAAATCCAGCGGCACGGTCGCGTGCATCGGCCCCACGTACCACAGCAGCGTATAGACAATCTCGAATGGCTTGCCGGTTCCGCTCCACACTCCCAGCGCCAGCGCCAACGTGGGAATGAACGCCGCGCCGATCAGCCACGCCAGCAACCCGCGCCAATTTCCCCCCACCAGCAATCGCAACGCGAAT
>Ga0209248_10000715_pt1 | contig 10538 bp, 10 predicted proteins | sample BogFormECP04_OM1_FD_188241 | JGI IMG/M metagenome (GOLD analysis project Ga0209248, IMG submission 188241) | Bog forest soil microbial communities from Calvert Island, British Columbia, Canada - ECP04_OM1 (SPAdes) (version 2) | ecosystem: Environmental > Aquatic > Freshwater > Wetlands > Bog ... | reverse complement strand
CGCTGGTGGACGCCAACGGTAACCTCACCTGGCGCGACGCAAACATCGGCAGTCCCGACGCGGGCGGCCCGGGATGGTTTGTCCTCACGGCCGGGCAGCCCTACCACGGTTACGGCTGGACAGCGCAAGAAGATGGCAGTGGCCACTCCACCTTCACGAACGACGCGACGGGTCACGGCATGACCGTCACCTGGGTGGCCGCCCGCGACGCCAGCCACGCCGAGGTCAGCACGTTTTAACCCCGCGCGTTATGGCGACCGGTTTATCGCGCGACCGCGGCCCTTAACCCGTCGGTAGAACGTGTTACAGTTTGCCGACCGCGGCCGAGGGTCCCGGCAACCGGGCAGTGCGCATAAGGAGGCGCGTATGGATAGCGCCGTCGATGCCTGCTTTTGCCCCGGGTCACCGAAAGATGCAGCAGCAGAAGTGAACTGCGCCTAATGCAACCGGTCGCGGCTCTGGCGCCCGGCAATGGCGACGACGATGACTAAGTCGCAGTCACTGGCGCTCGTTGGAGCGGCGTACGCCGTCGCTGTGGGGGTGGCAGCTGCCTGGCTGGCGTGGGGTCCGACCACGGGCTGGTTGTGGCTGGATACGTTGGTCGCCGACGTGCTGGCAACCCTTGTGGTGTTTGCCTTCAGCCGGGCGTATCGCAACTCGAGCTTCTACGACGCCTACTGGAGCGTGATTCCGCCGCTGCTGACCTTTTATTGGTGGAGTCAATCCGGGCCCGGTGTCGACCAACTCCGCTGCCGGCTGGTCGCGGTCGTGGTCGTGTTGTGGGCGATACGCCTGACCGCCAACTGGATCTACGGGTTTCCCGGACTGCACGACGAGGACTGGCGCTACCCGATGTTTCGCGAACGTGCGGGGCGATGGGAATTCGTGGTCGACCTAGTCGCCATACACCTCATCCCCACGGTGCAGGTTTTCGCGGCCATGCTTCCGGTGTACGTCTGCGTGACGCACGCCGGTGGCGACATCAGGTGGCTCACGGCAGTCGCCTTCGCCCTTGGCCTGGCAGCCGTCACCCTCGAGTTCGTTGCCGACGTGCAATTGCACCGGTTCGTCCGGAGCCGACGGCCCGGTGAGGTGATGGCCCGCGGTTTGTGGAGTTGGTCGCGGCATCCGAATTACTTCGGGGAGTTCAGTTTCTGGTTCGCCTTGGCGTTGTTCGGCGTGGCGGCGTCCCCGTCGGACGCATGGTGGCTTTTTGCGGGCGCTTTGGCGATGCTGGGCATGCTCCTCGGCGCCAGCATTCCGCTGATGGAGACGCGCAGCCTGCAACGCCGACCGGGGTATCAGGAAGTCATCGACCGGGTTCCGCGCTTTGTGCCCAGGCCACCTAGCAGGATTTCGGCAGGATAGGTCCCATGAACCGCAAACGTGTTGTCGTCGCAGGACTGGGAGACGTAGGTGTCCTGATCGCGATCCGCTTGGCCCGCCATGCTGACGTCGTCGGGATCTCGGTCAAACCCGCGCTGGTGAGTGGCCAAGAGCTCGGCGTCCGGCTCTCCCGCCCAGACGATTGGGCTCGCGACTACTGGATTCCGTTCGACAGGTTCCGGCGTCTGGACCGGGTACGGACGGTTCAGGCCACGCTGACCGGAGTGGACCTGACGTCCCGGACCGTCTTCGGCCGGCGCGACGATGGCACAACAATCGCCGAGGACTATGACGCGCTGGTCATCTCGACAGGAGTCAGCAACGGCTTCTGGCGCCAGCCGATACTGCAGTCGGCCGCCGAGATCAGCGCCGACCTACAGGCCGCACACAACCAGCTGGCCGCCGCCAACTCGGTGATTGTTGTGGGCGGCGGTGCCGCCGCGGTCAGCAGCGCCGTCAACATGGCAACCACCTGGCCCGACAAGCGGATCGACCTGTATTTCCCCGGAGAGCGCGCCTTGGGCGGGTATCACCCTCGGACTTGGAATCGCATCCGGGGCCGACTGACCGATCTGGGTGTGGGCCTGCACCCGGGACACCGCGCGGTGGTCGCGAATGGTTCCGCCGGCGATGAGATCACCGGCGAACCGGTCTACTGGAGCACCGGACAACCCCCGGCTTCCGCCGAAGCGGTGCTCTGGGCGATAGGGCAGACGCAACCCAATACTGACTGGCTAGCGCCGGAGCTGCTCGATCAACACGGGTTCGTTCACGTGACGCCGGAGCTCAGGGTGCCCGGTCATGAAGGTGTCTACGCGGTCGGCGACGTCGCGGCGAGCGACCCGCTGCGCAGCTCCGCGCGCAATCGCGGGGATGCGCTGGTGGCCCACAACATCCGCGCCGAGTTCGCAGACCGCCGGATGCGCACCTACCGGACGCCGGGCCGGCGGTGGGGTTCGTTAGTGGGCGCACAGGCCGACGGGCTGGAGGTCTTCCTGCCCACGGGGCATGCCTTCCGCCTCCCGTCATGGTCGGTTGAACGGGTGGTGATGCCGTGGGTGGTCCGATGGGGCATGTATCGCGGAGTGCGCGAAGACCACACGATTAAGACGTCGTAACGGCGACTCTACCAATGCTTTTCACTATTCCTTGACGTCTTGTTCAGACGCCGGTGACATGAAGCGTCGGTGCAATTCCTCTGTCAGCGCGTGGATCTGGCGAGTGATCTCAGTGTTGGTCTTCAGCTCCAATTCCTGAGTCTCGAAATCATGGTCGGCTCTGGCCTGCTGGAATGCCGCCTGACGGTTCTGGCCGATCATCACGAAGGTCGACAGAAAAATCGCCTCAAGCGACACCACCAGGGTCAACGTCGGCCAGGGGCTTCGTTCCAGCAACACCATCCACACGCCGAACAGCGCCGCATGAAGCCAGACGAAGTTCATCGAGCCGGCGAACGACGTTATCCGGTCGGCCAGGCGCAGCTGAAGATCCGCGCTTCGTTTCCTGGCCTCCTCCAGGACGACAGGATGGTGAACTTGTCCGCTTCGCAGCAGTCGACGCGGAATCAGTTGCGGGCTGTGCCGGTGGCTTTCGGACTGTGTCGTCATGGGAGAGCCGTTCCTTTCTCTTGTTAACGCTGAACAGGATGTGGGGCGGCGAAGCCGAACGTGGGCTGGCGTGGTGCGCGTCGCTCTACTATCGGCGAGGTGACGGTCGTGACGCTATTACACCCCGGTTCGATGGGCGCCGCGGTCGGCGCCCAAGCCACCCGAAACAATGCGATCGTGCGCTGGGTCGCCGCCGGCCGCAGCGCCGCCACGCGCCGGCGTGCCGCCGAAGCCGGTCTGGTCGAATGCGCTGATCTGGCGACCGCGCTGCAGGACTGCGACATCGTCATGTCAATCTGTCCGCCGGCCTACGCCGAGGACGTCGCACGGTCGGTGGCCGGATATACCGGTGTCTACCTCGACGCCAACGCCATCTCCCCTGCCCGGGCGCAGCGTCTGGTGGGCCTGCTGCCGGCAGCCGTGGTTGTCGACGGGGGAATCATCGGCGGGCCGCCCCAGACGCCGGGCACCACCCGTTTGTATGTCTCCGGTCACTGCGAGCCGATCCCTGCCCTCTTCGACGGCACAGCACTCGAAGTGGTCGCACTCCCCGGTGGAGTCGGCCAGGCCTCAGCGCTCAAGTTGGCCTACGCGTCCTATCAGAAGGCCAGCCGAGTTTTGGCCGCGATCGCCCACGCGTTAGCCCGTGATCACGATGTCGCAGACCACCTGGCAAACGAGGCGGGACTTCTGCACAGTCGACCCTTGGCCGACCTCGATGTCTTTTGCTCCGCCGCCGCGCGTGCCTGGAGGTGGGCGCCCGAGATGCGCGAGGTCCACGACGCATTGCGAGCTGCTGGATTACCGGGCGGCATGGCGCTCGGGGCAGCCGACGCACTCGAAAGGTGGACATCGGTCAAGGATCGCGACGACCTGGGCGTCGACGACGTCTTGGGCCTACTCGCCGACGGATGACCCAACGGCCCGGTGTTATCCCCGTGGATAACCTCGGCGGACTGTGCGTTCGAGGATGCCCAGAGTCGCCCGCAACGCACCCTCAGAAATAACCGGGAAAATTCCGGCGTCCCGCCACTTCTGGTCGATGCTCGACCAGTCGTAGAACGAGGTGACCACCGTGCCCGCGGCGTCGTCGGTCGGCTGGAGCCGATAGCCGTAGACGTGACCGATCTGGGGGCGGAGCTGCCCGAGAATCGTCCACGAGATCAACCGATCTTGTTCGAGCTCCTTGATCTCGACGGTGACGTCATATTTGCCGAGTCCGGGATAGTCGTTCAGCGACTCGCGGTCCATGTGGACAACGAAGCTGTCACCGACCGCCTTCACCGGATCGCCTTCGGCATCCTGGAGCATCCCCGACGAATCGATCACGACGTGGCCCTGAGGGTCGCACAGCAGTGCAAAGATCTCGGGTGCCGGTGCCGGGATGGTGCGCTGGGTCTCGATGCGTTCGGTCATGAGTCCTCGCCTTGGACGTCGCTGCGTAGCTGGTTTCATCGCTTACTGTACGACGTTCGGGACGGCTGACGTGAGACCATCACTTGCTGTCGAACGTACGCCCCTTCTGCCTGTCCCCCGTCCCCGGGCGACGACTGATGGGAGTACAACTCTGAAGTGAAACAGCTGGTGATTGCCGCGTATGTGGCGATGGGAGGCGGCGGTGACTGAAGCGTACGTTCTTGGTGGTGTGCGGACGCCGTTCACCCGATACGGCGGCTCGCTGTCGCATATTCGTCTCGACGATCTGCTCGGCATGGCGATGACCGGCGCCTGCGAGCGGGTCGGCATCGGCCGCGATCAAGTGGAGGACGTTGTCGCCGGGTGTGTCAATCCGGCTCACGAAGGGATGGGCGATCTGGGGCGCTGGTCGGCCCTGGCAGCCGGGTTCCCAGACAGTGTCGCCGGGGCCACCATCAACCGGTTCTGCGCGTCGTCGCTGAGCGCCACGGTGATGCTGGCACACGCCATCAAGGCCGGTGATCTTGGTGTCGGGATCGCTTGCGGGGCAGAGTCGATGTCGCGCTCCGGCTGGGCATACATGAAAGGTGACGCCCCGTTCGCGCCACGGGGGCCGGTCATCTTGCTGGACACGATGTGGGCCGGCGCCGGCGGTCCACCTAACCCGACACTGTTGGCCCGTAACGCCTACATCAGCATGATCGAAACTGCGCAAAACGTCGCCGACCGCTACGGGCTGACCCGCGAGGAGATCGACGCCTTCTGCCTTCGGTCCCAGCAGCACGCCAAGCGCGCCCGGGACTCCGGCCGGCTGGCAAAAGAGATCATGCCCGTGCCAATTCCCGCCACCAAGAAGACGCCGGCGCGCCTGATTGAGCACGACGAGTTCATTCGCGACGACACCACCGCCGAGAAGTTGGCGGCGCTTCCGGTGCAGCCCGGGACCACGCAGATGACTGCCGCCAACTCCACCCCGCTCTCCGATGGTGCCAGTGCTGTGGTGCTGGCGTCCCGAGAGCGGGCTGACGCGCTCGGCGCCGAACCGTTGGCGCGGGTGGTGTCCTCGGCGGTGTACGCGCTGGATCCCCTGGTGATGGGGCTCGCCCCAGCGTGGGCGATGCCGATGGCGATCAAACGGGCCGGACTGACGCCTGAGCAGATCGACGTGTGGGAGGTTCACGAGGCGTTCAGTGCCCAAGCTCTGGGCGTGCTGCGTGAATTGCCCAACCAGCTCGACGGATTCGTTGTCCCCGACGACAAACTCACCCCGAACGGGGGCGCTGTCGCGATCGGGCATCCGTTCGGTGCCACCGGCGGCCGTTACATCCTCACGCTGGCCACCGAGCTGCGGGAACGCAACGTGCGCTACGGAGTGATCGGCGTCTGCGTCGGATCGGGTCAGGGCGTCGCTGTGGTGCTGGAAAACCCGCAGGCCGGTTAGTCGGTCGGCGGCGCCAAGTCCGCCCAGTGACCGATGCAGGCCTTCGGCTGATCTTTGGGCGACAGCCCGCAAGCCGAGCGGCCAGCCTACCTTTGAGGGATTATTGGATTAGAAGCTTCATCGAAATGCCTGCGCGACATTCCCATCAGTCCATGTCACCGAGTTCTCGCGGGCACTCAGGGAGGACCAACGGCCAGGTGAGCGATTCAAAAGACGAGGACAACTACCGCAATCTGGCGGTGAACGGACTGCGGCCCAGCGAACTTGAATGGGCGCTGAACCACGATGCCGTGCATGGGATCGCGTACGCATTCAAGAGGCCCGTCGCAGTCGTCGAAGCCAGTGACGATCCGGGCGACGATAGGAAGACGTACCTGATCCGGGTCAAACGCGATGACTTAGCCGAGGCGCTGGGAAAGATCAATGGGTGGATCACCAATAATCCCGGCAGGGCTGGGATGCACGCTTTCGGGTTCGTCAGGGCGCTGTCAAGAGAGGGGCTCAAACGCATGACCGATGACGAGGAGCGCTGCTGATCCGGGACCACGTTGAATGACGCGCGAACGTTGGCGGGTGTGGATCGTCCGTACCGTCACGGCCGTCATCGCTGTGGCGGTCATCGTCACGTGTGTGTGGTGGCTGAAAGACCGCCACCGCAGCCACCCCGACTGCCCGACGGTCCGGGCAATGCTCGATTACAACAAGTCACAACAGCACGCTTTGGCCAAAGCGTTCAGGCCGGAAGAAGGATCCCAGCCCAGCCTTGACGATTACCAAGACTGGGCCAACCACATGCAGGGGTATGCAACATCGATCACCGACCCTGCGCTGGCCCCACATGCCCACCGGCTAGCCGATGCGGCTCAGCAGTTTGTGTCGCTCAACGCGCAGATCCGCAACGACACGACTGAGCCTGCTGATCCTGAGGCGACGCCGCCCTGGGTTCAAACCTATGCAACTCTGAATCAACAGTTCAACGCCGAACTCGGAGCACTCGACAAAGTCTGCCCCGCTCCGTAACAACCTCATGTACAGCGGGCGATCCGTCTCCGAGCCATCAGCGCACGCCCTACCGTTCGGAACCGGCGGCGGCGAAGGCGACCATGCCTTCGGCCAGACGGGCGGCCGTCGCGGGCTTGGAGAAGTGGCGGGTGATGATCATTCCCGGCATCAATGTGATGAACAGGTCCGCGATTGACGTGGGGTCATCGTGGGGCGCGACCAATCCCTCCGATTGCCACAGCCGCGCCAATTCAACCAACGTCTTGTGGGTTTCTCGGTAGAAGCGGCGTGCCCGCTGATGTAGCTGCGGTTGACGAAGGGCTTCAGCCCATGCATAGACGGTGATCTTGGAAAGGTCGTAATCGGGCTGGTCGATTTGGCGTTGCAGGGCATGGGCGATCGCAATGAGCGTCTCGCGCGGGCCCGGCACCGGTTGGCGCAGCTTCAGCTCGTCGAGCACACTCTTGGTCGTGGTCAGCGACTCTTCGGCAGCTGAGCCGATCAGTTCGTCCTTGCCGGCGAAATAGCGATAGACCGAGCTGGATGACATGCCCGTCTCGGCAATGATCTCGTCCATCGTCGTCGCCTGAAAACCCTCCCGCGAGAAACACTTCCAGGCACTGACCATCACATGTCGCCTGCGCGTTTCCCACGCGCTTTCACTGAGCTTGGGCATCACCACACTGTAAAGGCGAAACGGCCGTTGCACTATAGGAGGGCCGCAGTAGGCGTTAGAGAAGGTGGTGGCGCTGCTCGACTATCGCGCTACCTGATTCTCGATCACCGCTGGTCACTGGAATCTCTGACGGTCCAGTCGCGCGCTACGGCGCAATGGCGACGCGGATCGCCGGGTGTGGGGGTCGCGGAACACCAGGGTCCGCATGCGCGGCCCCACCCCCACACCCGACGACGCTTATCAGAGGATGTAGAGCATCTCCTGGTAGGTGGGCAGCGGCCACAAATCGTCCGCAACAACGCTTTCCAGTGTGTCGGCGGCGGTGCGGACTGCCGCCATCGCCGGCAGCAGCTCATCCTGGGCGTGCTGGGCCTCATCGAGCGGCGACTCTGCCGAGTGATCGGACAGCGCCGTCCTCAGCGTCCTTAATGCTGCGGACAGATCGCTCAGCGGGGTCGAAACCGCTTCCAGCGCAGTCGTGTCCGGCTCTACACCGGCCTTCTTCAAGGTCGCAACGTTCTGCGCCAGCTCGGTCTGGTAGCGGATCGCGGCCGGCAAGATGACCGTCATCCCGAGTTCCAGCGTCAGCTTCGCTTCGACCGCGACCGTCAGCAAGTACTGCTCCAACTGGACCTCGTGGCGGCTATGCAGCTCGCGTTCAGTGAACACGCCGTATTTCTCAAAGAGTTCGACCGCTTCCGGCTTGATCAGCTCCGGAATCGCGTCCAGCGTGGTCTTGAGGTTCAGCAGGCCTCGCTCGGCGGCCTCAATCTGCCACTTCTCTGAGTATCCGTCCCCGTTGTACACCACGTCACCGTGTTCGGTGATGATCTCGGTGAGCAACTTCTGCACTGCCACGTCGAAGTCTCCACCGTCCTCGACGGCCTCCTCCAGCTTCGTGGCCATGTAGTCCAACGAGTCCGCCATGATCGTGTTGAGGACGATCAACGGCACGGCAACCGTCTGCAGGGAGCCGGGCGCCCGGAACTCGAACCGGTTGCCGGTGAACGCGAACGGGCTGGTGCGGTTGCGGTCACCCGGATCGGTCGGCAGCTGGGGCAGCGTGTCGACACCGATGATCATGGTGCCCTTGCCCTTTGACGACGTGGCGGCACCTTTGGCGATCTGCTCGAACACGTCGGCGAGCTGTTCGCCGAGGAAGATCGAGATGATCGCCGGCGGTGCCTCGTTCGCGCCCAGGCGGTGGTCGTTGGTGGCCGACGCGACCGATACCCGAAGCAGCCCGGAGAACTTGTGCACAGCGCGGATTACCGCGGCGCAGAACACCAGGAACTGGGCGTTCTCGTGCGGGGTATCGCCCGGGACCAGCAGCGAGCCCAGCTCAGAGTTGCCCATCGAGAAGTTGACGTGCTTACCGGATCCGTTGACGCCGGCGAAGGGCTTCTCATGGAACAGGCATTCCATGCCGTGTTTTTTGGCGATCGTCTTGAAGATCGTCATCGTCAGCTGCTGGTGGTCAGAGGCGATGTTGGCCCGCTCGAACATCGGCGCCAGCTCGAACTGGCCGGGGGCCACCTCGTTGTGCCGGGTCTTGGCGGGAATGCCGAGTTTGAACAGTTCGCGCTCGGTGTCCATCATGTAGCCCAGGACACGCTCGGGCACCGCACCGAAGTAGTGGTCGTCGAACTCCTGGCCTTTCGGCGGCTTGTGGCCGAACAATGTTCGACCGGCGTTGACCAGGTCGGGGCGCGCCAGGAAGAAGTGCCGATCGATCAGGAAGTACTCCTGCTCCGGGCCGCAGAACGACACGACGTGATTGAGGTCCTTCTGACCGAACAGCTTCAGGATGCGCTCGGCCTGCGTGCCCATCGCCTGCTGGCTGCGCAGCAGCGGCGTCTTGTAGTCCAGTGCCTCACCGGTCATCGAAACGAACACCGTCGGGATGCACAGTGTGTTGCCGTTCGGGTTCTCCAGGATGTACGCCGGGCTGGTGACGTCCCAGCCGGTGTAGCCGCGCGCTTCGAAGGTGCTCCGCAGCCCGCCCGACGGGAAACTGGAGGCATCAGGCTCGCCCTGGATCAGCGTCTTGCCGGCGAACTCGGCGAGCGCCTGCCCGTCGGAGACGGGTTCCAGAAAGCTGTCGTGCTTCTCAGCGGTCAGGCCGGTCATCGGGTAGAAGACATGGGCGTAGTGAGTGGCGCCCTTCTCCAAGGCCCAGTCTTTCATGGCCGCCGCGACCGAGTCGGCGACGGCGGGGTCCAGCTTGACGCCCTTGTCGATGGTCGCCACGATGGACTTGTAGGCCGCCTTGGGCAGTCGTGCCTGCATCTCGGCCTTGGTGAAGACGTTGGCGCCGAAGATCGCGCCGGGGGCTTCACCGGCCACGAAACTGATGGCCGGTGGGACATATGCCTCGACGTTGTAGATCGCCTGGAGGCGGACTGAGTTTCCGCTCAATTTGATTCCTAACACTTAGGGGATCCGCGTTTCCCCTATGGAAGATTGACTGCCCCACACTAGGAAGGTTCGATGGCAATCTTGTTACGCTGGCGTCAACGGCGGAATCGCAACGGTTTCAAACGTGAGACGCCGACGGCTTAGCCGGCGCAGCAGGCACCGTCAGGAAGATCTCGCCCCAGGCCGCTATCCGGCCGCACCCGCAGAGCGTATCTGAAGGCACCCGGCCTCATCCGACAAGCCAGTGCCGACCAGCGAAAATAGTTCCCAACACATTCCAGATGCCTGGGTAATCACTAAACGGAAACACCCGGACATTGCAGCATCAGCATCAGCGTCACCGGCGATGTCTACGGTCGCTGGACCCGCGCCGGACTGTCCGGCATACGGTCACTCGCGGTGGACGAGTTACCGGGGTCCGTCCAGTCACCGGACCCCGCTTACTTCATCTCAGTGCCAGTGTTCGTCCCAGGGGCCATTGTGCCAGTGGCCCTGGTCGCGGCCTTCACCGTCGTACCAGTGGTCGTCGTGGCAGCGGCCCCCGTCCCAGTTGCTGCCCCACCCTGGATCCCAAGACTGGCCGGGGCACCAG
>Ga0209248_10000713_pt1 | contig 10558 bp, 11 predicted proteins | sample BogFormECP04_OM1_FD_188241 | JGI IMG/M metagenome (GOLD analysis project Ga0209248, IMG submission 188241) | Bog forest soil microbial communities from Calvert Island, British Columbia, Canada - ECP04_OM1 (SPAdes) (version 2) | ecosystem: Environmental > Aquatic > Freshwater > Wetlands > Bog ... | reverse complement strand
TGGGGAGGCGGCGGCGTTACCCAGCACGAACGCGGCGACCACGCCGATGATGAGCGTTATGCCGAACGCGCCGAAATAGAACCACAGGCCCGTGCGCATCGGCCGTTCGCCGAGCACGAGCACGAGCACCGACAAAAACAGCGTGGTGGGAGACAGCATCGCAGCCAGCGCGACGAGTACGAGCTCAGTGTCGACCGAGCTCACCGGCGAACCCCATATGACCGCCGCCGACGCTCACGCCTGATGCGGCGGGCGCGCCACCCGCCGCTCAGCGTGAGCCTCACCGAGCGATGTCTGCTCTCGTGCCCGCCCGGCTCAGCCGATGCCAAGGGCTTTGGCCTTGGCGGCAGCGAACTCCTCGTCGGTGATCGCGCCGCTGGCATGCAGCTGGGCCAGCTCGTTGATCTTCTCGACGGTCGGATCTCCCGGCGCCGCGGCTGCGGGGGGCGCCTGCGCAGGAGGGGACTCAGGAGCGCCGGCCTCTGCCTCCGCCTCACCGGCCTCCGCTCCGCGCTTGCTGCCCTGATAGGCAACGGTCCCAACGGCTGCGGCCCGTACCATCGGGCGACGACGTCCAAGCGGCATGGTGTACTCCTCGCTGTCGGCCTTTAGGCTCGAGCGCCAGGTGCTGCTCGGGCAGGTTCGATACTACTTGTAAGGAACGACAAGGAGAAGCGAAAGAGGCGCGAAAATGCCTCGTTGAAGGGCTCGCTCCCGCCGGGTCCGTACGACTCGCCTGACAGGGCAGTGTGCGGGGGTTCGCACGTCCGAGCCCCCGCACCATGCTCGGGCCAACTCCGTTCAGACGCTCTCCGGCTGTCCGAGCACCCAGATGCCATGAATGACCCATAGGCAGACCGCAAAGATACCCAGTGACCACCAGGGGTGCGGCCCGCCGACATTGGCGAGCGCCTCGATCGCGCCAATGGTGGCCGCGAAGATGCCGATCACGCGCCCGTAGACGTTGCCGGCGAAGAGCGAGAACGCCGCTGTGAACTGGATGACGCCCAGGATGATGGTGATCCATCCCCACGTGTGCAGGCCGCCGAAGACGTACCGTTCTTCGGCGACGTAGAAGCTCGAATTTGCGACGGCGGCGATGCCATAGAAGAGGTTCAGCACACCCACGATTGCCAACAGAGTTGCGACGAACCACGCGCTTCCTACGCCTCTAATCGAATCTCCCTCTCGAGTGCTCATTGAAGCTCCTTCCGCAGTGCGGTCTTGCGACGTTTTGCGGCGATGGCAGGTCCATGAGCAGGCCTGCAATGACTCCAGCTGACGCACACCCGCGCGACTTCCATTTCTGCATGACGCCACCCCCGCTTGCTTGGGAGCGAACTCTACCCTCGTAACGTCTCGCTCGCATGTTCTGCCGGGCCGAAGTAGAGGCCTACGCCACCGTTGCGATCGCACAGCCGCTCCTGCCAGCTCGTCGCAATCACGCTCGGCCCCCGGCCGCTGGGCCTCTCGCGCCGGAGGACGCGCTCCCTGACATCGCGATGTCCCTGATAGCTGTAAGGCTAGGCACCGTGAGCGAGTCAACCGTGACAAAGACCGCCGCCGCCGGTGCCCAGGTGATTCTGCTGACGCTGGCCGCCGGCCAGTTCCTGATGGCGCTCGACAGCTCCGTGATGAACGTCTCGATCGCGACGGTGGCCGAAGATGTCGGCACGACGGTCACTGGGATCCAGGGGGCGATCACGGCGTACACGCTGGTGATGGCGATGCTGATGATCCCGGGGGCGAAGGTGGGCGCGATAATCGGCCGCAAGCGCGCGTTCATGATCGGCTGCGTCATCTACGGTTGCGGCTCATTCACCACGGCGCTGTCACACAGCCTGCCGGTGTTGCTGTTCGGTTGGTCCTTCCTCGAGGGCGTCGGTGCCGCGCTCATCCTTCCATCGATCGTGGCACTGGTCGCCGGCAACTTCCCGGCGGCACGCCGTCCCGCGGCCTACGGGCTTGTGGCCGCCGCCGGGGCGATCGCGATCGCTGTCGGTCCGCTGATCGGCGGGCTCGCGACAACCTATGCGTCCTGGCGCTGGGTCTTCGCTGGCGAGGTCGTGCTCGTGTTGGTCATCCTCCTGCTCGCGCGTCGCGCCGAGGACGCTCCTCCCGACCGCCGGCCGAAGATCGACGTGATCGGCGCCGTCCTCTGCGCCGCGGGCCTTGGCGTGTTCGTCTTCGGCGTGCTCAAGTCCGGCTCCTGGGGCTGGGTCGCGCCGAAGTCGGGTGCGCCTCAATGGTTTGGAATGTCGCCCGTGCCATGGCTGATGGTCGCCGGGCTGATGTTGGTTTGGTCGTTTCTGCACTGGGAGGCGCGCATGGTCACGCGCGGTGAGGAGCCACTCGTCGATCCGGCGCTGCTGCGCAACGCGCAGCTAGAGGGCGGACTGATCATGTTCTTCTTTCAATACTTCCTGATGATGGGGGTCTTCTTTCTGATCCCGCTCTACCTGTCGGTGGCACTGGGCCTGTCAGCGATCGACACCGGGGTTCGAATCCTGCCCATGTCTCTGACCCTGCTGGCGGCCGCGCTGGGAGTGCCGCGGCTGTTCCCGGACGTCTCGCCGCGTCTGGTTGTACGCCTCGGGATCCTCCTGATGCTGCTCGGGCTGCTGGTGCTGCTGGCCGCGATCGATATCAAGGCGGGGGCGGAGATCGTGACCGTGCCGTTGCTGCTCGTTGGGCTCGGCATCGGCGCGATCGCATCGCAGCTCGGCGCTGTGACCGTCTCGGCCGTACCCGACGAGCGGAGCTCGGAGGTGGGCGGGCTGCAGAACACGGTGACCAACCTCGGGGCCTCGCTGGGCACCGCGCTCGCGGGGTCGATCCTGATTGCCGTGCTGACTGCGTCGTTTCTGACGCACATCGACATGAACAACGCGGTCCCTCGGGGCGTCAAAGACAAAGCGCACATCGAGCTGGCGGCGGGGATACCGTTCATGTCCGACAAGCAGCTCGAAACCGCAGCAAAGGAAGCCGGTGCGACTTCAGAGGTGACGCAGGCGGCGCTCGACGCCAACGCTCACGCTCGCCTCGACGGGCTCCGCGCAGGCCTGACCGTCCTGATCCTGATCGCGGCCGTCGCGCTTTTCTTCGTCGGGCGAATACCGACGCGACAACCCGGCTCCGAACCGGCACCGGCCGGGGTCTAAGCCTTCGTGGTCGGCAGGAGGTGACTGGCGACCGGGGCCGGCCGTCTGTGACCTTGAACGTCTATGGTCCGAACTGACTTTGATAACGCTTCGCTCTGCGATGGCAGCGACGAGAAGGGGACCAGTCCATGTTGCGACGGATGATGGATATGCCGGGAGGGACGATCGGCTTTGAGGCGGTCGGGGACGTAGAGGATGACGATTGGGAGGACACGGTCGAGCCGGTATTGCGCCAGGAGATCGCCGAGGGACGCAACGTGCGGCTGCTTTACCTGATTGGCACGGGAGCCCGTGAGGTTGAGGCCGACGCGATGAGCGCCGACGCTGGCTTCCGGGTGCGCCACGCGACCTCGTATGAGCGCGTGGCCGTGGTCAGCGATGAGGACTGGGTGCGCCCTGCGCTGCGCGCCCTTTCCTTCCTGCTTCCCGGCAAGGCTCGGGGCTTCCGTGTCCGCGACCTGGCCGATGCGAAGACCTGGCTTGCAGCTGACGGAGATTAGCGAGCACGCGCAGCTCGCCCGCCTGTTCAGCGGCGAATTCGTCGACCCAGCGCGTCGGGCGGTGACGATGCCGCGGCCCACGACAACCAAGGGAGAGTCCGATGGACATCTTTGAGATCAAGCAGAAGGAGACCGTCAGCAGGGAGGAGGTCGCGGAGCGCCTGCGGCTCCTCGCTGACATGCTCGCTCGTCACAACGACCTCGAGTTCGACCGCGGCGGCATGCATTTCAAGGTCCACGTCCCCGATCAGCTGCGGCTCAAGGTCGAGCTCGAGGTGGAGACGGACGAGCGCGAGCTCGAGATCGAGTTGACGTGGTGAAAGCGCCAAGGCAAACGCCCGGCCAGCAGAGCCGAGGCGATCCCGATCCCTGCGCCGGCTGCGACGTCGCTCGGATAGTGAACGCCCGTATGCACGCGTGAGTAGGCAACAGCGCCGGCCAACGGCACTAACGCGGGCGCCAGTACAGGCAGCTCGGTGCAGGCGGCGGTGGCGAACGCAAACGCCGCGGCGGTGTGACCCGATGGAAACGACGTCGACCGCGGCATGCGGATGAGCGGCGGGCGCGAGCGTGAGAAAGGCCGCGGCCGGCGAACGAGCAGCTTGGCCGGGCCGTTGGCAACAGCCGCCGCGACCGCAATAGCGATGAGGCCGCGCCCCGCGGCCCTCTGACCCCGTCGTCCCCCGCACACCGCGAGCGCAACCGCAATGAGAAGCCACAGTCGGGAGTAGTTCGCCGCCTGCGTGATGGCGACGAGAGGATGGTCCAGCGCAGGCGAGCGCGTGCGGAAGGAGCGCTTCATCAGCCGGCGATCCAGGTGCTGCACGGGACGCCACATCGTCACTGAACCTCACGCGCGCGGACGCAGCGCGACACGTACACCGCCCAACCGCTACCGAGCAGCATGCCGGCGACCACGTCGCTTGGATAGTGGACGCCCAGATAGACGCGAGACGCGGCCACCGCGAGGACGATCACAAGCGCGAGGCCCTCGGCCACGTGGGTTAGCCGCGACGACGCCCCTGCCGCCGGCAACACAAAGACCAGCGAGAACCAGAATGCGCTCGCCTGCGTCGCATGGCCCGAGGGAAAGCTCGAGCCGGTAACCGCCTGCAGGTGCTCCACCGGCGGGCGCGGGCGCGACACCAGCAGCTTGACCCAGTCTGAGATCAGCATCGCGCCGCCGAGGCTGAGCGCGACCGCGAGCGCCTCTCGGCGCAGGCTCGCGCGCACCAGCGCCAGGCAGGCGATCAGCGCGAGCGGGACCAGTAGGAACGCGCTGCCCGCCCAGGTGACGACCCGGGCCACTTCGGTCAGGGCCGCCGAGCGCTGAGCAGCTACGTCGCGTACCGCGTTCAGCTCGACCGAGCCCACGACCGAGGTCCAGAGCTCCCCGGCCCCCCAGCCGAGGAGCACAAAGACGGCCAGGCCGAGCACCAGCCGCGCGGCCGGGTGGCTCACCGGCCAACCGCAACCCGTACAAGCGCGCCGAGGTTGTCAGTACTCAGCCCCACATTTCTTGCGGCCGGTGGCAGGCCGACTCCCTTCGGCAGTCGCACGCGTAGCGCCCCTGGCAGCGACGCGAAGCGCAGTGGGGGATCGAGTACGAGCGCCTCGCCGTCGAGCCCGACCTCCACCGGGCGACTGGACCGGACCTCGAACTCCTGGGTGGACCAGGAGAGAAGACCCGGAAAGCGGCCCACCTGACCGGCAAGCTCGAGCGCGACGAGCTTTGACACGTCAGCAGCGCTGCGCACCCGTGCAGCCAACACACCGAGCCGGCCCGTGTCGATTCGCTCGCGCGTGCCCGCGCCGGCGAGGCTCGCCAGCCGATACGGATTGTTCGATACGAGCACGAGCGGCGCGTCGTCGCAGCGGCTCCCATCGGGAGCGGTGAACTCGAGATCGCCCGGTTCAGCGTCGGGGCCCAGCAGGTCGGGCAGCATGGCAGTCCAGGTCTCGAGCTTGGCGTCGCGGTAGGCCCCAGACTGGACGACCTTGGCATAGACGCCGAGCGAGGCGTTGTTGACGAACACGCGGTCGTTGACTCGCGCGAGATCGATACGCCGCTCGACGCCGTCGGTGAATGCGTCAAGCGCTCCGACCACGTCGTCACGGTCAAGGCCGAGGTCGAGTGCAAAGTGGTTTCGAGTCCCCGCAGGAATGCAGACGTGGGCGATGTCACGCTGAGCGGCAACCGTCGCCACGAGGGCCTGCGAGCCGTCGCCGCCGGCCATCCCGATGACCTGCGCACCACGTGCGATGGCGCTCTCGGCGAGCTCGAGCAGGTCATCGCCGGGCTGCAGAACGACCGGCTCGACGCCCCGTCCCTGAGCTTGAGCAACGAGGTCAAAGCGCTCGGCCTTACCCCCGCCCGACTTCAGGTTGATGATCAGCACCGCCGGGCCGGCGGCTCCCACCGGCACGAGCACGGCGGCGGCACCGCGAACGGCCGTCTCGCCGGTCCGCCCGAGCGCGTAGCGCGCAGCGAGTCCGAACACGGCCAGCAGCAACAACAGCGCGACCAGCACCACCACCCCGTGCCAGTTGGCCACCAGCACCGCGATCAGCCCGATCGCAGTGAGCGTGGCGAGCGCAACGCTGGCCACTCGCCGCGCGCCGCGACGGGTCAAGGCGAGCCAGATCGCCGCGCTGCAGACCAGCACGAGCGCGACTGCCAGCACCGCGATCGGCACGTCGCCCGCCAGCGCGATTGCGGCCACCACAGCCATGAGAACCGGCGTGGCGAGCGCGATGACCGCAGCGATACGACGCCACAACGACGTCCGCGCCGCCAGGTCCCTTCCCGGAGTGGCAGGGGTCGCATGCAAGCTCCGTTCATCTTCCCAGGCCTCTGGGCCTGACGTCAGGCCGAGAATGGGCTCGCAGTTTCGCGTGTGTTGCCCGTCGACCTCGCCTAGGTGGCGGGAACGCCACCATCGGAGGACTTGGCCAGCCGATCCGCGAAGGGATCTGGGGCCGCTCCCGTGGGCGCCTCCGCTTCGAGTTCCGCCTTTGCTTCCGCAAGCCGCCTGCGAATGTCTGCCTCGACAACGGGAAACTGCGGGTCTATCTCCATGAGTGTGTTTACGAGCACTGCGGCAGCGGCGAGCCGCGCGAACCACTTCCGATCAGCTGGGATCACATACCAAGGCGCCCAGGGGGTGCTGGTGTTCGAAAGCATCTCTGAGAACGCCTCTTGGTAGTCGTCCCAATGCGCCCTCTCCCGCACGTCGTTGGTCGAGAACTTCCAGTTGTGCTCGGGCAGGTCGCAGCGCCTCAGGAAACGGATGCGCTGCTCCTCCTTTGACAAGTTGAGGAAAAGCTTGACGATTCGAAAGCCGTTGTCGACGAGGTAGTGCTCCCAATCGTTGATCTCGCGATAGCGACGCTCCCAGACGTCCTTGCCCTTCGCCTCAAGGGGCATCTTCTGGCGGTCGAGGTTCTCCGGGTGCACGCGGACGACGAGCACCTCCTCGTAATGGGAGCGGTTAAAGATAGTGATCTCGCCCCGCGCGGGCAGACGCTGCTGGTAGCGCCAGAGGAAGTCGTGGCTCAGCTCCTCCGCCGATGGGACCTTGAAGCTGTGAACGGCCACACCTTGTGGGTTCACCCCGCTCATCACGTGACGGATCGTGCCGTCCTTGCCCGCCGCGTCCAAGGCCTGCAGCACGACGAGCACCCCATGGGTGTCCTGGGCGGCGAGACGCGCCTGGTACTCGCTCAGCAGTTCCACGCCCTCACGGAGCCGCTTGACCCCTTGCTTCTTCTTCTTGACCCGCGTCTTGAACGCGGGGTCAAAGTCTCTCTCAAGCACGACGCTCGATCCGGGCCTCACCAGCAGGGACTCGATGGACTCTTCGATCCGGTGACGTAGTTGGTCGGCCATGCCCGAATCATTCCACCATGCGGGCGGGGCAGCCGTCTCCGCCGGAAAGGAGTAGCGTGGCCCTGGGTTTGGCGGGTGCCGGAGGTCGATTCCGAAGGACGGGTCGTCGGTGTACGTGAGACCTGCGTGGCCTGCGCAAGCGCGGAGCCTCTTGGAGCACTGCACAAAGCCAAGCACAAAGCCAAGAATGAGGAGCTCAAATGAGCGACAGACCCGTTTTCATTTATGCCGCGACATATGCCGACGAGGCTGGTGCCGAGGCGGACTACGAGACGCTTCTTGAACTGCATGCGGCGAAGCTCGTAGGCACCTATGACGTTGCGTTGGTCACGAAGGACGCCGACGGCAAGGTCCACGTCGAGAAGCACGAGAAGCCCACCCAACACGGCGCCTGGGGAGGTATCGCCGTCGGAGCGGCGGTCGGGGTTCTGGCCGCACCGGCGGTAGTGCCCGCGGCGTTGCTCGGCGGCATCATCGGCGGCCTCGGAGGCCACTTCAAAAAGGGCATCGCCAGAGACGATGCCAAGGAGATGGGAGACCTCATCGAAGCGGGACAGGCAACCCTGCTCGTGATCGGGGAGTCGCGCCTGGAAGAACAGCTCGACAAGGTGCTCACGCGCGCCGAAAAGACGATCGAGAAGGAAATCGACGTCGACAGCAGGGAGTTCAAGCGGGAACTCGACGAGGCAGAGAAGGAGTACGCCACGAGCTAGCCGGTCGCCTTTGAGACGCGCCCGGCAAGATTCGAACTTGCGACCTCTCGCTACTGAGGCGCTGGATCGCGTCAGTGCGTGGGCGCTCCCGTCGAGAGCGGCCCGGCATCGGAGAACTCCTCGGCGATCTGTTCGCGCAACACGTGGGCGCCCACAAAGGCGAGGATCGTGAACAGCAGCATCTCAAAGGGGTTGCGGGTCGCCGGGATCGGCCCCCAGATGAACACGAGCGCGAGCAGGGCCGCGGTGATCCAGTAGACGAGCCCCGGGCGCTCAAAGAAGTGGGGCGCGAGGAAACGCCGAACGGCGACTGCCCAGCGCGCCGGCCCGGCTAGCCACGCCGAGGCGATCACCGGGATGCCGATGATGATCGCGGCGCTCGCGACCTGTACCAGCAGCGAGGTGGCCACCGAATAGGCGTCGTTGGCAGCGGGTTCGATCGAGGAGTCGGTGGTGATCGCCGACACGAGCTGGCCCTGCCCGATTTTGCGACCCAGGATCACGACGAGTCCGGCGAACACGAGGCTCGAGCCGACCCACGCCAGCGTGCGACGCCGATGTCCGCGGGCCAGGAACATCGCGAGCACGTACAGCGCGAACGTGACGATCGTGAGCAGCAGGGCGAGAGCGTGAAGCGCTTTGGCCAGATTACGCACCAGCCCAAGCTGGCTCGACGTGACGATCTTCAGGTTCGCCACCGACGGGGGCAACTTGTCGGCGATGCTCGGGGGCAGGCCGAGACGTTCGGCGAGATCGGCCACGATCTGGTGCAGGTTCAGCGATACCGTGCCGCCGTTGATCTTCACGCGGGAGCCACCGCCTTTGACGATCGTCACGAGCGCCTCGTCGGCCGCGCGGTTGGCGTTCTCCCAGGCGCTCTGCACGCGCGGTATTTCAAGCGCCTTTTCAGCGCCCTGTTCAGCGAAGTTGTGCAGCGCTCCCGAGATCGGGCCGGCCAGCGGCGCCAGCTGCGGCGGCAGTCCCGACTTCAGTTCGCCCTCGACGTTGACGTTCGCGTACAGCTGGTCGATCAGGTAGCCGGACACCGCGGAGCGGATGGCTTCCTTCCTCAGGAGCGCCGTGCTCGTTTTCGCCCAATTGGAGGGGTTCATCAGCTGGCGGTTGGCCCAGATCGCGAAGATCGAGAAGATCGCGAGCACCGTCGCAATCACAAGGATCACGCGCACCCAGATGCGGTGAGCACCGCCCGCGGCGGGCGCGCCGCCCGCTACACCGGCGCCGGAGCCGCGCTGACCGGGTCCCGCCGAGGAACCCCCTGAGACCTCCGATGCACCGTGGCCGCCGTCAGTGGCCTCTGCGTCAGGGTCGTGGGACACGGCGGTGAGGCTACCAGGCCTGCCAGCGTGGGTCTGTAGTGCACATGGGGTGAATCTTCACCGGCCGTCCGCGAGAGCTAGAGGCCCGTCTCGGCGGTGATCCTGCCGGACGCCACCGCCGCCTGGAGCGCCTTGTAGTCGCGTTCGTTCTGCTCGGCGTAGGCGCGGGAGAACTCCACGATCGCGCCGTCGAAGGTCGGGCCCTTGCCCAGGTATGCGGCGATCGCGATGCGGTCGCCACTGCGCGCATGCGCGCGGGCGAGCGTCCAGCCACACAGCTTGCCGTAGGCGGCCATACCCGTGGCGATCATCTGCTCAGTTTCCGCCGAGCCCTTCCAGTCCTTCAGCTGGCGCCCGTAGAAGTCCCGTTCCCGGCCGTCAGTCCCCGACTCGACGTGCAGCCAGCCGAGGAAGATGTCGCTGGTCGCCTGCATCAGCCGCTGTCCGGTGACGACCCGCTCGCCGTGATTGTGGAACTCGCTCGGACCCAGGAACTCCTCGAGCACCGATGCCTCGGCCTCCTTCATCTGCAGGAACAGCGGGTCCTCGCCGTCCCGGCCGAGCATCAGCGCGATCCAGGCGCGCGTGCCGACGCTGCCCACGCCGACGACCTTGCGCGCGAAGTCGGTCAGGTGGAACTCCTCGAGCAGCACGCGACGGTCATGCTCGAGCGTCTCGCGGTAGGAGCGCACCAATTCGTGCAGTCCGTCGAACATTTCATCGCGTTCTTTGCCATGGACGAGGTCCTCGATCGGCACGATCAGCGGCGGATCGGCGACGATGCGCGCCTCACCGTCGACCACGTGAGTCAGTTTGGAGAAGGCCGTCATACTGTCCTTGGTGCGCGCCTTGGCGAGCATCTTCTTCGTCTTCTTGACCCCCTTGGGGTTGAGCTGCGAGCCGATTTCCTCAAGCACGCTCTCGATCTCCAGATGGGCGTACCAGAGGTCGAGGTTCT
>Ga0209248_10000712_pt1 | contig 10577 bp, 10 predicted proteins | sample BogFormECP04_OM1_FD_188241 | JGI IMG/M metagenome (GOLD analysis project Ga0209248, IMG submission 188241) | Bog forest soil microbial communities from Calvert Island, British Columbia, Canada - ECP04_OM1 (SPAdes) (version 2) | ecosystem: Environmental > Aquatic > Freshwater > Wetlands > Bog ... | reverse complement strand
TTCTTTTTGCCAACACGGTCTTCGAGGAAATGACCGGATTCCCGCGTAACCAGATCATCGGCCGCAATGCCCGGCAGTTGTCTCACCGAGCCGAAGAGTTTGCTTTCGCCCAGGCGCTTAGCCAGAAAGCTCTGGCGATGGGGCGAGTCCGCGAAGAGTTCTTTTTGCCCACAAAAGACGGCGGCCGGCTGCCCGTCGTGGTTAGCATGCGCGCCGTACATGGGCCCGACGGACGGCGTTTCTCAATCGTCACCTTGACCGATATTTCAGAACAAAAGCGCACCGAAGAGCAGCTTCGCGCTGCGATCGCAGGACTCGAAAAGCATCAACGAGAGATTGAGCAAGATCTGCTGTTGGCGGCCCGAGTACAGCAGAGTTTGGCGCCCGAGCCCTTCCACTGGGAAGCTTTGCGTGTCGACACTTTCTACCAACCTGCGCACACCATCGGCGGAGACTTCGGCTTTGTGAGGCCGTGGAAAGACGAACATCTGAATCTGCTGGTCTGCGATGTCTCGGGGCACGGCATCAGCTCCGCGCTCGTCGCCAACCGAATATACTCGGAGACGGTTACGCTGCTGGGTGATCGGGCGCCGCTCGCCGACGTGCTCCGTCAATTGAACTCTCTTGTGATTCAGAACATTGGTACGCTAGGATTTTTCTTTACATTGGCCGCGGCCCGCATTGATCGTAGCGGCCGAACCATGGAGTTCGCTGGAGCCGGACACCCGCCAGCAATGATTGTTCAGCCTGGAGCCGAGCCTCGTCTGCTCCGGTCCAGCAGCACAATTCTGGGCACGCTGCCGGATGCCGTGGACGCAGACGCAACAGTTTGCAGAGAGCTCGAGTCTGGCGACCGAATCGTGTTGTACACAGATGGCCTCACCGACGCATTCGACTCGCGTGGCGAAATGCTCAAAGTCGAAGGATTGCAGAGCCTTGTTCGCGAAGCAGCGCTTCTACCGTTCGGGGAAATGAAGCGAGGAATTCTCAATCGCGTCGCTGAGTGGCGCGACGGCCCGCCGCTCGACGACGTGTCACTCGTGCTCGTCGAAGTGCGCTAAACGATCACTGTGGTCGAAATCATTTGGCGCTCAGCCTGCCACTCGAAGGTCTGTAAATCATGAAGCGCAAGACTCCCATTCGAGTATTTTCGATTCTTGAAACGAGTTCTGTCGGACGCCGAAACCGACGAGCTGCCGAGACTCGGCTTCGTCTATTCCGATGCGCCCTGCAGCTTGTTGCTGAGCGCGGTTTACCCTGTGTCACGATCGAAGACATCACCGAAGCGGCTGACGTCGGCAAAGGAACTTTCTTCAATTACTTCGAGAGTAAGGACCATTTGTTGGCCACGATTGTCGACGTTGGCCTGGCTAGGGTCCGCGAGGCGCTAGACTTAGCCATGACGGGAAAGCGCTCAATCCAATCCGTACTCTGCCACCTCTTCGAACAAATCGCCGAAGACCACCACGGCACTCCCGAAGTAGCGCGCGCTTTCATATCATCATTTGTCGGAAGTGAAGCTGTTCGACAACAGCTTGACCGCAAGACCTCAGACGAGCGGCAGGTGATCGCGCAGATTGTCGAGATCGGACAAGGGTACGGCGAAATTGATCCGAGACTCAAGAAAGATGAAGTGGCGCTTCTGCTGCAGCAGGCGTTTATGGGAGCCCTACTGTTGTGGTCTTTGCGCGCCGTCCCAAGTTTGCAAAACGCAATGAGCAGAACCTTTCAGCATTCTTGGAGAGCGATTACCGCTTGCGATGGAGAATGAAACCGGAACCCTTGTCTTTCGTTCGAATTCCCAGGTCAAGACTACGACGTCTTCCGTGGATCGATGCCCATCTTTTTCATCCGGGTGAGCAACGTAGTCCGCTTAAGTCCCAACCGGGCCGCGGCACCATTCGGACCGCCCACCCGTCCCTTGGTCTCCTTCAGAATTCGCACAATCCTATCCTGTTCATCGAAGTGGCTGGCTTTCGCCGGAGCCAAGTTCACGCTGCTGTTTGCCAATTCGGGTACCGAGATCGCCAGTGTGCTGCTGCGCGTCAGGATGACAGCGCGCTCCACAAGATTCTGAAGTTCCCGGACGTTTCCGGGCCAATGCCAGCGCGCCAGCTTCCGCATGGCCGCCGCAGGAATGTTTTCGATTCGCTTTTGCATACGGCGCGCATACTTTTGGCTGAAGTATCGCACCAACAAGGGAATGTCTTCCGGCCGCTCGCGCAGGGGAGGAAGGCGGATGGGAAAAACATTCAGGCGGTAGTAGAGATCGCTTCGAAATTGTTTTTCTTCAATCATCCGATCCAGCTCACGATTGGTCGCAGCTATCAGCCGAATCTCGACTGTCTTCGTCCGTGTGCTTCCCAGGCGCTCGAATTGTCGATCCTGTAATACGCGCAGAAGTTTTGGTTGGAGCTCCAGTGGAATATCGCCGACTTCGTCCAGAAACAACGTGCCCTGATCGGCGAGTTCTAATCGTCCAATCTTCTGTGTGACTGCGCCGGTGAACGCCCCTCGTTCGTGGCCAAAAAGTTCACTTTCGAGCAATCCAGTGGGAATCGCAGCACAGTTTAGTTCGACAAATGTTCGCGCATTGCGGCGGCTGCGTTCATGAATAGCGCGCGCGACGAGTTCTTTACCGGTGCCTGTTTCTCCCAGCAGAAGCACGGTCGAATCACTCGTGGCCACCGTTTCCGCCAGTTGCAGCGCCTGCCGAAGCGCGGAGCTCTGCCCAATGATTCCTTCGAAATCCGACGTGCTACGAATTTCCTCTTCCAAATAGAGCTTTTCCTGTGCGAGCTTGTCTTTTAATTCAGCGATCTCACGGTAGGCCAGCGCGTTCTCGATCGCGATCGCCACTTGCCCCGCGACTCGCATCAGGAAATCAACGTCCTCGAGGCTGAATGCGTTCTCGATCCGGCTCCCGAGCCCCAGAGCCCCGAGCGTCCGGTTTCGGATGATCAGCGGCAACGCCAGAGCTGACTGGATTCCTTCTCCGCGAGCTACGTCCGTGGTTGTCGGATCGTTCGTGAAATCCGCTGGTGTTCGCATCGCAGCCTTACCGGTCTTGAATGCACTGCCTACTAAGGACCCCTCGACAGGTTGCACAAGGTCCTCTGTCGCGAATCCCTTGCTTTCCGGGAAGTCCATGACGCGTTGGCGCAATTGGCGTTGATCTGCATCTGGCAGCCACACGCCGACGACGTCGCAGCGCATCACCTGCCGAATGCTCGTTGAAATCGCGCGAATGAGGTCGCGAGGCTCCAAGTTCGAGACCAAAGTGTTCGTGATGTCCAGCAGTAATTTCAGGCGGTCGCTTTCGCGCGCCGGTTGCGGTTTTGCGGTCGGTGACTCGGCGGAGTTCAATGAGCGGTCTGGCGTCACGAAGAGCGCATCCTTACATTCGCCTGCATCAAGTGTCGCACAAATTCGCGCGGGAATTCCGAGTCTCCTTTGCTATCTACTTTTTCCCGCACCGCTAGATGCTTGGCTAAGCGCAGTCACGGCCGCGAGCGAGTCCATGTAGTCCCGCCAATGCACGATCTTGCGGTCTTCGACGGTATCTCCAGCGCTCTTACTGGGACCGTGCAGTGGTGAAGTGCCCAACCGTTCTATAGCGAGCAGACTCAATGCGCCTTCTTCGAGACACGAGCGACCAACTCGTCCAATCTCGAAAGTAGCAGTTTGAGGATCGGGGACCGGTTCGACTTTCTGTAGCCGAGGACCAGCTCAACGGTTGGAACATCACCCTTCAGAGGGCGACTCGTTATCGACGAAGGGAGAAAGTTCTGCGTGTAAGCAGGTAACAGTCCTACGCCGCGCGTCGACACGATTAGGGAAATTCCCATGGTGACGTTGTCCGCCTCGTGAGCTGGTTTAATATTGACTCGGGAGTGCTTCAGATAATTGTCGATAACCGCACGCAGAACCGGAGCCGTGTCTGAAACGATCACGAATGTCTCGCCTGCGAGGTCCTTCGGACTGATGGCCTTGAGCGCAGCGAGACGGTGGTCGCTCGGCAAGATCACCATGAGGGGTTCCTTCACCAGGAGACGGAACCCCAACCCTGGCACCCCTTTTTCACGCCGAAGAAAAGCGGCATCGATTTTTCCTTGCGCAAGGCCGTCGGCCAGGCGCGGAGAGTATTGGCTGGATATCATCACGTCAATGTTAGGCAGTTCGTGGCGCAGGATCCGCAAGGCTTCGGGCATCCAGGTCAATTCGTGTCCGGTCAGAAACCCTATCGAGAAGCACGGCTTGGCGGGATGAGCGACACGGCGTGCAGCTTCGGTTGCCGCTTCGACCTGCGACAACACCAAGCGGGCGTGTTCGAGGAAGGCTCGACCCGCCGGTGTCAGTTCGATGCCGCGAGCTCTCCGCGTCAGGAGTTGGGCGCCCACTTCACTTTCAAGAGCTCGAATCTGCCGGCTCAGCGAAGGCTGCGATGTGTGCAGATTGCGCAGGGCTGCCACGGTTAGGCTCCCGGCCTCAGCTACCGCAACGAAATACCGAAGATGTCGCAATTCCATTTCCGCTCCTATGCTTGCGAGGCATCTCTCCGAGCTTAACAAAGTATGGTTGAAATCCGCTACACGCGGCTAGCCTTACCATCCAATAGTGTAGCTTGAGCAATCTCGGATGCAGTTTTTGGCGGAGCTTCGGTGATGCCTGACGTGCATGGGTTCCAAATCAAAAGAGGTGAGCGATGAATTCACCAGTCGTTTTAATTACAGGCGCACTGAGCGGCATTGGCCGCGCCACTGCGGTAGCGTTCGCGAACGAAGGCGCACGCATTGTTATTTCTGGCCGCAAGGAGGAAGACAGCAAAAAACTTCTTGCGGAACTCCGCAAACTGGGCGCAGAAGCCGAATTCGTGCGTTCCGACGTTCGCCACGAAGAAGATGTGCGGAACCTTGTCGACAAGACTGTGGAGCGCTTCGGTTGCCTGGATGTGGCAGTTAACACCGCGGGCACGGAAGGTGTTCCTGGTCCAATGACGCAGCAAACGGCCGAAAGCTACGCCGCGACCTTCGACACCAACGTCCTCGGGACATTGCTGAGCATGAAACATGAGCTGCGCGTGATGCTGGCTCAAGGAAGCGGCAGCATCGTCAATGTGTCGTCTACCTTTGGACACGCCGGTGCAGCCGGCGCTTCAATTTATGCGGCGAGCAAACATGCGGTGGAAGGCCTTACGAAGTCGGCAGCTCTGGAAGTGGCCGCCACTGGTGTGCGCGTCAACGCGGTGGCACCCGGCCCGATCGAGACTCCGATGCTGAATCGTTTCGCCGGCACCGATGAAAGAAAAGCCGGTTTGGTTTCGAGCGTGCCGCTCAAACGTGTAGGGCGACCCGAAGAGATTGCCCAGACGATCCTCTTTATTTCGTCCGGCAAGGCGTCGTTCATCACGGGTGCGTCCTACCGTGTGGACGGGGGTAAGTCGGCTCAGTAATTCTCGTCTGCCGCACAGACGTTCGAGAAGGGAGCATAGAAATGAACCGGACGATTGAGGAAAAGAACAAAGAGCTGGTCCTGAAAGCTTTCGACACGCTGTTCAATAAGCGTGATTGCGCTGCGGCCGAGCGTTTCTGGTCGCCTGAGTACATTCAACACAGCGCGCACATTGAACCGGGCCGTGAAGGCTTGTTCAATCTCGTCAAGAGTATTCCGCCGGCGTTGAAGTATGAACCGGGAGTGATCGTGGCTGATGGAGAGTTCGTGATCGTGCACGGGCGGTTTAGCGGCATCGGTGCTCCGGTGAATTGGATCGCCGCGGATATTCTTATCGTTCGAGACAGAATTCTTGTCGAGCATTGGGACGTCATTCAGGATGAAGCGACGGAAGAACAGTCGAAAAGCAAGCGGCCGATGTTTGGGACCAAATTTCCAACCCATGCTTGAAAGGGCCGCACTTTCGCCGGGGAGGTTCACGCATGGGTATTTCCCGTAATCAGGGCAGCGTTTGCATCGAGCTTGAGCGCACTTTGCTGAGCGAAGTGGAGGTGATTTCTCCGTTCGTGGACGAACTCATGCTATTGATCAGGAAATGTGGCTGCGTTGCTGAAGGCGAGACCGACGTAGAGATCGCACTTCGCGAAGCTCTCGCCAACGCGATCATTCATGGAAACCAAGAGCATCCCCGAAAACGCGTCCATGTGATCTGCCGCTGCGAACCCAAACGAGTATCAATCGCTGTAAAGGATGAGGGACGAGGATTTGACATTGATAAACTGGCAGATCCTACGGCGCCGGAGAACATCGGTGCCGTTCACGGGCGTGGCATCTACCTGATGAAAGCGCTAATGGATGATGTGCGATTCGAGGAAGGTGGGGCTGTCGTTCACATGCGGAAAAGTGGTAGCCAAGCAGCAGGCAAAGATACTCGCTAGGTCCCGGCTTCCGCTGCGCAGCGACACACCTGTTGTAATGCAAATGTCTACCGGCATACTCCGCAAGCATCGCTCGAGAGCCTACAAAGTATCTTTCCAATTGCGTCGCCAAGGTCGCTAAGGCATCCCATGGGGTGAGACTGCAACGAGCGGGCTAGTAACAAAAGTTGGACTCATGCCTGACAGGCATATATCTCGGTGGGAGTAAGTTCAAGGAGAAAGACAATGTCGAAGAACCTGGAAGGAAAGGTTGCACTGGTTACGGGCGGCTCGCGCGGCATTGGCGCCGCGATTGCAAAGCGTCTGGCTTCGGACGGTGCGAAGGTGGCCATTACTTACACGAAGGGCGCTGATGCGGCCTCGTCAGTCGTCAAGGAGATTGAACGCGCGGGCGGAAAGGCGATCGCGATTCAGGCGGATGCCGCCGATGCCAAGGCCAGCCAAGCCGCGGTGGAAAAGACGTTTACAACCTTCGGCCGGCTGGATGTGCTGGTGAACAATGCCGGCACGGCCATTCCGAAACCGTTCGAGGAGGCCACGCTGGAAGAAATGGATCGCGTGCTCGACATCAATGTCCGCGGCGTGTACGTCGCCACTCAGGCGGCGTTGAAGCACATGAAGAGCGGCGGTCGCGTCATCATGATCGGTTCGGCCGTGGGCGAACGCGTCGCGGCGCCCGGACTTGTGCCATACGCGGGCACGAAGGGAGCCGTGAAGATGTTCACGCAAGCGCTGGCTAGAGAAATCGGAGTCCGGGGCATCACGGTGAATAACGTGCAGCCGGGTCCGATTGACACGGAATTAAATCCCGCCGCCGGCGAGTGGGCAGTTCCGCAGAAGGCCGCCACCGCCCTCGATCGTTACGGGCGTGTGGATGAGATCGCCAATATGGTGGCGTTCGTCGCCGGGCCAGAGTCGTCGTACATCACCGGAGCGAATCTTACCGTGGACGGTGGAATGAACGCCTGAACCGGCCCACGCGGGACGTTGCAGAGACCGAGGCCAGGCGCCGGAGCATCGTTTCAAGCGCCGGAGTCTGGCCTTGGGCTGGCAGCAGAAATCTGGGGGAGCGGAGCTCATGAAAACATCAAGCGCACAAAAGCTGTTCACACCGATTCAAGTGGGACCGATGGAGCTGAAGCATCGCGTGGTGATGTCTCCACTCACACGCTCGCGGTCGGTTCAACCAGGCGACATTCCTGGCGATTTGATGCGGGAGTATTACACGCAGCGCGCATCCGACGGTGGATTGATCATTTCCGAAGCGACGACAATCTCCATCACCGCTCGCGGCTGGTACGGAGCCCCCGGAATGTATTCGGAGGCCCAGGTCGCGGGCTGGAAGAAAATTGTTGATGCAGTTCACGCCAAGGGTGGTCGGATGTTTTCGCAGCTGTGGCACACCGGCCGCTCGTCACATGTTGGCATGACTAACGGCGTGTCGCCGGTGGCGCCTTCGGTTGTACCGGAGTATTTCGGTCCCAAGACAACTGCGATAGCTTCGACGCCCGCTGGTTGGTTCAAGCCATCACCGCACCGCGAGCTGGACATTGCTGAAATCCCGGGCATCGTCGCGGACTACCGCAAAGCTGCAGAGCGGGCAAGAGCGGCGGGCTTCGATGGCGTCGAACTTCATGCCGCCAACGGTTATTTGCCCGATCAGTTCCTGCAGGACGGAAGCAACAAGCGCACCGACGCCTACGGCGGTTCCATCGAAAACCGGTCGCGGTTCCTGCTGGAAGTTGTCGGGGCGATGGCCTCGGTTTGGGGTGGCAATCGAGTAGGGGTACGCATCGGCCCAGGTGGGACTTGGAACGAGATTTCAGACAGCAATCCGATCGCGCTGTTTGACTATGTAGCAAAGCAACTCAACCGGTTTGAGCTCGCTTATCTGCACATCATTGAGCCACGAGTCAAAGGAAACGTGCTGGTCGCCGAGGGCCAAGGGCACATCGCGACCGCCAGGCTGCGCGAGATATTCACGGGAAACATAATTGCGGCTGGGGGGTTTGAACCGGACACTGCCGAGGCTGCGGTGCGAAGCGGAGATGCGGATTTGGTGGCTTTCGGACGGTATTTCGTCTCGAATCCCGATTTACCAAAGCGCATCCGGCTCGGGCTGCCTCTGAATGCTTACGACCGCGATACTTTTTACACTTTCGACGCTCGCGGCTACACCGATTATCCGTTCTATGAGCGGCGATCGCAGTCAGTTGCTTCCGCTGTGTAGCGACAGACGAGTGGCGCAAAAGACTTGCAGTCCAAACACGGACGCCTGAATAGGGACCAATCTTTTTCGACTTGGAAGGAATCGTCATGTCCGTTACTTCTGAAACATCCGCCACGAAACGCCAGATCCTGCTTGTAGGGCCCTATGGCGTCCTCGGTACCGGTGTCGTGGACGCCGTGGCAGAGAACCCAAAATGGCGGATCATCACTGCCGCGCGCCGACCTGCGCCGACTTACCGGGCACAGGCCGCAGCCCATCACATCAGCGTAGATCTCATGGACCGGGAGGGCACGACGAAGGCCTTTTCATCTCTTGATAAGGTCACCGATCTGGTCTTCGCCGCCTACCTAGAGAAACCTACGATGGCTGAAACTGTCGAGCCGAATGCAAGAATGTTGAAGCATACGCTCGCCGCTCTCGCCGCGCGCAATGTGTCGCTTCAGCGCATCGTGCTTGCCGGCGGCGCCAAGTCGTATGGCTTCAGTCTCGGGGCATTCAACGCTCCAGCAAAGGAGACGGAGCCACGTCTGATTGCACCGATCCACTACCACCAGCAAGAAGACATTGTGGCTGAATGGGCCGCAAAGAACGGAGCCAGCTGGACGGTCTTGCGTCCACATCTGGTGATGGGACCCAGCCTGAACTCGCCCATGAACCTGGTTACCAGTCTCGCGGCCTACGCTGCCATGAGTCGCGAACTCGGGTTGCCGTTACGCTTTCCTGGCAACAAGGAGGGCTGGAACACTTTGCAGGACACAACAGACGCAGAATTATTCGGCCGCGCGACCTTGTGGGCTCTAACTGAGGACAAAGCGCGCAATGAAATCTTCAACCTCTCGAACGGTGATGTCTATCGCTGGCGGCAATTGTGGGGTGAGCTCGCCGCCTTCTACGACCTTCCAATCGTTGAACCGCTTGCGATGTCTACCGTTTCTGAGATGAGCGAGCAGGCTCCTTTGTGGGATGCGATGGTCGCCCGCTACGGCCTACATGCCACGCCCTACGAGCAGATTGCGAACTGGGCATTCGTGGACTGGATGCTCAACTTCCGTGAAGAAACAATCCTGAGCACAATCAAGATTCGTCAGGCAGGCTTTGCGGATTGCATTGATACGCACCAGAGCTTCCGGCGACAGTTCACCAGGCTTCGCGACATGCGCATCGTCCCCTAAGGGTCCCACTTGCGTCGCTCGGGTCACCGCATTTTCTAAGAGTGCCACAGGACAGACCGATGTATCATTCGACATCTAACCCGCGCGTCACGTTCACGATGCGAGGAATTATCGGGTCCGACGCGCGGGCCTTTCGAGATTGGGTCACCCACGAGTACACGAAATCCCATGGCAGATTGGCAAATTCGAGAAAAGCGGCCGCTCCGAGGACCTCGGCCAGAGCCAGCGGGGCCAGCGGTTAAAAACTACATTACGCCCGCCGGATTGCAGCGGCTGAAAGACGAGCATGTGTTCCTACTGGGTCGCGAGCGGCCCGCGGTGGTGGAGGTCGTAGCGTGGGCTGCTAGTAACGGGGACCGCAGTGAAAACGCCGACTACCTCTACGGCAAACGACGGCTAGGCCAGATCGATTCGCGGATTCGCTTTCTCACGAAACGCATAGACGCTGCCGTGGTCACCAATCCCGCCGCTCCGCGGCAGGGGTCATCCGCTACGCGCGTCTTCTTCGGTGCGACCGTGATCTACAAGGACGCCGCCGGCCTCGAACACGTCGTCTCGATCGTCGGCATCGATGAGGTGGACCTCGACCGCGGCTACATCAGCTGGCGCTCGCCTCTCGCTAATGCGCTGATGAAGGCGAGCCCCGGCGACCGCGTGGAGCTGCGCGCGCCGGCGAAGACGGAGCATCTCGAGATCATCGAGGTCGAGTACGCGCCGATTCCGATGGATCCTTTCCGCGAACCGCTAGGAGCTCAGTCGACGCCCAAGGTCGAACGCTCCTAGCCG